>ERZ836829.4-NODE-4-length-383423-cov-15.338315_pt1 | contig 383423 bp, 342 predicted proteins | sample MGYA00519574_ERZ836829 | MGnify/ENA primary metagenome ERZ836829 (study PRJEB31850, sample SAMEA3708808) | human gut metagenome | biome: human gut; feature: human-associated habitat; material: faeces | place: China | collected 2014 ...
GTCACCTTGCCAAGGTGAACGTCGCGAGTTCGAATCTCGTCTTCCGCTCCATTTAAAAGCTCCGATTTTATCGGAGCTTTTTTCAGTTTGTTGATAAATTGTCCGGAACGTGCAAAATATTATTTTTATATTTTAATTTATATAAATTTATCAAATATACTTTTCAGTAATTCAATATCATCATCTTCCGCACCGGCATAGCCTATGATGATTGAATTGCTTTTTTTATTTTCAGTCATATAATAATCGTCCATATCGTAAAGTTTCACGTCACATTTTAGAGCATACTCTATTATTTCCTTTGCCTTATCCGTTTTAACGACTATATGAAGTCCGACTCTTTCACCGCTTATATCTGCGTTACCGAGCGACCGGATAATCTTATCACGTCTTTTTTTATAGATATTTTTCACTCTGCTCAAATGTCTTGAATAGTACCCTCCCGAAATAAATTTATTTAACGTATGCTGTTCAAAACGCGGAACGGTTGACGAATATGTACCGAAATGCTTGTCGAATTTTTCAAGCAATTTTTTCGGAAGTACCATATATGCAATTCTGATTGACGGCGCAAGAACTCTTGAAAACGTGCTTAAATACACGACTTTATCACTGCTTGCAAGTCCCTGCATTGCGGGAACAGGCTTAATCGAAAAATTAAACTCGCTGTTATAATCGTCCTCAATTATATATCTGTCCTTCCCTTCTTCCGCCCACGAAAGAAGTTCCATTCTGCGCCATACAGGCATTACCGCACCTGTCGGGAATTGGTGTGACGGTGTGACGTACACTATATCCGAATCTGTTTGTTTTAAACAATCCGTACAAAGTCCGTTTTCGTCTACGTCTATATAATTTATTTTTCTGTTGTTGTTTCTGAGTATTGCCGATATTTTTTTATAACCGGGATTTTCAACAGCAAACACTTTATCTCTGTCAAAAAGTTCTGTAAGGAGCATTGTCAAATACTCAATACCCGCACCGACCACAATCTGCATAGGCGAACATTTTACTCCGCGAAATTCGTGCAAGTATTTTGCAATACTCTCTCTCAATTCATAATCGCCCTTTACATTTCCGGAATTAAGATACTCCGGTGTTGAGTACATAACCTCCTTTGAAAGCTTTATCCAAGTCGAATACGGAAACGAATTTATATCGACTTTATTTGTCTTAAAATCCGCCTTATATGCCGTTACACTCTCTTGTTCTTCTTCATATTCGAAGTTTCTGTCACCAACGGGAATATCAACCTTGCAAACATAAAAACCGCTCCTTGCAACCGCTCTTAAATACCCCTCCTGTACCAAAATCGAATATGCTGTTTCAACGGTATTTACGCTTATTCCGAGATATTTTGCCAATGCTTTTTTTGACGGCATACGCTCATTTTCTTTAATATTCTTATTTTTTATTTCATCTGCGACATACGAATAAAGCTGTTCGTAAAGCGGTTTTTTTGACGCTTTATCGGCTGTAAAAATAAAGTTAAACATATCTGACCCCATAAAAAACTTGTATTTTGGCACTTTTAATAGTGTCAATCGGTGGTATAATTATAACCAATCCCAGGGAAAAAGTCAACAGACGGCTGATTTATTTAAGCCGAGCAGAAAGGAATGTTAATAACTATGTCAACACAAATGGAACTAAACAGAAACCTTGCCCAAATGCTAAAGGGCGGAGTAATTATGGACGTAACAACACCTGAACAAGCTAAAATTGCCGAAGATGCAGGCGCTTGTGCTGTAATGGCTCTTGAACGTATCCCTGCCGATATTCGTGCCGCAGGCGGTGTGTCGAGAATGAGCGACCCTAAAATGATTAAGGGTATTCAAGACGCAGTTTCAATCCCTGTTATGGCGAAGTGCCGTATCGGTCACTTCGCAGAGGCAAGAATTTTGCAAGCAATCACAATCGACTACATAGACGAAAGCGAAGTGCTTTCACCTGCCGACGACAAGTACCACATCAACAAGAACGATTTTAAAGTACCTTTCGTATGCGGTGCAAAGGATTTGGGTGAGGCTCTGAGACGTATAAACGAAGGTGCGGCTATGATAAGAACAAAGGGTGAGCCTGGTACAGGTGACGTTGTTCAAGCAGTACGTCATATGAGAATGATGATGTCTGAAATCAGACGTATTCAAAATATGTCAGAAGACGAACTTTATGAGGCTGCAAAGCAACTTCAAGTGCCTTACAATCTTGTTGAATATGTTCACGAAAACGGTAAATTACCTGTTGTAAACTTTGCCGCAGGCGGTGTTGCAACACCTGCCGACGCCGCACTTATGATGCACCTTGGTGCAGAGGGTGTATTCGTAGGCTCGGGTATATTCAAGTCAGGCAACCCTGCAAAAAGAGCGTCTGCCATTGTTCAAGCCGTTACAAATTACACTGACGACAAACTCCTTGCAGAGCTTTCAGAAGACCTTGGTGAAGCAATGGTCGGCATAAATGAAAACGAAATTGCACTACTTATGGCGGAGCGTGGTAAATAATGAGAATCGGTATACTTGCACTTCAAGGTGCATTTATTGAACACAAACATTCGCTTGACGCGCTTGGTGTGGAATCATTTGAAATACGTCAAAAAAAAGACATTGAAAAACCGTTTGATGGTCTTATTATCCCGGGCGGAGAAAGTACGGTAATCGGCAAACTTCTTCACAAGCTCGATTTATATGAGCCGATTAAAAATATGATTGAAAACGGTATGCCTGTTTTCGGTACTTGCGCCGGACTTATCGTTCTTGCGAAAAATATTGAGGGCGAACAGGCACACATAGGTACTATGGATATTACCGTAAGACGCAACGCATACGGCAAGCAAATCGACAGTTTTTCCGAAGAAGTCGTTATCCCCGAAGTATCGGATAAACCGTTTCCGCTTGTATTTATCCGTGCACCGTGGATTGACAGTGTCGGCGATAACGTAAAAATTTTGTGTAAGCTGAACGGTCATATAGTTGCAGCAAGAGAAAACAATATGCTTGTAACTTCGTTCCACCCCGAACTTACAAAAAATCTTGATTTTCACAAATATTTCATAAATATGATAAAATAACAAAAATCCCGATGACATAATTCATCGGGATTTTTATAATACTAATACTGCTCCAAACCAAATTTGAGCAGAAAGGTTATGATGTTATGAAAAGAAAATATCCGAATCACGTTATTTTCCGTAACAGTAATTTTGACTTTGACGTATGCAATGCCATATCCGCAACTGACTGTACCGGGCTTATTCCGTGGGCGCCAAACAGCGAAGATCAGCTTGACGCTTATGACGAAATCATAAACTACTCACCCGAAAGTGCAAATATCTACAACTACGACAAATAGCAGACAAACATTTTATAGTCGTCTTCTCCGACCGAATACTCTTTAAAGCAATACGTTTTACCGTCATACCGGGTTGTATCGGAAAGCACCGAAAAGCTGTCCAGCGGAATTGTAAGTCCGGTACCGATTGCCTTGACAAAGCTTTCTTTCTTTGTCCACACCTCAAAAAACGCATTATTTTTATCGGCTGAACAATTTATATATTCGGTTTCTTCCGCCGTAAAAAATCGTTTTGCCAAATTCATATCACATTCTCGCAAGTGCTGTATGTCAATGCCAACATCTTTGTTATGTACGGCACATACCGCATATCCGCCGGAATGTGATAGATTTACATACAAATCCCTGTTTTGCGTTAAGTAAAGTTTTCCGCCGTTTTCTGTGTCCCACTCTACCGTTTTTTTTATATCACCGTTTACCGCATAATTGAGCAACAGCTCCGCACCTATTGACTGTGATTTTTTATTTGTCTTTTTTAACCTATTGACTTTTTCAATTCGTTTTTGCGACAAATACTTAAACCATTTTTCATCATCGGCATTTATGCTTTTGACGTTCATATAATATACTTTCATATTTTAAGACTTCCCAAGACTTCGCCTATCGGCTCACTTATAACAAGGTCGGCATTTTTATCGGCAGAAGTGGCGGCTTTATTGATAATAACAAGTTTACTGCCTTTGAAGTAATTTATAAACCCTGCCGCGGGATATACGTTAAGCGATGTACCTCCGATTATCAGTACGTCCGCATTACTGATATACTGCACCGATTTTGTGATTGTATCGTCATTTAACATTTCTTCGTACAACACAACATCAGGCTTGATTATACCCCCACATTCGCATTTAGGCACACCCTTGCTGTTTTCAATATAATCAATATCGTACGATTTTCCGCAATCCATACAGTAGTTTCTAAGAGTCGAACCGTGAAGTTCAAGTACATTTTTACTGCCTGCCATTTGATGAAGTCCGTCTATGTTCTGTGTTATAACCGCTTTCAGTTTTCCTTTTTCTTCAAGTTTTGCAAGTGCGCTATGTGCCTTGTTCGGCTTAACACCTTTTACAATCAGCTTGTCACGATAAAATTTGTAAAATTCCTCCGTATTATTCATAAAAAACGTATGACTTAAAATAGTTTCAGGCGGATAATCGTACTTCATATTATAAAGTCCGTCAACACTTCTGAAATCCGGTATACCGCTTTCTGTTGACACACCTGCACCGCCGAAAAATACAATATTGTCACTTGAATCAATTATCTCTTGTAAAGTCATTTAAACCATCTCCTAATTTATGTCGCCTATCTCATACATTGTCATCGCCAAAACCGCCTCACCTGCTGTTTCCGTGCGCAGTATTCTCTTACCGAGCGTTACTGTATCGATACCGCTTGAATGAAGTTTTTCGGTTTCGCTTAAATCAAAACCGCCCTCCGGACCTATGACAAATCCCACCGACTTAACATCACTTTTTGAAGTTAAAATTTCTTTCAATGTTTTCTGTTCTTCACATTCGTACGGCACAAAGAACAAATCAAATTCTTTTGATTTTTCAATCACTTCATTGATAGTCATAAATTCAGAAACTATCGGAACAATACCCCTGCCCGACTGTTTTGCCGCCGATTCGGCAATCTTTTGCCAACGGTCGATTTTCTTTTTCTCGTCCTTTTTATTGTCTATTTTCACAACACATCTTGAAAGTTTCACAGGCACAATTTCAGAAATGCCAAGCTCCGTTGTTTTCTGAATGATGTACTCCATTTTGGACGCTTTTGGAAGTGCCTGAAAAAGTGTAACCTTTATATTCGGCTCTGTTTCGCTCTTTTGTCTTGATACGATATTCAAAAGAATTTTCTTCGGCTCTATCGTATCGATTTGAGCGTCATAATCCGTTCCCTGTCCGTCACACACCGTAACATTATCGCCTTTTTCAAGACGAAGTACCCTTGAAATATGCGTTACGTCCTCGCTGTCTATTATAATTTGATTATCTGATATTTTATCTTGTGTTACAAAAAATTTAGGCATTTTCAAAAATCCTTTCAAAATTTCTATGACTTATTTTCTCTGCTTGTTCTTCAGTATATCCTCTTGCAAGCAGTCTGTCAAATATTTTATACATATCTTCAACACCGCTTATACCTTCGGGCAGACAGTCAACGCCGTCAAAATCCGCACCGATACCGATATTATCCTCACCGCCAAGCTCCATAAAATGCTCAATATGCTTTACAATATCGTCAATACCGCATTTATCTCTGTTCGTTAAAAACGGCGGATAAAAATTCACTCCGACGCAACCGCCGCTGTTTTTAATAATTTTAAATTGTTCGTCTGTCAAATTTCTTTTATGGGGACATATAAAGTCCGAGCAAGAATGTGTTGCGACAATCGGCATTTTTGTTACCTTTGCAATATCGTAAAATGACTTTCTGTTAAGGTGTGAAACGTCTATAAGCATACCGATTTTATTCATTTCCGCCACAACCGTTTTTCCGAAATCGGTCAGTCCTCTGTTTTCGTCACTTTCCAACGCACCCGAAGCAATATGATTTGAATAGTTCCATGTTAGTGCCGCGATTTTTACGCCGAGCCTGTGATAATTGCGAAGTGCCGAAAGTGAATATATCCCCTCGCCGCCCTCAATGCTTAAAACAGCTTTAACATTCTGCGGTAGATTTTGCGTGTGCGTGTGGAATGTATCTGTTAAATTCATTGTTCTCTCCGCACCGCACGTCTTATATATCAGATCTATAAAGCAAGCAAAAACTTGCGTATAGCTTTTATATTCCGACATTCTTTTTAAATCAACATGACAGTCATTTTCATTAAGGCTTTTACCGTCATCACGCACGCAACACAATGTATCGCAATGTGTGTCAAATACGGAATAGTTGTTTTTAGTGTCCCTGTTCATTTTAGTGTCCCCTTATTAAAAAGCATTTTCAATATGATTAACTTTAACAAGAAATAATTCTCCGTTTTTCTCCTCATAAAATACTTCTATCACATCAAATCGCATATCGGTATTTTCCACATCTGCATAAACCATTGCGGCTTTTTTCACCCGTTCCTGCTTTTTGCGGTCAACATATTCGCTCGGCTCACCGAATAAATTACTTTTTCTCGTCTTTACTTCCACAAAAACAAGTCCGCCGTCCCTTGCGGCGATAATATCAATTTCGCCGAATTTCAAACGGTAATTTCTTTCAAGTATTAAGTAATCCATTTCAACAAGATAATCCTCTGCCGCCTTTTCTCCGAAATCTCCTATTTCCTTTGTCGTCATAATCATTCTCCCAATAATTTTCTTAAAAATGTTCTTCTGTGTATCGGACACGGACCGTATTTTAAAATAGCCTCATTGTGTGCCTTTGTGCCGTAGCCCTTATGCTTTTCAAAGCCGTACTCGGGATACTTTTCCGCCATTTGACATATAAATCTGTCACGGCTCACTTTTGCCAAAATAGACGCCGCCGCTATTGAAATACTCTTACTGTCACCCTTTACAACCGTTTCGTGCGGTATTTCCATTCCGCTTATTCTGTTACCGTCTATAAGTACAAAATCGGGTGCAGTGCTGAGTCCGTTTACCGCACCGTTCATTGCCTCGTACGTTGCGTTTAAAATATTTATTTCGTCAATTCGTTTTTCGTCCACACTGAATATATTATATGCGATTGCCTTTTCGGTTATTTCTTCAAACAATTCTTCTCTCTTTTTTTCGGAAAGTTTTTTTGAGTCGTTTATTCCTTTGATTATAATGTCATTCGGAAGTATAACCGCCGCCGCGTATACAGGACCGGCAAGCGGACCTCTGCCTGCCTCGTCAACTCCTGCAACAACCGTATATCCGTTATCGCGGCAATTATGTTCATACTCATACATCGCCTTTACGCGTGCAATTTCTTCTTCCTCTGTAAGTTTCTTTCTCGGCATATTTTTTCTCCTGATTTCTATTTACCTCTACCAATTTAATATTAAATGTGTTATACTGATATTAAATACACGGAGGTGATTTTTTATGTTGTATCAAAGGGAAATTAACGATCCCGTTTTAATACAATTTATTATTCTTTATACATTAAATCAAGCAAAAGATTATGTTCCGTACAATAATCTTATAAACCTTGTTCTTGATAATTGTAACATTAATTTTCAAGATTTTCAAGTCGCACTTGATAATCTCGAACATACACATCATGTTAAAACCTTTCTTGAAAGTGAACACAACGAAAAATATAAAATAACAAAAAAAGGTATGAATGCAAGTGACCTTTACACTCCAAACATACCTGTTTACATAAAAGAACCTATTGATAATTCTATCAATGAGCTTTTCAATACCGAAAAAGTCCGTAATTCCGTACGCAGTAAGATTACCCGTATACGCAAAAACGAATACAGCGTCGAATGTGAGCTTTACGACGATGACGACACCAACCTTTTAAAGCTTTCACTATATGCCGGCTCGCGTGAAGAGGCAGAACGTATGGCTGTGTATTTCAAGAATGAGCCGAATATCGTTTACGAAACAATTCTTACTGCTTTTAACGAAGAATTACATCATATTAGCGAAGATTGACGCTGATATGACAGTCATAAGTCCTGCAACCGCAACCGAAAGACTGCTCATTGCACCCTCGATTTCACCGATTTCAAGAGCCTTTGTTGTACCGATTGCGTGGGACGCAGTTCCTATCGCAAGACCTTTTGCAACAGGCTCTTTTATTCTGAAAATTTTCAAAACCGCCTCAGCGATTATATTACCGAGTACGCCTGTTATGATAATTACCGCAACGGTTATTGTCTGTATTCCGCCGAGTTCTTCACTCACGCCCATTCCTATTGCCGTTGTGATTGATTTCGGCAAAAGCGTTACATACTGTTCATGCGTAAGTCCGAACAAATACGACATCAAAAGTATACTTCCCATACTTGCCAAAACTCCCGCAAGTATGCCTATAAACACTTCCTTTGCGTGTTCTTTAAGCACGGATATTTGACGGTATAGCGGTATTGCAAGGCAGACCGTTGCAGGTGTTAAAAGATAGCTTATATACTTTGCACCGCTGTTATATGTTTCATAATCAATGTGAAATATCTTTATAACCGCGATTACAAAGATTATTGATACAAGCAACGGATTTAAAACCGAAATTTTCTTTCTTAAAAATATTCCTATCAAATATCCCACAACGCTGATTACCGCACCGAAGAATATGCTGTCTGTCATTATATTATTCATCTTTTTTGCCCTCTTTCTTCTTGCCTGTTTTCATAATCAATTCAGTCGCTTTGCCCGTAACCGCCATAACCACGATTGTCGATATGATTGTTATAACGACAACCGGCAACATCATATCTTTCAAATCGCCCCAAGCAGTTACAAGTCCGACGCCGCCCGGAATAAACATAAGCGGCATTATTTCAATAAGAAAGTCCGAAGTTCTTTCAACGTGTTCAAGCTTTACAACCTTTGTACACAAAAGTATAAGCATTATTATAAGTCCGTATATGCTCGCAGGTACGGGAATAGGTATAAAATAATGCAACAATTCTCCGACAAATGTAACAACCAATATTATAAATAATTGATAAATGTATTTCATAAAAATTCACTCCTACCGTGTTCAAATAAAAAAGGAATACTTCATCAGCATCCCCTTTGGTTTACATCATCATACGTTATTATATCGTTTATATCACGAATAGCCTCAAGGTATTCTCTGCACGCTTTCTTTGCACAATCAAGATTAAGTGTTTTATAATTTCCGCACTCAATCTCACTCGCTCCGAAAACTTCGCCGTCGTGTTTAATTGTCTTTGCCAAAATATCTTTTACCGTTTCAAGAACTTTTTCTTTCGGAACCACATCGCGTACAAGCAAGTAAAAACCTGTTTGACAGCCCATAGGACCGAAATATAACACTTCATTCTTTATATCAGAATTTCTTACGAACGTTGCAAGCATATGCTCAATCGTGTGCATTGTCACATTATCAAGCACCGTTCCGCTGTTCGGTTTACAAAAACGTAAATCGTATGTCACTATATCTACATCAACTCTTGATACATAAATTCCCACACCGAGTTTTCTGTGGTCAACTTGAAAGCTCTTTATTTTATTCACTGTAATTTCCCTCCGTTTATGCTGTTTAAAAGTTCAAGTATAATCTTGATTGAATTTGCCGCCGCCATTTTTGCAAATTCGGGATAATCCATATGTGAATCGTCGTTTGCGCCGTCCGATATTGCACGCAGTACACCGAAAGGCACACCGTTCATATAACAAACGTGTCCGATACTTGCGCCCTCCATTTCAGCGGCAATAGCACCGAAATTGTCTTTTATTCTATCTCTTTGTTCCTGTTTGCTGATGAATTGGTCGCCCGAAGCAATAACACCTCTTTTTGATGTTATTGTGCCTACCTTGCTTACTGCCTGCTCCATTAAATCGGCAAGCTTTTTGTCACAAGGTATATTCACAAGATTAATTCCCGAAATCAAGCCGACAGGGTCACCTATCGGTGATGTGTCCATATCGTGTTCAACAACGCTGTCCGCAACGGCTATGTCGCCGATTTTAAATTCGTCCGAAAGTCCTCCGGCAACACCCACGTTTATCATAATGTCAGGCGAATACTTAAGTATCATAGTCTGTGCACAGACCGCCGCATTTACCTTGCCGACTCCCGCAACCGCAACAACCGTTTCCACGCCGTTAATATTGCCTTTATAAAAATCAATGGTGCTGATTGTTTCCACCACTGCATTGTCCATAAGTCCTTTTAATGCCTGAACCTCAAGGTCCATTGCACCTATTATTCCAACAAGCATATATGTTCCTCCTAACTTTCTATCTATTATATAACTAATAAAATTGCCTGTCAATTTATGTTCTGTACAAATAATTACTCTTTTTTGCTTTATCCTTTGACATTCGGCAAAAAAAGTTGTATAATGATATGACGTTAGGAGAGATTATATGGATTTTGTAGCTATTGACTTTGAAACCGCCACATCAAATTATACAAGCGTATGCAGTCTTGGTATATGTGTGGTGGAAAACAACAAGATAACTGACAGAAAAGAAATTCTTATTAAACCCGAACCGTTTGAGTTTAATGATTATAATATAAAAATACACGGAATTACACCCGATATGGTTGTGAACAAGCCTACGCTTGCGGATTATTGGGATAAGTTAAAGCCGTATCTTGACCACAAAACAGTTATTGCACATAATGCAGGTTTTGATGTCGGTGCACTTTGTGCGACTTTGGAGCATTTTAATATACCGTTCCCGACTTTTGATTATTTGTGTACGGTGAAATTGTCGCAAAAAGCATATCCCGAACTTCCGAGTCATAAATTAAATAATCTTTGTGACGCACTCGGTATTCATTTTCATCATCACCGTGCTTATGATGACGCATATGCCTGTGCCGCGGTTATGGTTAGAATACTTGAAGATTACAGTCTTTTGAACCTTGATGAGGTTGAAGAATGTTTTGAAATGGAAATCGGTCACCTTACTCCGGATACTCATTTGAAGTGTAAAAAGAATAAGAAGAAACAAAAGAAAAATTCAAAGAAAGCCGTCAATGAATGACGGCTTTTTTGATGTTAAATTGTTGTTCGCCACCCCTCAGTCGTTTCACGACAGCTCCCCTCAAGGGGCGCCTTAAAAGCCTCTCCTTGAGGAGAGGTGGCACGAAGTGACGGAGTGGCGGCAAAAAGGACGTTGTGGTGCCGTCCCTTATGAAGTGAAAGCAATTTTCGGGCGACCGATGATCGCCCCTACAACACCACACAAAAAAAGGGCGACCGATGACCGCCCCTACGAACAATGTTTGCCCCGTTTTTTGGAACTCAATGCACTGTCCCATACGAAGTGAATGCGGTTATAATCTACCATACAAGCAACTCTCTCTGTTCTCCTACTTCAATTCTTTAATTTTAAATTCACCGTTTTCGTATATCATATATGTATGCGGATTACCGCCTTTCGGGATTGAAACAGAACCCGGATTTAAGTATGTAAAATCGCCCATATCCTCATTTGCCAAGATATGTGTATGACCATTCACAAGGTAATCTCCTTTTTTTATCGGAGGCAAATTATTCGGATTGTATTTATGACCGTGAGTCAAATACAAGGTCTTTCCGTCAACGAATATAACCGCATAATCGGCAAGGACGGGAAATTCAAGCACCATTTGGTCTACTTCCGTATCGCAGTTACCTCTTACACAAAGTATCTCGTTTTTAATGACGTTTAAAAGTTCAATAACCTTTTTCGGTGCGTAATCTTTCGGCAAATCGTTTCTCGGTCCGTGATAGAGTATATCGCCGAGCAAAATCAACTTTTCTGCTTTTTCCTCTCTGTATGCCTCAACTGTTTTTTGGGCATAGTAGTACGAACCGTGTATATCTGACGCAAACATTAACTTCATATTCATTTCTCCTAATCATGTAATTTTATCGGATCAAATCCCAAGTAATCTCCCGAAACAAGTTTATATTCAATTCCGTTTATTGTCCCCTCAACAGCGTTTCTGTGAGCCGCCGCATGAAGATGACCGTAGATACACTTTGTTACAGGGTACTTTTTCATCATTTGTACAAATTCATTTTCCTTAAGCGAAACAGGCATTGGCGGATAGTGCGTGAACACATATATTTCATTACATTCCTTTACACTGTTTAATGACAATTCAAGTCTTAAAACTTCCCTATCGAATATTTTTCTGTCCTCACCACCGAAATTATCCCAACCCGGATTTATCCAACCGCGAGTACCGCAAATTGCGACGTCCTCATACATAAACGAATTATTCTGTAAAAATTCTATATCATCAAAACCATGCTCTGCGGTAAACTCACGCAATTTATTCATTGTCGTCCACCAATAATCATGATTGCCTTTAAGCAAAATCTTTTTACCGTTCAATTTATGCAAATATTCAAAATCTTTAACACTCTGTTCAAGATACGTTGCCCACGAAAAATCACCCGGCAAAACAACAAAATCATTTTCCTTTACGACCGACTGCCAATTATCCGCCAGACGTTCAACGTAATTTTCCCAGGCCTTACCGAATATATCCATCGGCTTGTCTATTCCGAGCGGAAGGTGTAAATCCGCAATAGTATATAATGCCATACATTTTCTCCTTAAAATTTATGATTATTATTATACCTCAATTTTTTAAATAAATCAAGAAAAAAGGCACTCCGTAGGAGTACCTCTTTTCGTGTCGTGTTGTATTATTCTGCAACAGTTTTTACAACTGTGTGAACACCGTTTATGTTACCCGACAGCTTAATCTGCATTCCTGCCTCATAAGCCGGAATTGTCAATGCGTTATCGGCAATATCTGCCGCTGTAATCTGTGTAAAGTATAGAATATCTTCACTCTTTACGTCTGTTTCGTCAGCATCTTTCTTCAGTGCCAGAACAACAACTTTTGCACCTGTATCGAATACAGGAATGTTTGCAACATTTACCGATGTGCCGTTCTTAGCCGCTGTCATATTTTCATCAACTGCTGTTTCTCCATCTGATGACAACTTTGTAAGAACAAATGCGTTAAACTTATCATTTACCTTATCAAATGTATCCGGTAAATCCAAAGACATTGTCACCTTATTTGCACCGATTGTAAGTTGATCGCCGTATGCTTTCTTTAATGCGATTGATGTAAGTGCGCCGAGATTATTATATGTTGCCGCAACGAATGTAACTTCATCACTGTAGTTAAAGTTCTTTGTAACATCAATTCTCTTAAACTTAGTCTTATCCTCATCTTCAAAACCAAACTTATTGATTTCAAATATATCTGACGACTTAATTGTAAGTTTCTTGCTGTCATTCATACCGCCGCTTGTTGATGATACTCTTACATATACATCTTGAGCGTCTGCCATTGCGTCAACATTTATCTTACCTGACGCATCAATAGTAATCTTGTCACTGCCCAAAGGATATTTGTTTTCTGCATCATAAATATCATACTTAATCAAGTTTGAATTTAGATAAGGGAATTCAATACCCTTTCTTGACGCCTTTGTTGATGCCTGTGCGCTGCCGCCTGCAAGAACTGTCTGTGCGTCAACTGACAATGTCAGCTTATCAGGAGCTATGTTAAAGCTCATTACGTTATCTACGCAAGTACCTGCACTGATGTTGATATGATTTGCAGGGCTTTCTGTAAGATTACGAAGTGCACAAGTCAAGATATATGGTGTGCCTTCCGCACCTGTAAGAGGATTTACTCTCTTACCGTTTTCGTCATACCTATAAACTGTCATTACTGCATAAGCATTTGCGTTACCTGTTGAACACATAACCTGTACATTATACCAAGAATCCTTATCAATAGTCATTGATCCGACTGTCTTGTTACTTGCACCAAGTGCATTCAATGTTGTACCGGAGCTTGAAAGCTGTAAACCAAGCTTACCCTTATCGTTACTGAATACTGTCCAGCCGGCACCGTCCTTTGCGAACTTCATATCAGCCGAGTAAATAACGTCTGCTGATGTATTTGCAGGAAATCCTACAAAATCATAAGCGGCTGTTACATTGTAATAAGCCGAACCGTCCCATGAACCTTCTTCAAGAGTTGCACCTGAAACGTATTCTTCACACGCATTTGATGAAACGTATGTATCTGTGTACTTATCTTCATTACCTGTGTTCATATTTGCAGGAAGTATCTGTACCTTAACAGTACCTTGAACACTGCCCGACTTATTTGTACCTCTTACTGTGATTGTTTGAGGTACTGCGTCTTCTGTAACGCTTAGTACGCCGTCATTTGTGATTGTGATATTTTTGTTGTTTAATGCTCTTAGATTTGCCTCGTTGCAAATAATGTACTTCAAGTCACCGTCGCCCGGTGTTACTGTAGCACCGCCAAGTGATGCAACTGCTGTAATCTGTGTATTTTCACCGACTCTTACTGTTGCTTTATCAGCTGACAAAGTAAGTGTATCGTATGTATCTGTTGATGTGTCAACTGCGTCTACATCAATAGTCTTTGACGCATATACGCCGTTTGCCGCTGTTGCACGAACTGTAATCTTTTGCTTTGACGCATTTGCACCGATTGTAAGCAATCCGCTTTCTGAAATTGTTATGTTTTCGTCATTCAGAACTGCGTCATTTGCCTCGTTATATACTGCCCATGTTACAGCAGGAGCTGTGATGTATTGGTCAAGTCTTGTTGCACCGTAAGTGAACAACATTGTTTCACCGGCTTTAATTGTATCGCTTGAGCTGTCAAGTGAAATTGTATCTGCACCAAGATTATACAGTGCTATATTATCAACACTTGTATTTGCAAGTATGTTTAGATGTGACACACCGTTTCCGTTAGATGCTGCCATATTTCTGAGAGGCATACCCGTAACCTTTTGTACAAATGTCTTTGTGCCGTCTGAATTGTACTTCCATACATACATATCAACATTTGCGTCAGCCGCACTGTAACGTCCTACAAGTGCGATATGATACCATGTATTTGTATCTGCACCAATCTTTGTATCTGTATAATCCTTGCCTCCTCTTTGCATTTGAATTGTACCGTTTCTGAATACAACCGCACCTGCAACCTTCTTATCACCTTTATCTTCAGGTGTAAATCCTGCGCCGTCTGCGTCAAATCTTACGTCAAGTGAAAGCATTACGTCAGCCTTTGTATTGGCCGGATATGCACATTCACTTTCAAGACAATATTCACCGTACTTATTATTGCCGTATGAACCTGTCTTAATATACTTTGTTCCGTCAGGAGCACCGTTTTCGATTGTTGCGGCTACAACTTTATCACCCGTGATTGATGTAAGTGTACTTGATTCACCGTCCATTGACGCTGCCAAAGTATCAAGATTTTGAGGTGTACCTACTGTTGAATCGTCCGCAAACAATCCCACAATACCGTCCACGATTGAATTCTTAACACTTGACAGACTCAAAAGTGCATTATCGCCGTCATCTTCTTTGCTGAACAATGCTGTTGTGTCTGCTTTTTCGCTTTTGCCGATTACAACCGGTTTGCAAATCGGTGTAGCCATATCGCTTTTCCATAGCATAATCTTCATATTGTCTGTTATTACAAAGCTTGATGATACAGGATAATCATTATATGCACCGCTCTTATCAAGTGTAACTTTCTTTGTATCAATGCTCTTTAGAGTTTTATCTGCGTTATAGCTTGCGAATATCAGGTTTGCATTTTCAATAGCGTCTACAGCCGTAACTCTTGCTGTACCGTTAGCATATTCAAGAACTGCATTTGGAGCATTTTCTGCGTTGTATATTACGTTAGCAGTCTTTGTATTTGTATTCATATTGTAACTTACACCGTCAAGGTAGCCAAGTACAGCACCTATATCCGATACAAGTTCACCGTCTTTATACTCAATCTGAGCATTTAACAGGTTCTTGTCAGCACCCTTGTTTACAAACAAAGTTGTTGAACCGTTTTGAATATCAATTTGTGTGTAACCGTCTTTCAAACCGCCTGTGATTGAAACAATCGGCAAGCTGCCGTCTGTGTATGACGGAACGTCACCCTCTGTTTGAATTGTGTATTCAATATTCGGATTGACTTTCTTTAAAGCCTCCAAAGTCTTGATTGCGTCACACAATACGCCTGTTGTTGTATCAGGTCTGTAAGGTGATTTTGTATATCCTGTTATTGTTGTGCCGTTAAGCTTCATTTCATACTTATCAACATCTTCGTCAGGGTCGATTGTGTATGTATTGCCGTCATCTGAGAAATCAGCAGTTGCACTGCTGCCAAGCGTCTTTAGTGACGGAACTGTTTGTTGAATTACCTGTGCAACGTCACCTTGTGCAAATGTACGTTGCATTTTTGTTGTCAAACCGCCTGTCATATTAAGGTCGTCTGTTGAATTGATTGTAGCCGTTACAGGCGCTTGACCTTCAAGAGATGCTGACAGAGTAATTGCGCCTGCATTTCTTGTTGAACGAACAAATATTCTGTTTGTACCACATTCTGCATAGCAGTAATCAGTGTTGTTTGTTGTAATCTTATCGCCTACACCGCTGTTGTAACCGCCAAGAAGAACACCTTCACCGTTTAATGAAAGATTAATCTTGTCATATGCAAGCGGGCAAGTGTTTCCGTCTTTATCTACTACTGCAACGTCAAAGTATGCAATATCACTGCCGTCTGCGATAAGTCCGTCAGGACCTGCAACAGGAGTAATCTTCAATGTTGTTGCCTCGCCTGTTGTTGAGATATAGTCTTCTGCAACGACTTCATCTCTTGCGTCATATGCAACAGCCTTAACTGTACCCGATTCTGTTACATCAATACCTGAGAATGAATATATAAATGTGCTGTCAGGCTTTGTTGATGTACCCTTTAGCTTATCATTAACGTAAAGTTCGACCTTTGAAAGACCTGCCGAACCGATAACGTAAACTGTCTTATTCTTAGGATCACGTTTGCCGTATTCGCCCGTTTCTTCCCAATATGTACCGTTGTACGACTTTAGCGGATAGTTGTATGTATCGTCGCTAAGCTGCGGATAATTCCAGTGACCTACGATATGCAATTTAGGTGTCGTTGACTGAATTGTCTGCATTGTATAGAATACGTCTTTCTTTATTCTTACAGGGTCAACCTTACCTGATGTACGGCAGTTTTCACTACCTGTGTTTCTGTTATGCATATTTGAGTCTGACCATACCATTATAGCCGCAGCCGAATAGTAGTCATTACCTGATAAACCGCCTACACGGTCTGAATAAAATTCGTTATACGCTCTTGCGTCTACCAATGAAAAATCTTCCGATGTAAGGTCGTGTATATCGTAACCGTCCGTCTTTGACGCACCTGCACCAAGCCACTTATTTCTGTAATCATAGTCAGGTGGTGAGAAGTCATCCCATACACGTCTCGGAGCCTCTTCACGGGCATATTCTGTTTCCATAATAGGAACATACTTCTTTATAGCCGCCATTGATGCCTTTGCATTGCTTGCATGTCTGTTAAGCATTGTGCCGACATAATCAGCCGCTTGAATTTGGTCTGTTGATGAAATTGTACGGCAACCGCAGAATCTTTCACCGTTAGGGTCAAGAGTATTCTTTAGGTCTGTCATTTCCTGTTGGTGTGCCGCTGTAACTGCGTTGTTACCTGCTTCCCAGAAAATTACCGATGGCGAGTTTCTGAAATAAATCATTGCGTCACGCATTGCCTCAACACGCTGATCCCATGCTCTTCCGTCAACGTCAGCCTCTTTATCACCAGCCGGACACGCCGATACTACACCGTACTTATCACCCGAACGAATTTGTGACGGCTTCGGCGCAACGTGCATCCAACGGATAAAGTTTGAATTAGATTCTTTGATCCATTGCATATCAAGGTCTTGCAACCAATCGTTTGCCACACCGATTACAGCCCACTCATTTGTTGAACGCTGTGCGTAACCTGTAAGCCATACAGGCTGGTCGTTAATCTTCAAACCGCCGTCGTTTATATCATATTCAACCTTGCGGAAACCTGTTGTTGTCTTTTGAACGTCAAGTACGTTTCCTTCGCTGTCCTTTAGGACTGTATATACGTCATACAAGTTTGGAGAATCAGGGCTCCAGAACTTCATATCTTCACATTTTGCACTTGCAACAATTTTTGTTACATCAACAGTTTCTGTGCTTGTTGCCGCAGGGTTATCGTCATAAGCGTCGTCAGGTACTGTTGTCATAAAGTGAGAATCTGCACCTGTATCTTTTGCTGTCTTAACTGATGTTGCGTCACTTTTAAATGAATATCTCAAATAAGGTTGCTTTGTATGATCTGCGTCAGCATCTGTTGAGTCCTTGTTAGGGTCAACCATTTCAACGACATTTACTTCCAAAGTAACGTCCTTATCTGCATCTTCATTTCTTACTTCGCCCTCAACTGTGATTGTTGCCGACTTTCCTCTTATATCAAAGTCTGTCGCATAAATATAGTTACCTTTTGTTTTAAGGTTATTATATAGCGGCAAAGTCTGATAAGTCTTACTCTTTGCGTAAAGGATTACGTCACCTGTGATACCGCCTTGAACTTCGTTGAAGTCTTTTGTGTTCCATTGATAACCGTTACCGTCTGCCGCACCCGGTTCACTGCCCGGTTTTGTTTCTTTTGTTACCTTTGTTGTGTCAGACTGACCTCTGTCAGCCGCGTTATCTGTCGCAACTGCTATAAGATTGTCTTGACCCGGTTTAACATAGTCTGTAATATCAAAGCCTGTTGCCGCGATACCTGCCTCATAGTAACCGACTATTTCGCCGTTTACATATAGGTAAACAGAGTTTCTTACTGCCTCAAATTCAAGGAAAAGTTTCTTTCCTGCATCTGATTCAGGGATTGTTATATGCTTTCTGTAAAACATAAAACCTCTGTAAAGTCCTGCCTCACCGGCATCGTAACAAGCACCGTCAAACGAATCTTCCGCGTTTATCGGATGCGGTACACTGACCGTATCCCAATCGCTGTCATCATAATCTGCATCGTAAAAGTTCTTTCCGTCTTTTGCGACGCTTGCCGATGCCTTAGCAAGCGGATATTCACTTCCGTCTGCCGCTTTTTTGAACTTCCAGTCGACGTTCATATTATATGTAACCGCCGGACTTTCCGGTTCTTCGTATACAGCAGAAGTTAGTTCTTCGTCTGCAAAAACCGGAACTACCGCTAATGACAACATCATCTGTAATGCCAACAGCAGTGAACAAAAAATACTTATTTTTTTCTTCATTTTTCATTTCCTCCTCTTTTATATGCTTTAATGATTGATTTAATTATATCAAATTTTAAACATTAAAGAATTGCATATCTTGTTTTAAATATTGCAAAAATTGCTTTTCTTTGTGACAACTGTACAGCTTGTATATTTTAATATTGATTTTTTGTGCATTTTTACATACAAAAAAAGCAGTAACCATAGATTACTGCTCTTAATATATCGTTATTTTGCAAAAGTTGTTTTACATTCTGTAAACTTCTTCAGGTGAAACAACCGTTACATTTTCGTCTTTAAGCACTTCAAGTGCCTTTTCGGGATTTTCAACACGAACAATTACAAGTGCACCCTTATCGCTCTTACCGATAAATGCGTACATATATTCAATAGAAATACCTGCATTTTTAAGTTTTTCAATTTCACCTGCAAGTCCGCCCGGTTTATCAGCAACCGCAAGTGCAATAACGTCCGTAACCTTTACGACAAGATTATTGCTCTTTAGAATTTCAGCCGCTTTATCCGGGTCGTTTACAATCATTCTCACAATACCGAAATCAGTAGTATCCGCAATCGACAATGCACTGATGTCGATACCGTTCTTTCCTATTACATTAAGTATATCCGAAAGTCTGCCTGATTTATTTTCCACAAAAACAGATATTTGTTTAATCAGTTTCATAGCTTTTACCTCCCTATTAATCGTGAAGTTTACGGTTATCTATAACTCTCTTTGCCTTACCCTCACTTCTTGTGATGGTTTTTGGCTCAACAAGCGTTACCTTTGCGCCAAGTCCCAACGTACTGCGTAATTTTGCAACTATATTCTTTTCAATCGCCGCAACAGACTTAACATCATCAGAAAGCATGCCCTCCGACATTTCAACTTGTACTTCAAGAGTATCTGTGTTATTTTCTCTGCCGACAATAATCTGATAGTTAGGAGTAATATCGCCGCCGATTTTCAAAAGTACTTCTTCAATCTGTGACGGGAATACGTTTACACCTCTTATAATAAGCATATCATCGGTTCTGCCTGCAGGTTTCTTCATTCTTACAAGTGTTCTTCCACATTCGCATTTTTCGTAATCAAGTACGCATAAGTCACGCGTTCTGTAACGCATCATCGGCATACCCTCTTTTGTAATTGTTGTGAAAACAAGTTCACCGAATGAACCCGGAGGAAGTACTTCTTCTGTATCAGGGTCGATAATTTCAGGAATAAACATATCTTCACAAACGTGCATACCATTTTGAGCAGAACATTCATAAGATACACCCGGGCCTGTGATTTCGGTAAGTCCGTATACGTCATACGCCTTTATACCAAGCGACTGCTCAATCTGATGACGCATATCTTCCGTCCAAGGCTCTGCACCGAATATACCTGCTTTTAGACTAAGTTGGTCTTTAACGCCCATTTCGTTTATTGTTTCGCCAAGATACATTGCGTATGACGGAGTACAGCAAAGGTGAGTTGCACCGAGTTCAATCATAAGTCTGATTTGTCTTTCGGTGTTACCCGATGATGTAGGGATTGTCATAGCACCGATTCTTTCAGAACCGCCGTGTGCACCCAAACCGCCTGTGAACAAGCCGTAACCGTATGACACTTGAACAACAGAATTTTCATCGCCGCCTGCCGCCGCAATCTGTCTTGCCATACAATCCGCCCACATATCAAGGTCGTTTCTTGTATAACCGGCTACAATCTGTCTGCCTGTTGTACCCGACGATGCGTGTATTCTTACAATATCCTTTTTGTCTGCCGCAAAAAGGTCAAACGGATAATAATCTCTCAAGTCCTGCTTTGTTGTAAAAGGCAACTTTGCAAGATCTTTAAGTTCTTTTATATCCTCAGGCTTTACACCCTTTTTATCCATTCTTTCTCTGTACATCGGAACATTTTCATAAACATTCTTTACTTGTTTTTGGAGTCTTTCAAGCTGAAGTTTTTCAAGCTCGTTTCTGTCCATTGTTTCAATTTCCGGCTGATACATTCCCATTGGGTACATCTCCTTTATTTTTTCTTTTTGTTTCTTATAAGCACTGTCGCTATAACAGCCCAAACAACAATGATTGCGACTGTCCAACCTATATAGACAGTAAATAAATCATGTAGAGTTTTAATCAATAATTGCACTTTTTACTCCTTAAAGTTCATATCCAAGTTCAAACGCTTTAATATTGACATCAAGGAATTTTTCCGGAACAGTTTCCTTTATAACGTCAATCCAAACATTTTTATCTACGTCCATACTCTTTGCCAAAAGTCCGATTAAAACTACGTTTACAGCCTTGATTGTACCTGCCTTTTCCGCAAGAGAAAGTGCGTCAACAGCCTGCAAATTAATCTTTGCACTAAGTTTTTCTTCAATATTCTCAGGATATTCCATAGCACCTGTGATTACAGGCATAGGATTCATTTTTTGAGTATTGGCAATCATCTTACCGCCTTTTTTCAAATAAGGCAAAGCACGCATAGCCTCAAGCATTTCAAATGCCAAAATCAAATCCGCCTCACCGCGGTCTATAATAGGTGAATAAACCTTATCACCGTACTTTACATATGTAACAACACTGCCGCCGCGTTGGCTCATACCGTGAACCTCGCTGACTTTAACGTCATAACCCTCTTTAATTGCAACCTTACCAAGTATACGGCTTGCAAGAAGTGTACCTTGTCCGCCGACACCGACTATCATTATGTTCATTCTACTTTTCCTCCTTTTCAATCGCACCAAACGGACAGACATTTGTACATAGTCCGCAGCCGTTACACTGTGTTGTGTCAATCTTAACAGTATCGCCGTCTAATGAAATTGCAGGACAGCCGAGTTTCATACACATCTTACACTTCTTACACTTGTCTGTGATGTGACAGTGACCCGAATACTTTTTACGCATATTCGGAAGAAGTGCGCAAGGTCTTTGTGCGATAATAACCGAAGGTTCTTCTCTTTCAACTTCTTCTTTTACGACCTTTTCAAAATTCTTTACGTCAAACGGATCTGCAACGACAACGTGTTCAATACCGATTGACTTGCAAAGTGTTATCAAATTAACTTGCTTTGTTTCTTCCTTACGGATTGTGTAACCTGTTGTAGGGTTATCCTGGTGACCTGTCATACCTGTGATTGAGTTGTCAAGAATTATAACAGTATTGTTACCCTTGTTGTATACAATGTCAACAAGACCTGTAATACCGGAGTGCATAAATGTTGAATCGCCGATTACAGATACAAGCTTTTTATTAAATTCAGCACCTCTTGCTTTTGCCATACCGTGTGCGGCACTGATTGAAGCACCCATACAAATTGTTGTGTCAACGCTTTGCAGAGGAGGTGTTGCACCAAGTGTATAACAGCCTATATCGCCCGAAACAACAAGACCGAGTTTCTTTAGTACATAGAATGTACCTCTGTGCGGACAACCTGCACACATTACAGGAGGACGAACAGGTGTAGGCTCGTCTATAGCGTCAAATTCAGGTGCGTCTATATCCAAAACTGCTTTCTTAATCATTGACGGTGTATATTCGCCTTGAAGTGTAAATACGTCCTTGCCTATTACATCAACTCCGACACTCTTACAGAAATCTTCGATAACAGGGTCAAGTTCTTCGATAACAAAAACTTTATCATACTTTGACGCAAATTCTTTTATCTTCTTTTCCGGTAATGGATAAACTATACCGATTTTCAAGTAATCAGCCTTGTCACCCAGTGCCTCTTTTGCATACATATATGCGATACCGCCTGCGATAATACCGATTTTTGAGCCGTTTTCTTCAACTCTGTTAAGTGGTGATGTTTCAGCCATTTCCTTTAGTGCGTTTATTCTGTCCTCTACGACAATGTGACGCTTTATTGCATTACCCGGCATCATTACATACTTCTGCGGATTTTTCTCGTAATCCTTTAATGCAACTTCCTGCTTTTCTTCTTCCTCAACAAGACTCTGTGAGTGAGAAACTCTTGTTGAAAGTCTTAAAAATACAGGTGTATCGTATTTTTCGGAAAGTTCATATGCAGTCTTTGTGAACTCCTTACATTCCCCACTGTCAGACGGCTCTAACATAAGTATTTTAGACGCCTTTGCATAGTGACGTGAATCCTGTTCATTCTGTGATGAGTGCATACCTTGGTCATCGGCAACGCACAATACAAGACCGCCGTTTACTCCTGTATAGCTTGCAGTGAAAACAGGGTCAGCCATTACGTTAAGTCCGACGTGCTTCATACAAGACATACTTCTTGCACCGGCGATTGACGCACCGATTGCAACTTCTGCCGCAACCTTTTCATTCGGCGCCCATTCAACGTATATATCGTCATATTTAACTATATTTTCTGTAATCTCGGTACTCGGTGTGCCGGGATATGAGGAAACAACGCTTACACCGGCCTCATAAGCACCGCGTGCAACCGCTTCATTTCCAAGCATTAACTTTTTCATCATGTAATCCTCCTCGTTATTTAACCATTATTATAATTTTAACAAAATTCGCCTCTATCGTCAAGTACATTGTAGAAAAAAGCAACAAAATATATTATACTTTCATATTAAAATACCCATTTGCATTAAGCAAATGGGTATCAGTTCGGATTTTTCACGTTCCAAACAATCATTCTAATTCAAATGCACCTGTGTAAAGTTGATAATACTTACCTTTTTGTGCAATAAGCTGTTCGTGATTACCGCGTTCGATAATTCTTCCGAGTTCAAGCACCATAATTACATCTGAATTTCTTACCGTTGAAAGTCTGTGTGCGATAACAAATACTGTACGTCCCGTCATAAGTGCGTCCATACCTCTTTGAACTATCGCCTCTGTTCTTGTATCAATACTTGAAGTTGCCTCGTCAAGTATCATTACAGGCGGATCTGCAACCGCCGCTCTTGCGATTGACAAAAGCTGTCTTTGACCTTGCGACAAGCTGCCGCCGTCACCAGAAATAACTGTATCATATCCGTCAGGCAACATATTTATAAATTCGTCTGCATTCGCAAGTCTTGCCGCCGCATAAACTTCTTCGTCCGTTGCGTCAAGATTACCGTATCGGATATTTTCCTTAATTGTACCTGTAAACAAGTTTGTATCCTGTAAAACGATACCGAGCGAACGTCTTAAATCTTTCTTTTTGATGCGGTTAATATTAATTCCGTCATAAGTTATCGTACCGTCGGCAATATCATAGAAACGATTTATAAGATTGGTAATCGTAGTCTTACCCGCACCTGTCGCACCGACAAACGCAACCTTTTCGCCGTGGTCGGCATACAATGTTATATCATGCAGTACGATTTTTTCGGGATTATATCCGAAATCAACATCGAAGAATTTAACTTCACCCGTAAGACGTGTGTATTTAACACTGCCGTCCTTTTGAACTTCTTTCCAAGCCCACATATATGTCTTTTCTTCCGTTTCAACTATATTGTCGTTTCTGTCGTACTTAACATTGACAAGTGTAACATCGCCGTTGTCCTGTTCAACTTCTTCATCCATAAGATTAAATATTCTCTCCGCTCCGGCAAGTGCCATAACGATTGAGTTAAGCTGTTGTGATATTTGATTTATCGGCATTGTAAATGATTTTGAAAGTTGTAAAAATGACGCTATAACGCCAAGTGTAAGTCCCGCAACACCGTTTAGTGCAAGTGCACCGCCGATAATAGCTATAAGCACATACTGCAAGTTACCCAAATTAGCCATAATCGGCATTAGGATATTTGCGTATTTATTAGCCTCGGTTGCGTTTTCACAAAGCTCTTCGTTAATCTTATCAAAATCTTCTTTTGAATGTTCTTCGTGACAGAACACCTTAACGACCTTCTGACCGTTAATCATTTCTTCGATATAACCGTTTACCTTACCGATTGACTGCTGTTGTTTTATAAAAAATCTTCCGCTCGCTCCGGCAATCTTCTTTGTTACAAACATCATACAGGTTGCAAACACCAACACAAATATTGCAAGATAAACATTTGATATAAACATTGCAACAACTACCGATATAATTGTGACTGCCGATGAAAACATCTGCGGAATACTCTGTGCCATCATCTGTCTTAGAGTATCTGTATCGTTTGTGTAGTAACTCATTATATCGCCGTGAGTATGTGTATCGAAATACTTAATCGGCAATTTCTGCATATGAGTAAACATATCGTCACGAATTTTCTTTAACACACCTTGTGCGATTGATACCATTGTTCTGTTATAAAATAATGTAGCAATTATTCCCACTGCATACACAATACCCATTACGCAGATTGCTTTAAGCAAGCCCGTGAATACAGGGTTTGTACTGCCCAAAAGCGGTGTTATATAGTCGTCAATAAGCGTACCGATAAACATTGAGCCGGCAACGTTTGCAACGGCACTCAGCAATATACATATCAATACAAAGATAAATCTGAATTTGTATTTCTTCATATATGAAAGAATACGTTTGATTGTCTTACCGGTATTTTGTGCACCGTGTTTATTCATCGTCACCGCCTCCTTTCACCTGTGAATTATATACTTCACTATATATTTCGTTGTTCTTCAAAAGTTCTTCGTGAGTACCTATTCCGTTTATTTCACCGTTATCCATAACAATTATCTTATCTGCGTCTTCGACAGATGAAATTCTCTGTGCAATAATAATCTTTGTCGTGTTCGGTATTTCTTCACGGAACGCACGTCTGATACTTGCATCTGTCTTTGTATCAACCGCACTTGTACTGTCGTCCAAAATAAGGATTTTCGGTTTCTTTAACAAAGCTCTTGCGATACAAAGTCTTTGTTTCTGACCGCCCGATACATTTGAACCGCCCTGTTCGATATAAGTATCATACTTATCAGGGAATGTCTGAATAAATTCATCGGCTTGTGCAAGCTTACATACTCTTTCGATTTCTTCATCTGTTGCGTGGTCATTACCCCAACGCAAGTTTTCTTTGATTGTTCCGGAGAACAACACATTTTTCTGAAGTACCATTGCAACCTCGTCACGCAATGACTCAATATCATATTCCTTTACGTTTCTGTCACCGACAATCACTTCACCGTCGGTTGTATCGTAAAGTCTTGGGATAAGCTGTACAAGGCTTGACTTTGAACTTCCCGTACCGCCTATAATTCCGACAGTTTCACCCGATTTAATATCAAGATTTATATTCTTAAGGCAGAGTTTTCTCTTTTTCTTTGAATATCCGAAGTTTACATTTCTGAATGAAATATCGCCGTTTTTAATTTCATATACAGGATTTTCAGGATTTGTAAGATCGCTCTTTTCGTCAAGTATTTCGACGATTCTTTCAGATGACGCTCTTGCCATTGTAATCATTACGAACACCATTGAAAGCATCATAAGGTTCATAAGAATTTGCATTGTATATGCAATAAGGCTTGTAAGCTCACCTGTTGTCATAGTTGACGCAACGATAAGCTTTGCACCGAACCACGATATGAAAAGCATACAGCCGTATGCCGCGAACTGCATAAGCGGTGCGTTAAATGCCAAAAGTTTTTCGGCTTTTACAAAGTCATCGTATATATCTTCAGAAACGTTTTTAAATTTCTTTTCTTCGTAATCTTCTCTTACAAATGATTTAACAACTCTTATACCTCTCAAATTTTCCTGTACAACGTTGTTAAGCTTATCGTATATCTTGAATACACGTTCAAATATCGGGTGTGCGTGAGTCATTATAAAATACAATCCGCCGCCCAAAACAGGAATTGCAAGCAAGAATACAAGTGAAAGTTTATGATTTATTCCGAACGCCATAATAAGTGAGAATATAATCATTATCGGACCTCTTACCGCAATTCTGACTATCATCTGATAAGCATTTTGTACGTTCGTTATATCAGTTGTAAGTCTTGTTACGATACTTGATGCAGAGAATTTATCAATATTTGAAAATGAGAAGTTCTGTACATTATAGAACATATCCTTTCTCAAATTCTTCGCAAAACCTGCCGATGCACTCGCCGCAAATTTACCCGACAATGCACCGAAAACCAATGAAATTACACATGAAATTGCAAGGGCGATACCTATTTTCAATATGTAATTCATATTTCCAGCGTCAATGCCCTTGTCAATAAGCATAGCCATAAGAAGCGGTATTACAACTTCCATAATAACTTCAAGAGTAACAAAAATCGGTGCAAGAATCGAATCACGTTTATACTCTCTTACACTTTTTAATAATGTCTTTATCATCTAATTCCTCCTTTAAAAATGTAGTACGCTACATATTAAGGTAAAAATATACCCTATTTTTCACACTTATCATTGTCTTGGTACATATGTTCGTAAACCTTTGTTAAAAGTTTTTTGAGTTCTTTTTCCTCCTCATCATTTAATGCACCTGTTATCAACGAATCCATATACTTTCTGTGTTCTTTCATTTCACTGCCAAGCTCAAAAGCCTTGTCAAACAAAATAACCTGTCTGCATCTATGGTCCTCCGGATTTACCTCAACACGCACAAAATTATTCTTCTCCATACGCTTTAAAAGTCCGATAATCGTGGAATGTCTTAACCCAAATTCCTGTTCAATCTCCTTTTGCATTACAACATTCTTGCCCTTTTCAAGCATATAAAAAAGTATATTTGCCTGCGAACAGGTTATATCGTATTTCTTCAGATGTGCATTTGCCGCCATAGACATAATCTCATCTATCCTCTTAAAATAAAAGCCTATACCTTTCTTTTTCACAAATACACCTCCTCACAAAAAAATGTAGCGCACTACGCTTTTTTTGTAGTACGCTACATATTATACACATTATTAATATTAATGTCAATAAACCTTTTTCAAAGTTCATATTTTGTTCATTAATTGTTCACGTTATTCGGAAACGTAACATAAATAGTTGTACCTTTGCCGACTTTGCTCTTTACGCGTATAGTCGCATTATGGCAGGCACAAACGTGCTTTACTATTGAAAGTCCCAAGCCTGTACCGCCGACTTTTTTTGAGTGGCTTTTATCAACGCGATAAAAACGTTCAAATATTCTTTCCGTATCTTCGGGCGGTATTCCTATACCCGTATCCTTTACGGACAGTTCCACGCCCTTTGCCGACTCGCCGACAAATACGGTTATTTTTCCGTTATCCTTATTATACTTTATCGCATTGTCAAGCAAGTTATATACAAGCTCACTCACCAATGTCACGTTACCTTTTATGAATGTCGGTATCTTCGTATAATAAATCTGAATACCTCGTTCTTTTGCGGCTTTTTCAAGAACACATATCGCCTCTTCCGTAACCAGCGAAAGGTCGATATTTTCCGGATTTTCAACACTTCCCTGTTCGTCAATATTTGATAGATTTATTATATCATCTATAAGAGTAAGAAGTCGGTCGGACTCTTTTTCTATCTTTCTGCCAAACTCCTTGATGTCCTCCGCCTTTGCCATACCGTTGCTTATCATTTGTGCATATCCCGAAATGGTTGTAAGCGGTGTTTTAAGCTCGTGCGAAACGTTTGCGGTAAATTCACGTCTGATTTTTTCCGTCTTTTCTTTTTCCGCATTTTGATTTGCTATTCTTGCAAAAAACGGTTTCAACTCGTCATATATCTCTGCCTTGCCTATATTATTTATATCCACTTCATTAATCGGATCTAAAATATATTTCGTCAAATGCTTTGCACTCACAAACGAAACAGCAATAACGCATATTAAAATAATAATAACTATCGGCATTATGGTCAAAACCATATACATTATTACTTTTGTCGGCTGTGACATTCTTAATATACTGCCGTTATTCAATTTTACGGCATAATAATATATTTTTTCACCAATCGTTTCGGAATTACGGCTACTGCTCCCGTTTCCGTATGTAACGGCTTGTTTAACTTCCGGTCGTTCAAAATGGTTTTCCATTGTAGTTGTATCCGCCTCGTTATCATAAATAACCGTACCGTCTGATTTGATAAGCGTCACTCGAATATCGGATACATCATCATACATTTTGGTTAATATATTAATTTCACTGTTTTCGTCATAACCGTCTAAGCATTGTGCCAATATATTTGTTCTTGATTTTAAATCTGATTTTTCCTTTATCGAATACTGTGTACAATATGCCACCAAAATAAGCAGCATACTTACTATAACTGATGATATTGTAAGAATTTTCAGCGTGCCGTTTATAGCTTTTCTCATATCTTATATCCTACATTTCTTATAGTTTCGATACACTTACCCTTTTCGCCGAGTTTATGTCTTAAACTTCCTATATGAACGTCCAGCGTTCTGCTTTCACCCTCAAAGTGATAACCCCATATCTTTTCAAGCAAAACCTCTCTCGGCACAACTGTGCCTTTGTTTTTCAGAAGATATTTAAGAAGTTCAAATTCTTTAAACGTTATCGCAATATCCTTTCCGTCAACCTTTACATTCCTGCTTTGGTTGTCCAAAATGATACCCTTGTATTCGATTATATCAGAACCGGCTTGCGGACCGCTCCTGCGAAGGACTGCTTTAATTCTTGAAATAAGTTCCATAACGCCGAAAGGCTTTGTTACATAGTCGTCCGCTCCGTATTCAAAGCCTTTGACTTTGTCACTTTCAGTACCTTTGGCTGTTATCATAATAACAGGAACATTTTTAGTCGTATCGTTGTTTCGTATGTCTTTCAGTATAGCAATTCCGTCTTTATCCGGCAGCATTATATCCAAAAGCACCATTGACGGCAAACGCTCGCCAAGTCGTTTTTCAAAATCTGAGGCACTTTCAAAGCCCTCTGCCTCAAACCCTGCTGATTTCACTGCATACGTTATTAAATCTCTTATTCCCTCATCATCTTCGACGCAATAAATCAAATCCATAAACCAATCCCCCATTTATACATTATTCAACTTCTGACGATACCGAAAACGGCAATATATACTTTTTACCGAATTCAACGCACAATTCTTTATATTCAGGATTGTTTCGTCTGTTACTCATAACGTGATGCACATCATAATTTTCGTCATTGAGTTCAATAATAGCTGCAGCAACGTTTGCACAGTGATCAGATATTTTTTCAAGTGCGGTAATGTAATCGGTAAATACAAAACCTTGATTTACACTGCATCTGCCCTCTTGCATACGCTTTATATGACGGTTTTTAAGGTCATTTCTAAGTCTGTCGATAACGTCCTCCAAAGGCTCAACTTTATTAGCAAGTTTAACATCGTCCTTTGAAAATGCACTGATTGTAAGGTCGATAATTTCACCGACGGCATTAACCATTATAGTGATTTCCTGTCTTGCCTTGTCGGAGAAATGAACGTCTTTATCACGTTTTTCTCTCGCCGTAAATACCAAATCGGCGGTATAGTCCGTCATTTTCTCAAAATCTGATATTGCGTGAAGAAGTATTGAAACTTTCTGCGAATCCGATTCATTCAAGCTCTTTGCCGAAAGCTTTACAAGATATGCACCGAGTGCGTCCTCATATTCATCGGCAAGATTTTCTGTTTCTATAATTTTCCTATCTATCGACTCTGAATACTTTGCAACACATTCCTGTGCCATGGTAAAACTCTCTTTTACCATATATGCCATATTTGTAGCAAGCGTCATACATTGTTCAACAGCGAATGACGGAGTTTGCAAAAATCTTTCGTCAAGCAAACCGAATGTGCTTTCTTCCGCACCCTCTTTAATTGTCATTCTTGCCAGTTTTTCAAGTAACTTGTTAAACGGCAACAATACAGCCGTTGCAACAACATTGAATATCGTATGAACTATTGCGATATTAAACGGTGTAACAGAATCGCTTACAAATGCAAAATTGAAGATTGCGTTTGCCACATAGAATAATACAAGGAATAAAACCGTACCTATAATATTGAAATACAAATGCACCATTGCAGCACGTTTTGCGTTTTTGCTTGCACCGATACATGATATAAGTGCAGTCACACAAGTACCTATATTTTGTCCCATAATTATAGGAATTGCCGCACCGAACGTTATTTTACCCGTAGAAGAAAGTGCCTGAAGTATACCGACAGATGCAGATGACGATTGTATAACAGCCGTTAAAACAGCACCTGCAAGCACACCTAAAATAGGATTTTGGAACATTGTAAGTATGTTTGTAAATGCCTCAACATCTTTTAAAGGCTCAACAGCCGCCGACATTGTTTCCATACCGAACATAAGTACCGCAAAACCAAGAAGTATGTTACCGATATTCTTCTTAGAGTCGCTCTTTGCAGCCATTGTAAATACAATACCGATAAGTGCTAAAACCGGAGTGAAGTTAGCCGGCTTACAGAGTTGAATCCAAAAACTGTCTCCCTGTATACCGGAAAGGCTCAATATCCATGATGTAACAGTCGTACCGATATTTGCACCCATTATAATACCGATAGCCTGTCCGAGTTTCATAATGCCTGAGTTTACAAAACCTACAACCATAACCGTAGTAGCTGAAGATGACTGTATAACCGCCGTAACGGCAGCACCCAAAACAACACCTTTTATAGGATTTGACGTAAGTTTTTCAAGTATCTGTTCAAACTTACCGCCGCCAAGCTTTTCAAGACCGCTGCCCATTACGTTCATTCCGTAAAGGAACATCGCCAGTCCTCCGAACAATGAAAATAAACCAAAAATGTTCATAATTTTATCCCCTTATTTATATTTTATAAAATCCTCTAAGCTAATTATATATAATCTATGTAAAATTGTATTCAAGCCTATCTTAAATTTATGTAAAATCTTTTAAAACTCGCCAATATTCGATTAATTTTTCAAGCGAAAACATTGCGTTTGCAGGGCTTGTAGACGGCAGTTTTACCGCATTTAAGTCAGAATTGTATTTTACAAACAATTTATACGCGGTATTTCCGTTTGTAAAGATTTTTTTAATTTCAGCCGTTTGTAAAATCCGTCTTAAATCATTCGGCGTAACATTTTTTATAGAGCTGTCGGACGAACCTTCTATGTCACAGCTTGCAATAACGTCCCAAACCGCAATATTATGTTTTATCAAAAATGCTTTTTTCTCCTCTGTCGTGCTTGGACAGACGTCATTCATAACACTTGCAAGCACCTTCCAAAACCTGTTCTGCGGATGACCGTAGAAAAAGTTTGCTTCACGTGATTTTACAGACGGGAAACTGCCGAGTATAAGTATTTTTGAATTTTTATCGTATATGGGTTCTATTGTATGAAATTCCATTTCTATCACCTCTTAAATAATACTGTATAAACCTTAAATACACCTTAATTTTATAAAAATATCAGTGAAAATCAAATTTTGTATTGACTATTATATTTTTATATTATATCATAAAAATATTCACAAATAAAGAAAGGATTATAGATTATGAAAACAGCAAACGCACCATTGTTTAAAGACCCAATTCATAACGGAGCCGCCGACCCTGTCGTTATATATAATGAAGAAACAGGCACTCATTATATGCTTTACACCGCAAGACGCGCAGACGTTGAAGAAGAAGGCGTAATGTGGGTACACGGTACTGATATAGGAATTGCGGAAAGTAAAGACAACGGTAATTCATGGGAATATATAGGTATATGTAAAGGCCTTGAATACGGCGAAGGCAAAAATACATATTGGGCACCGGAGGTTATACGTTTCGGCGAGCTTTATCATATGTATGTAAGCTATGTTCCGGGAATTCCTGCCGACTGGAATCACCCGCGATACATTCTTCACTACACCTCAAAAAATTTGATTGATTGGAATTTTGAAAGCAAGCTTAACCTTTCATCAGAAAAAATTATTGACGCTTGTGTATTCAGACTACCGAACGGTATTTTTAGAATGTGGTACAAGGACGAGCGGAACGGCTCTCATACATATTTTGCCGACAGCAAGGACTTATATAATTGGGAAGTTAAAGGCTGTGCCGCCGATGATGTTCCGCACGAGGGCGCTAATGTATTTGAATTTGGCGGTAAGTATTGGCTTATAACCGACTGTTGGAGCGGTTTGGACGTCTATTATTCGGACGACCTTACAACTTGGGCAAAGCAAAGCAGTCGTATTCTTGACGTAGGCGGTACAAGAGAAGATGACGGAGTTATCGCAAATCACGCCGATGTATATGTAACAGATAATAACGCATATATTTTCTACTTCACTCACCCCGACAGACAAAAAAATATGCTTGAAAATAATATCGGAAACGAACGCAGAACGTCAATTCAAGTTGCCGAACTTGAAGTTAAAGACGGTGTTTTGGTATGCGACAGAAATAAGGATATATCGGTTAAACTCAGATAAAATAAAAGGCAGACGAAACGTCTGCCTTTTATTTTGCCGTAACTATATTTATACTGTTTCCGTCACTTGTCATTACAATATCGCCGCTTTCATCAGTGCGATACACTTCCACACCCGCGTCACTTAGTTTACTTAAAGTTTCTTCATTAGGGTGACCGTATGAATTGCCTTTTTCTACGCTTATCACGGCATACTGCGGCATAACTTCACGCAAAAACGGATATGACGTTGATGTTCTTGAACCGTGATGACCGACTTTAAGCACCGTTGATTTCAAATCCGCACCGCTGTTTAATATTTCTTCTTCCTCGTCGCTTTCGGCGTCACCCGTAAATAAGAATGACGTATTTCCGTATGTGATTTTTAATACTATTGACGTACTGTTTAAATCCTTGCCGTTTTCGTCAACAGGTCCTAAAAATTCAACCGTACTGCTGCCAAGCTGAATTTCGTCACCGACATTCGGGTGCTTGATTTCAACATTTTGTTCTTCGGCTTTTTTCTTGAAATTTTTATATGCCTTTGTATTCGCCTCTGTTTTCGGTGCATATATGTTGTCCGCTTTTGTTACCGACAACGCACCCGACAAACCGCCGACATGGTCCTCATGAGCATGAGAACACACAACATAATTAAGTTCCGTAACATCTTCTTTCTTTAAATATGCCGCTACCACATTACTGTCCGCAACATTTCCGCCGTCTATCATCATCGTTTTGCCGTCACATTCTATAAGCGCCGAATCGGCTTGTCCTACATCTATAAAATGCACCTCAAAATTTGAATTTTCGGGTATATCCGACGGGTTTACATTACTTCCCGATATTCCTAATGACATAACAAATGCCATTAACATATTTAAAATCTTGCTCATCTTCTACTCTCCCTTCATATATAAAATTATTATAACTTATAATTGACTTAATCTGCAAGTATTTTGTTGATTATTTTGATGTTTAATGTTAAAATATCTGTATAGTATAAATTTGAAAGGATATTGTATATGTTAAATGCTGTGTTTTTTCCGTTTTCGGAAATGTATATAAATCACGTTAAATCATCGGAAAAATATGATATGAAGATACAGCACTACCATGACGCATATGAAATATATTTGCAGGCGGACGGTGAGCGATACTTGTTCCTTGACGATATTTGTTACACGTTAAAGCAAGGCGATTTGGTAATTTTAAAGCCGTTTGACATTCACTATATGGAAAGCCGCGACATTGATTTTTACGAAAGATATGTTTTGAATTTCAGCAGTGATATGCTGAGCGGAATTTTGACAAAAACAGAAACCGATATTCTTTTCGATAACATCAAGTCGTGCGTATTCCATCTTAATGATGAGCAATTTACTCTTATTCTCGATTACTTCAAAAAAATTGACGCATTTTCAAACAGAATAGGTTTGCTTTCCGAAAAACTTGCGCTGAGCAGTGTTTTTCAGCTTGTTTCTGTAATTAAAGACCTTTCAAAAAATGCCGAAATTATCACAAGTCAAAACACTCCGCCCGAAATAGTTACGGCGATAGATTACATAAACAACCACTATAAAGAGGACATAAACCTTGACATTATAACCGAAGTCGTGCATATCAGCAAATATCATTTTTCACGACTTTTCCACAAAGCAACGGGTGCAACGTTTCTGCAATATTTATACAATGTGCGTCTTGTAAATGTCCATTCCCTGCTTGCCGAAACAAATTTAAACTTAAACGAAATCGCTATTCGTACAGGCTTTTCGTCAAGTGCGCATTTATCAAGAATTTTCAAGCAAGTGTACAATGTTTCACCGCAAAAATTCAGACGTATGTTAAAAGAGAAATCAAAAAAGCAGTGATTAACACTGCTTTTTATTATTGCTGAAGTTGTTTTTGAATATTGTTCTGAAAATTAATCTTGCAAGCGGTCCTGCAAAAAATATTTGCCAGCACAATGCCATTGGGAAATTCATAGCTGTTGTTTGCAACCATACCGCAACAATTTCTTTGCCCGGATTTTTAAACAACAATGTTGCAATCATACTCATTGTCGGACACATAATACATACAATCATTGACGAAATTGCAAGCGTGATAAAGAACGGATTATCCACTCCCGGTCTTATAAATCTGAATGCAAGCTTTGTCGCAAGTTTTTCGACTGCGAAAAACTCAAGTATGAATGCGGCAGGCCACATTATAACCATTTCATGAAATGCAAGCAAGAACACCTCATTGCTCATCTGTCCCTTGTTCAGGCTGATATTATAGCATATCATTGCGTACACCATAATAAAAGCCATAATCAGTGTGAAAATAATGTTTTGAAATTTTGTCTTTGGCATAAATTTTTACCCTCTTTTCTTAAATTTACGCAAAAAAACAACACATCCGTGTTGTTCGTTATCATCGTTAAGCACAATGTGTCGTTTCCAATTATATACCAAAGCATTATTAAATTGCGAGGATTATTTTAACATAACCAGTCTGTGTTGTCAATACCTTTCTCTAAAAATAATCAAAAATCACATCGCAAGATGTGATTTTTGGAGCTGTCAACAGGCTTAATTACTTACCCATTCTCCGACCGATTCGTTTGTTACAACATTTACGTTTCCGGAGAAATCGGACGTATAAAGCTTACCGCTTTTTTTATCCACAAAGTAAATTTTATCATTTTCAACATCGAATTTTTTTACTGCTTTATCATAAATACACGTCAAGTCGCTTGCGTCAAGACTGCCTATATAAAGTCCGTTATACGAAGTTATAAGTCTGCCGTCCGCAGTCTTCACATCGTCTGCATAACAAACATAATTATTGTCACTGCCGTCAAGATTTACGCGGTAAACCTCCTCACGGAAAGGGTTTTTATAATAAATCGTATCTCCCCACTGTGCAATAAGTTCAATATTTATCCATGACGCGTCGCCCTTTACGACCAAATGTTGATCTGTTCCGTCTATGTTCATACAATAAATATCTTTTCCGTTATCTTGATTTACAAACAGAATTTTATCTGTCGGCGTTTGCTTTTTACAAATAAGCGAATTAATTTGATTTAAGGTCTTAACTTCACTTCCGTCACGGCTAATTCTCATCAAATTACCGTACCAAACACCGTTTTCGACAAACAGATAATCTCCGTAATAAAAACAGTTAAACGGATACAGCTTAACATCATTGTCACCCATGCTTAATTTCACAAGTGACATTCCGTCAAGAGTAATTCCGTACATTATATTGTCATTATCCAAGTTGAAATATATGTAATCCTTGTACTTTTTAGGGTATCTGACCGAATTGTCCGTAAGTCGTTCAACGTCGCCGCTGTCAATATTCATACGATAAAGAACGCCGCTCTTTTTTCCGCCGTCCGATTCCTGATAATATATCCACCCATCATCAACGGCAATTTTATTGACCGTTTTATTGATAAGTTCCTCTTCACCCGATATGTCATTTGCTCGGTAAAGGTGTCTGTCATTTTTAGACAAATAGTAAACATTATTGTCATACATCTCAAGTTCACAGACGCTGTTGTCAGATAATTTCTGTCTGTTTGCACTGTTTTTGTCTACTGAATATAGCTTTTGATAGTCAGAATCAGATGCATAGTATACCGTACCGCTTTCGTTTATACGGCTGTCTATAACAACTCTGTTGTTTTCACCGTCCCAACCGACAGTTGCGCCTAAAGTTTCGGAAACCGCTCTTACGGGAACATATGTTCTATCATCAATTATTTTAGCAGGTACGTCAAGCTGAATTTGGTCAACCCAAATTGCCGAACCGTCTGAATTATATACTCCCGTACTCATAATTTGATTATCAACAGGCACGCATATAAATTCGCCGTTTCTCTCAGCCCAAACCGTTCTGCCGTTATTGTCCCACGACACATTTGCACCGAAAGCCTCAAATATCGCTCTCATCGGTACAAGTACACGTTCGTCAATATTCCTCGGATTAACGTCACATTCTAATTTTTCGCCGTCAATATATACTTCTATAACGTCATTAGCAAAAGCATTTACGCACGGCAACATAATTACTCCGCTTATCAAAAGTGCAATCAGTTTTTTCAAGATAATCGCTCCTTTATTACAGCATAAATATCATCATTTATATCTTCGACACTTCTTATTTTTCCGTTTTCAACACATGAAATATGTTTCCAGCCGAAACGTTTTGATACGTATACTGCATTATCATAGCTTTTTTGAAGATACGATATATCACTCTCGTGTATATCCTTTTTATCCCCACCGTTTGACTTGTTCGCCCTGTCTTTCATTAATTCTATACCGTACTTTGGCGGCATATCAAGAAATATCGTAACGTTCGGACGCGGAAGTCCGTAAACATTGTATTCAAGGTCGTCAAGCCACGTTAAAAACTTGTCTTTTTCTTCTTGATTTTCGATTTTGCTTGCCTGATGTATAAGATTTGACGACACATATCTGTCTGCTAAAATCAATGTACCGTTTTCGTAATCCTTTCCCCAATCGGTTTTATACGTCGCAAATCTGTCAGCCGCAAAAAACGTTGATGTGGCATACGCATTCACATCTGACGGCTTGTCGCCGAATTCACCGTTTAGGTACATTTTTACAAGTGTTGATGATGGGTTGTCATACGCCGGAAACGACACAGACTTTATTTTTAATTTGTTATTTTCAAGACGTTTTTTTAAAAGTTCCGTCTGTGTTTGCTTTCCGCTTGCGTCAACGCCGTCAATCGCTATAAGTATCCCCATAATTTCTCCTAAAATCAGTCTTGTTTGTATTTTTTTCCTTTTGCAATTACCGTTGCCGCAAATTTAGGCAATTCCATCATTCTTCCTATACGCCAAGGCTCTTTGCAAAGTCTGTAAAACCATTCCATACCTGTTTTACAGAATATTTCAGGTGCGCGTTCAACTTTTCCGGCAAATACGTCAAGACTTCCGCCAATGCCCATCGCAACGCGTACTTTAAGTGCATCTCTGTTTCTTTCAATCCACTGTTCCTGCTTAGGCGCACCTAAGCATACAAAAACAATATCCGCACCTGAATTATTGATTTCCTCAACAATTTCAGCTTCTTCTTCCGGCTTGAAATATCCGTTTCTTGTACCGACAATATTAAGGTCGGTGTATTCTTCCAAAAGCTTTTTCTTTGCCTCTTCCGCAACACCCGGCTTACCTCCAAAAAGGAACAGCTTGTGGTCTGTGTAGTTCATTTTTTGCAAAACCTGTCTTGCAATGTCATATCCTGCCGCACGTTCGCTTATAGGCTTTTTCAAAATCTTTGACGCATGCACAACGCCTATGCCGTCGGCAGTAAGCAAGTCAGCATTATTAAGAAGTTTACAAAATTTTTCGTCTTTGTATGCAAGCATAATTATTTCCGAATTAGGCGTGTATACCGCATGAAACTTATCTTCGTCCAAAAAACGCATAATGCAGTCAGTAGCCTGTGAAATGTTCACCATGTCAACGTGAACACCAAGTATGTTTACTTTATCCATGTTCTTCTCCTTGCTTTGAATATATTTTTTTGCCACCACTCCGTCACTTCGTGACATCTCTCCTCAAGGAGAGGCTTTTCGGCTCCCATTGAGGGGAGCTGTCGGCATTGCCGACTGTGGGGTGGCTTTTTCGGGCGACCAATGTTCGCCTCTACGAATATCTATTATCTGTTATCTATTTTTGTATACTCCTTACTGTGTACCATCGACTTATATGCCGGTCTGATAATTCTGCCGCAGCCGATAACTTCTTCAAGTCTATGTGCGCACCAGCCGACAATTCTTGAAATAGCGAAAAGCGGTGTATACATTTCGGTAGGTATGCCGAGCATTTTATAAACAAAGCCCGAATACATATCAACATTCGCACACATAACCTTATGATTATTTTTAACTTCCGCAAATACACCCGGTGTAAGACGTTCAACACTGCAATACAGTTTAAATTCCTTTTCAAATTCAGGGTGATTTGAAACAAGCTGACCTGCTTTTTCTTTAAGCAAAATACATCTTGGGTCACTGTATGTATAAATAGCGTGTCCCATACCGTATATAAGTCCCGAACCGTCAAAAGCCTCTTTACGAAGAATTTTTGCAAGGAAGGCCTTAACCTCCTCATCATCTTCCCAGTGCTTAACGTTTGCCTTGATTTCTTCCATCATACCCATAACTTTTGCGTTTGCACCACCGTGCTTAGGACCTTTAAGTGAGCCGATAGCCGCCGCAATAGCAGAATATGTATCAGTATCCGATGAAGAAACAACTCTTGTCGTAAATGCCGAGTTGTTACCGCCGCCGTGTTCAGCGTGTATCATAAGCAATACATCAAGCATTTCCGCTTCTTCACGAGTATATTTATTATCGGGTCTTATCATATAAAGCAGATTCTCAGCTGTTGACAATCTTGGCTGCGGTGTGTGAAGATACAGACTTTTTCCGTCATGATAATGGCTCTTCGCCTGATAGCCATATGCCGCCATTACAGGAAGTCTTGCAATCAATTCTATTGACTGACGCAAGATATTACCCGTTGAAATATCATCCGGATTTGAGTCATACGAATAAGATGCAAGTACGGAACGGGCAATTTTATTCATTATATTCTTACTCGGAGCTTTCAAAATCATATCTTCCGCAAAGCCTTCCGGCAATACACGAAGATTTCCGATAAGTCTTGAAAAATCGTCCAAAGTCTTTTTATCCGGAAGATGTCCGAATAACAGCAGATATGCTACTTCTTCAAAACCAAATCTCTTCTCTTTTTCACAGCTTTTAACTATATCTGTAAGGTCATAACCACGGTATCTCAAATGACCTTCCATAGGAATTTTTTCACCGTCATCAATATAGTAACCCAAGACCGCACCGACAGAAGTAAGTCCTGCCATTACACCTGTACCGTCATCGTTTCTCAAACCTCTTTTAACGCTGTACTGCTTAAAAAGTTCCTTTGAAAACGGCTGATACACATCTGATGCCTCTTCCTGAAATCTCTCTTGTAATCTCTTTTTATCCTCTTCCTTTAACATATCTCCACTTCCCTTCCGCTCCGCTATATCAGAGCTTGAAATTTATATCAGACTTATTTGATTGTCCTCTCCCCTTAAAATTCCTCCGGCTGCCGGAATATTTTTCGGTCTGTAATGCTCAATGTCCTCAACCGTGCATTGTTCTTTGTCTACAACCTTAACAACCTTTGCGTCTTTTTTACGCAACGTTATTACCTGTATACCCTGTGTACTCTTTGTCGCTTTAAGAGGAATTTTTTCCGTATTAACCAATAACACTCTGTTATTATCCGACATCAGAACAACATCTTTATCTTCATCAAGAAGTCTTATATCACATATCGGCGACTTATTTCCGTATGCACCGATAAGTTTTTTACGATTTGTCTTAGTTTCATAATTTGAAAGCGCAACTTTCGCCATTTTACCGTTTTCAAACGTAAACAGCATTTCGCCCTTATAATCCGTTGTTACAACAGTATACACTATTTTTTCATCTTCTTCAAGTCCAAGTATTCCCGGCAGGTACTCGCCCATAGTGCTTACCTTTGCATCTGCAAGGTCATATGTTTTCATTTTATATGCAACGCACTTATTTGAGAAGAATATAAGTTCGGATTTATTTGTCGATTCCATTGTCTGAACAATTTCATCTGTTTCCTTTAATTTATGCTCCGTTGTGCTTGAACGAAGTGATACGGCTGAAATCTTCTTAATATAATTATCTCTTGTTACGAAAATTGTAAGCGGATAATCGTCTATATTTTCCGTTTCGTTATACTCCGTTATTTCCTCACCGCTGATTAAAGTCGTCTTTCTTTCCTGACCGTATTTCTTTGCGATTTTCTTTAACTGGTCTGCGATAATATTCTTAACCTCGTTATCGTCACCCAAAATACGGTTCAGTTCTTCAAGTTCCTCCATAAGTTTTTCAATCTCTGCGGTTCTGTTTAGGATATATTCCTTGTTCAAACTGCGAAGTTTGATTTCCGCAATGTACTCCGCTTGAACTTCATCAATGTCAAATCCCTCCATAAGATTGGGAACAACATCGGTATCTTTTTCCGTATGGCGAATTATTGCAATTGCTTTGTCAATATCAAGCAAAATCTTTTTAAGACCTGTTAAAAGGTGAAGTTTTTCGCTTTTTTTATCAATATCATATTTAATACCGTTTTTAACGCAGTTCATTCTGAACAGTATCCACTGCTGTAAAATTTGCTTAACGCCCAGAACCATAGGTCTTGCATTAATCAAGATATTGAAGTTACAGCTAAAACTGTCCTCAAGCGGTGTCAGTTTATAAAGTTTTGTCATAAGCATATCGGGATCAACGCCACGTTTTAAATCAAGTGCGATTTGAAAACCGTCAAGACCTGTTTCGTCACGTGCGTCTGAAATTTCTTTCAGTTTGTTCGCTTTTACAAGCTCCATAATCTTGCCGATTATCGCTTCGACTGTTGTTGTATAAGGAATTTCGTTGATTTCGATGCAGTTATTTGCCTTGTCGTAAGTATATTTTGCACGAAGTTTAAAACTTCCGCGGCCTGTTTCGTAAATCTTACGCATTTCGCTTTCAGAGTAAATAAGGTCCGCTCCCATTGAAAAGTCAGGTGCAGGCATATATTTAATCACGTCCGCATTTTCATTTTTCATACAAGCAATAGTCGCGTCACAAACTTCTTTAAGATTGAATGAACAAATATTACTTGCCATACCTACGGCAATACCTTGATTTGGGTTTATAAGAATATTCGGAAACGCAACCGGCAAAAGCGTCGGTTCTTTCATTTCACCGTCATAACTGTCTGTAAACTCAACCGTATTCTTATTAATATCCTTAAACAGTTCCGCACATATCGGATCAAGTCTTACCTCCGTATATCTTGACGCCGCATATGCCATATCTCTCGAATACTGCTTACCGAAGTTACCCTGCGACTCGACAAGCGGGTGCAAAAGTGCCTCGTTACCGCGTGTCAAACGTACCATTGTTTCATATATGGCACTGTCACCGTGAGGGTTTAATTTCATTGTCTGTCCGACTACGTTAGCCGATTTTGTAAGTTTTCCTCCCAAAAGTCCCATTGTATACATTGTGTACAAAAGCTTTCTGTGAGCAGGCTTAAGTCCGTCTATTTCAGGAATTGCCCTCGATACGATAACGCTCATCGCATAGGGCATATAGTTCTGCTCAAGTGTTTCGGTAATGGGCTGTTCGTCTATCGGAGCATATATAATCTCTTTTTCTTCTACTTTCTTTTTTTTCCTTGCCATAAAATTCTCCTATCCTTTATGATAAGTCAAGCATTTCCATATATTTTCCGCCATTGTCGGCAATGTACTCTTTTCTGTCCGTAATATTATCGCCAAGCAATACGTCAAACATTCTCGATGTGCTTTCCGCATTTTCCGGCGTCACTCTTATAAGCCGTCTTGTTGACGGGTGCATTGTCGTAAGACTCATCATATCAGGCTCGTTTTCACCAAGACCTTTTGAACGTTTAATGTCGTATTCGTCACGTTCTTTCGACAATCCGTCCTCTGTAAATTTCTTTAATATTTCTTCCTTTTCGCCGTCTGTATACGCAAAATGTTTTTCACCCTTACGCTTTGTCTTTGTAATCGTTATTTCATAAAGCGGTGATTCGGCAATATACACCTTGCCTTTTTCGATAAGTGTAGGCATAAGGCGGTATATCATTGTAAGAACAAGCGTTCTGATTTGGAAACCGTCAACGTCGGCATCTGTACAGATAATAACCTTGTCCCAACGCAAATTGTCAAGATTAAAACTTTCAATATTTTTATTATGAGTAGACTTAATCTCCACACCGCAGCCAAGCACTTTTACAAGGTCGGTTATAATATCGCTCTTAAAAATTCTCGGATAATCGGCTTTCAGACAATTCAGTATCTTACCTCTGATCGGCATAATCGCCTGAAACATCGGATCACGCGCCAATTTACACGAACCTAAAGCCGAGTCGCCCTCCACTATATAAACTTCACGCTGTGAAACGTCCTTACTTCTGCAATCAACGAACTTTTCAACTCTGTTCGTTATATCCATTGTACCCGTAAGTTTCTTTTTTATATCAATTCTTGCCTTTTCGGCATTTTCACGGCTCTTTTTATTGACAAGAACTTGATTTGCGATTTTTTCGGCGTCTGTTTTGTTTTCTATAAAGTAAACTTCAAGCTGTTGACGTAAAAATTCCGTCATTGCGTCTTGAATAAATTTGTTATTTATCGCTTTTTTCGTTTGGTTTTCGTAACTTGTCTGAGTTGAGAATGAATTTATAACAAGTGCCAAACAGTCCGCAACGTCCGCAAATGTTATTTTTGAATCATTTTTATTATATTTGTCATTCTGCTTCAAATATCTGTCAATTGCATATACGAATGCGTTTCTTACAGCCTTATCAGGTGAACCGCCATGTTCAAGGTAACTTGAATTGTGATAATATTCAAGCATATTGACTTTGTTTGAGAAACAGAATGCAACTTGCATTTTCATTCTGTAATCCTCTTTGTCCGCCCTGTCACGCCCCTCGCGTTCCATTTCCCACGTTTCAACAGTTGTGAAGCTGTCATCGCCGACAGTTTCTTTAACATAGTCAACAATACCGTTCTCGTAATAATACTCGAACATTTCCATACCTGTTTCGGTTTCGTTGTAGAGAACGAATTTCAAGCCTGCATTAACCATAGCCTGCTTGTTTAAAACATCTTGAAAAAATTCAAGCGGTATATTTATATCGGTAAAAACTTCGGTGTCGGGTTTCCATTTTTGTACCGTTCCTGTCTGAACACTTCTTGTTTCAGCCTTTTGAAGTCCTCCGACGTTTTCACCTTTTTCAAAATGCAATGTATACTGCGTTTTGTCACGCACAACGGTTACATCCATATATTCACTGCTGTACTGTGTTGCACACGCGCCAAGACCGTTAAGACCCAAACTGTACTCATACATTCCGCCTTTATTGTTGTCATACTTACCGCCCGCGTACAATTCACAATATACAAGCTCCCAGTTAAATCTGCCCTCGCCCTCGTTATAGTCAAGAGGTATTCCGCGGCCGTGGTCCTTTACTTCTATGGATTTATCCATAAAACGCGTAACTTCTATTAAACTTCCGTAGCCCTCACGAGCTTCATCTATTGAATTTGATAATATTTCAAAAAAAGAATGTTCACAGCCTTCAAGACCGTCTGAACCGAATATTACAGCAGGACGCTTTCTTACTCTGTCCGCACCCTTTAGACTTGTTATGCTGTCATTTCCGTATTCCTGTTTCTTTTTCGGCATAAACTAACCGTCCTTTCGTGTATTTTCACTTTCAGCTATAAAAATACTATTATATCTTATTAATTATACTACTATATAGGTTGTTTTGTCAAACGCCGTAATGCAACATTTAGATTAAATGAATGTTACACACTTCTTTATTATTTGTTCAATATTGATAAAACAACCAAATGATTACAGAGAAAATGATACATTGCGTAAAAAAAATATTTTCCTATTGTTTTACGACATTTTTTATGCTAAAATTATACTGTATATACAATGTATATACAGTATATTAATACATTAATTTTAACGATTTGAGGTTTTAACTATGAATACCGCATATATATATCTTCAACTGTATAAACTTTTTGATGACGTAACGCCTGTTCCTGTTGACTGTGGTCAGCTTTGTGACAAGGCTTGCTGTAAAGGTGACGACAGCGGAATGTTTCTTTTTCCGGGTGAAAAAGAAGTTTTTAATCTGTTAAATCCCGATTGGGTACGAATTGAAAAGACAGACTTCACATATGATTATAATGGAAAAACATATACCACGCCTATAGCTATGTGTCAAGGTTATTGTGACAGATATCAACGTCCGTTAGCCTGTCGGATTTTTCCGCTTACACCGTATCTTGACAAAAACGGTCATATGGATATTATCGTTGACCCACGTGCAAAAGGTGTCTGTCCTATGGCTAAAGGTTTTTATCTCGAAGATTTTGACGCGGTTTTCATTAAAAATATTAAAAAGGCATTTTCTTTACTTATGAAAAACAAGCAATTTAAAGCCTTTATGGTTGAATATTCAAAATACTTAGATGAATTTAAGCGTTTTTATAAATAATTAAACAGTATTTAGAAAGGATATAATTGTAATGCAGGAAAATAACAACGAGAATAAGAAAACTCCAAACGAAAATGATGCAAACGAAGTAATGCAAAATTCTGAAAATACAGAAACAAATGATACCGAAAAAACAGATGTTACTCCTGTCAGTGAAGAAAACGTTTCCGAAAGCGAATTGACGGAAAATAACGAGTCTGATGTTTCCAATACAATCAATGAAGAAGAAATAGCCGATAATTACAGTTTTGACGATGAGGAAGACGATTTTGCAATTTCTTCCGAAGAAAATGACGAAACAGTTCCGTCTGAACAAGACGACAATGCAGACGACGATACAGAAACAGATATTGAAAAAGAACAGAGAAAAGCTGAACTTACAAAAAAAATCAAAGCAGGATTAAAAAAAGCGGCTGTTCCCGCTTTAATCGCAGTTATCGTACTGATTTGTACTTTCATTGCATTTTTCATATATTCCCTTTCTACTATAGAAGAAGATAAGGTTATGAAAAATGTGTACATAGAGCAGTTGGACGTTGGCGGTCTTACATATGACGAGGCACTTGATTCAATAAACGCAACATATCTTTTACAGAATACTGCAATCACATTGACTTCAAACGGTCAGACATACGAAATAAACGGCTCAGACATCGGACTTACAGCAATTGCGGAAGATACCGCAAAAAAGGCTTTCGATTACTGCAAATCGGACAGCACATTAAAAAATGCATTTGCCGCTATTGAACTTATGTTCAAACCGCACATAATCGTTCCTGCCGTACAAGTCGATACCGAACAGCTTGACGCAAAGCTTAACGAATTCGGTAACATTGCACTTGGCGAAAGAAAACAGCATTACGTTGAATTTAACGACGACGGTATACTTACAATATATTCCGGTAAGACAGGTTATAATTTAGACCCATCAACCGCCGAGCAAGAAGTTATTACCGCTCTTAGCAATGAAATTTTTAATAACATCGCGGTAACATTCACTTCTGCCCCACCGGACGAAATGACTGTTGAATCACTTGACGCACTTGTATACAAAGACCCGACAGACGCAAGATACGAAGTCAACGGAAATGATGTAAACATAGTCGCAGGCGATACGGGACGTTACATAAATAAAGATGAGGCTGCAGCAATTATAGGAAATGTATACGAAGGCTGTGAACCTGTCACATTGCCGTTCTACGTTTCATATCCGACCGTTGACGAAAACACATTAAGAGAAAAATTATTTTCGGCAACATTGAGCAGTTATTCAACATCATACGGCGGTTCGACCGCAAACAGATGTGCCAATGTTGCAAGAGCGGCAAGCCTTATAAACGGCAAAGTAATTGCACCGGGTGATGTATTCTCATTCAACGACACAGTCGGTCACCGCACAATCGAAAACGGTTTCTCTACCGCAAAAGAATACGTTGACGGCAAGAGTGTTGACGGTATCGGTGGCGGTACTTGTCAAGTCAGCAGTACTCTTTATTCGGCGGTATTGTATGCCGACCTTTCGATTGTTGAACGTCTTAACCATATGATGACCGTAGGCTATATTCCGCTCGGTCAGGACGCAACCGTTTCGGACGGCGGAGTTGATTTCAAATTTAAAAACAACACCGACTATCCGATTAAAGTTTCGGCTTACACAAGCGGTGCGACAATCACTGTAAGCATTATCGGTACTGATTGGGAACCTCACAGAGAAGTTAAAATTTCAAACACTTCTTCAACTTCCGGCAAAAATACCGTTGTTCATTCAACAAGATATGTATATGCCAACGGTGAGCTTATCTCAACCGATACGCTTAATACAAGTACATATATGCCACACGAGCCATAATGCAAATTGCATAAATGAAAATAATATAAAACTTAATATTTTTTCATTTTACCCCTTGCAAACATTTTTAAATTATGGTATTATAATATTAATCTTACAGCAAAGACGTTGTATAACAGAGCGAAAGCTCTGTTATATTACGTCTTTTTTTGTATAATAAAAACATTATACAAAAACAAAATATTTAAAGAACGGAGAATTGATATGTTTAACTCAGATTTGACAAAGCACCTCGCAGAGCTTTCAAAGCTTGAATTTACAGATGAAGAGCTTGAACAAATGACGGCTGATATGACAAATATCATAGCTATCATGGATAAAGTATGTGAATTTGATACATCAAAGCCTGCCTATGCGCTTGATGCGGTTGACTATAAAGATTTAAGGGCGGACGAACATCGAAATTCGTACCCTACCGAAGAAATTGTTAAGAATGCGAAGAATGTTAAAAATAACAGTTTTGTAGTTCCTAAAGTAGTTTAACAGTCAAGAGAAAGGATTTGATTAACGTGGCTTTAAAAAAACTGAGAGAAATGCTTGACAGTAAGGAGATCAGTGCGGTTGAACTTACCGAGCAATATCTTGACAGAATAGAAAAATCAGATAAAGAAATAAACAGTTATATAACAGTGTGCAAAGAAAACGCACTTGCGGACGCAAAGAAAGCACAGGAAGTTATCGACAGTGGCAACAGCGGTGCATTTACGGGATTGCCTATTTCGGTTAAAGATAACATATGTACACTCGGTGTCAAGACAACCTGTGCATCACATATGCTTGATGACTTCATTCCTCCGTATAACGCAACGGTAATGGAAAAATTAAAGGAAGACAACATCGTTATGCTCGGCAAAACAAATATGGACGAATTTGCAATGGGCGGTTCATCTCAAACATCATATTTCGGCGGTGTTAAAAACCCTTACGACTTAACTCGTGTTACAGGCGGTTCTTCCGGCGGTGCCGCTGCAAGCGTAAGTGCCGACCTTTGTGCCGCCGCACTCGGTTCGGATACAGGCGGTTCTGTTCGTCAGCCTGCCTCATTCTGCGGTGTTACAGGTCTTAAACCGACATACGGCACTGTTTCAAGATGGGGACTTATCGCATTCGCATCTTCACTTGACCAAATCGGCGTTATCGCAAAGTCTGCCGAAGACACAGGCTATATGCTTGAGGGCATTTACGGCTATGATGAAAATGACGCCACATCAAGCAAAAAATCAGAGGGCAACTATAATTCACTTATCGGAAGTGATGTAAGCAAATTAAAAATCGGTGTACCGAAAGAATTTTTCGGTGACGGTCTAAATGACGAAGTTAAAACGGCTGTTTTAAACGCCGTTGAATATTACAAAAAACTTGGCTGTGAAATAGTTGACGTTTCACTTCCGAGTCTTGAATATGCGGTTTCGGCTTACTACCTAATTTCATCAGCCGAGTCGGCAAGCAACCTTTCACGTTTTGACGGTATCAAATACGGTCTTAGAAGCGGTCTTGGTGAAGACTTTAACGACCTTATTAAAAATTCACGCCGTGAAGGATTCGGTCAAGAGGTTAAAAGAAGAATTATGCTTGGCAACTACGCACTATGTTCGGGTTACTATGACGCATATTATAAAAACGCAACGCGTATAAGAACGCAAATAAGAAACGAATATGCCGATATATTCAGCAAGTGCGATGTTATGCTTACACCGACCGCACCGACTACGGCTTATAAAATCGGTGAACAGGAAAACGATCCCGTTAAAATGTATCTTGCCGATATTTATACAGTAACCGTAAATATTGCCGGACTTCCCGCAATTTCCACAACCTGCGGTTACGATTCAAAAGGTTTGCCTATCGGTATGAGCCTTATCGGAAAAGCATTTGACGAAAAGACAATAATAGCAGTATGTGACAGATTTGAAAAAGACTTTGAAAGAAAGGAGATTGTACTATGAGATATCAACCCGTAATAGGACTTGAAATTCACGCGGAATTATTGACAGATTCAAAAGTATTCTGTACTTGCCAAAATGAATTCGGCGGCAGCGAAAACACTCGTGTATGTCCAAGATGTTCGGGACTTCCGGGTACACTTCCCCTTTTAAATCAAGGTGCGGTAAGGCTTGCCGCAAAGGCAGGTTTTGCACTTGACTGTACCGTAAATAATTACAGTGCATTCGACAGAAAAAATTATTTTTATCCCGACTTGCCTAAAGCATATCAGATAACACAATTTGACCACCCGATCTGTACAGGCGGTTATATAACCGTCACAGGCGGTAAGGACATCAGAATTAACCACATTCACATTGAGGAGGACGCGGGTAAGCTTGTGCATGACGATTATGAGGGTATTTCAATGGCTGACTATAACCGTTGCGGTGTACCGCTTATTGAAATCGTAACAGAGCCGGACTTCCGTTCAATCGAAGAAGTTCAAGACTTTGTTGAAAAACTTGCTTTGCGTTTAAAGTATGCAGGCGTGTGTGACGCAAAAATGGAGCAAGGCTCAATGCGTGTTGACGTTAATATTTCAATTATGCCTGTCGGCTCAACCGAATTCGGTACCCGTGCCGAACTTAAAAATCTGAACTCATTAAAAGCAATCGGTCGTGCGATTGAATATGAAATAAACCGTCAAGCGGAAATTCTTGATAACGGCGGTACTGTTATTCAGGAAACAAGACGTTACAACGACAACCACGGCGATACAAAGGCATTACGTTCAAAAGAGGACGCACACGATTATCGTTACTTTCCTGAGCCGGATATTCCTCCGGTATTCCTATCGGACGAAGACATTGAGGAGATAAGAAAGTCAATGCCTGAAATGCCACAAGACCGTTTTGTACGTTATACAGAAAAGTACGGACTTCCGACAGATGACGCTAATCTTATTATATCAAGCAAGGAATTTTCGGATTTTTACGATGAGTCTGTAAAAATAAATCCGGACTACAAACAAATTTCTAATCTAATGCTTGTTGAACTTAACAGAAATCTTAACGATTCTGAAAAGACAATTTCAGATGTAACATTCTCCCCTGCCGATTTGGCAGAGCTTGTTAAAATGTCAACAGACGGCGTTGTTTCAAAAAATGCCGCTAAGGATATTTTGAAGATTATGTTCAATAACGGCGGTAAGCCTATTGATATTGCCAAAGAAAACGGCTTTATTATGAACAATGACACATCAGGTCTTGAAGAAATTATTGATAAAATTATAGCTGAAAACGCAGACAGTGTTGAAAGCTACAAAAACGGTAATCAAAAGATTTTCGGTTTCCTTATGGGACAAGTGGTACGCACAGCGGGTAAAGGTGCAAACCCTAAACTTGCTAAGGACTTATTGACTGAAAAATTAAAATAAAGGTGGAATTAATATGCAGAAAATAGATGGTTCACAGCTTATAAGCGAAATCACTCTTGACGATTTGCAAAAAGCTGTCGGCGGTTCAATAAGCTTTTGTGCTTGCGTGCATAAGCTTAGAAAAATGAGCGGTTTCTCATTTGTAATACTTCGTACGGGAAGATATATTCTTCAATCCGTTTATTCAAAGGATAAATGTACAGGCGATTTTGACTCACTTTGTGAGGGTGCTTATATCAAAATCACAGGTGACGTAAAAGAAGAAAAACGTGCTAATCACGGCTATGAAATAACTCTTTCTTCGTTTGAAATACTTTCAAAACCCGCAGAGGAATACCCTCTTCACGTTTCAAGCAAAAAGCTTGGCTGTTCAATCGAAACTTCAATGGCACACAGAAGTGTCGCACTTCGTCACCCTGAACAGAGAGCGGTATTTAAAATTTCAGAGGGCGTTGTGTCGGCATTTCGTGAATTTATGTTAAACAATAACTTTACCGAAATACATTCACCCAAAATCGTTGCGGCAGGTGCTGAGGGCGGTGCTAATATATTCAAATTGAAATACTTTGATAAAGACGCATATCTTGCACAAAGTCCGCAGTTCTACAAACAGACTTGCGTAGCATTCTTTGACAGAGTGTTTGAAATTGCCCCTGTTTACAGAGCCGAAAAACACAACTCTACACGTCATTTGAACGAATATATCGGGCTTGATTTTGAAATGGGATTTATCAACGATATGCATGATGTTATGGCTATGGAAACGGCTATGCTTAAATATGTTGTTGAGTATTTGCCGAAACATTACAGTGACGAGTTGGAGCTTTTAGGTGCAACATTGCCTGTTATCAATGAAATCCCTTCAGTAACATTCTTTGAGGCACTTGATATTCTCGGCAAGTCACATAATCAATTTGACCTTGATCCTACAGATGAAGTTAAATTGTGCGAATACGCAAAAAAGAATTATGACAGTGAATTTATATTCGTTGAAAAGTTCCCGGGATTAAAACGTCCGTTCTATGCAATGGATTCGGCAGACGACCCTAAACTTGCCGAAAGTTTTGACTTGCTTTTCAGAGGTCTTGAAATCACAACAGGCGGTCAGAGAATTCACGATTATAACGAACTTCTTGAAAAAATGAAACGTTATCATATGGAGGAGGGCGACCTCGGTGCATATACCGATATATTTAAGTACGGTATGCCACCGCACGGCGGACTTGGTATCGGTCTTGAACGTGTCGTTATGAAAATGCTTGGTCTTGCAAATATCCGTGAGGCAAGTTTGTTCCCAAGAGATATTCACCACCTTGATCCTTGATGATATGATTATTTAATGTACTTTCGTAGGGGCGACCAATGGTCGCCCTTTTATTTTGCTCATTTGCCACCCCTCTGCCGTTTCACGACTGCTCCCCTCAATGGGCATACAGCAGTGGCAATATTACACATTAATTTTTAAAACTCCAAAATTTTTGTTTTTTTTATCAATTATGGATAAATCAAAAAAACAATGCAAATAATATTTAACACAAATATAAATTTATTTTGGAGGAAAAGCGATGAAAGCAACAGGAATTGTAAGAAGAATAGATGATCTCGGAAGAGTTGTTATTCCAAAGGAAATACGACGCACTATGCGAATCAGAGAGGGAGATCCTCTTGAAATTTATACAGAAAAAGACGGTGAGGTTATTTTCAAAAAATACTCCCCAATCGGCGAGCTTGGTGACTTTGCCGCAAATTATGTTGAAACACTTGCCAAAGCAAGCGGACACGGTGCTTGTATAACCGACCGTGACAATGTCATTGCAGTATCGGGATTACCGAAGAAAGAGCTTATCGAAAAGCCTGTAAGCAGTGAGCTTGAAAATGTAATGAACGAAAAAATCATTGTAAGCTACAAAGACGGCAAACCCGTTTCAGTCGCTGACGGTGTTGAAAAATACAACGCGGGCGTTGTTGTTCCGATAGTATCGGAGGGTGACACGATCGGCTCTGTTTTGTTCATTTTAAAAGAGGGTGAAACTGCGTCTGAAGTCGAAGAAAAATTAGCAGAATCCGCCGCCGGTTTTTTAGGCAAGCATATGGAAGGCTGAAAAGGTTGCCTGAAACGTAAAAGGTGACTGCAAAAATGCAGTCACCTTTTATTTATCTTCTTCGTTTATCAAATTTACGTCGTTTTTTAAACTTTTCACGTTCTTCATAACGTCTGTGTTGTTCTGTCCTTCTATGCTGTTTTGCCTTATATATTTCGTTTTTCTTTTTCTTTTTCGGTGCAAGATACTTAAATATACCTTTACCCTCAAATTTCTTTGTTTTACCGAGATACAATACAACCGCTATTGCCGCCAAGCAAAGTACCGCTACTATGCTTACAATCGCAACTGCCGCTCCTCCGCTCTTTCTGTCGTGATGTCCCTCTTCCTGTGGAAGTGCTTCATTTGGTTCAAATGACGGCATTGGTCCAGGCATCTCAACCGGTCCTACAAGTGCCGGCTTTTTTGTCGGTCTTGGTGTCGCGGACGGCTTTGGTGATGATGATTCCATAGGTGAAGCCGTTTTTGTCGGTTTCATTGTTCCCGTCACCTTAGTCGTTGTCTTTGGTTTTGTTGTCGTTTTAGGCTTTGTTGTTGTTTTCGGTTTCGTTGTTGTCTTTGTTGTCTTATTTGATTTTGATGTACTTGATGATGTCTTATTTGACGTATTGCCTGAAGATTGTGCTTTTGTCGGTGCAGGTGTTTCAAACACAACCGAATCATTCACGTCAAAATTAAAGAATGTCGCTTTATTCTGCAACTTTCTCAAATGGCTTGTAAGTGCACACACTGCCAAAGACGTTGCCTCACTGTTACTCTTTCCCTTACCGGTCGAAAATCCACCGTCTTTTTGCTGATACTGCATTAAGCCTTCTACCGCACTGCCGTTTTTAGCAACAAATCTGCCGTCATTGTCAGCATTAACCCCCAACGTATCAAGTGCGATAACAGTCATTGCCGTTGATTCAAGGTCACCCCAATCACCGTCCTTGTCCTGTTCTGCCGACAAATAATTAAGTGCGTCTTCAACCGCATCTTTAGGGCTTAAATCAAGCACATAACCCGTCTGATTTTGCGTTATCGTATACGCACCGCTTGTTTCGCAATAAGGTGCAAGCGCCGTAATTGCAATTGCGGTACTGTACACGCTGTCATCAAAACTGCCGTTCGTATTTTGATGTGACAATATCCCAGCAAGTATATCGTTTCTGTTTGACAATGCCCATTCAGGAGTTTCAAAACTCTTTGAATCAAGAGCAATAAGTCCCCACGAATATCCGTTTACACCCTCTTTTCCGAGTGGTGAAACATTATCTCTGTAATAAATACCGTCCGCAACCAAGTCACGTCCGCCGACGTTTCTCGGATCACCGCCTGACGCTATCGTTGCAAGCACTGTTCTTTGCATAGACGAGGCATTATGTTCTTCGCCGTAACCTGCCGCAACTCCGTCAAGACCAGCCAAATATCTGCTGTAATCATAGTTTTTACCCATTCGGTTCAAAGCCATAATATAAAAATCAGAACTGTATGATCCGATTCCGTAAAACGGACTATCCTTATCAGCTTTCCATTCTATTGCTTTTTCTATAGCACTTTTTATGTCGCTTTCACTTGTTTCCGCATTGACGCACACTGTCGGAATCAGCATCGAAGTGCATAAAACAGCCGCCATGATTTTTTTCTTCATATTAAAAATCCCTTCTGACTTTAAATACTCTATATCAGTTTATCATTATACCATACATTACTAACAGTTTTCAACCATTATTCTTTACAAAATTCATTATATTTTCGTTACAAATTTTATCGTCATATTAAACTAAATTCACTGTTATTTAATTATCAATTTTAACCAATTTATGATATGATAAAATTTAAGGGAGAATTGGAGGTATTTTTATGAAAAAACTTTTATGCACGGTACTTTCGACAGTACTTGCTATGTCATCGGCAGCTGCTTTAAATATGTCTGCGTATGCTGACAGTACAAACACGCAACAGGTAAGCTACAACTATTGGTATAATTCTTCTACAGGATATACCGATGAAAATGTGCACACACGTCAAATGGAAAAACTTGACCGCGGTCTTATCGCAATAAAAACAGACGGCGGTGTATATTTAAGTTGGCGATTATTTGACAGTGAGGACAATATTTTCGGCAGTGCCGATAAAAATGTGTCATTTAATGTATATCGTGACGGCAAAAAAATAAGCGAAGTTGCAACCAAAACAAATTATGTTGATTCAACCGTTGGTACAAATTACAGTGTTGCACCTGTTATAAACGGTGTTGAAGGAGAAAAATGCAATCCGGTAACGGTATACAATAACAGTTATTTTGATATACCGCTTTTAAAACCTGATGATGAAACAATTTATGACCCATCAAGCAATGAGCTTGCTACATATTCATTCTTCCCTGCCGACTGCTCAACGGGTGACGTTGACGGCGACGGAGAGTACGAAATAATCGTGAAATGGACATCTTCCGAACATGACGTCGGTTCGCCTGGTGACCCTGCATATTCCGGCACGGTACATCTTGCCGCATACAAATTAGACGGTACAAAGCTTTGGAAGAACGATATTGAACTCGGTAAAAACGTATATTCAAGTGCACACACACTTCAGTTCCTTGTATACGACTTTGACGGCGACAGCAAATCGGAAGTAATGTGTCAAACTTCACTCGGTTCAAAGGACGGACAAGGCAAATATGTTTCAAATGCCGCACAAACCGATGAAGAAATTAAAGCAATAACAGATGAAGAAAATTCAACTGCCGATTACAGAGGTTACGGCAGAATTACCGAAGGTAAAGAATTTTTGACAGTATTCAACGGCGAAACAGGTGTCGCAATGGACACTATTAATCTTCCGACAACTCGCGGAAGTGAAAACGGTGTAGATTACGGCGACGATTTCGGTAACCGTTCAAATCGTTTTGTATCAGACATTGCTTATCTTGACGGCGAAAAGCCGTATGCAATATATTTAAGGGGCTACTATTTCGGCAGAAACGGCAAACAGCGTACAAGTATTGCCGGTATAAGCTGGGACGGTACAGCTTTATCCCCTACTTATCGTTTTGATACGCAAAAAGGTCAAGAGGGATATTACGACGGTGCTTATCAATATGTCGGAAACGGCAACCACAACTGTACCGTTGCCGACGTGGATAATGACGGCAAAGACGAATTTATCACAGGCGCATTGTGTATGGAAGTCAATGACGACAACGAATTCCGCCCTAAATGGTGTACATATTTACAGCACGGTGACGCACTTCATATAGGAAACTACGACCCTACACATACCGGTTTTGAATTTTTCACAGTCCACGAGGACAGCGGAACAAACAGCCTTAGCGGTAATGACATAACTCTGGATTTCGGTATGTCTGTTATTGACGCCGAAACAGGCAATATTATGTTCCACGAAGGTGCGTCCGCCGACACAGGTCGCGGTGTTATGGCGAATGTCGGTGCCGGCGGATACTATCAAATTTGGAGTGCAAAAAACTCTGCAAGACAATCAAACGGTGGCACTGATTTCACAACTGCCACTTCGCTTACAGGCAGAAATACACCTTCAATGAATTTCCGTATTTTCTGGGACGGAGATTTATACGACAACTTGCTTGACGGTGCAAATATCACCGATTGGAACGGTCGTAATATGAGCAATATATTCAGTGCCAGAAATTATGATTGTGTTTCAATCAACGGTACAAAGGCAAATCCGTCACTTCAAGCCGACCTTTTCGGTGACTGGAGAGAAGAAGTTGTCTACCCTACCAGTGACGGAACGGCTCTTAGAGTATTCTCAACAACCGATACGACAGATTATAAAATCAAAACACTTATGCAAGACCCTGTATACCGCAGCGGTGTTGCGGCAGAACAAACTGCGTACAATCAACCTCCGCATGTCGGTTTCTATATGGGTAAAGAAGTGTTTGACACAAGAACACTTACAAGCATAGCCGTAACAACACAACCTACAAAAACTTCATACGTTCCGGGCGAATCGTTTGCCAGAACCGGTATGGTTGTAAAGGCTAATTATTCGGACGGTACTTCGGAGGAAATAAACACTTATACGGTTTCCGAAATCGACAAAGATATAATCGGCGAACAGACACTTACTGTTTCGTACTTAGGCAAAACGACCGATTTGAAAATAACGGTAAAATCTGTTTCAAGAATTACTGCACAGACTTCAAAATCAATATACTATCTCGGTGAAAATATCGATAAAAACACAATTACAGTTACCGCATATTACTCTGACGGTACTTCATCGGTGCTAAACTCAAACGAATTTGAAGTGACAGCTTTTGGAAACACGCTTGGTAAACAAACTCTTACAGTAACGTATTTAGACAAAACCGCATATTTAACAATTCAGTTATTGGACGCAAACATTGCCGCACTTAATAAACTGTATGAAACATCAAGCACAACATCAGAATTAACAACGGCTCAAATAGGCAGTTATGCGGGTGACTTCACGCTCGAACATACAGTGAAAATCAATTCAATGCCTGCAGACGGTAACACATACAAAAACAGTGCGGCAGGATTTTTCGTAAGATTTATGGCTGACAAGCAAACAGGCGGCGGCTGGTATCTTACAAAAAAATCTGATACTGAATTGAATGTTTTTTGGAAAAACACAAGAGCGTCTTCCGTAGGCACAATCAAGCTTGGCGAAACATATACTTTCCGCTACAACTTTACAAATGTCGGCAACGGAAACGGTGCGACTGTTACGTTGACTGTTATTGATTCAACAGGTAATACGGTTGCCTCAGCGAGTGACCTTAACCTTAGAAACTTCTCCGACACAGCAACCGGTAGGACTTCACCTATCACATACGTTCAGATTTATAATCAAGCAAACGCAAACTCAACATCAAGTGTTGAATTTGCAAATGCAAGATATTACACTACAAGCGAAATAACCGTAAACGGTCAGAATGTTGCTTTAAACATCGGTTGCCTGACAGATATGAAAGGATATGCCGCAAAATATTCAAACGGTATTTTGACAGACTTAGCCGATATTACGCCTACAACAACCGGACAATCTACTGTTTTACTTCAATTTGAACCTGATAAAGTGTTTATTTGGAACGATATGACTCCTGTTGATTTTTGGCAAAAAACAGAATAATTAAATCAAAAGGTGTTGCAACATTGCAACACCTTTTGATTTATAAATACATATTAATTATCAATAACGTCCTTAGCCATATTAATAAGTCCATGCTTATCAAGCGGTGAATCTATTGCCGTAATATTGTAATAAATTCCGTCCTGTTCCCACTCAACGCCTTGCACTTGTGAAATTTCAACCTTCTCCGCGCCGTAGCTGAATACATATTTACCGCTTTCCTCGTCTTTCATATCCTGTTCAGTCTGCTGATAATCAGCCGGAACAACCTTATTTACATACGATATATATGCTATTGCTATGCCGTTATAATCGCTTACTTCGCTGTTTCCTTGGTCTTTATGGCTGTCCGCGTAAGTGTCGGCACTTAACATAACTTTGTCACCGTCTTTTTCATAATCAGCCATAAACGATTTATACTTTTCTTCTGTTCCGTTTTCTTCGTCAACATACTTATTTTTTCCGTTATGTCCGCCTTTAAATGTATAGCCGTTTGAAAATTGTTCGACAATCTTCGGTGAAAAGCCCACATTTTTATTAAGTGTTTCCGTAACGGGAATGGTTGTATAATCAGGCTTTGTTGATGTACTTCCCATAACATAATTGACTGCACCTTTTGACGCAAATGCCACTGTGCCGACAGCCAATACTGCCGCCGCAATAATGATACTCTTTTTAAAAGATACTTTTTTCATTTTTACATTCTCCTTTTCAAAACTATCCAACGTCATACAAAGTTTATTATGAAAATTTTCACTTGGTTTCGGAAAGGCATTTTTCCAATCATATTTATTCATCTTCAAGTTCCTCCTTTAAATTTTTACGACCGATATGCAAACGGCTTTTAACCGTTCCGACAGGAATTTTTAATATATTCCCTACTTCTTCGACAGAATAACCTTCTATATAGTGTAGCATTATTACTATTCTGATTTTGGGTTTCAGCTTTTTAACCGCATTATAAAGCTCGGTGTAGTTTGAATTGTCCTTATATTCAAAACTGTTGTTACAGTCCTCTATCGAAACAACCCTTTTATATTCACGCAACTTTTTATAACATTCGTTTATTAAAATTCTTATAAGCCACGTTTTGAAATACTTTTCTTCTTTAAGAGTGTGAATTTTCGTATATGCCTTTAAAACAGCCTCCGAAACAACATCTTCACAGTCACTTTCACTTTTAAGCATACCCTTTGCAATATGGTACATTGTATTTTCAGATTTCAGAACTTCTTGTGTAAATTTTTCTCTGTCCATTGGATTTTACCTTTCTGTATAAACATCAGCGCTTTTTGTTTGTACATCAGTTAGATAATATTGGGCGACATTTGGTTCATTTTTATATAAAAAAACCGACGAAAAATTTTCGTCGGTTTAAAAAACATATTTAAGCTGTCATCACGGTTGTTTACCGATGTAAGCAAGGATACCGCCGTCAACATATAGAATGTGACCGTTTACAGCATTTGATGCGTCTGAAGCAAGGAATACAGCAGGACCTGTAAGTTCTTCAGCTTGTAGCCATCTGCCTGCAGGAGTTCTGCCGCAGATAAATTGGTCGAACGGATGTCTTGATCCGTCAGCTTGCTTTTCTCTTAGCGGAGCTGTTTGAGGTGTAGCTATGTAACCAGGGCCGATACCGTTACATTGAATGTTGTTAGCACCGTATTCTGAACAGATGTTTCTTGTAAGCATCTTTAGACCACCCTTAGCAGCAGCATAAGCTGATACAGTTTCACGGCCAAGCTCTGACATCATTGAACAGATGTTTATAATCTTACCGTGACCCTTCTTAATCATTGAAGGAATAACTGCCTTTGATACGATAAACGGAGCGTTAAGGTCAACGTCAATAACCTGTCTGAACTCGTCAGCAGTCATATCGCACATAGGAATTCTCTTAATGATACCTGCATTGTTTACAAGAATATCGATAACGCCTACTTCAGCCTCGATTTTCTTAACCATTTCCTGTACCATTTCTTCGTTAGTTACGTCGCAAACATAACCCTTAGCGTCGATACCGTCAGCTGTATATGCAGCCATACCCTTATCAACAAATTCCTGCTTAATATCGCAGAAAACAATCTTAGCACCTGACTTTGCATATGCTGACGCAATAGCGTAGCCGATACCGTATGATGCACCTGTTACAAGTGCAACTTTACCTTCAAGACTAAAGTTTAAATACTCACTCATCTTAAATTTTTCCTCCTTGTATTTTTATATTTAATATAAATATTAACTGATTTAATCATTCTTAAAAAAGAATTACATTAACGGTTCGGGACGATAGATAAGGTGTGAGAAATTGCCTTCAATATCTCTGTACCAATATGTCTTTAATCCCTTTGCATTTTCAGATACATCATGTACTTCTTCAACTCTTTCATCAGCCTTTAGCTTTGCAACGATTTCGTCAAAAGCCGCCGGAGTTACAGAAAAAGCAAGGTGTCTGATACCTGCCTGTTTTTCAACGTCAGCGGTTTTATCGTCTGTTGCCGTAACAAACTCAATCATACTGCCGTCGGCAAACTGAAGAAAATATGTACCCTTACCGTTGTCATAAACAACTCTGCCGCCGTACATTTCCATATACCAATCTTTAAGTGCGGCTGTGTTCTTTGAAACAACAGCAACGTGTTCAATACCGTTTACCATTATAACCACTCCTATTTAACATTAATAACTATATCTATTATAGCATATTTTCTGTATTATTTCAACTGATTTATATAATATTTTTACAAAATCTCTTTATCTCCGATTGTCATTGAATTTCTGTGCACATTCATAAAACCGCCTTTGAAATTATCGCAATATTTTTCCATTGCGTCAATAACACTCTGCGGTTTAAGATTATACACACTGCCTACAGAAATACACATTTTAAGCACAAGTATGCCGTTATCTTCGCTTATTTTTTCAATGCGATATATATACGGACGTATATCCGACTCTTTTACACCGCTCTTTGATTTTTTCATTACTTTGAGTTCGTTTTGTGCAAGAAGTTTTTCAATATCCGCACTGCCCTCATATTCAAGTTCAACCGTATACACTGCTCTGTCAAGTTTTGTAAGGTCAATTTCCTTGCCCTCAACTTTTTTTGCGGCAAGAATTTTATATCCCGGCGGAAAAGCATTATTGATTGTATCGACAAGTTCTTGTTCGCTGTAATCGCCGTCAAATCCTACTTTCATATACTCGCAGTCAGAAGTCACACCTACCGACAACGGCTGTGCAACCATCATAATCGGGTGAGGATTAAATCCGTTTGAAAACATAAAATTCATACCTGTACGACGTACTGTTCTGTGGAACAGACGCACAAAGTCAAGGTGAGAAATATATTTTACTCTTTCATCTCGCGAATATTTCAATATATAATTACTCATAACAGACCCCCGTACCGAATGATTTAACACCGCAGCCTGCACATTTTTGACGGCAGTTCGGTGTTGTTACCGATTGTTTTGCTTTTTCATTTTCACGCATCAAGAAATTCTTTGTAACGCCTATGTCGATATGGTCCCAAGGAAGAACTTCTTCATAACTGCGTTCACGCGCCGTATAGAAATTAGGGTCAATTCCAAGTTCGTCAAAAGTCTGCATCCATACGTCAAACTTAAAATGCTCTCCCCAACCGTCAAACTTACAGCCATTTTCGACAGCCTTAATTATAACCTCGCTAAGACGTCTGTCACCTCTTGCAAAAACTCCCTCAAGGTAACTTGTCTTATTATCGTGCCAATTATAACGTATCCTTTTTGACTTGATAGCCGATTTTAATGTATTCTGCTTTTCGATAAGCATATCACGTGTATCCTGTTTTGCCCATTGGAATGCAGTAAAAGGCTTTGGCACAAAACTCGACGTACTTACGGTTATATTTATCTGCTTTGCTCTTTCCTCTTTCGGGATTGCAAAGTAAACTTCAAGCACCTTTTGCGCAAGGTCGGCTATACCGCAAACATCGTCCATAGTTTCGGTAGGAAGTCCAATCATAAAGTACAATTTTACGTTTGTCCAACCGCCTCTGAAAAGCATATTTGTTGAATTTATAATATCTTCTTCATTTATATTTTTATTGATAACATCACGAAGTCTTTGCGTTCCTGCCTCCGGTGCAAACGTAATACCGGTTTTTCTGACTTTCTGCACTTTCTCCATAAGTTCAAGTGAGAAATTATCAATTCTAAGTGACGGAAGCGACAAACCGATTTTCTTTTCTTCGGTTATTTTAAGAAGTCCGTCAGTAAGTTCTCGAAGTCCGCTGAAATCACTTGTTGAAAGTGATGACAGTGATATTTCGTCATATCCGCTGCACGCAAGCAAATTTTCCGCAATACCCAAAAGTCTTTCCGGCTTTCTTTCTCTTAACGGTCTGTATATATAGCCTGCCTGGCAGAAACGGCAGCCTCTCAAGCAACCGCGCATAACTTCAAGCATAACTCTGTCGTGTACAACCTCACCGAACGGTACAATAATCGTTTCCGGTGCGTATGTAGCATTAAAATCTTTCATTATACGCTTTCTTACTTTCGGTTTAGCATGAGGATTGTTCGGTGTAACACTCTTTACCGTATTATCGTCATTGTATTCCACATCATAGAATGACGGCACATAAATGCCCTCAATTTCAGCTATTGCTTCAAGATAATCACGTTTATTTTTCTTACCGCTCTTTTTCCACTTAACATACTCTTCAACAACCTCATGTATCGAATCTTCACCCTCGCCGAGCATAAAGAAATCAAATATATCCGCCACAGGTTCTGCGTTATACGCACAAGGACCGCCGCCGCAAACAATAGGATAGCTCTCATCTCTGTCCTTTGCTCTTACCGGAATATCCGCAAGCATAAGCATATTCACTATATTTGAATAGCTGAGTTCATACTGCAAAGTAAATCCGAGCATATCAAAATGAGTTATTTCGTCACCTGTTTCAAGTGCAAACAACTTCATTCCGTGCTTTTTCATTTCTTCTTCCATATCCGTCCAAGGTGCAAAAACACGCTCACAATATGTGTCCTCACGGTCGTTTAAAGTATGGTAAAGAATTTTAAGCCCCAAGTGCGACATTGCGATTTCGTAAGTATCGGCAAAACAAAAACCGAACCTCACGTCAACATCGGCAGGATTTTTTATGACGGAGTTAAGCTCTCCGCCCGTATATCTTGTCGGTTTCATTACTGCCGACAGTATCTTATCTCTTGTTGTTATCATTTTATTCTCCCTGATTAATTATTTCGTCTGCACATTCATTTTCTTCAGCTTTTTTCTGTGCTTTTCTTTCGCGTCTTTCCGCAAAAAATCCGTTAACCTTGTCCACAACTTCGGGTACAAGGTCGATTAGTTTGTCAACAGGCGAAGAACCGCCCTCCATAGGAATCAAACGCACGTTACCGTTATTTATAACAAGAAACGCCATTGCGTCAACCGACGCACCGCCGCCCATACCGCCTCCGAAGTTTTTATCGTCAAGGCTTTGAGTATCGTTTTTCTTTCTGTCAAATTCACAGCCGCCGCCGCCGAAACCAAACGACACCTTTGATATAGGCACAATCATCGTTCCGTCATTGACTATTATCGGCTCACCTACGACCGAATTTGCATCAATCATACCTTTGAAATTATTTGTTAATCCCTCAAACATTTCACTAACTTTATTAGCCATTTTCTTTTATCCTCCTATTGATTTTCTGTATTTTCAAAACAACTTTTACCGTTTTAAATCCTATTGTCAAAACATATAAACAGTTTGTCCTAAGTTTGCAATATATGCCCATATCCAAGCACGCATTATTAAAATCAGCGTCAAGCGACACATCCCACTTTTCAAGTTTCATTCGTCTGTCAATCCAGCCTACTGCATTATATACTCCCGCATTGACCGCACCCGTCGCAATTCCCGTATACATTGGGTTTCCCATACCGAATTTTGACGATACATTCAGTTCCTTTATCTTAATTGCGTGACAAATTATATAGTCAAGTAAATTTAATATATCTTTTTTTAACTGTTTATATACTTCTTTTATGAGCGTTATTATCCCTAAAATATCCGATTTTTCTTGCTTTTCTTCTTTGTCGGTCGTTTCTTCTTCGTTTTCAACTTCTTCTTCAACCTTGTCATTCGGAAAAATCTTAAATTTCAAAAACGCATACTTTATAATTACAGATCCGTTATTTTCCTTATTATTATACGAAAACTCAAGAATACAGTCTGCCGGTATAAGCAAAAGTAACATTATAACAGCCACGACGGCTAATATTATATATAAAGCTGTCATATGCTGTCCTCCTTTTGTTATTGTTCAGTGTTTTCTTCGTTTTCCGCAGCAATATTTTCACCGTTCTCATCGATTTCAAGCTGCAGTCCCTGTGATGTTTCAAGGTTAAGACTTCTCAAATCAAGCGGCGGTAAATCGGTAGGCTTTGTAAGTCCGAAACACCTTAAAAACGTGTCTGTCGTCACATATAAAATCGGTCTGCCCGGTGCGTCCAGTCTGCCCTTTTCTTCAATCAGTCCGCGTTCATAAAGTCTGTTTACGCAGCCGTCCGAATTTACTCCTCTTATATGTTCAATCTGACCTTTCGTTATAGGCTGTTTGTAGGCAATTATCGCAAGTGCCTCCATTGCCGCATTTGAAAGCGGCTGCCTTCTCTGTTCTCCTAATATTTCCTGTATATAGGTATAATATTCAGGTCTTGAACAAATTTGATAACCCTCAAGAATATCAATTATATTAAATCCTCTGTGATTTTCGCTGTATTCTTTTTTCAGTTCATCGACCGCCTTATTGACTTCGTCAACGCTCGTATCAAGCACAACAGCCAATTTTGCCGCCTTAACAGGCTCACCTGCCGCAAAAAGTATTCCCTCTATTGCATATTTAATATTATCCATTCTTTTTCTCCGTTGTAAGAATAAAGTCATCTGACTTTTCGTCATAGTCCGCATACAGCTTGTTCAGCTTTATCATTTCAAGTACTGCCAAAAACGTTGCAATCATTTCAGGACGTGAATCGTCCGCTTTAAAAAGTGATTCAAACTGTACACGTTTATTATGCTTTAACACTTTACATATCTTTTCAACCATATCGTCAACCGAAACTTTTTCTCTGCCGACAATTTTTGAAAACGCACGTTTTTCGGGTTTTGCCTTGCGAAGTCTGCGTTGAAATATGTTGTTAAACGCATCAATCAGTTCTTTTGTATCGTGCGTTATATCGTATTCGGGCATAGGAAATTTAATTTTTTCAGGCTCACGAAACACCATTTCTTTTGTTGTAAACTCACTTTTCCTAAGCTCCTTTGACGCCTCTTTAAACTGCTGATATTCAGCCAACCTACGCGCAAGTTCTTCTCTCGGATCTTCCTCGTCCTCTTCTTCCTCATTTTTAGGAAGTAACATTTTCGATTTTATATACAAAAGATTGGACGCCATAACAAGAAATTCGCTTGTATTATCAAGATTAGCCTCTTCAATTCCGTCAATCGCCTCAAGATACTGCGCCGTTATCTCAACAATCGGTATGTCGTATATACTGACCTTGTTTTTCTGTATAAGCGTCAAAAGCAAGTCAAGCGGGCCTTCAAACGTATCAAGCTTATATAATATCTTATCCATTTTTCACCCTATAATATCAAGTTAATCGCACTGTTTAACAGGTTGATAATTCCGTTAAAGAAGAAATTCACACCTGTTCCGATTATGCCGTTCAGAACGCCGGTAAACGAAAGCACCATAATTAAAAGCATAGAATATCTTTCGTATCTCAGCATAGTGTAATATGCTTTATTCGGAAGAAACATTCCAAGTACTTTTGCACCGTCAAGCGGTGGTATCGGAATTATGTTAAACACCATAAAGCATAGATTTCTTATCGCAAAAAGCTGTGCAAAAGTTGCGACACCGTTTAGAACGCTTGTACCGAAACCGAGCTTTATACATAAAACGTGAAGTATCGCATATATAAGCAATGCCGCAAAAGCCATAATCAAATTGGCAAGCGGTCCTGCAGCCGCGGTAAGTGCCATACCTTTTTTTGTATCTTTATAATATGACGGATTTACCCCGACAGGTTTTGCCCAACCGAAGCCTGTCAAAATCATCAACAACGTACCGACAGGGTCAAGGTGTGCAAGCGGATTTAAAGTCAATCTTCCCTCACGTTCGGGTGTCGGGTCACCAAGTTTTGTCGATACCCAACCGTGTGCAAATTCGTGTCCCGTCAACGCTATAAGCGTTATAGGCACATTGATTATTATGTTTATTAAATTAAAACCAACCATATATTTTTTCTCCTTAAATACAGATAATTATATTATATAATTATTTTCAGAAAAAGTAAAGTAAAATCGCACAAAAAATAACCTCTGAACAAGTATGATTTGTCAGAGGTTATTTTATTTATTCTTCTCGTCTTTTTAAATTTTTAGTTTTGTAATACAAACGTTTGTTTTCGTACATCATTGCGTCGGCACGTTCCATTGTCATAGAGAAGTTTCTATCTTTTTCCGCATCGAACTTGGCATAACCGATTGACATAGAAGTCTTAATTCCTCCGCGATTAATACTGTCTGCCATTCTTGCGATTCTGTCCGCAAAATTCTTAACCATATCAATATCGCAGTCTTTTAATACAACAGAAAATTCATCGCCGCCGACTCTGTAACCGATAAAATCAGTACCTTCCATCGCTTTTCGTATCGCGTCGGCACCGTTTTGAATATAAATATCACCCATTTGATGTCCGCGGCTGTCGTTTATATTCTTTAATCCGTTTAAGTCTACCGTAACAATAGCATACCGCGATTGGTTTCCGCTTTCTATGTTGTGCATATCAACCGTAAATGAGTTCTTGTTTTTCAAACCTGTAAGCGTATCCGTATTAGACATATCCTGATACAGAGGATTTGAAATTCTCTTGAATATCGCCATTGAAAAACGTACTGAAATCACGCAACACAAAAGTATAAGTATTATTACTATAACGCGAAGTATAATCTTGAAAATATATACCCTATTAGCGTCAATCCCTATACAAGCAACGCCCTTCACTGTTCCGCCGTCCATTATCGGATAAAAATTCAAATATCTAAAGCCGTCCAACGATGCATAAAAAGCGCCTGCATCGGCATAATGTGTTGTATACAAGTCGTTTATTTCTTTTTCAATCTTTCCTGTTATCTTTTCGTCATTTATAACAGTGTTTATCTTGTCATTTTTCGTATCGAGTATATATTGGAAATCGCCGTTTTTATCTTTTCTCACAACAAATATTTCTGAAATCGCCATATTGTCCTTTACCGCGGATAAATAGCTCAGTGCCGCACCGTATACGCCGTCAGGCACATCTTCAGTAAAAAGTCTGCTGTCAAAATGAGATTCTATGGTTGTAAAAGTAAGATTTGCACGTTCATTGTATGCGTCGGCAAGCATCGAAATCATAACGCCCGATGTAACGAGATATATAACCAGGCAAGAAAATATGATAAGTCCGCAAGTCAGCATTGAAACTTGCACGTTAACTTTTTCTATTTTGTTCATAATAAACTTTTTTAATTTTCCCATAATTATCGCGCCATCTCCTTTTATACATATTTTACATTTTTATTATACCTAATTTTTTATAATTTATCAATATTTTCGTCGAAAAAAATCGGATTTTTGTTGATTGTTCACTATTTTAATAGTATAATGTTAATAAAATCGTAATACAGAATGGAGATTAATAATGCAAACAGCGATACTTATTCTTTTAATTATACTTATTATATGTGTACTTATAACTCTGATTTTTACATTAAAAAACAATTCAAAGCCGTCTGATTCGGGACTTGAACAACGTATAAACGGTTCTGTTAAATTTTTTTCCGACATAGTATCGGAAAATCAACAGGTAATCGGCAATATGCAGACAAACCGTTTTGCACAAATGGACAACGAAATCAAAAGTATGCGTCAAAGTATGGAAAAACACCTTGCCGATATGTACAAAGGTTTCGCCGATATATCCGCACTTTCATCAGGTGTAAGTGATTTAAAAAAAGTCCTTTCAAATGTTAAAACACGCGGTATACTCGGTGAAATACAACTCGGTGCAATCCTCGACGAAATACTTGCACCGGAGCAATTCGACACCAATATTGCAACCATACCGAACAGTTCCGCAGTTGTTGAATTTGCGGTTAAACTTCCGCACGACGACGAAGGATTTATATATCTTCCGATTGATTCAAAATTCCCGCTTGACGCCTACAACGATTTACTGAACGCATATGATACCGGCGACAGCGAAATTATAAACCGTTCTTCAAAAACGCTCGTTCAGCGAATAAAGCAATTCGCAAAAGATATTCACACAAAATACGTTGAACCGCCGTACACAACCGATTTTGCAATAATGTTCCTCCCAACAGAAGGACTTTATGCCGAGGCAGTTAATCTCGGTCTTGTCGAAGTTTTGCAACGTGAATATAAAATAAATATAGCAGGTCCAAGCACTATGGCGGCTATGCTAAATTCTTTGCAAATGGGTTTCCGTACACTTGCACTTGAAAAACGTTCAAGCGAAGTTTGGCAAGTCTTAGGCGAAGTCAAGAGTGAATTTGAAAAATTCTATTCAGTTCTTGAAACGGCACAAAAAAGAATTACCCAAACAGGTGACGAACTTGATAAACTTATCGGTGTCAGAATGCGTGCAATGGAGCGAAAGCTCCGCAGTGTTGAAAAATCCGAAAGCAATAGTTTTGACGATATGTAATAATATATTTGATAAAACCATTATTTATTCTTTAAGCACACAAAAAAGCCACGAGTACACTCGTGGCTTCAGACTGTCGACAAATTGTCCGGAACGTGCAATATATTATTTTTATATTTTAAAGTTTAATTTATAGCTATAAAAAGCAACAGGCAAGCCTATCTTCGATATACGGCTTGCCTGTGCACTTTTTGTGAAAATAAACTCTAACGTAACCACGTACGCAGACGAGTTCATTTTCACAAAATCCGAACTAATTTCTTGACGTCTGTCAGCGTGTAAAAAAACCGTAGGGTTTGTTTAGATTATTTGTTCTTACCGCAGCAGTTCTTGTATTTCTTACCGCTGCCGCATGGGCAAGGGTCGTTTCTGCCGGGTTCTTTCTTTGCACGTTTAGGTGTGTTTCCGAGAGAACCGTCACCGCCTGTATCAAGCGGTTTAGCGACTTGCTCACGTTCAATCTTAACTCTCGGCATAGCTGAAAGTACGTATCTTACAGTATCTTTCTTTATGCTGTCAAGCATATTTTCGTAAAGCTCACTGCCGACATTTCTGTATTCAAGAACAGGGTCATGCTGACCGTATGCTCTAAGACCGATTTCACGTTTAACGTGTTCCATTTCGTCAAGATGATCCATCCAAAGAGTATCGACAACTCTAAGCATAAGCACTCTTTCAAGCTCACGCATATTCTCGCCGAATACTTCTTCTTGTGATTCGTAACGCTTGTTGCCAAGCTCCGTAAGCATATCCTTAACGTCTGCTCTTGTGATAGTTTCCATATCTTCTTCAGGAATTTTAAATTCACCTTGAGCATTTAGATATTGATTTGCAAATTCTGTGATTGCACGAATGTTCCAATCTTCAGGAATTTCTGAAATTCCGATATAATCGTCAAGTGCACTGTCGATTGCAGATTCCATCATATTTTTGATAGTACCGCTTATATCCTCACCGTCAAGCACCATTTGACGCTGTGCGTATATAATCTTACGCTGTTCGTTCATAACTTCGTCGTATTGAAGAACGTGCTTACGAGAATCAAAGTTTCTGCTTTCAAGATTTTTTTGTGCATTTTCGATTGCATTTGTAAGCATTTTTGCTTGAATAGGCTCGTCTTCTTCAAGGCCGAGTGCGTCAACCATAGACTTAACCTTGTCACTGCCGAAAATTCTCATAAGATCATCATCAAGTGAAAGGAAGAATTGAGATACACCGGGGTCACCCTGACGACCTGCACGACCTCTAAGCTGATTGTCGATACGTCTTGATTCGTGACGTTCGGTACCTATAATATACAAACCGCCAAGCTCGCGAACTTCGTCTTGTTCCGGCTTGATTTGTGCTTTGAATTTGTCGTTAAGTTCGGTAAATACTTTTCTTGCATTGATAATATCTTCATCATCTGTATCACCGAAACCTGTTGCCTCTGCGATAAGCTCATCTGTAAATCCTTGACGTGCCATTTCATGCTTAGCCATATATTCTGCATTACCGCCAAGGTTAATGTCAGTACCACGACCCGCCATGTTTGTTGCGATTGTTACAGCACCTTTTTTACCTGCCTGTGCAACGATTTCAGCCTCTTTTGCGTGATACTTCGCATTTAGGACTTCGTGCTTAATTCCTGCACGCTTTAGAAGTGCCGAAAGTATTTCCGACTTGTCTACGTTTACAGTACCTACAAGTACAGGCTGTCCCTTTGCGTTACATTCTTGAATTTGCTTGATAACCGCCATAAACTTGCCTTTTTCTGTTTTGAATACAACGTCATGTAAATCCTTACGGATTACCGGCTTATTTGTAGGAACGGCAACAACGTCAAGCTTATATATATGTTGGAATTCTTCTTCTTCAGTAAGAGCTGTACCTGTCATACCCGAAAGCTTGTTGTAAAGACGGAAGAAGTTTTGGAATGTGATTGTTGCAAGAGTCTTTGACTCGTTTTCGATTTTAACGCCTTCCTTTGCTTCGATAGCTTGGTGCAAACCGTCACTGTAACGTCTGCCCGGCATTATACGTCCTGTAAATTCATCAACAATCATAACCTCGCCGTCTTGAACAACGTACTGTTGGTCACGGTGCATAACACCGTTAGCCTGCAAGGCTTGGTTGATGTGGTGTTGAAGTTTCATATTTTCAGGGTCAGAAAGGTTTTCGATACCGAAACCTTGTTCGGCTTTTTTAATACCCTGTTCGGTAAGCATAGCTGTTTTTGCTTTTTCGTCAACGATATAATCTGCGTCTACATCTTCGTCAAGCTGTTTGTCGTCGTGTTCTGTAACGACAACCTTTTTAAGACGTTTAACGAACATATCGGCAACTCTGTAAAGGTCATTTGCGTCCTCGCCCATGCCGGAAATGATAAGCGGAGTTCTCGCCTCATCTATAAGAATTGAGTCAACTTCATCGACTACTGCATAATTATGACCACGCTGTACCATTTCTTCTTTATGAACAACCATGTTATCACGAAGATAGTCGAAACCAAGTTCGTTATTTGTACCGTAAGTAATGTCAGCGGCATATGCCTCACGTCTTTCACCGTTGTCAAGCTCGTGAATAATAAGTCCGACACTCATACCAAGATAACGGTAAACTTTTCCCATCCACTCACTGTCACGCTTAGCAAGATAATCGTTTACGGTGACAATATGTACACCGTCACCGGTTAAAGCGTTCAAATATGCAGGAAGTGTAGAAACAAGAGTTTTACCTTCACCTGTTTTCATTTCTGCGATACGTCCCTGATGAAGAATAATACCACCGATAACCTGTACATAGAAGTGTTTCATTCCAAGTACACGCCAGCTTGCCTCACGCATTACCGCAAATGCCTCAGGAAGAAGATCATCAAGTGTTTCGCCGTTTTTAAGTCTTTCCTTAAACTCAGGTGTCTTGGCTTTTAATTCTGCATCTGAAAGTTTTGCCATATCGTCCTCAAGTGCCATAACTTTGTCTGCGATAGGACGTATTCTCTTTAGTTCTCTGTCAGAATATGTGCCGAATATTTTGTCGAATATACTCATTTATTTTTCTCCTCATAAATAATATCGGTCTGTGTAATCCCAAAGAATGGAATTATCGCATTATTAACGTATATTATATCACAAAAACGAAAGGATTACTACTGTTTTTTATTAATTTTTTGTAAAATTTATTTTGCACTAAAAAAGGTGCCGATATGCCGGCACCTTTAAGTACAGTAGATTTTAGCAGCAATCGTTTTTGTGGTTGTCACAGCAAGGGTCGCAACATGGATCGCAACAGCAACAGCAGTTGTTATTGCCTCCGCCGAAAATATTACCGTCACAGCAAAGTATAACAAGTGCCACTATTACCACAATCCATATCCAACTGTCTGAATTGTTATTACATCCTCCGCCGAAAAACATAGTAAAAACCTCCTTTAATTTGTTTATGGTTTATACTATGCCAAAGCGTTGTTTTTGGTTACGCATTTCGGACTTCCGATTCGGTAAAGACATAATTGCCGTTTCCGTCACGGGTGATGTAAAGGATTATGTTCGGTCTTGCAATACGTCTTATGACCGTTACCCAACCGTTTGCGGTCATTTCGATAGGAGTGTAAACCGCGTTCGGATAGTGAGTTTCAACGTAGTTTGCAACGCGTTGGTGCTGTTCTTTAAAGCGTGGTTTGTTGAATAAACCTTTGCCTGTTATTGCACTGTATATGCCTGCCGCGGCGGCAGTACCTATTAAAAATAATGTTTTCTTTTTCACGTTATTCACCTCTGTGATATTCGTTGTATACGTCACGTTTCGGAAGATTTCTGTCTGCGGCGGCTTTTTTTATTGCGTCTTTTGAAGTCATACCTTCCGCAATGTATTTGTCAACGTGTTCTTTAATTGAAATGTTTTCCCATTCGTTTTCTTCCGTTTCTTCGACTTCTTTTGCACCCTCGACTACAAGTACATATTCACCTCGCGGATTATTTTCGGAATAATATGCGATTGCCTCGTCGATTGTACATCTTTTCACTTCTTCGTGAATTTTTGTAAGTTCACGTACAAGAGCGATTTTTCTGTCACCGCCGAATGTCTTTTGCATATCGGAAAGCGTGTTTTTTAATTTGTGCGGAGCCTCATAAAAAATGAGCGTGTGAGTGTCGTTTTTCACAAGTTCAAGATGTTCTTTTCTGTGACGCTTGTTTACCGAAAGAAATCCCTCAAATGCAAATCGTTTTGTCGGAAGTCCCGACAGAATAAGTGCATTTATACCTGCAACCGGTCCCGGGATTGAGGTAACGTCAATGTCGTTTTCAATACATAGCTTAACCAAGTCCTCACCGGGATCTGAAATTGCCGGAGTACCGGCGTCAGATACAAGTACAATGTTTTTGCCGTTCTTTAAAAGTGATATAATGTATTCGCCTTTTTCGTGCTTGTTGTGTTCGTGGTAGCTTGTCAGTGGCTTTGATATTTCAAAGTGATTTAAAAGCTGAAGCGTACGTCTTGTATCTTCTGCGGCAATTAAATCGGCATTGTTAAATGCCTCAAGACAACGCGCGGACACATCACCGAGATTGCCTATCGGTGTGGCACATAAATATAGTTTTCCGTTCATAAGTTCTCCTTGCAAAATGCGAATTATACAAATAGGTTGTTTATAACATTTACGATTTTCTGTGCGGTTTCGGGCTTGTTCATTGTGTAAAGATGAATACCGTCAATGTCGTTTGAAAGCAGGTCGATAATTTGATCAACCGCATACGCAATACCTGCTTGTTTTAAAGCCTCCGGATTGTCTTGGTATTTTGAAATCATACGCAAGAATTTTGACGGCATAGACGCACCGCCTGAAAGAATTGCCATACGCTGTATTTGACCTGCGTTTGTAAGAGGCATTATTCCGGCTGTGATAGGTTTGTTTATACCTTTCTTTGCAAGTTTATCGCGGAATTTGTAAAATTCGTCGTTGTCAAAAAACATTTGAGTAACAAGAAAATCAACACCTGCGTCAACTTTTACTTTTAAATTTTCAATATCGGCATCAAGGCTCGGAGAATCGGGGTGACACTCAGGGTAACAAGCACCGCCGACACAAAAATCGCCGAAATCTTTGATTGCCTCTACAAGTTCGTTTGCATAGTGATAACCCGGGAATATTTCACCGTCATAATCTTTCGGCTTGTCACCGCGAAGTGCAAGGATATTTTCAATTCCAAGGTCTTTATATTCCTGTAATTTTACCTTAATATCGTCCTTTGAGTTTGCAACGCAAGTAAGATGTGCAAGTGACGGAATAGAAAGATTATTCTTTAAATGTGAGGCGATGTATGCGGTATTTTTTGAATTGCTGCCGCCTGCACCGTATGTAACGCTCATATAGTCAATAGGCATTTTTGAAAGCTCGTCAACTGCTGAAATTACATTGTCAAGTCCGCTGTCCTTTTTCGGCGGAAATACTTCAAATGAAAGCACCGGCTTTTTTTGAGCAAATATATCTCTTATAAACATTCTGTTTTTTCTCCTTAATCTGTAATTATATATATAAAAATATTATACCGCAGATTTGAAACAATATCAAGTGTTGAAATTTGAAATAAATTAACTGATTTTTATATCGCAATTATGGAAGTTATGTGGTATAATAATAGATAGTTATAAAATTAGAAATTGAGGGAGGAGAAAATATGAAAGTAACAAAAGCGGTAATACCTGCGGCAGGGTTCGGAACAAGATTTCTTCCGGCGACTAAGGCAGTGCCGAAAGAAATGCTGCCGATAGTCGATAAGCCGACAATTCAGTATATTGTTGAGGAGGCAATCGCATCGGGCATTGAGGATTTGCTTATAATTACATCACGCGGTAAGGACGCACTTGTAAATCATTTTGATAAGGCATATGAGCTTGAAACGATACTTGAACGTGACGGCAAGCAGGAAATGCTTAATGCTGTTCGTGAAGTGTCGGATAAAATAAACGTTCAGTTTGTACGTCAAAAGGAACAGAAAGGTCTTGGACACGCTGTACTTTGTGCGAAAAGCTTTGTCGGAAACGAGCCTTTTGCGGTAATGCTCGGCGATGATGTGGTTGTGGCGGAAAAGCCTTGTTTAAGTCAGCTTATCGAACAGTTTGACAAATATAATGCGACAGTGCTTGGAGTGCAAAAGGTCGGAATGGATCAAGTTTCAAAGTACGGTATTGTGGACTGCGATAATGTTGAAGGCAGAATGTATAAACTAAAGGGAATGGTCGAAAAGCCGAAAAAAGAGGACGCACCGTCAGACGTTGCGGTACTCGGCAGATATGTAATCACACCTGCTATATTCGATTGTCTTGAAAAAACACCTAAGGGTGCAGGCGGCGAAATACAGCTTACCGACGCACTTGTAATGCTTGCAAAGAATGAAGATATGTACGCATATGACTTTGAGGGCAGAAGATATGATATAGGAAGTAAACAGGGATTTTTACAGGCAACAGTCGATTTTGCACTTTCAAGAGATGATTTGAAAGATGAATTTGCGGAATATTTAAAAGAGGTAACAAAAAATCTATAATAAAAAAGACGGTGCACATTGGGGAATGCACCGTCTTTTCTCGTTTAATGAACTCAATTAAGTTCAATAATAGTATAAATTATTACTGTAAAAATTGCAATATAAAGGATAAATCTTCTATATTTAAAAGGTATAAATCGTTTAAAATTGTCATATTGCGTGACAAGACGTGACATTTTTACAAATAATTCATTTATAATGTCACGCATAACGGGGATATATAAAATAACGTGACATTTTTGTATAATTTGTATATCAAACTTCTATGATTTTTGTTTTTAGTTTACCGTTTTCGATTTCAGCCTCTGCATATGTGCCTGTATAACGTATACTTCCCGGGTTTAAAAGTGTGGCTTTGCCTTTGTAATCGGTATAAGGAATGTGCGTGTGACCGAATATTATTAAATCGGGATCATATTTTTCGGCAGCCTTGCGGAGAGTCATAAATTCATATTCGTATTTTACATTCTGTTCGTGACCGTGCGTAATAAATATCTTAACACCGTCTATTGTAACAAGCATATGTGACGGCGCTTTTGAAAAGTAGTCGTTGTTGCCTTTTACATAATATATAGGTATGTTTGGGTATATAGACTCCAAATCTTCCGCGTCACCTGTGTAATCGCCTGCGTGGAAAATCGCACTTACACTGTCGGCTTTTTCGATTATATCTAAACAGCGGTTAATATCGCCGTGAGTATCGGAAAAAATCAAAATTTTTTTCATAATCTAATCCTCTCAATATAAAAAGTATGTATGTAGTATATCATATGCAAACGCAATTTGTCAAAAAATGATGTCGAAATATTTTTATATATCGACAACAGGATTTTACATATTTATCCATAAGTAAGTGGTATAATAACTTATATTGCACTTGTAGGAGGAATTAAAAATGAGTCAGCCAGCGGTAAAAAGACAACGGAATACAGAAATGCTCCGAGCACCGTCTGTGAGAGATGTGGGAATGAGTATGCTATTGCTTTTGGCAGGACGAGCGTCTGTTTTGGGACTTTTTCCGTTCGGAGTGGCTTTTTTTGCTTCTTGCTTTGATAAAAGTATTGCGTATCTCGGTATAACTGTGCTTTCGATTGCACTTATGACGTCGGCAGGCAGTGCGGTGCTTACAAAATATCTTGTTGCGGCACTGTTGTTTTGGATATATACACGTTTCAGAAATAAGGAAAATCTTGTGCTTGACGCGGCGTGCGTGGGCGGTGCGGTTATGGTCGGCGGATTTGTTTTTCTTATATATACATATGTAGGAGCATACGATATACTTATGCTTTTTGTTGAGTCGATAGTCACCTCACTGATGTATATAATATTCAAAAAAGCACACGGATTGATTGCAAACCGCAAAAAACGCACACAGACCGCGCAGGACGAGCTTATCAGTATTTCTGTAAGCGTGGGTGTTTTTATAACGGGACTTTCGGGAATTGTGTTTCCGTATAATATCAGTCTTGCCAATATAGTTTCCGTATATGCGGTACTTTGCATTGCACTTCACGGCGGTATTGCGGCGGCGGGCAGCGGGGGACTTTGTATAGGGTTTATGTCGGCAATGTCGTCACCGTCGGCGGTTGTGACTATGGGTATTTTCGGTATAAGTGCATTGTTCGGAAATTTGCTGAAATCGTTCGGACGTTTCGGAGTTGCGTTGGGATTCTTGGGCGGCAGTGCGGTGGCACTTTTGTATGCGGGAAGTGCATCGTCTTTGCCTGTGACAATTATTGAAACGGTGATAGGGGCGGTACTTTTTATACTGACACCGAATAAAGTTCAAGGGTATATAAAATCTTTTTTTGCAAGGTCGTTAAAGCTTGAAACGGTGAGTGCGGACGTGAGAGTTAAAGAGTATTTGTCTATGCAGCTTGAAAAATCGGCAAAGGCATTTAAGAGTTTGGAGGAGTGTTTTTCAAATGCTTCGGAGAAAAGACTGAAATCATATAATAAAGATGTTGCTACGCTTTTTGATGAGGTTGCGGACAGAGTGTGTGAGGGGTGTCCGAATGCGGTTAAATGCTGGCAGTCCGACTTTACACGCACATACCGCAGTATAATGCTGTTGCTTGATACGATTGAAACAAGGGGGATATTGGAGTTTACATCAGTACCGAACAGCTTTAAGGATAAATGCTTACGACCTGATTTGTTCGTTGTGGAGTTTAATCACGTCTATGAACTGTATAAGAAAAACCTTGTACGGACGGGTGAGGCGGTTACAAGCCGTGACTTGGTTGCAAGACAGTATAAAGAAATGTCAAGCCTTATGGACACAATGGCGGAAAATATATGTTCCGGCTTTACGTTCAGAGAGGATTTAGAGGAAACACTTATTGCCGAGCTTGACAAAGTCGGAATTATGGCATTTGAAATAAGTGTTATTGAAAGCAGTCACGGAAAAATGGAGGTATATCTCGGAACGTCTAAGGGTACGGAAGTAGGGAAGATTGAAAACGTGCTTGAAAGCGTTGTCGAAACACCTATGGGCTATGAGTGTGACAGTGCGAACGGACTTATGAAATTTGTGTCACGCGCAAAATTTACCGCAGATATTGCGATAAGACAGATAAGCCGAGATTTCAGCGAAGTGTCGGGCGACAGTATAGATACGTTTGTGACGGAGGATTATAAACAGTATGTGATTTTGTCGGACGGTATGGGCAGCGGTAAAAGGGCAATGTTTGAGAGCCATATAACACTGAAATTGTTGAGAGAATTTTTGCAGTCGGGGTTTGGCGTGAAAACGTCTATTGATATGATAAATTCGGCACTCTGTTTAAAACTTGACTATGAGTGTTTTTCTACCGTGGACCTGCTATGTATAGACCTTATGACAGGTATATGTGAGTTTTTCAAAATCGGCGGTTCGGAGAGTATTGTACTTCACGGTCCGAATGTTGAAACGGTGTTTTCTGTATCGTTGCCTGTCGGTATGCTGCCTGATATAAAGGTACAGGGACAAGCCAAACGCCTTGATGACGGCGATATAATCATAATGATGTCAGACGGAATAAGTGAGGCCGGTTTTGGTACAGTGCGTACCGATTGGCTGAAAAAAGAAATAAAAATGCCGTTTGACACTATGGACGAAATGGCACAATCCGTAATTGAAAACGCAGTCAAAAAAAGCCGTGATGCAGTAATAGACGATATGACCGTTGCGACAATAAGGTTGATAAAAAATTAAAAAGAGCCTGTCGACATTTTGTCGACAGGCTTTGTACTATACCAACTTTTTATTAATCCACTTACCCGAATAGTATCGGATAACGGGTACTGACGCACCCATTGCCCAGGCGAGCGGAGTAGCAATCCAAATACCTGTTGAGCCGAGCGGGCGAACAAGTATATATGCGAAAATAATTCTTCCGATAAGTTCAAGTATACCTGCGACAGCGGAGGTATTAACATCACCCGCACCGCGAAGAACGTTCAAATATGTTCTCATAACCGCCGCAACTATATACGCAACACATACGATAGTAAGGTACTTGCTTCCTATTGCGATAGCCTCAGCGGCTTGTGTTTTGTCAAGGAACAAGCCAAGCAGTTGATTACGGAACAATACAATTCCGGCAGCAATCACTATACATATACCGATAAGTGACGCAAGTGTTTGATACATCCCCTTTTTTATTCTGTCCATCTGATTTGCACCGATGTTTTGACCCGAGAAAACCGACAATGCCGAGCCGACCGATACAATCGGTGCGATTGCGATTGAGTCGATTTTTACGGCGGCGGTATAGCCTGCCATAGTCATTGCACCGAATGAGTTTACGAGACGTTGCACGCTCATTGTGCCGAGTGAAATCAGACAGCTTTCAAGTGCCGACGGTATTCCTGTTTGGAAAATCCGCTTGATTGCACGTTTTGTTGTTTGGAAGTTTATGCCCTCAAGATTAAGCTGTCTGCGGTGTCTTACCATATGTATAATACAATAAATCGCACTGATAATCTGTGCGATAACGGTTGCAACCGCCGCACCGACAACACCTGTTTTAAACACAACAACGAACAACAAGTCGAAAACTACATTTAATACAGAAGAAAGTATAAGTGCGTAAAGCGGTGTACGGCTGTCGCCAAGACTTCTGAGTATTGCGCTTGACGCGTTATACATAGCCGTACCGATTGTGAATGCGAATATTATGTTTATGTATGCGACCGCCTCGTCGATTACGTTATCGGGTGTGTTCAGAAACGATAAAATCGGCCGTGAAAACACAACTCCGGCAACTGACGTAACCACCGCCAAAATTCCCACTATGTAAATAAGTCCCGTAACTGTTTTTCTCAGTTCGTCAAAATTCCTTGAACCGAAACACTGTGCTATAATAATTCCCGCACCGCTCGTAAGTCCCATCATAAGACAAATCATAACTCCGACAATCGTACCTGTCGAACCTACCGCCGCAAGAGATTCAGCCCCCACAAACTTACCGACAATCGCCGCGTCAACAAAGTTATACACCTGTTGAAAGATATTTCCGATCAGCATCGGAACTGAAAAAGAAATTATCAATTTTAACGGATTTCCTTTAGTCATATCGCTTATCATTTCACAATACACCGCCCCTCATTTTAATAACTTATGACATTATAGTCTATTAAATTCATAAAGTCAATAAGGTTGAAAAATTTATTTTTATTTGTTATAATATTGTTAAAAAAGACAAGGGGGTCTTAAAATTGAAAGTGTTGTTGTTATCCGTAAAAGCCGGTTACGGACATCATTCTACGGCTAAGGCTATTATGGAATATTTCGAGGAGAACGGACATCAATGTCATATGCTTGATATATTTGACTATGTAAATCATCGTTTGGGAATTTCAATACAGGACGGATACTTGCTTTCGACAAAGTACCTTGCAAAGACGTATGCGAAGGCTTACGGCAAACTTACGCAAAAGGACGAGCCGTATGACCGTAATTCGCTTGTATCGATATTTTCGCGATTTGTTTCAAAGAAACTTGAAAAGTTCGTTGTTGAATATAATCCCGATTTGATAATCGGTACGCATAGCTATGCCGGAGTGTGTATAAGCATACTTGCCGACCGTGCGGCTTTTGACTGTCCGTCAGTCGGAATAGTAACCGATTTCACCGTACATCCGTTTTGGGAAAGTACGTTCCTTGACTATTACGTAATTCCGGATGAACTTTTGGAACACGAAATGCAGAAAAAAGGTATAGCGAAAAAGAAACTTTTGCCTTTCGGTATACCGATAAGAGAACAGTTTGTAAAGAAAAACGACCCTATTGAAGCACGGAAAAAACTCGGGATTGAAAATATTCCCACTATACTTATAATGATGGGTTCAATGGGATACGGAAATATAAAAAAGATTTTGGCACAAATTGATACATATCCGAAAGATTTTCAAGTGCTGTGCGTTTGCGGTACAAATAAGAAAATAAAAAGCGTAGTTGATGAATGTGAGTGGAATAAAAAAATATATTCATACGGATTTGTCGATAACGTTGACGTAATGATGGACGCCGCCGACTTTATAATAACAAAGCCGGGCGGACTTACAACATCAGAATCGCTTGCAAAAGGATTGCCGATGATAACAATGAATCCGCTTCCCGGACAAGAGGACAGAAACCTTAATTTCCTTGTGAATAATGGTGCGGCAATTATGGTAAACGACACTTATCCGATTTCAGAGGCGATAAATCAAATGTTTGCTTGTCCATGGCGTGTTGCAATGATGGAGGAAAGCGTAAGACATCTCGGTAAACCGAATGCAACGGCTGACCTTTATAATTTCTGCTGTGCAAAGGTTTTGGCAAAATCAACGCTTATTTGAAATTCTTTGTGATTTAGGTAATTTAATATGCCTGCGTCAGTTTTAAAATCGAATATAAGCTTGTAACTTGCAAGATTCATACCTCCGCTGTGTCGTGAGCCGTATTTCGTATCTCCGTACAGCGGATTTCCTATGTGCGAAAACTGTGCTCTGATTTGGTGTGTGCGTCCTGTTTCAAGCTCGACTTCCACAAGTGAAGTGTCTTTTTTTTCGGCAATAACATTATATTTTGTGCCGATTTTCTTTGAATTTTCTTCATTATAATCTGAAACCGTAACTTTTTTGTCACCGCGTGTAAGATATGCGGTAAGGTGACCGCTTTTTTTAAGATGACCTTCAACAATGCAAAGATATATTTTTTTTATTTCGCGACTGCGAATTTTTTCATTTATTATACGAAGTGCGGCGGCATTTTTTGCACCGATTATTATACCTGATGTATTTCTGTCAAGGCGATTGCAGAATGACGGAGAAAAACTGTGTTCGTTTTCGGGATTGTATTCGCCTTTTTTGTACAGATAACTCTGCATTCTTTCAAGCAATGTATCCTTTGTGCCTTTATCGTCAGAATGGACTACAACGCCGCTTTCTTTATTAATAAGTATAATATTTTCATCTTCATATACAACGTCAATATCGGAATTGCCTGCTTTAAAGCTTGATTTGCTTTCATAAAATTCGTCTTTAAAAAATAACTTTAACACATCACCGTCTTGAAGCATATATTTGCCGTCTTTGATGTGTTTGCCGTTTACTCTGACGCAATTTTTTCTAAGACTTTTGTATAACATACTCTGTGGCATATTGACAAGATATTTTGTAAGAAACTTGTCAAGTCGTTGTCCTGCGTCGTTTTGATTTATCGTGATTTCCCTCATTTGTTACCTCGATTGATATTTTATTTGTAAACATTTATTTTTGATATTGTATCATAAAAAAAATTGTGTTACAATATAGTTTGTATAAATATTTTATATGAATAAAAATTGTATTCAAATTTCGGAAGGAGAAAAAATATGGGAATTTTCGGCGGCGGTTATGATAAACCGGGTAAGGGAGTAGATAAGAACGAACCTAAAAAGAAAGGCTTTTTCTTGTTTTTTGATATTGTGATACGTAAGTTCACTAAATTTTTGGGTGCGAACTGTCTTTATGCGATAACGAGTATTATATGGATTGCGATTTTATATATTTTTGGCGGTATAGTTTTGAGCAGTACGCATATCGTTCAGAATGTTTCAGACACTATTATTTCGCTTGGTACGGAATCAAGTGCGGAAAATGTGCAGGGAAGCATTATGATACTTATTCAGCTTGCTTTTTCAATCGGTGTGTTCACGTTTTGGGGTTCAGGTCCTGCAACGGCGGCTTATTCGTATATAACAAGATGTTTCACACGCGGTGAACATACTTGGGTTTTGAGTGACGGTGCGGACAAGTTTAAGGAAAACTTTAAACAGGGTATGGTAGTTGTGCTGATTGATGCGGTTTTGCTTGTGTTCGGAATTAATGCAATTCTTTTCTATCATTCGCTTTACGTTTCAACGGGCAGTATGCTTTGGATGATGTTGCTGTATGTTATGATACTTGTACTTGTTGTTTATACAATGATGCATCCGTATTTGTATCAAATTATGATTACATTTGAATGTGGGATCGGATCGCTTTATAAAAATGCGTTGCTTATAACACTTGCAAAATTACCGGGTAACTTTTTTACAACGCTTATAGGAGTACTTATATACGGTGCGTTGTTTACATTCGTTAATCCGCTTGCAGCGGCAATTATAGTAGTAGTTGTCGGACTTTGCGTTACTTGCTATCCACCGCAATTTTATGCCGCAAGAGTAATTGAACGCTCAATATTAAAGGATATGAAAGAAAAACAGCATAAGGTTGAATATATCGGGGAGGAAGAATAATGGTTTTAGGTGAATATGATGTTGCCGTAATCGGAGGCGGTCACGCGGGCTGTGAGGCGGCTTTGGCGGCGGCAAGATTGGGTATGAAAACGGTTATGTTTTCAATAAGCCTTGACGCAATAGGAAATCTTCCTTGTAACCCAAGTATAGGCGGTACGGCGAAAGGTCACCTTGTTCGTGAGCTTGACGCACTCGGCGGTGAAATGGGTAAAGCGGCGGACGCTTCGTTTATACAGTCAAAAATGCTTAATAAAGGCAAAGGTCCTGCCGTACATTCACTTAGAGCACAGATTGACAGAAAAAAGTATCACGTTGAAATGAAAAAACGTGTTGAAAATCAAGAGAATTTGCAGGTTAAACAAGCGGAAATCGTAAATGTAATTACCGATGAAGATAATAATGTAACGGAAGTTGTAACACATACAGGCGTTGAATATAAGGTAAAAGCGGTTATTATTGCCAGCGGAACTTATTTAAAGGGTAAAATTCTTATCGGAAGTTATTCGCGTGAAAGCGGTCCTGACGGAATGTTCCCCGCAAATGAACTTTCGGAAAATCTTCGCAGATTGGGTATTGAATTAAAGCGATTTAAAACAGGTACTCCAGCAAGAGTGCACGCGGATACACTTGACTACAGTAAGATGGAGCTTGAGGAGGGTGACGAAAAAATCGTGCCGTTCTCGTTTGAAACGGAGAATGTCGGCAAAAATCTTGTTCCTTGCTATCTTGTGTATACAAATGAAAAAACTCACCAAATTATACACGACAATCTCGGTCGTTCGGCAATGTACGGCGGTATGGTTGAGGGTATAGGTCCGCGATACTGTCCGTCTATCGAAGATAAGGTTGTGCGTTTTGCGGAAAAACCAAGACATCAGCTTTTTATGGAGCCTATGGGACTTGATACAAAGGAAGTATATGCACAAGGCTTTTCAACGAGTATGCCTGAGGACGTACAACTTGAAATGTATCGAAGCGTTGAGGGACTTGAAAATGTTGAAATTATGCGTCCTGCATATGCAATAGAATATGATTGCTGTGATCCGACTCAACTGTATGCAACGTTGGAATTTAAGAATGTACATGGACTTTACGGCGCAGGACAGTTTAACGGTACGTCCGGCTATGAGGAGGCGGCGTCACAAGGACTTATTGCCGGAATTAATGCGGCATTGAAACTTAAAAACGAAGAACCGCTTACATTAAAACGTTCAGACGGATATATCGGTACACTTATAGATGACCTTATAACAAAGGGTACAAACGAGCCGTATCGAATGATGACATCACGTTCGGAATACCGTTTGCTTTTAAGACAGGATAACGCAGATGAAAGACTTACTCCGTTCGGATATAAAATCGGTCTTATATCGGAAGAAAGATATAAAAAGTTTCTTGAAAAAATGGATATGATTGAAAATGAAATTAAGCGTGTGACGTCGGTTATAGTACCGCCGAAAGACGCAAATCCGCTTTTGGAACAGTATAATTCGACCGCAGTTAAGACGGGAATACGTCTTAGCGATATGATAAAACGTCCAGAACTTGATTATGAAAAACTTGCACCTGTCGACCATAACCGTCCGACACTTCCGGACGCAGTTTGTGAACAGGTTGAAATTAAACTAAAGTATGACGGCTATATAAAAAGACAGATAGCACAGGTTGAGCAGTTTAAGAAAATGGAGGAAAAACTTCTTCCCGAAAATCAAGATTATTCTGATATACACGGCTTGCGTTTGGAGGCAAGACAAAAATTGAATAAGATACAGCCAAAGTCACTTGGACAAGCGTCAAGAATTTCCGGTGTTTCACCGTCCGATATGTCGGTATTGATTGTATGGTTGGAATCACAAAAAAGATAACAAATAAAAAATGTGTGTCATTTGATATGACACACATTTTTTGCTATTCATTATCATTTACCATATGATTAATTCTTGCGGGGATTTCGTTTGTTACTATGAAGTCCACACCGTAATCAATGTATTTTTGTGCTGTTTCCGTGTCGTCAACGGACCATACACCGCAGAAAATATTTTGTTGGTGGAGTATATCTATTGCGGCTTGATCCACTTGCGGATAGTTATACAAAATACCTCTGTTTTCGGATATTTCCGTAATACGTTCAAGATTATCCGTATACGGTGCAGGAGTGTAACCGATTGTCATAACAGGGATAATACTGTTTCTTGCACGAATTTCTTTTACATCATCAATCGCACCTGTGATTATACAATGCGTTTCAAGTCCGCTTGCTATGATTGTGTTTAGAAATGCATCGTAATTGGTGATATTTTTGATTTCGATAATCGGTACATTTCCGTATGTACTGCATATCGAAAGGTATTCTTCAAGAGTAGGTATTTTTAAGTTTTCGTTTGTGTTGAGATAATTTCCGTAGTCAATTTGGAACTGACTTAAATCGTCAAGCGTGTAGTCGGAAATAGCTCCCGAACCGTTTGTTGTTCTGTCAAGAGTGTCATCGTGCATACAGACGAATTGACCGTCGCTTGTTTCGCAAATATCCGTTTCGATACCCCAAAAGCCGATTTTACCGGCAAGCTCAAATGCCGGAATACTGTTTTCGGGCGCATAGTTTGAATATCCTCTGTGTGCGACAAAACGTTCCGTGCTGCCGCCTGAAAATACGGTTGATGTACCGCTTTCGGCTTGCTGTGCACTCGCCGGAGTGGCGATTGCATCATTGTTATCGGAAGAAGGAAAGAATTTTAACATAACAGCAGACACGGCAAAAAGAAGTACGGTAAGTATCCATAATTTGCGTCGTACATTGTACATATTAAAAACCTCCTTTCACAATTGTTCACTTGTCAAAATAATGATTTTATACCTATTATAATAAGAATAATTCCGCCGAGTATTTCTGCTTTGTCGCCAAGTTTCTCACCTGCTTTTGTACCGACAAATAATGCGATAAGACTTAGAACGAATGTAGTTACCGCAATAATCGGTGCGGACTGCCATATGTTTGCACTGTTTGCGGCAAATGAAACACCTACGGCGAATGCGTCAATGCTTGTTGCAACTGCTTGAACAAGTAATATCCAAAGTGTGAGTTTTTTCGGTTCGGACTCTTCGTCTTTGGCAAGGCCCTCACGAATCATATTAATACCGATTATACCGAGAATAAGCAGTGAAATCGGTCCTGACCATCTTTCAATAAACGATGCAAAAAGACTCCCGAGAAAGAAACCTAAAATCGGCATTATTCCTTGAAAAAGTCCGAACATAATCGGCATTGAAAGTTTTCTTGGCCCTGTCATATTCGTATAGACCATTGAACTTGCGATACAGACCGCAAAAGCGTCCATACTTAGTGCAATACCGATAAGAACTATTTCTGAAATTGACATTATGTATTCCCCCAGAATTTAGCTTCGAATTTATATTATACTATATATCCTGCCTTTAATCAAGGCAATATTCAACAAAAAACGCAAAAGTGGTATAAAAAAAGCCGAATAAATCTAATTAATCGGCTTTTTTATGTTTTTGTAATTTTTAGTTTGTACGAATAACAACGGTCTGTGTATCTCCGTCCCAGTCAACGTCAAAGCCTACCATATCGGCAATGTCACGGATTTTGAAGTAAGTATTTCCGTTGATGTTGTAAGAAAGGACTTCTTTTTCCTCACCGTCTACATAAACAGGGGCGGTGTTTTGGTCAACGTTAAGTGCGGCTGAATGGTCGCTGTTAAGCTCGCCGCCGACTATTGTGTATTTAACTCCCGTTGAAATTGCGATAGCACTCAAATTCTCGTCCCACGCAACGTCAAAACGTGCATTTGTTGTACGAAGTACCATTGCAATATCACGAATTTTATAATAGTTTGAGTCGTTTACGGAATAACCCGATACTTCAACGTCTATACCGTTTACGGATAGTTTTGCATTTGAATTTGTTGCGGTAAGCGTGTTGATACCCTCGTATCTGTCGACAAAATCCTTGATTTTTGCTCTGTTCGGATAACCGTTTGTCAAAAAGTCGTTGCCGTACATATCAACGTAAGGAACGGTTTGATATGAGCTTACATATGATTTCAGTATTTTTTCTGTTGAGAAAGTCTGACCGTCAAACATAAGTTTGTAGAAGTTGATAACCGAAGAATAGCGCGGTACTTCACGACCGACAAATATGTATCTTCCACCGTCTTGGTATACGGTGATGTCTGAAAGGCAAGTACCGATAATGTTGTTAGGAACGTCAATATTTGAAATTGTATTGCCTTTCATAGTGAATGCGGCTGAAATACCTCCGTCCATACCGTCACGCATAACGAATGCCTCCGGTATACCGTTTCTGTCAAGATCGGTAAGAACTACTTGATTGTATGACGGATCTGAGGACATAATTTTCATAAGACGTGTAACGAACGCCTCACGCCAACTTTCTGCCGCAAATGTACTTGTTACGCAAAGTGTAAACATCATAGCAGTGGCAATTATCGCCGAAATAATCTTTTTCATTTTATTTTTCCTTTCATAATAAAAAGTGTTCGAGTTCTTTTTAAATATCTGTATTATACTAAAATTTTTTAGTGTTGTCAAATCTGACACTGTTTTTATGAATATCGCTTGAATATTTGACTGTAATTTATTATACTAAAAGAAAAAGGTAACTAAAAACAAAGAGGAGAAGATTATATGAAGTACAGAGAAATTGCGGGAGAGAAAATATCGGTATTGGGTTTCGGTTGTATGAGATTTCCGACAACGTCAAAAAATGTGGAAGACATTGATGCCGAAAAATCAGCAAAAATGCTTGAATACGCTATTGAAAACGGTGTGAATTATTTTGATACCGCGTATGTTTATCACGGCGGAAAAAGTGAAAGTTTTATAGGCAGAGTTTTAAAACCGTATCGTGACAAAATACATATTGCCACGAAATGTCCTACATGGGAAGTGAAGTGTGAGGAGGATTTTGACCGTTTACTTAATGAACAGCTTGAAAGACTTCAAACCGATTATATCGATTTTTACCTTATGCACGCACTTGATAAGGACAGATTTAAGAATGTTGTCGAAAAATTCAATCTTATCGATAAGCTCAACAAGGCGAAAGCCGATGGCAAAATCCGTCATATCGGTTTTTCCTTCCATGATGATGTTGAAACATTTAAAAAGATTATTGACGCAAATCCTGATTGGGAGTTTTGTCAGATACAGCTTAACTATATTAACGTAAAATATCAGGCGGGTCTTGAGGGGCTTGAATATGCACATAAAAAAGGACTTGACGTGGTTATAATGGAACCGCTTTTGGGCGGTAAACTTGCGAACCCGTCACCGCAGGTCGCAAAAATGCTGTCTGACGAAAAGACGCCTGTTGAGTGGGCAATGGATTTCCTGTGGAACAGAAAAGAAGTATCACTTCTTTTGAGCGGTATGGGTGCAATGGAACAGGTGCAGTCAAATATAGACTATGCGGATAAAGCGGAAGTGGGTATGCTGACGGAAGAAAATCTTGATATGCTTGCAAAGACAAAAGAGGTATTTGACAAAATGGCACTTGTACCGTGTACAAAATGTGCGTACTGTATGCCTTGCCCGTTCGGACTTGACATACCGAAAACATTTGAGGCGTACAATGCAACAGCTTCACTCGGTACAGACAGAGCTAAGGCGATTTATGCAGAACTTAACAAGGGTGCGGACCAATGTAAGAAATGCAAAAAATGCGAAAAAGTCTGTCCGCAGAGTATTAAAATCAGTCACACAATGACCGAAATTGCAAAAATATTTGCGAAATAATTATAAAGGCTGTCTGATAAATTTCAGACAGCTTTTTCTTGTATGGAATTTATTATGCGATATTGACTTATACGACGGTAATGTAGTATAATCGTTTTTGTAATGAAAAAAACAGGAGGATTGTTCTTTTGGTATTTTCAAGTTTAATGTTTATGTGCATATTTTTGCCGATAGTGCTGATTGCATATAATTTATCGAAAAATCTTACATATAAAAATACAGTACTGATTATCGCCTCGCTTTTTTTCTACGCGTGGGGTGAGCCGATATGGGTAGTGCTTTTGATATTCAGTGCGTTTGTGGATTATATAAACGGACGTATAATTGATAAATACTATGCGAGGGCAGGTGCAACGATTGCGCTTGTTTCGTCACTTGTGATAAATTTAGGCTTGCTTGCAATGTTTAAATATTCGGGATTTTTTATTGAAAACATCAACACGTTTTTACACACGTCAATTCCTAATCCGAATTTCAAACTGCCTATCGGAATATCGTTTTACACATTTCAAACGCTGTCGTATACGATAGATATGTACAGAGGAAAAACGCGAGTGCAAAAATCGTTTTTAGGATTTTTGGCATACGTTTCAATGTTTCCGCAGCTTGTCGCAGGACCTATTGTGCGGTACAGTACGGTTGCGAGCGAACTGAACAGCAGATGTGTTACGGCTGATGATTTTGCATACGGCGTAAAAAGATTTACCGCAGGTATGTGCAAAAAAGTAATGCTTGCAAACAGTTCGGGTGCGGTTGCGTCAATGGTGCTTGACAGTACAAGACTTACGGTTGCGTCATCATGGCTCGGAATAATAATGTATACATTTCAGATTTATTTCGATTTTTCGGGTTACAGTGATATGGCGATAGGCTTGGGAAGAATGTTGGGTTTTCACTTTGGTGAAAACTTTGAATATCCGTACATTTCAAGAAGTATAACCGAATTTTGGAGAAGGTGGCACATATCACTGTCAACATTTTTCAGAGATTACGTCTATATACCGCTCGGCGGTAACAGATATCACGCAATACGAAATATATTCATAGTATGGCTTTTAACCGGACTTTGGCACGGAGCAAGCTGGAATTTTATATTTTGGGGATTGTTTTACGGTGTACTTTTGCTTATTGAAAAAACACTGTTTAAAAAGAAACTTCAAAAAATTCCCGCCCCATTCTGCTATATATACACTATGTTCTTCGTAATACTCGGTTGGGCGCTGTTCTATTTTACGGACTTAAACGCACTTTGGACATTCATAAAGAGTGCATTCGGTGTGGGTACGGCATTGTACGACTTGACGGCGGTGTCAACATTCTGTACGAATGCATGGCTTATTGCGGTTTGCGTAATAGCGTCAACTCCGATACCGACAATTATACACAAGAATTTCTGCAAAAAATCAAAGGTATTTGCGGCAATATCGGAGCCGATTTTGGTTATTGTCGGACTTGGAGTGTGCTTTGTTTTGCTTGTGGGACAAACATATAATCCGTTTTTGTATTTCAGATTTTAAGGAAAGGTGACGAATATGAGAAATAAGCTTACAATCGGTGCATTTCTTCTTATGCTGACAGCTTTTATCGTTGTACTCGCACTTCCGGCGGACGAGGAAAGTATAAAATCTGAAAACAGAGTGATGGCAACAATTCCGCCTGTAAATGAGGAAACAGTGTTTTCGGGTGAATTTGAAACAGGGTTTGAAAGTTTTATCGGTGATAATATCGCTTATCGTTCACAAATTACCGATTTTTCAAAAATGTTGGACGAAAAAAGAGGATTTGTACCGAAAACAGGTAAAATTATTTCCACCAATAAAGATATAGGAACGGGTACAACTCAAAAGCAAACTCTTCTTGTTGCGGATAACACTATTATGGAGATGTTTATAAGAAACGATAAAACAGAGCAGGAATATGCCGACGCGATAAATCGCTATGCCGAAAAACTTCCTGAAAATATAAAACTTTTCAGTATGGTAATTCCGACACAGCTTGAATTTAAAGAACCTATATATAAGAATTTGCAGGACAGTCAAAAGGATACGATAGACAGTATTTATTCAAAGCTTGACAGCAGGGTGGGTACTGTTGACGCATACGGTTTGCTGTCCGAACATTCAAATGAGTACACATATTTCAGAACCGACCACCACTGGACGCAACTCGGCGCGTATTACGGTTACAGTGCGTTTATGAATAAAGAGGGCGGACAAGCGGTAAATAAAGATGATTACGAAACGGGTAAGATACAAGGCGTACTCGGTTATCTTTATGACAGAGTAAGTTCAGACGTGGCGACAGAACCCGACACGATTGAATGGTACGACATTGACTATGATAAGCATATCAAAACAACAATGTATGCAACCGACGAAAAAGGTGAAATGTATTCGTACAACGGTGTGATGTACGACAGAAGTAAAGCGAATTATAACTTTTTCTTCGGCAGTGACCATCCGATTGTCGAAATGACGAATGAGAAAAATCCTGACGGTAAAACGTTGGTTGTGCTTAAAGATTCGTATACAAACGTACTTGCACCATGGCTTATAGAAAGCTATAAAAATGTAATTCTTGTCGATCCGAGAATTTTTGACTGCGATTTTCAGATGATTTTGGATATGTATTCACCTGATGAGGTGCTTGTTGTGAATTATATTTTCACGACTGTTTTTTCGGATTATTGTAATTTGCTTGAAAATTTGTACGATTAACAAAGAAGAGGTTTCTTTTTATAAAGAATTACCGCTTTTTTCTTTACAATAACAATTCGTTATGATATAATTCTAATATTGAGAAAAAACAAAAAGGAGAGAATGAAATGGGTAAGACTAAAGGCGGTTTCACACTTCCGGGTGAAAGCGGTTATGAAAAGCTAACACTTGAAATGGCTGAAAAATGGGGTGCAGACGTAATCAGAGATTCTGACGGTACGGAATTGTCACCTGAAATTATAAATGCGGGTTACGGAATTTATTCTACAATTTGTATTATTCGTGACCATAACGAGTGGGCAAAGCAAAACACAGATAAATTACAGCAGTCATTCCTTATGACAAATCCTGTTGTTGCAGAAAGCGACAGTGTTAAGATTGACCTTATGAAGGACTTCTTTAACGAACAGTTCAAGATTAACGAGTCTGACGAATCAAAGGCATATTGGCAGGTATTCGACAGAACTACAAATGAAGAAGTTAAGGATTGGACATATGAAAACGGCGTTGTTACGGTAAATGGCGTAACACCTTGGCATAAGTACACAGTAAACTTCCTTGCATACAGAATTTGGGAAGAAATTTCAATGTACAATCATACAACAAATAATTGGGACAAGGAACATCTAATGCAGATTGATCCGAGATACCCTGAAACACAGCAATATATGCTTGATTGGATGAAGAACTGGTGCGAAACACACCCTGCAACAACAGTTGTTCGTTTCACATCAATGTTCTATAACTTCGTATGGATTTGGGGTTCAAACGAGAGAAACAGAGATTTATTCTCAGATTGGGCGTCATATGACTTTACGGTTTCTCCGCTTGCTCTAAAGGAATTTGAAAAGAAGTACGGTTATGCACTTACTTCAGAGGACTTTATCAATAAGGGTGAACTTCACGCTACACATATGACTTGTGACAAGAAAAAGCTTGATTGGATGGAATTCATCAATGATTTTGTTGTTGACTTCGGTAAAAAGCTTGTTGACCTTGTACATACATACGGTAAAAAAGCTTATGTATTCTATGATGACAGCTGGGTAGGCGTTGAGCCTTGGGGGAAGAGATTTAAGGACTTCGGCTTTGACGGCCTTATCAAGTGCGTATTCAACGGCTTTGAGGCAAGACTTTGTGCAGGCGTTGACGCAGTTGAAACTCACGAAATCAGACTTCACCCATATTTGTTCCCTGTAGGTCTTGGCGGTGCTCCTACATTTATGGAGGGCGGTAACCCTACACTTGAAGCAAAGGGATATTGGAAGAACGTAAGACGTGCACTTCTTCGTGCACCTATCGACAGAATCGGTCTTGGCGGTTACCTTTCATTGACATTGCCGTTCCCTGATTTCAACGACTATATCGAAAAGATTGCAGACGAATTCAGAGAAATAAAGGAATTCCATAAGGCAGGTAAGCCATACGTTTTAAAACCGAGAGTTGCCGTTCTTACATTCTGGGGCAGTCTGCGTTCATGGACTTGTGCAGGTCACTATCACGAACACCCTGAACTTGATCTTATAAATATTATCGAGGCTCTTTCAGGTATGCCGTTTGACGTTGAATTCATCAGCTTTGATGACCTAAAGAATAAGGGACTTGACAATTACGACGTTGTTATCAATGCCGGATTTGCAGGAAGCGCATGGTCAGGTGGAGAACAATGGAAAGACGAAAAGGTTGTTTCACTTCTTACAGAGTGGGTTAACAACGGCGGTGCATTCATCGGTGTAAACGAACCGTCTGCAACAGATGGTTACGATACATTCTTCCGTATGTCACACGTTCTTGGCGTAAGCGAAGATACAGGTGCAAGAATTTGTCACGGTAAGTATTCGTTTGACGTTGAAAACAACGGTGCGGTTGTAGACGGCACGGTTCTTGCAGGTAAAAACAAGGTTTATCTTGTTGACGGCGAAACAAAGGTGCTTGCAGCTGACGGAAATATGCCGACAGTTACAACTCATAAGTTCGGTAAAGGTACCGGTGTTTATATGTCAAGCTTTAAGCATGGCGAAGTTAATAACAGAACACTTCTTAACCTTATTCTTACTGCCGCAGGCGAAAGCACAGACCAAAAGTATTTGACAGATAATGTAAATACGGAGTGCTGCTATTATCCTGAAGGCAAACAGCTTGTTGTTATCAATAATGCGGATACAGAACAAACTGCAACAGTTAAGACTGACGCAGGTGATAAGACTGTAACACTTAGTGCATTTGATACACAGATAGTACAGCTGTAATAAAATAAAAACTAACGAGCTGTTAGAAATTAACAGCTCGTTTTGCGTATTGAGGTGTATTTAATGGATAAAAATAATCAGCTTGAAACCGCACCGATAGGAAAACTTGTGTTTAAGCTTGCGATACCGACTGTTATGGCACAGCTTGTAAACTTGCTTTATAACATAGTTGACAGAATTTATGTCGGACGAATACCGGAGATAGGCTCACTTTCGCTTGCAGGCTTGGGTGTTACGTTTCCTATAATATTGCTTGTTTCGGCATTTGCAATGCTTGCAGGTATGGGTGGTGCGTCAAGAGCGGCGGTAAGCATGGGAGAAAAAGACAACGACAAAGCAGAGAAAATACTCGGCAACTGTACAATGCTGCTTATAATATTTTCGGTAGTGCTGGCGGTTGTTTTTATGCTTACGAAAAATCAGATATTGATGAAATTCGGTGCGAGTGAGGCAACTTTGCCGTATGCGTCGGATTATATAAGCATATATCTTGTCGGTACGATATTTGTACAGATTGCGTTGGGACTGAATTTGTTTATAACAAATCAAGGCTTTGCAAAAACGAGTATGATGACCGTTTGCATAGGTGCGGTGCTGAATATTGTGCTTGACCCGATTTTTATATATGTGTTCGGAATGGGCGTAAAGGGTGCGGCGCTTGCAACGATAATTTCGCAAGGTGTATCGTGTTTGTGGGTGCTTAAATTTTTGACGGGTAAAAAGACCATTTTGAAAATCAGACTTAAAAATCTTGTTTTGGACGGAAAAATCGTTACTTCGGTTTTGTCGCTCGGTGTGTCACCGTTTATAATGCAGGCAACGGAATGTTTAATTCAGCTTACATTCAACAACGGTATGCTTAAATACGGAAATGACCTGTATGTTGCATTGATGTCGATACTGTTCAGCTTGACACAGCTTATATGGATGCCGCTTAACGGTTTTTCGCAAGGCGCACAGCCTGTTATCGGATATAATTACGGTGCAAAGCGTTTTGACAGAGTGAAAAAAGCGTTTAAACTTCAATTTACGGTAAGTATATGTTTCTCTCTTTTTGCGGTTGCGCTTGTCGAAGTGTTCCCAACGGCGTTTTTGAAGATGTTCACAAATGACCAAGAGCTTATAGATATAGGTATAAACTCAACTCGTCTTTTCCTTGCAGGTATGTCTGTGATGGGTGCACAGTGTGCGTGTCAGCAGACGTTTTTGGCATTGGGCGAGGCGAAAATATCAATGTTTCTTGCGTGCCTTAGAAAAATTATACTTCTGTTTCCGCTTGCACTTATACTTCCGAATATCGCAAATATGGGAGTGTGGGGATTGCTTTTGGCGGAGCCGGTAAGTGATGTTGTTGCGGCAAGCTGTACAACGATAATGTTTACAATAAGAAGCAGAAAAATATTAAAACAATAAAAAGGAGTGTGCTGTATGAAAAAGATATTAATGGTTATAGCGGCGGTTGCTGTCTTACAGACTGTGGCATATGCACAAAGCGTTGATTTCAGCGGTGACGTTACGGGCGGTAAAAGCGTTGAAGTAACTAATCTTGAAAACGGATATTATGACCTTACGGCAGTATGTAAAAATACTTCGGAGGAGGGTGTGTCGTATTTGTACGGAGTGTCGGACGGATACACTGCGGCAAGTACGGTTTTACCTGTTTCGGCTGACGGTGTTAAGGTTACCGTAAGAGGAATTGAAGTTGAAAACGGTAAATGCACAATCGGCGTTGGTACTGACGGAAACGGCGTGATTGAAGTATCGGACGTTGACCTTGTTAAGACGGACAAGCAAAACGGCTTTATACAAGGCGGCGATATGACGGAAGTTGATTATATCGAAAGCCTTGGCGGTGAATATAAAGACAGTGACGGAAACAAGGTTGACCCATTTGAATTTTTGTCACAGAACGGTATGAATATGGCGAGAATACGTCTTAGCAATACACCGGGCAAGGGTACAGGTGATGGCGTGTATTATCTTCCGAGCGGTTTTCAGGACGAGGAGGATTGTCTGAAGCTTGCCAAACGTGCAAAAGACGCAGGTATGGGAATACAGTTCACGTTTAATTATTCCGATTATTGGTCGAACGGCTCAAGACAGATTATTCCGTCCGAATGGGTTAAGCAGATTAAAGACGAGCTTGGCTATGACGTTAAGAATGCGGACTTTCTAAACTCAATGACAAGTGAACAAAGAGAGGAAATTCAAGATAAACTTGCGGAAATAGTATACAACTATACATATGATATTATGTCAAAGTTAAAGGCACAGGGGACTGTTCCGGAATATGTTTCGCTTGGCAATGAAATTCGCGGCGGAATGTTGTTTCCGTTCGGCAACACATATGATGCAAGTATGAACAGAGATAGATTTGAACTTGTATTCGGTGACGATAAAAACGCAGATGAAGATATAAAATGCCCAAAAGACTGGGAAGGGCTTGTTAAGTTTATCAATGCCGGATATGACGCGGTAAAGGCGGTGTCGGAGGACTCAAAGGTTATAATTCACCTTGACGACGGTTCAAAGTCAAACAAATTCACATATTTCTTTGATGAACTTGACAAACTCGGTGCAAAGTATGACGTAATCGGTGCGTCATATTATCCTGCATGGACGGACAACAATGCGGAAGCCTGTAAGGAATTTTGTAATGAAATTTCAAAGAAGTACGACAAAGACATTATGATTATGGAAACAGGTTTTAATTGGAACGAAACAAGAAAAGACGGTTATGCGGGACAGTTAAAGGATTCAGATGTGTATAAGGACATTTATCCGCCGACAATGACAGGACATAAAAATTTTATGGCAGAACTTTTCAACGAATTAAAAAGCGTTGACGATAACAGATGTCTGGGTGTGCTTTATTGGGACCCTTGTATGATTCACGTTGAAGATAAAGATAATAAAAATGCGTCTTTGTCGGGTTGGGCTGTAAAGGAAAGTGATGATAAGACAGACGTTAACGTTGTCGAAAACACAACACTTTTCGATTTTGACGGAAAAGCTATTCCGTCGGTTGACGTATATAAACATTCTTCAAGCAGTAAGGAAGAAGTCAATATCCAAACTGCAAGTGATGAAAAGAATGTCAAAACACGAATTGAAAACAATACCGACAGTACGAAAAAGGTAAGTGTTATTGTAATCGGTTATGACGAAAACAATGTCATAAACAGTGTACAAAACGTGTCAAAAGAAGTAAACGCAAATACGGCAGAGATCGTTTCGGTAAATCTGCCACAAGGTAAATATGCGGTTTATGTGTGGAATGGCAGCCGATTAATTAAAAAATAAACAACAACACTCAAAAAGGACGTTTTTAAAACGTCCTTTTTGTTTTGTATAAAAAGACGACTTTTTTATATAAAAAACGTAATTTGATTGACATATTGCATAAAAAATGATAGTATTTATATTGCATAGTAACAAATTAAGGTAAAAAGAGGGGGTAAAGCTGTTTAATGAAAAAGGGTAAAAAGTTAAAAGAGAGAGATAAAAAAGGCTTTAAATACTATCTGAAAAGGGACTGGCAGTTGTATGTACTGTTGTTCTTTCCGTTGGCATTTGCGATAGTCTTTAAGTTTTTACCGCTTTTGGGGTTGTCGGTAGCGTTTCTTAATTATGACGTTGTCGGCGGTTTTGAGAGAGCGAAATTCATAGGTTTTGACGCGTTTAAGGAAATCTTCAAAATGAAAGATTTTTACATAGCACTTCGTAATACTATCGTGCTTAACGGTCTTGACCTTATAATCGGTTTTCCGGCTCCGATAATTTTGGCGATATTATTAAATGAAATACGCAATAAGTATTTCAAACGTATCAGCCAAACGGTTTTATATTTACCGCATTTTCTTTCGTGGGTAATCATTGCAGGTATATTCTATCAGCTTTTGTCACCGTCTACGGGATTTGTGAACGTACTTATAATGCGTCACGGCGGTGAAAGCATACCGTTCTTGACGGAAAAATGGCATTGGCTTGTGTCATACTGTTTAATCGGCGTATGGCAGAGTATGGGTTGGGGTACGATTATATATCTTGCCGCAATCACAGGTATTAATGCTGACCTTTACGAAGCGGCAACGGTTGACGGTGCAGGCAGATGGAGAAAAATATGGAATATAACACTTCCTTGTATTCGTTCGACAATCGTTGTAATGCTGATAATGAGTTTGGGAAGAATTTTGGGTATATCGTTTGAACGTCCGTATACATTGGATAATCCGCTTGTAAGAGATTTCTCGGACGTTATTTCGACATTCGTTTATCGTGTCGGCTTGCAGTCGCACAGATATAACATCGCAACGGCGGTTGGTTTGTTCCAGTCGGTCGTAGGACTTATCTTCGTATTTGCATCGGATAAGTTTGCAAAACTTATGGGAGAGGACGGTATAATATAATGAAAAGAAAAGCTACTGATGTTTTTGCAGATGTGTTTATATATGTGTTTATGGCTGTACTTTCGCTTTTGTGTCTTATACCGTTTATACACGTTCTTTCGGTTTCAATCAGCGGTAACGGTGCGGTAATGTCAAATCAAGTGTTCCTTATTCCTAAGGACGTCAATCTTGACGCATATAAGACGGTTTTCGGTGATGCGACAATGATGCGTTCATTGTGGTTTACGGTGTTTGTGACGGTTGCGTTTACGGCACTCGGTATGTTCCTTACAATATGCGGTGCGTTTGCACTGTCAAGAAAACGTCTGAAGGGCAGAAAAGTTATAGGCGTAATATTCCTTATAACAATGTACTTCACTGCCGGAACAATTCCCGATTACATACTTATGAGCCAGTTGCACCTTATAAATACGGCGGCGGTTTTGATACTCCCGCTTGCATTTTCGGCATATAATCTGATAATACTTCGTACATTTATGCAAAACAGTGTACCGCAAAGTTTGGAGGAGGCTGCTGCGATTGACGGCTGTAACGACTTTATTGTACTGGTTAGAATTGTATTGCCGTTGTCAGTGCCTGTTTTGGCGACGCTTGCGCTGTTCTATGCGGTAGGTCGTTGGAATACGTTCCAAGACGCACTTTACTTTATAACAAAGTCACCGCTTAAACCGTTGCAGTTAAAACTGTATGAACTTGTTAATGCGGCAGGTTCAAATTCGTCGGTTTCGCAGGAAGTCGCAGGGGAGAGTATGCAGGCTGAGGAAGTTTTGAAATCGGCTTGTATTATGTTTGCAACTATTCCTATCGTAATTGTTTATCCTTTTATACAAAAGTATTTTGTTAAAGGTGTTATGATAGGTGCAGTAAAAGAATAATGAAAAAACATATTTAAAAAGAGAGGGGAAAAGAAAAATGAATTTAAAGAAAGTATTGTGTGCTGCACTAAGCACAGTGACTGCGGTATCTTTGCTTGCGTCATGCGGCGGTAAGGGTAAAATGCAGATGGATAAAGCGGAGCTTACAGGCCCGAAAGCCTATGATGAGCAAATTGAGCTTAAAATACCTGTATATGACAGAGGTATGCAGGGACAGGCAGACGTAGACAACAACTATTGGACGGATTATGTTCAAAAGAATTTCGGTGACAAGTACAATATCAAAATGACATTTGTACCTGTTACGCGTAAGGAAGATGTAACGGTATTTAATGAATTGCTTGCGGCAGGCGAAGAACCTGATATTCTTTTCAGCTATGACTATCCGACGATGATTTCGTATTATTCAAGAGGAGCGTTCCAGCCGATTGATGAGGACGTGTTAAAGACATACGCACCGACATTCTATGAAAAGACAAAAGATTTGGAGGAATATACAAAGGTTGACGACCAAAGATATTTTCTTGCGGCAACTCGTCCGCAGGCTTATAACTGGGTAACTCTTATCCGTACAGACTGGCTTGAAAAAGCAGGACTTTCAATGCCGACAAATCAAGAGGAATATGTAAATGCACTAAAGAAGTTTAAGGAATTAAAGCTTGGCGGCGAAAATACAATCCCTGCAACGGAGAGCCTTTACAACGCATATTTCCCGAACTATGAATACAGAGAATATCCGCTTTCGGAAGAAGATAACGCGATGTATTCGGATATTACTGTTGCATCGCTTACATATGACGCAACAAAGCAGAAGTTAAAGTATATGAATCAGCTTTATAACGACGGACTTATCAGCCCTGAATGGTATCTTGACAAGGACGGCAATCAAAAGCAAGCTGATTTTGTATCGGGTAAAGCAGGCGTGTTCGGTTTCTATTTGTCACAAAATCCTCCTGTACTTCAAACATTATTGCAAAATTGCCCTGACGCAAAGGTTGCAGTGCTTGACGCAGGTGCAGGTTATCCGGAGGGCACAAAGCCTGCCGGCAGAGCAGATTGGCCGTTTGGTATGGTAAGCGGTATCAGTGTTGACTGTGAACACCCTGAGGCAGTGCTAATGTATTTTGAGTGGCTTGCACAAGATGAAAACTTGTTCGTAATGCAAAACGGTATCGAAAATGTTACATATAAGGTTGAGGATGAAATTCCTGTACTTATTGATGATTACACAGGTGAAGAAAGATTGAACTACAATTCAAATAAAGATATGTGGTGCCTTGTAACAGAGGGTAAGGACTACGGCAGTGATGAGAAAAACCTTGCCGTACAAAAGAAAACATACGCACCGGCGGGATTTGAGGACTTAATTCAACAGTCATATGACGGTTATCAAAAGACTAAGGAATATAAGTATACAGATTTCTTGTTCGACAGATCAATCGACAGCCTTTCACAGTATGCCGAAACTTTAAAGAGTAAGTGGGAAGTTATTCAGGTTGATTTGATTAACTGTAAGCCTGAAGAATTTGACGCGAAGTATGAGGCTGCTTGCAAGGAATACCTTGACGCAGGTTATCAAGCTGTTCTTGACGAAAAAGAACAGGCTTATGCCGATATGAAAAAGTAATAAAAAAACGATTAAAAGGATAATCTCGGAGATTATCCTTTTTTAATTGACAGCATAGAGCTTAAATGATAGAATAATGTTATAAATTTATTAAAGAAAATAGGGAGAAATGATGAATAAGAAAACTGTTTCAAAAGTAAATTTGTTTTTCGGCGGACTTGTTTCGAGAATGGAAGAAAACAAAGATTTTTTTAATGATATTACTATTAATTTAAAGTCGGGAACTAAGAATTTCCCTGCAAAAATATTGTATACGGACGATATAACTCTTGATTATCAAGCGGTTAAACGCAATGTGGAAAAAGACGGTTTGTGGGATATAATCGCGGAAGAATTGCTTAAATATGACGAGGCGCAGATAATTTACAGTGAACGCGGTGCGAAGATTGTGATTGACGCAAACGATAAAAAAGTCAATATGCGTCACGAGGATGTTACGAAAGAGATAAATAAGACGAGCGTTGTGCAGACGGGCAGAGAGTATGTCGTAAATCCCGCACTTGCGAAAGATTTGCTTGAAGAAATAGGCATACTTGCAAAGAACGGCAAGATTAAAAATGACAAAATACGTAAGTATAATCAGATTGATTATTTTGTTGAATTAATGCAGGGGGTGCTTAAAGAAATCGGTGACAGGGACGAATATGTTATTTTTGACGCGGCTTGCGGTAAAAGCTATTTGTCGTTCGTTATGAATTTTTATTTGAAAGAAATACTTAAAAAGAAGTGCCATTTTATCGGCGTTGATTATTCCGAAACGGTAATTGAAGCGTCAAAGAGAATGGCTAAAAATCTCGGATACAACAATATGGAGTTTATCAAGGCTGACCTTACGGAGTATACACCGCCGATAAGACCCGATATAGTCGTGTCGCTACACGCCTGCGATACCGCAACGGATATGGCACTTGCACTTGGTATAAGAGCAAAGTCGAGAGCGATTGTGTCTGTTCCGTGTTGTCATAAGGATATTTTAAAACAGTATTCGTATGAGCCGTTTGAGGCGATAACAAAGCACGGCATTTTAAAAGCCAGACTTGCAGATACATTGACGGACGGACTTCGTGCGGCATATCTTGAAAGTGTCGGATATAAGGTTAGTATGATTGAGTATATATCACCGCTTGAAACCCCTAAAAATATTATGATTCGTGCGGTGTATACAGGCAAGAAAAACGAAAAGTCAAAACAGGATTTTGAAAATCTGAAAGAAATGCTGAATGTTAAACCTGCTATTGAAAGATTTTGTCGAAAGGGTGAAATATAATGAATTTTGAAGAAAAAACAGTGTCGAGCGAAGAAATTTATGACGGTAAAATCATAAAGGTGCGTAAGGAAAAAGTCGAACTTCCTGACGGACGTTTGGCAACGCGTGAACTTATCGGTCACCCGGGCGGTGTCGGAATTATTGCGGTTGACGGGGACGGTAAGGTGTTTATGGTTACGCAGTACAGAATTGCCGCTAAGTCGGAAATGCTTGAAATTCCTGCCGGCAAAATGGAGTACGGCGAAGATCCTTTGGAATGTGGTGCAAGGGAGCTTATTGAGGAAACGGGATACAAGGCGGAGGAATTTACACATCTCGGCGAATATTACGCAACACCGGGATATTGTGAAGAAAAACTTAATATTTTTCTTGCAAGAAAACTTACCTTTGTCGGGCAAAATCTTGATGACGGCGAATTTTTGAATGTGTCGAAATACAGCCTTGACGAACTTTATCAAATGGTAATGGATAATAAAATTTATGACGCAAAAACCGCTATTGCAATACTTAAAGCAAAAGCAATATTGGGTTAATGCACTGATGACAATGTTTTTTGTACTATACATTAACAGAATGTATAGCGGAGGGGATATGATGAAAAGGAAAATATGCTTTATATTTGAATTACTGCTGAAAATCGCGACAATTATTTTCGCATTTTGGGGAGTGTGTCTGCAAGCAAGAGATGACGGCGGATTTATTCGCAGTAATACATATTTGTATTTTACGATTATAAGTAATTTGGAAACGGTTATTATTTTCAGTGTGTTTGTTGTGTTGAGAATTGCGGAAAATATAAAAGGGAAACAAATCATTCCCAAACCGCTGTTTATGCTCAAATTTATGATTACTGCGGCAATGACGATTACTCTTACAGTTGCGGCACTACTGCTTGCACCGCTCAAGGATAATGTGTATTTGTTTTCAATGAAAAATCTGAGTCTGCATATAATTGCACCGATTTTGGCGATGATAGATTTTCTAATGATTGACAGAGGGTTTGAATATAAGTGGAAAATGACTTTTTTTGGCTTTATATTACCGCTTTTGTATTTGGCAATGACATTGCTGATTTCGATAAAAGGGGTTACATATTCAAACGGAACGAATTTTCCGTACTATTTTCTTAACTATCGCGAATACGGTTGGTTTAATCTGCACGGTATGCCCGGTGTGGCTTGGTGGATTTTGATTGTCACGGTAATGGCGTTTGCCGTGACGTATCTGCTATTGGCATTTAAACGTGCGGTGATGAAAATTCAGACGAAATATATACCGAATAATAAAACCAAAACAACTGATTTTTAATTGACAAGCAACAAAGGATAATGATATAATAAACTAATAAGAAAAGTTTTTAAGGAGAGTAGTAAAATGGGTTATTATTTTGATGACAGTCAAAGCATTAACGCTTACGAGGGCACTGACCCGCAGGCAATAATTTCATCGCTTGCATACAGATATATGGGACAAAATCTAAAGCACGGACTTTATTATCGTGCATACACAAACAACGGTATCGTTCGTACAACCGATTACAGATACCTTGTTGATTTCAATAAGATTTTCCCTGACAGCAAGGATAAGGAATGTGTATGGGCATTCACAAAGTTTTATTCAGCCGGTAAATCTTCATTCGGTTGGGATATAAACTGTTTCGGACCTATGGTTGTATATGTAAACGGCGAAGTTGCATATAAGTCTGATATTTTCAAAGAGAGATATTCCGAAACTTCAACGCGTGTATTTATGGACGTTGAAGAAGGCTGGAATGACATCAGAATTCAGTTCAAAAAGACAAAGGCGGGCTTCGGCGGTCAGTTTGGCACATGGATCGGTAAGTGGGATATGTACACACTTATGCCGACAAAGGAACGTGACGGTCAAGAGGGTTTTGTATTTACAGAACTTGTTCCGGACGATTATGTGCCTGAATTTGAAATCGGTATGAGCGAAAAGGACTTTGACAAAAAGCTTTATCCTGTAATAAACTGGTCTGATGACGAAATGAAAAAAGGTCAGCTGACTCGTATGTTCGGTACACCTAACGGTCAATACGCAGTAGGTTACACAAAGGTATTTGCTGACGATATTAACAACACAACACACAAGTTTACTCTTGATACAAAGGGTGAAACAGTTGTGTATATAGATAAGAAAGAAGTGTTCAAGACAAAAGGCGGCAAAGAAACTTTTGAAGCTACACTTCCTCTTGGCACATATGACATATATGTAAAGTGTATTTGCGGCGGCAATGACTGGGGTTACACACTTGAATGTGACACTGTTGAATTTGAAAATGCGGCAAGAGTTAAGGGTACAGATGACGTATGGATGTATATCGGTACATTCGTAAACGATTTTGAATTTCCGTTTGATACTGCGTCTGATATGCTTCACATTGTCGGTGAGCCTGCTACATATTGGAGATTGGATGCACCGGATACATTCGTAAGACCGTATAACGAAAATACACTGTTCGGTCGTTGGAACTACCCATTGGGTGTTACAATGTACGGACTTCTTCATACAGCCATTGCAATCGGCTCGGAAGATATAAAGAATTACATAAAAGACCACGTTCAATTATGTATTGATACGCTTGAATATGCACTTTGGGATAAAGAGCAGTACGGCGGTGCTACGAGTATACACAACTTGCTTACAAGTATCGACAGCCTTGACGACTGCGGTTCGTTTGCGTCAATGATGCTTGAAGTAAACAAGTATCTTGGACTTCGTGACGTAAAGAAAGTTGCCGATTATGTCGGTGATTATATTTACAACCACCAGTCAAGACTTGAGGATGGTACATTCTTCCGTAAGGAAATGATGCACCACTTCCATAATATGACTATGTGGGCGGACGATTTATATATGTCAGTTCCGTTCCTTGTAAGATATTCACAGTTTACAGGCGACCAAAAGTATCTTGACGATGCGGCAAATCAGTTCTTCGGCTTTAAGAAGCGTTTGTTTATGCCGGAAGAAAAGATTATGTCACACGTTTATGACTTTAAATATGATTCAAAGACAAACGTTCCTTGGGGACGCGGTAACGGTTGGGTAGTATTCTCAATGACAGAATTGCTTGAAGTTCTTCCGGAGGACCATCCAAAGAGAAACGACCTTATTGAATTTCTTAACACTTTATGCGAGGGTTATCTTGCATTGCAGGACGATGAGGGAATGTGGCACCAGGTACTTAACGACCACGAATCATATCCTGAAACATCTTGTACATCAATGTTTATATATGCGTTCTCAAGAGGTATTCGTTTCGGCTGGCTAAAGAATCCTGAAAAGTACGTTAAGGCTATATACAAGGCTTGGAAAGGTATTTCAAAGACAAGTGTTGACTCAAACGGTAACGTATACGGCGTATGCCGCGGAAGTGAGTTCTCGTTTATTGCCGACTATTATAAGTATGAGCTTGGCTGGAACTTAAACGATACACACGGTACAGGTATTGTTATGCTTGCGGGTATCGAAGTTATAAGACTTAACAAATTCTTAGCCGAATAAAACTTTTAGTCATAATCAACAAATAAAAATGACGGACTAAAATCCGTCATTTTTTTATCGTTAAATTGAACAAAAAACCACTGATTTTTTTATGGACTTTTAAATGGTTAAAGTGGTATTATAGGTAATACCGTTTTAAATATATTTGTGCGAAAACATAATTTGAGTGGTGAATTTATACAAAACCACAAAAAAAATTAATAATTTTTGCAATTTATTCACAAAATCTATTGCAAAAGTTAATAAAATAAGCTATAATATATTTATCAGTTTTTAGTCTTTGTGCAATTTGCGGATACTTGCCCGGTTTCTGCTGATTTCAATTGACTTGAAACAACAACAGTAAACTTTTTTAGGGAGGGTCTACTATGGCTAAAGCTCAGAAAGTCGTGCTTTCACCTGAGGAGAAAGCAGAGGCGAAACAAAAAAGATGGGCACAAATAAAGAGAGATAAGTGGATGTACTTATTATTATTGCCCGGTTTTTTGTATTTTATAATCTTTAAGATTGTTCCGATGTGGGGTATTCTGATTTCTTTTAAAGATTACTACGCAGGAATTCCATTCTTCGGTTCAAACTTCTTTAACGGTTGGATTGGGTTTGAGAACTTCAAGAACTTCTTTACAGACTCAAGTTTCTTGCAACTGTTGAGAAACACTCTAATCATTTCGGGAATGAACATTATATTCTTCTTCCCGTTGCCGATTGTTTTGGCACTGTTACTTAATGAAATCAAAGTACAATGGTATAAGAAAGTTCTTCAAACACTTGTTTATGTACCTCACTTTGTGTCAATGGTTGTCATCGCATCTATCACATTCATGCTTGTTAAGACTCCGTCAATGGAGGGTGTGAGCGGTGGTGCGCTTTATGAAATTGTAAAGTCAATGACAGGTAAAAACCTAAATGCACTTGGAAGTCCTATCGCAATTTATTGGGTGCTTCTTATCCAAAACATTTGGAAGGAAACAGGTTGGGGCACAATCATCTTCCTTGCAGCTTTGGCAGGTGTTGACGTAGAACAATACGAGGCAGCTATCGTTGACGGTGCTAACCGTTTCCAACAGCTTATATACATAACATTGCCGGCAATCATGGGCACAGTTGTTACAATGTTTATCTTGCGTATGGGTAGCGTTCTTGATACAGGTTTTGAGCAAATCATCCTTATGCAGAATGACCTAAACAGAATCACATCAGAAACATTCGATACATACGTTTATCAAATAGGTAGAGTACAGGGTAACTACGGTTATTCAACTGCCGTAAGTTTGTTTAAATCTATAATCAGTATCATATGTATTCAGACAGCTAACCGTCTTGCTAAGAAGGCCGGTCAGGATGGTCTATTCTAATAGAAGGAGGAAAATAAGACATGATTAGTATAAAAAGAAGAAGTGTCGGTGATATAATTGCCAATGTAGTAATATACATATTACTTACTCTTGTAGCAGTTATCATGGTTATACCTTTCATATACGTTATTGCAGCGTCTTTTGCGACTGAAGCGGAAATTCAGACAAGACCGATTTTCTTTATTCCTGATAGTCCTACTCTTGACGCTTATGCAAGAATTTTTGATATGAACGATATGGGTACAAGAGTATTCCATTCATTGTTGATTTCAGTATGTGTAACAGTAATAGGTACATTTATCAACCTATTCTTTACAACAACAATGGCATACGGTCTTTCAAGATCAAATCTTATAGGTAAAAAACCACTGCTTAATATGGTTCTTTTCACAATGGTATTTGGCGGCGGTATGATTCCGTTGTTCTTGGTTGTTAAAGGACTTGGTATGTACGATACATATGCAGCACTTATTTTGCCGGGTGCAATCAGTGCGTATAATATGCTTATCGTAAGAAACTTCTTTATGGAACTTCCGAGAGAGCTTGAAGAGGCCGCATCTATCGACGGATGCAGTGACATTGGTATCTTCATAAAGATAGCACTTCCGTTGTCACTTCCGTGTTTGGCTACATTCGGTCTGTTCTATGCGGTTGGTCACTGGAACAACTACTTTGGCGCTCTTCTATATCTTGAAGATTCAACAAAGTTCCCATTCCAGCTTGTGCTTAGAAATATCGTAATGCAGACAGCTGAAACACAAACTGACCCGAATGCGCTTATTCCGGAAGATACATTGAAGATGGCTGTTATCGTTATCGGTACAGTTCCTATTCTTATCGTATATCCGTTCCTACAAAAGCACTTCGCAGCAGGTGTTATGGTCGGTGCCGTTAAGGGTTAATTAAGAGAGTTAATTTAAGAAAATAATTTTTTTGGGTAGTTTTAAATGAATTATTGCGGCATAGCCGCTTAATTAGAGAAAAACATATATTTAAGGAGGAAAATACAATGACACAAACTTGGAAGAAGATTGCTACTGTTTCACTTGCAGCAGTAATGCTTACAGGTTCACTTGCCGGCTGCGGTAAAAAAGCAGTTTCTATCGACAAGGAAAATCCATCAATTAATGTTATGACAAAGGCTTACAATACAGAATCAGCATCACCGGACAGCCCTGTTCTTCAAAAACTTGAAGAATTTCTTGGTACAAAGCTAAATATCACTTGGGTACCGTCAACAAGCTATGACGAAAAGGTTACAGCTGCTATGGGTTCAGGTGAATATCCACAGGTTATGCTTGTTGGTTCAAGAAGTTCAAGCGTTATCCAAAACTCAAGAGCAGGTACATTCTGGGATATTACAGATAAGCTAACAGATGCTGAAAAGTTCCCAAATCTTGCTCAAACAGATCCAACTGTAAACCACAACACATCAATCGACGGTAAAATTTACGGTGTATATCGTTCAAGAGAACTTGGTAGAGCCGGCGTTTCAATCAGAAAAGACTGGCTTGATAAGCTTGGTCTTGAACAGCCAAAGACTATAGATGATTTCTATAATGTACTAAAGGCATTTAAGGAACAGGATCCTGACGGTAACGGTGCTAATGATACATACGGTATGATCGTTACAGATTACCTTGACGGTCCTCTTAACAATATTGCTATTTGGATGGGCGCTCCTAACCAGTATGGTCTAAAGGACGGTAAGCTTGCTCCTGCATTTATGTTTGACGAATATCTTGAGGCACTTAAGTTCATGAACAAGTGCTATAACGAAGGTCTTATCAACCAAGATATGGCTACATATTCATCAGATAAGTGGAATGAGCAGTTCCTATCAGGTAAAGCCGGTGTAATCATCGACGTTGCCGACAGAGCAAGAAGACTTGCACAAAATATCCAAGCTATCGATCCTAACGCAGTTGTTGACGTATTCGGTTACGTTACAAAGGACGCAAGCTCAGAACCAAGAACACTTCCTACAACAGGTTATGACGGATATTATGTATTCCCTAAGACATCTGTTGCTACAGAAGAAGACCTTGACTTCATTCTTGGTGTAATGGATAAGGCTAATGAACAGGAAGCTCTAAACCTAATGAACTACGGTATCGAAGGCAGAAACTATGACCTTGATGCTGACGGTTATGTAGTTAAGAAGGACGATGCTAACCTAACTAAAGAATATAACGACCTTAACCAATTCTCAACAGGTATAGTTGCTACAAAACTTAAAGTTAAGTATACAACAGACGTTGCTGAAAAGATTCAGGAAGTTTATGATGAAAACAAACTTCACACAGTTGCTAACCCTGCTGAACCATATGTATCAGATACATATTCAACAAGAGGTCCACAGCTTGACGCTATCATGAGTGAGGCTAATACTAAGTTCATCGTTGGTCAAATCAGCGAAGACGAGTGGAAGGCTCAAAGAGACAGATGGCTACAACAAGGTGGTCAAAAGGTTATCGATGAACTAAACAAGGCTTATGAAGAAGACGATTCAGTTCAGAAATAATTGATTTTGACTGACTTAATTAGTTAATATTAAACCACTTGTTCAATGTTATGTTGGACAAGTGGTTTTTTTGTTGGATTTTATAATTTATTTATATTTGTTTATAAATTATTTAGAATTGTATTATATAATGTATATAAAGAACAGATAGAATATAATCATAAGGTACCTTATAGAAATAATAGACAGTGTTTGGGATAGAAAGGAATGATTAAAATGAAATCTAACAAGAAGAAAATAACAATGGCAATCGGTATGGTTTTGGGTGTAACGGTGTTAGCCGGAGCGACATTCGCAAGCTACAACACATCAAACGGATATGACGTGGCTAAGACGGCTGTTAAAGGTTTGATGAAAAATGAAAACTACACCGCAAATATGACAACAAAGATAAGCCTTGACGGTAAGGAAATTTCAAGCGACACGTTGAAAGAATTGTATGACAGAAACGGTGACGTGAAAATCAACAAGGAAAATAAGGTTTCATCATATGATTATAACAGCGAGTACAGAGAATGGGTTCAAGATGATACTAATATAATTTCGTCAATGCATTATGATGGCGAAAAAAGAACACTTGTTGAGGAAAACGCATCTGAATATCTAAACTTATTTGGAGAATTTGATAAATTCTATACCGAAGATGCAAATGAAGATAAGAGAAATCAGAAAATGGTTAATTTCGTTGAGCTTATCGGTGATACAATGATTGGTGATTTGAAAAACAACATAATCTATGTGTCAGGTGATGATAATTCCTCAACATATGAAATGAATCTTGACGCAATTCAAATCCCTGAAGTTGCAAATGCAGGCTTATCCGCAATGTTTTCAGAAAACATCGCTGACTCTGATGATGACAGTGATCCGTACACCTTGCTTGGAACAGATCCGATTGTTAAAAACGTATCAGTGAAATTTACGGTTGACAATGAAGGCAGATTTACTAATTTGAATGCGGAAGCAAGTATGGTCGGCAATGATTCAAACGGCGAAAAGCATGAGGCAACAGTCAATATAACACTGGATATGTCAGACTACGGAACTACAAAGCCTGAGAGAGTGGATATTTCCACACTTCCAAATGTTGAGTATTCTGATAACTCAGGAGTTGACACATGTTACGGAGATGACGAATAAATTATAAAAACGGATAGGGGTGAGATTATGAATGTAATCGAGATTAAAAATCTGACAAAACTTTACGGCAATGGCAGAGGTATCAAAAATTTGAATTTAACCGTTGAACAGGGGGACATACTCGGATTACTCGGACCGAACGGTTCGGGTAAAACGACAGCGATGAAAGCAATACTTAACCTTGTTAATGCGGAGGGCAGTGTTAAGGTGTTCGGTATGGACTTGCACGATAATTTTGAAAGTATTATGCAAAGAACAGGCGCGTTGATTGAATCACCAGCGATATATAAAGATTTATCGGCATATCAAAACGTGAAAATGCACGCAAATATTTATCCAAACATAGACAGAAAACGAATTGAACATATACTTGACGTTGTGCATCTTCTGCCGTACAAGAACGATAAAGCAGGTAAGTTTTCACTTGGTATGAAACAAAGACTTGGTTTGGCGGTTGCGTTCGTATCTAATCCCGATTTGATAATTCTTGATGAACCTGTAAACGGACTTGATATTGAGGGCGTTGTGGAAATCAGAGAAATTATAAAAAAACTCAATGCAGAGAAAAACGTGACTTTTCTTATTTCAAGTCATATGGCAGGCGAGATTGAAAAGACTTGTAACAAGGTTGCGGTTATATATGAAAGCGAATTGATAGCAACATCAACTACGGAGGACGCTTTAAGACTTCATCCGTCAATGGAGGACTATTTCCTAAGTGTTGTTAAGGACAGAAGGGGTGAGATTATTATATGAAAGCACTGATTTTGAATACCGGAAGTGAGCTTAAAAAACTTCTTATGAAAAAAAAGTATCTTGTTTTAACTGTTTTAGGTGCGATTATATGTATTCTCCGAATTGGCGGTAATGTACTTGTAAGCAAGATTACGGGCGGTGAAGTTGTTATAAAAAGCAATCTGATAATGGAAATGGTCGGTTTTGTTTTTGATATACTTGTTCCGCTTATAATATTTATGGCAGTGACAGACTTGTTTGCAAGCGAAGTACAGGAGGACAGCATGAAAGCGTCGCTTTTAAGACCGCTGACAAGATTTAAAGTTATGACATCAAAGTCATTGGCAGTGTTTGTGCTTGGTTGTATGGTGACACTTGCAATGTTTGTTATCTCGTTAATCGTTCAAATCGTATCCGGCAACAGTTTAAGAAGTGTGCCTATAACATTTGCGGCATATCTTATCAATCTGATACCGCTTATAGCGATAGTTTCAATGGCGCTGCTCATAAATATGATTTCAAAAAGCCCGACGCTTGCAATGCTTTTATGTATAGTTGTGTATGTGTTCTTTAAATACTTGAACTACTATATAACGCCTGTCGGACAAATGGTATTTACGGCATATTCACAATGGCACAAGATTTGGATTGGCAATGTGCTTCCGTTTACGGCACTTATATCGAAGATTGGAATTTTGTTCGGCTCAATCTTGATTTTATACACATTATCGTATATAATATTTGATAGTAAGGATTATTAAATATAAGATACAGCAGAAGATCAGGACAGAAATGTTATGTCGCACCTAAACAAGCATCATATTAAAGTAGATTTTTAGACTGCGAGGTGATTTATGTGAAAAAGACATTAACAATTATTGTTGCAATTTTTATTATAGTATTGAGTATCATTTATATTAACAGACACAGCATTATTACCGACACAACATCAACGGATAGAGAGCAAAATGTGAAAATGGGTAAAGATACTGTTTTCGTATGGGAAGATGGTGTGTTTCAAATAGGACATTATTCAACCGGTAATCATCTGGAATTTCACGAAAATGGTATAACCACGACGATATTGGAAAATGTAGATTCTTATAAAATAAAAGATCATAAATTTTATGTTGTAACAAAAGAGGGGTATGCTGTAATAGACCAAGAAAATATAGCTAAAATACTTCTTACTGTTCCTGAAAGTGAATATACAAATGGGTATAGCATAAATAAAAATGGCGAAAAAGAACCATATAGTAGATTTATTGATAATACAAATATTCGATATATCATGAATTTTGATGAATTTACCGAGAGTGAACAAAAAGTATTGAATAAACTGATAAATTAAATTGTTTATAACAATAACTGAAATATAAGGTATGTTATGAAAATTAAAAGTAAATTTGCGATATATAATATAATTATGCTGATAACACCTATCCTTCTGATAGGTGTTATTTCGGTATGTTTTGTGCTGATATTTATATTAAAATTTCCTGTCGAAGAATTAAATATATCAAGACCATCAATGCTTGATCCGTATGTGTTTTCACAGGCGGTCGGTGAATTTTTCAAAAGTAATCCGAGTGCAATATTTTATGTGGTGTTGTGGCTTACGATATGCGTGTTGCTTGTCGTGCTTTCAACTACCGTTGCCACAAGATTGATGACAAAAAGTATTGAACATTCAATAAATGACCTTGCAAGAGCCGCCGATTATATTCGTGCCGATAACCTTGATTTTGAGGTTATGGGAAGTGAATATGACGAAATAGACACGCTTTGTAATAATTTTGATATGATGCGTAAGGAGTTGAAACGTGCCAGGGAACGTGAAAAGTATATGAAAAAGGAGAGGAATATGCTCCTTGCAAATATTTCTCACGATTTAAAGACGCCGATTACGTCAATCAAGGGTTACGTTGAGGGTATACAGGACGGCATTGCCGACACACCCGAAAAGATGAAACGCTATCTTGATACAATTCATACAAAAGCGGAGGTTATAGACGATTTGGTGAATAATCTGTCCGTATTTTCAAAGTTGGAATTATCAAGACTGACATTTGAATTTAAAGAGGGCGATATTAATTTGTTTATGCGTGATTTTGTAGATGATTACAGACTTGACCTTGAGAAAAACAGCATAAAACTTGAAACAGATATTCCGACCGATGAAGTTATCGTGAGAATGGATTATGAGAAAATGAGCCGAGTATTTTCTAATTTGATAGACAATGCGGTGAAGTACAGAAGTGAGGATAATCCGACTCTTTCCGTCAGTACAATGTGCAGTGACGGCGGTGTGTACGTGAATATAAGCGATAACGGTATCGGCATAGAGGAAAACGAGCTTAAAAACGTGTTTGATGGATTTTATCGCGTGGACAGTTCGAGGAGTATTAAGGGCAGCGGACTTGGACTTGGTATTGCAAAACAGATTGTAGAAAAACACGGCGGCAAGATATGGCTGAAAAGTGACGGATTGGGTAAGGGTACAACGGCGGTTGTATTTTTGCCGAAAATCTAAGGAGAATAAAATGAAAAAAATATTGATTATAGAAGATGACAGCAGTATCGCGGAACTTGAAAGAGATTATCTTGAAATAAATGATTTTGAGTGTGAAATTGCGGCAAGGGGTACAACGGGACTTGAAAAAGCACTTGCGGAAAATTTTGACCTTATAATAATAGATATAATGCTTCCGGGTATGGACGGTTTTGAGGTTATAACGGAACTCAGAAAAAAGAAACAAACGCCCGTAATATTTTTATCGGCGAAAAATACCGATATAGATAAAATACGCGGACTGGGCTTGGGTGCGGACGATTATATGACGAAACCGTTTTCACCGAACGAACTTGTCGCAAGAGTTAAGGCACATATATCGCGATACGATACGCTTACATCAAAAAGCGGTGACGTAATAACAGTCGGTAAACTTATGATAGACAAAGATGCGCATAAGGTTACAGTGGACGGAAAAGAAATATCGCTTACTGCAAAAGAATACGATTTACTTTTATTTCTTGCGGAAAATCCGAATCATACCTTTTCAAAAGAGGTTTTATTTGATAGAATATGGGGTATGGACGCAATAGGTGATGTGTCGACCGTTACGGTGCATATTCAGCGTGTGCGTGACAAGATAAATACTGAAAATGAGCGGTATATAGAAACCATATGGGGTGTAGGCTACCGTTTTAATATCTGAGGAGGAAACATAAATTGGAACAGAAAAGTGTATTGATAGGAATGTCTGGCGGCGTTGACAGTTCCGTTGCGGCGGCTCTTTTAAAGGAGCAGGGATACCACGTAATCGGTGCGACTATGCGTCTTTGGACGTATTCGGACAGCTGTAATATGAAGCATGAGGGCTGTTGTGCGGAAAGTGCGGTTGAGGACGCAAGACGTGTGTGTGATAAGCTCGGTATTGATTTTTATGTGATGAATTTTAAGGATATGTTCAAAGATAAGGTCGTTGATTATTTTGTTGATGAATATATTCACGGCAGAACACCTAATCCTTGTATTGCGTGCAATAAGTATTTGAAGTTTGACGCATTGTTAAAGAAAGCGTTGACTATGGGTATCGATTATGTTGCGACGGGTCACTATGCAAAAATCGAAAAAGGTGAGGACGGCAAGTATATTCTTCGTGCAAGTGAGGCGGTTAAGAAAGACCAGAGTTATGTGCTTTACAATTTCACACAAGAACAGCTTGCACATACATTAATGCCTTTGGGCGGATATAACAAGGATTGGGTACGTCAAAAGGCGGAAGAACTCGGACTTGGCGTTGCACATAAGCCCGACAGTCAGGAAATATGCTTTGTTGAAGATGATGATTACGCAAAATTTATAACTGACTATTCCGGTTACAAACCTAAAGAGGGCGATATACTTGACGTAAACGGCAATGTTATCGGCAAGCACAGAGGTTTGATTTATTATACAATCGGTCAGAGAAAGGGTATCGGTGCATACGGCAGACCTATGTTTGTTATGAAGATAGATGCGGAAAGCAATACGATTACTCTCGGCGAAAAGGGAATGGAATTTTCAAATGAATTAACCGCTTATGATGTGAATTTTGTGTCGGGTGAATTTCCTAAGGAAAATATGCTTATCACCGCAAAGGTGCGTTACCAAGCACCGCCTGCGGCGGCAATGCTTTGCCCGCAAAAAGACGGTACGGTTAAATTGATGTTCCCCGAACCGCAAAGAGCGGTTACTCCGGGACAGGCTGTCGTATTTTATGACGGTGATATTGTTCTCGGCGGCGGTACGGTTTTGCAAGAGTGAGTTGCTTACGCAACTCCAAAAATCACATCAAAGATGTAATTTTTGAGTATTTTCAGAGAAAAAATCATAAAGTTCCTCCAAAGTCGAAACTTTAGATTTTAAGCCATTTCTGCCACACAGGTTGTCAGAAATAATTTTCAATTAGGTTATCATCTCATACACACTGTAAGTAAAGTAAACAAAACCATAAAGGTTTTGTTTACAATCTGAGTAGAGTGGATATTCCACTCTATTTTCTTTTTGCAAGTGCAACGATACACGCGGTAAGTCCTATCAATCCAATGGATATGACAAGCAAAAGTATCGGTATTGAGATATATGATTTTACAAAATCAACATCATTATTATTGTCCACATTATTTATATTCCAATTCATTTCGTTGTAAGTTTTAAACGGCGAATACAATCGAACTTCATCACTTGTCGGCAAATCTTCACCCATACCAAGACGCATTAATGAATATCCGTTTTCTGTGTTTTGCAGAATTGCAAAACTGTATTCGGGTGTTCTTGTGTTACCTTCGTAATAAATGTCACTGAAAATAACAAATGTAACACCGCCGCCAATATCATAAACACCTTTTATATCAACAATTTCCGTCGCAAAATAAATACCGAAACCGCCGATATAATAATAGTAACCGTCATTGTAACAGAAACCGCGTTCCAAAAGCTCATTTACAGGTGGTTTTTCGGGTGTTATGCGGAAAACTCGCGTCATAATATAATCGATATAATCACTGTTCACAAGTTTAACATTGTTATAGCCCAAATTACTGCTGTTTCCCGTATCAGCCGGAATGTCAGTAAGGATTTGAAAATTTTTGTGAGTGTAAAGTACATATTTGAAAAGTTTGTCATAGTCATAATTTCTTATATTAAACCGCATAACATCAGCGCAGGCGGTAAGGATTTTCGTGATTTCCTGCTTTTCCGAAACGGACAGCTCATTTACTCTGTTCCTAAAAGGGTAATCTGCTATGATTTCATCATTCGTTTTTGTGGGCATGGCAAAGACGGTATTGAACATAAGTGTAAGGATTGGTATAAAAAACAGTATTTTCTTCATAGAAAACCACGCCTTTCTCGATTTTTTTAACTAATAGTTACTTCGTAAAAATATTATTTCCGAAAATTCGATTTTTTTTTCGCATTTTCTATTAAAAAATTCAAAAATATATGTTATAATAAAAATATCATACTAAAAAGGGGAATACTAATAATGATAAACGAAGTACAGGAAATATTGATTAATGAAAGCGAAATTCAAGAGAAAGTAAAATATTTGGCTGAGCAAATCAATAAAGATTATGCCGGTAAGGATATTGTTCTTATGATTATCCTAAAGGGCAGCGTTGTTTTTTCGGCTGACCTTATGCGTTATCTTAACGTAAACGTTTCGCTTGATTTTATGCAGGTTTCAAGCTACGGAAGTTCGTCTGTTTCCGGTGAATTGAAGATTTTGAAAGACGGACAAATTGACGTAAACGGCAAAAATGTAATTATTGCGGAAGATATTATTGACAGCGGAAATACGCTAAGCGCACTTGTTAAGCTTCTAAAAAAGAGAGGTGCAAACGTTGAAATCTGTACACTTCTTTCAAAGCCTGCAAGACGTGAAACACAGGTTGACGTTAAATACGAAGGTTTTGAAATTCCTGACGAATTTGTTGTCGGCTACGGTATGGACTATGACGAAAGATTCAGAAATTTGCCATACATAGGTATACTAAAAAGAGAAGTGTACGGTGGCTGATATGAAAGCACTGCTTGTTGCAGTTAATGCAAAATATATTCATACTTCGCTTAGTGTACGAACGCTTAAAGCGTACGCAAATTCGGATAATGTTGAGATGGCGGAATACACGATTAATGAGAGAGTAGAGGACATACTGCGTTCGATTTTTTTGAAAAAAGCGGACGTGGTTTTGTTTTCGTGTTATATTTGGAATGTTGAGGTCTGTCTTGATGTTGCCGATATGCTGAAAAAGGTTTCGCCGGAAACAAAGATTATTTTCGGCGGTCCGGAGGTCAGTTTTGACGATACGGAATATATGCAAAAGTACGATTTTATTGACGCGATTATGCGCGGCGAGGGGGAAGCGACTTTTAAAGAATGGCTTGAAATCGGTGAAATGGCGGACGGAATTACCTATCGTGAAAACGGCGAGATAATACGAAACAAAGACAGAGAGCTTATTCACGACATTACGTCAATTCCGTTTCCGTATACGGACGAAGATATTGAAAAAAACAGCGGCAAGCTGATATACTACGAATCAAGCCGCGGTTGTCCGTTTAGGTGCAGTTATTGCCTTTCGTCAACAACGCATAGTGTGCGTTTTAGGGATATGGACGTCGTGAAAGAAGAATTGATGTTCTTCGTGCAACATAATGTGAGAATTGTTAAATTTGTGGACAGAACGTTTAATGCGGACAGAAAACGTACTTGTGAGTTGGTGAAGTTTTTAATCGACAATGCAAAAAATACGACTTTTCATTTTGAAGTTGCGGCGGACCTTATAAATGATGAACTTGTCGAATTGTTCAAAACCGCGCCGGAAGGACTTTTTCAGCTTGAAATCGGTGTACAGTCAACAAATGACAAAACGATAAAGGCAATAGACCGAAAAACCGATTTTGAGATGATAAAACGTGCCGTAAAACTCGTGCAAAAAGCAGGCGGTGTACATATGCACCTTGACCTTATAGTTGGATTGCCTTTTGAAGATTTTAATTCGTTCGGTAAATCGTTTGACGATGTGTTTAATCTTCGTCCCGACGTACTTCAGCTTGGTTTTTTAAAACTTTTACGCGGAACGAAAATAAGAAGTGAAGAAGAAAAATACGGTTACCGATATAACTCAAAACCGCCGTATGAAGTGCTTAAAAACGACTTTATTTCCTATGAAGATGTGCTTTTGTTAAAGGGGATAGAGGAGGTTTTTGAACGGTACTACAACAGCGGTGTTTTTAAGGATGCAATGGAATATTTGCTTGAAAAATATAATTCACCATTTGAAATGTTTAAAAAATTGTGGCTGTTTTACGACGGAAACGGATACAATAAAGTCGGACAATCGCGAAATTCTTTGTATGAAATATTGTCGCATTTTTGTGATGATGAATTGTTTTGCGATATTTTAAAACTTGATTATTTTACATACAATAAGGGCGTAAATTCACCGAAATGGTCGCTTACAAAATACGATAGGTCAATTTTAAAGACAAGATTTGATATATTGACGGATGAATTTATTGCAGAAAATTTGAGTGAATATGCAGATATTCCGACAAAAGAAACAGTCAAGTATTTGCAGTTTGAAACATTTGAATATGATGTTTTGTCGGACTGTGAAAAACGCAGAAACATAATAATTTTCGATAATAAGTATAACAGAAGGATAAGGGTATGCAAGGATTTGAAACAATAATAAACAGTATTATTAAACTCGGAATTGCAATGCTTGTCGGGTTTGTGTGCATAAAGATGGGTTACATAACGAAAGAGCAAAACAACGGACTTTCAAAAGTTATCGTAAGAGTGACGCTTCCGATACTCATTATAACTTCGCTTACAAGCCTTGAATTTGATACACAAAAATTGAAAAATTCGATTTATGTGTTGCTTGTGTCGATAGTCGTGGTTGCGTTTCTGTTTGCAGTCGGAACGGTCACGTCAAAAATAAGTAAAATGGATAAATCACGAGCGATAATGCACCGATGCATGACGTGTTTCGGTAATGTTGTGTTTATGGCATTTCCGCTTATACAGGCACTTTACGGTGCAGAGGGACTTTTATATGCGGCGATTTATGAACTTGCAAACGATACTTGTCTTTGGACGTTCGGCGTGTATCAGATGAAGTCGATAGAGGAAAAAGAAAAATCGTTTATGGGAAGTATAAAAAATCTTGTAAATCCCGGAACGATTGCGTTTGTTGTCGCATTTGTGATGATGGCATTCGGACTGAAATTCAGCGGTATATTCGGGGAAGTAATGACCGGTATCGGCAGTACAACAACGTATTTGTCGATGTTCTTTATAGGCGGTACGCTTGCACTTGTTGATTTTAAGCATATATATAAACGTGTGTGGTTGTTTGTGCTGACGGCGGTTAAGATGGTCATTATACCGATTATATTGATGTTTGTTTTAAAACTGTTTAATCTCGGTGAAATGGTTACAGCGGTTATCGTACTGCAAGCCGCAATGCCTGCGTCAACCATACTTGTAATACTCGGTATGGAATATGACGGCGATGTGCTTTATTGTGCGGAGGGTGTGTTTATAACGCATCTGTTGGGACTTTTGACATTGCCGTTTGTGTATTACATTATGAGCGTGATTTAAAATAATTTGTAATGCGGTTTTTCTTCGTTGAAAAACAGGTAACGTATATAGTCGTCAACGATTATGCAGACAGGACTTAGTAAAAACCATAAAAACATATACGGCAGACATATCTGCCCCATAATATTGAACGGCAAATCGTAGTAATCCCATACATTCAGATTTAACCATAAATTAAAAATACACCCGAAGATAAATTCCATTAATGTTATGATAAATGTGCCTATCAGCATTTGTATTAACAAAGGAATATCCCAAGTGTATTTTTTGTTTATAAGTCCTAAAAGTACAAAGCATATTCCGCCCAATATAAACATACTCCAGTGCGAATATCCGCGCCAAAGCATTTCAATCAAGACGTATACTATGCCGCCGAAGGAAAATAAAAAGAAGTATTTTAAAACACTTGCCATACAATATCAATCCTTTCAGAAGATATGATATTATTATATGTAGGGCAAGTGTTTTTTAATCAAAGAATCATTACAAAAGTACCGGCTGTTATAAGAATACCGCCCATAACAGTCTTGAATGTTAAGTCCTCTTTAAGAATTACAAAGGCAAGTATCATTGATATAACAACACTGAATTTGTCAATCGGAACTACTTTTGACGCATCACCGAGTTGAAGTGCTTTGTAGTAGAATAGCCAAGAAAGACCTGTGGCAATTCCTGAAAGTGCAAGGAATATCCAGCTTTTTGCGGTTATATCCTGTATTCCGCTTTGTGCACCTGTCATAAAGACAATTCCCCATGCCATTATAAGTACAACGATTGTTCTTATTGCGGTGGCAAGGTTTGAGTTTATGTCGCTTATTCCGATTTTTGCAAGTATTGATGTAAGTGCAGCGAAAACTGCCGATAGTATTGCGTAAATTACCCAACTGTCTTTAAACATTTTAATTCATCTCTTTTGTATTGCTTTTGTATGTGATAATGAGTCACTTGCGGTCGGCGAACGTAGGGAGCGGCACCTCGATGTCCCAAAAGCCACCCCACAGTCAGCTGTGCTGACAGCTCCCCTCAAGGGGAGCCGAACTAAGCATCTCCTTGAGGAGAGGTGCCTGAAAAGCGGAGAGGTGGCATACGATAGACATAGTTTTGAGATGTTGCCACCCCACGGTCAACTAAGTTGACAGCTCCCCTCAATGGGAGCATTGTAGGGGCGATCATTGGTCGTCCTATAATTAAATATCAAGGTTTGAAACATATTTCGCGTGTTTTTCAATAAACTCACGACGCGGTTCAACCTTATCGCCCATAAGTATGGTAAATGTTTCGTCCGCAATCATTGCGTCCTCGATATCAACCTTTAACATAGTTCTCTTAGCAGGGTCCATTGTGGTTTCTTTAAGTTCGGCAGGGTCCATCTCACCAAGACCTTTATAACGCTGAACTTTTGCACCGGGGCCCATTTCGGCTATAAGTCTGTCACGTTCATCGTCCGTAAACGCAAACTTTTCAACAAGGTTTTTATTCTTACCCTTGAACACCTTGAAAAGCGGCGGTTGTGCGATATACACATTACCGTTTTCGATAAGCGGACGCATATGTCTGAAGAAGAATGTCAAAAGCAATGTTCTGATATGCGCACCGTCGACATCGGCATCTGCCATAATAACGATTTTACCGTATTTCAAATTATCGATATTGAAATCATCGCCGATACCTGTACCGAGTGCCTGTATAATAGGCAACAACTTTTCGTTTGAGTAAACCTTGTCAATTCTTGATTTTTCGACATTAAGCATTTTACCCCAAAGAGGAAGGATTGCTTGGAAACGTCTGTTTCTGCCTTGCTTTGCACTACCGCCGGCACTATCACCCTCGACTATAAACAATTCTGCGTAATCTGCACCCTCATCGGTACATCTTGCAAGTTTACCCAAAAGTGAAGAATTGCTGCTTGAATTTTTACGTGACGCCTCACGCGCCTTTTTGGCGGCTTCACGAGCACGTGACGCGGTCAAAGTCTTTTCGATAATAATTTTTGCAATTTTAGGATTTTCCTCAAGAAATGCAGAAAGCTTATCGTTTAAAGCATTTTCAACCAGCGCTCTTGCCTCACTGTTACCAAGCTTTGTTTTCGTCTGACCCTCAAACTGTGCCTCGACAACCTTAACACTGATTACTGCGGTAAGTCCTTCACGGGTATCTTCACCAGATAGGTTAGGGTCTTTTTCTTTTAGTAAATTATTCTTTTTTGCGTAGTCATTTATGACACGTGTAAGACCTGATTTAAAGCCTGTTTCGTGCGTACCGCCTTCGCCTGTGTGAATGTTGTTTGCGAAGCTTAGAAGTGACTCTGTATATGATGTTGTGTACTGCATAGCAACTTCAACCATCATATCCTCACGCTGTGCTTCAAAGTAAATAATATCATCGTGAAGCGGGTCTTTGTTTCTGTTTAAGTATTGTACAAATTCCTTTATACCGCCTTCTGCGTGTAGAGTGACCGTTTCGGGATTTTCAACACGATAATCGGTAAACAGGATTTTTACACCCTTATTAAGAAATGCCTGTTCACGAAGTCTTTTTAAAAGTACATCGTAATCAAATTCAAGCACTTCAAAAATTTCGGGGTCAGGCTTAAATGTAATTTTTGTACCGGTCTTGTCGGTATCACCGATAACCTTTAGTTTACAAGTAGGCTTACCGCGTTCGTAACTTTGATAATGAACGTGTTCGCCGTCGCTTACTTCTACTTCAAGATGTTCCGAAAGTGCGTTTACAACAGAAGAACCGACACCGTGCAAACCGCCCGATACCTTGTATCCGCCGCCACCGAATTTACCGCCGGCGTGAAGAATTGTAAGTACAACTTCGACTGTCGGAATACCCTGCTGTGGGTGAATACCGACAGGAATACCACGACCGTTATCTGTGACGGTCACTGAATTGTCAGGGTTTATATCAACTTTAATTTCCGTACAATAGCCTGCAAGTGCCTCATCAATAGAGTTGTCTACGATTTCATAGACAAGGTGATGCAGACCTGCCGACGAAGTAGAACCGATATACATACCCGGACGTTTTCTTACTGCGTCAAGACCTTCGAGTACCTGTATTTGACTTTCGTCATAGGTGGTTTCAATCTTTTCCAAATCACTCATATTTTTTTCTCCCTTTATCTTAATTTTATCCGTTTTGCGTGTATTATAAACCACGTTTTGCCAATACTTTTGAAGAAACGGAGGATATAAAAACTTTCGTTTCGTCTTTTTCCTTAACTACAACAAAGGATTTCGGCAAATCGTCGGTTGAATTTATAATCAGACCGTTTTTTTGAGATTCGGCAAGGAAGTTTCTGCCGAGCCTTGAAACAGTCGTATTATCCATATCAAATATTCCTATTATATCTTTTGTGTTTACAACAATGTTTTCCTCAACTCTAAGGTACATTAATTTTCCTCCCTTACGACAGAGCCGTTTTTTATTTTAAATAACTTCGTATTGTCGGTGCTTTCGATAAGGTCGGTGTCCGTTGAAGTTATAAGAACTTGCTTATCGCGAATTTTCTGCGAAAGGTACATTCGGCGGTTGATGTCAAGCTCACTCATTATATCATCAAGCAGAAGTATCGGATATTCGCTTTTTATGTGATGAATGTAATCGGCTTGTGCAATTTTCATTGACAGTGCAGATGTACGCTGTTGACCTTGTGATCCGTAAATTTTCGCCTCACTGCCGTTGATTGTGATGTGCAAATCATCTCGCTGTACGCCGACTTGGGCGGAGGCTAAATCAATTTCGCGTCTTTGATTTTTTTCAAGATATTCGTATATCGAATCTTTATCATCACCGCTTGCCCTCATACCCGGCATATACGATATTTGCAATTTTTCGCCCGATATTTCATTTTGTATGGCGGCTGAAAAGTTATTTATCAGCTTGACAAAATCGGTGCGGTATTTGATGATTTTTTCGCCCTCTGCGGCAAGCTGTTCATTCCATACGGAAAGCATCATATCCGACTTTGCACCTTTTGCACGAAGAACTTTGAGTAAGCTGTTTTTTTGACCCAACGCCTTGTGATAGTCGATTAGGCTTGTAAGGTATCGCGGATAAAGCTGACTTACCGATGAATCGATAAACTTTCGTCTTGCGGACGGCGAACCTTTGACAAGCTCCAAATCTTCAGGTGAAAACATTACAACGTTGAGATAATTCATAAGTTTGCTTAGTTTTGTTATCTGAACGTGGTTGATTTTAATGTTCTTTCTGCCGTTTTTCATAAGCTGCATAGCGGCTGTGTAATCACGTTCCGAATCGTGAAAATCAAGCGACAGACGCGAAAAATCTTCACCGAATTTTATAAGCTCTTTATCGGACTTTGCTCTGTGACTTCTGCCTTGTGAGAAAATATATACCGCCTCTAAAATATTTGTTTTACCCTGTGCATTGTCGCCGTAAATCACGTTTGTGTACGGGGAAAACTCAATTTTTTCGGAAGTATAATTTCTGAAATTCGCAAGGGACAGTGAGGAAATATACATTTATTCCGCTCCTACTTCGACTTCGACTGTCGCGTCCTCAAATTCGACCGTAACTTTGTCACCGGGACGAATTTTCTTGCCGCGCATTGTGCAAACTTCACCGTTTACCGATACGATACCGTCAAAAATCATATCCTTAGCCATAGCACCGCTTTCGGCAAGTGCGGAAAATTTAAGCAGTTGGTCAAGTTTTATATATTCGGTTGTGATGTTTATATTCATTTTTTTCATAAGACTTTATTCCTCAATAAATTATTAATTCTGTAATCTTGTTACAGATGTAACACCTTGAATTTGAACTATTTTCTTTTTTAGAAGTGCAAGATCGGAGGTGTTTCTGATTTCGACACCGATTTGTATAATTGCGATACCTTTTTTGTTTACATACGCATTTACCGATTTAAAAGGTATTTTAAGTGCCGAAAGAATGTTTGTAATTTCAAGCAAAACACCGTCGCGGTCAGGTGCTTCCACCTGCAAGTTAGCAATGTATGACGTACTGCGTTCATCGTCCCACCATACGTCAATAAATCTGCCCTTGTCTTCTTCGGACATTGACTGCGGATTCATATTCGGACAGTCGCGTCTGTGAACACTTACGCCTCTGCCTTTTGTGATAAAGCCGACAATGTCGTCACCGGCAACGGGGTTACAGCAACGTGCAAGACGTACAAGACAGTTATCAATGTCTTTAACAACGATACCTTTGCTTGATGCGTGACGTTTAGCCGGTTCGGCTTGAACGGTTTTGCTTTCCTCGTTGTATACCGCCTCAAGATTTTTCTTTGCTTCAAGATTTTTGTTCAGCTTTGTCCATTCGTCACGAAGTCTGAAAACGACTTTTTGTGCGGTAAGCCCACCGTAGCCGACGCTTGCGTATAGGTCGTCAATACTTTGAAAACCGTATCTTCTCAAAAGAATAGCAATCCATTCTTGTTTGAAAAGCTGTTCGTGAGTGTTGCCGATACGTCTTAATTCACGTTCGATAAGTTCTTTGCCGTGTTCAATATTTTCGTCACGTCTTTCGCGTTTAAACCACTGATTAATCTTGTTTTTTGCCTGTGAAGTGCGACAGATTTTCAGCCAGTCACGGCTCGGACCGTGCGTATTTGCGGTTAGAATTTCAACTATTTCACCGTTTTGTACCATATAGTTGTTCGGAACGATTTTTCCGTTTACCTTTGCACCGCTCATTTTATATCCGACTTCCGAGTGTATTGCAAAAGCAAAGTCAATAACCGTACTTTTTGCAGGAAGTGAAATAACTTTACCTTGTGGGGTAAATACGAAAACTTCTTCTTCAAACAAGTCGAATTTAAGTGTGTTAAAGAAATCGTCGGTATCTATAATATTTGTCTGTGTATCAAGCAGTTGACGTACCCATTCAAGTTTTGAATCCATATCGGTTTTGCCTGATATACCCTCTTTGTATTTCCAGTGTGCCGCGATACCGTTTTCGGCAATTCTGTGCATTTCCCAAGTACGAATTTGAATTTCAAAAGGTGTACCGTTAGGACCTATAACCGTTGTATGAAGTGATTGATACATATTCGGTTTAGGCATTGCGATATAGTCCTTGAAACGCATAGGAACGGGAGTGTATAAATCGTGTACCATACCGAGTACCGCGTAACAGTCAGCAACGGTGTCAACGATAATTCTGACTGCGAAAAGGTCGTAAAGTTCGTCGATTGTCTTGTTCTGCGTGTACATTTTTCTGAAAATACTGTAAAAATGCTTTGCACGTCCTGTAACTTGACTTTTAATATCCATTTGGTCAAGTTTTTCACGGAGTACGTCCATAATGTCGCGTATGTACTTTTCGCGTTCGTCTTTTTTCTGATTTATGCTTTGACGAATTTCTTCGTATGCGACAGGATCAAGGTACTTTAAAGCCAAATCTTCAAGTTCGATTTTGATTTTTGACATACCGAGACGGTGGGCAAGAGGAGCATATACGTCAAGCGTTTCTTTTGAAATTAAAAGCTGTTTTGCACGCGGCATAAAGTTCAATGTACGCATATTGTGCAGTCTGTCGATTAGCTTTATTATAACAACGCGTATATCCTTTGCCATTGCAAGAAACATTTTTCTGAGGTTTTCGACCTGCTGTTCCTCACGGGTGTTGTATTTGATTTTTCTAAGTTTCGTAACTCCGTCAACAAGTTCCGCAACGCTTTTGCCGAATATCGTTTCGATATTCTCATAAGTGTAAGGCGTATCCTCTACAACATCGTGTAAAAGTGCCGCCGAAATTGCCGTTGCGTCAAGCGAAAGCTGTGCCGCAATGTATGCAAGCTGAACAGGGTGCTCGATATACGGCGCACCGCTGCGACGAAATTGGTGACTGTGAGCAGATTTTGCAAGCTTATAGGCAACGTAAATCATATCTGTGTTGGCATTCGGGCTGTAACCCTTAACCATACCGATAATTTTATCTACAAGTACATCTGTATCATCAGCGTGTTGAGGTATTTTTTCCGGTGAAAGAATTACCGGCTCTTTTGATTCGGGCATATGCTCACTTCCTTTTTATGTCTTTTAAAATTAGTTGTACGGTTTCATTCCCTTGATAATGGTTAATGTCCATTTGGAATGCTATATTTACAGTATCGCCTTGATGGATAAATTCCGCAAATTCACCCATTCCGAAGCCGATACAGTTTATTGTCTGATTATTTTTCACAATGCGAAGTCTTAAATGCTTGTTATCTGCACCGACAGGGGCGATATTCATAACCTGTGCGTGTGCAAGTGCGAATACGGGCTTTTCGTTGTTCATACCGAACGGCTCAAGTTTTGAAAGCAGTTTTGCATTTTCAAGAGTTACGGAACGCTCTGAAAGCGGACAGTCAATATCGACTGTCGGTATCATATCCTGTTCGGTCAATACTTCATCTGCATATTTGTTTATCTCTTTTATGAATGAGTCAATATCGGACATATTGACGTTCAATCCTGCCGCCACTGCGTGACCGCCGAAATCAATAAGCTGTTTTTCACAATGCGTAAGTGCGTCAAAAAGGTTGAAACCTTTTATACTTCTTCCCGAACCTTTTCCGACACCGTTAGTGTGGGAAATAAGTATGCAAGGCTTGTAATACATATCACATAACCTTGACGCAACAATTCCGATTACACCTTGATGCCAATTTTCCTGTGCAAGCACGATAACTTTTTTCTTTTCAAAATTCGGATCTTTTGCAATCAGTTCCAATGCCTCGTCAAATATTTGACGTTCGGTTTGCTGACGTTCTTTATTTTCCGTATCAAGTAAAAGTGCCAATTCTCTTGCACGGCTTTCGTCATTTGTAAGCAGCAGTTCAACGGCTGTTGCCGCACTGCCGAGTCTGCCTGCGGCATTCAATCGCGGCGCGATTGAAAAAGCAATAGTTGACGCGTTTAAAGGTTTATCCAAAACACCTGCAACTTCCATTATTGCACGAATGCCTATTCTTTTTGGATTGTGCAAAATTTTTAAGCCTTTATCCACGATAACTCTGTTTTCGCCCAAAAGCGGTACAACGTCGGCAATAGTGCCGAGAGTGGCAATATCGACATATTGATTAAACACATCTGTGGTTTTAAGTCCGTTTTTAATTGCAAGAGCCAAAATAAGCTTGAAAGCCACACCTACGCCTGCAAGTGCGTCAAACGGATAGTCGCAGTCGGGTCTTTTCGGGTTTAAAATAGCCGCTGCGGCTGTCGGAAGTCGGTCTTTGCAAGTGTGGTGGTCGGTAATAATAACGTCCATTCCCTGAAGTTTTGCAAATTCCACTTCACCGATAGCGGTTATACCGCAGTCAACTGTTATCATAAGTTTTATACCTTGTTTGAATAGCTTGTTTACAGCCATGATGTTTATACCGTATCCCTCACCTTTGCGGTCAGGTATGTAGTATTCGACATCTGCACCGAGTGAAAGTAAAAATTTGTATAAAAGTGCGGTTGAGGTAATTCCGTCAACGTCATAGTCACCGTAAACCGCGATTTTTTCGTTGTTTTGAATTGCGTTTGTTATGCGTTCGACTGCCTTGTCCATATCAAGCATAAGCATTGGATTTATAATATCAGCCATTGATTTTCTCAGATAAGGTGCAATATCCTGGCTTTCAATTCCTCTGTTTAAAAGTATGGTTGAAATAACGCGGGGAATATGGTGTTCCTTAGATATTTTGTCAATGGTTTCTTCTTTGATTTTTTTACTTTTTATATTCCAAATCTTATCTATCATATTTTACTCCAAAACGCAATTTTTTTTACATAAATACTACTTATTATTATAACATTTTTTTAAGAAAAATTCAAGTAAAACAGGCTTTTTTGAATAAAATAATCAACAATGGTTAAAATAGAATTTGAAGAAGGGAGTGAATATAAATGAACAGTAAATTCAATAATCGCAATAACCAAAACCAACAGCAGAACCAAAACCAAGATCAGCAACAAAACCAACAGCAAAATCAAAAACAAAACAAGAAAAATAATAACTTTAACAATCAAAAAAACAACCAAAACAATTTTTAAGAAAAAAACGGCATTGCGGAAAATTTGCAATGCCGTTTTTTGCGTTTTTATTTTTTTAGAGTTCCAAGGCTTGCGGCTTTAAGATAAGCATTAATAAAACCGTTTAAGTCGCCGTCCATAACCGCACCGATATTACCCATTTCAAAACCTGTTCTAAGGTCTTTAACCATAGTGTAAGGCTGGAATACATATGAGCGGATTTGACTGCCCCAACCGTTATCCATCTGTTCGCCTTTGATGTCGGAAATCTTTTCTTTTTGCTGTTGCTCGGCAAGCTCGACAAGCTTTGCTTTAAGCATTTTCATTGCGTAATCTCTGTTTTGGTGTTGAGAACGCTGTGTTTGACAAGATGTTACGACACCTGTCGGGATATGTGTAAGACGGACTGCGGAACTTGTCTTGTTGATATGCTGACCGCCCGCACCGCTTGCACGGAATGCTTCCATCTTAATATCTTCGGGACGAATATCAACTTCCACGTTGTCGTCAAGTTCGGGCATAACTTCGATTGATGCGAATGAAGTCATACGCTTGCCGGCAGAGTTGAAAGGTGAAATTCTCACAAGACGGTGTACGCCTTTTTCGGCTTTAAGATAGCCGTAAGCGTTAAGACCGTCGATTTCTATTGTACAGCTTTTTATACCTGCTTCGTCACCCGGAAGTGAATCGAGAACAGTTGCGGTATAGCCGTTTTTCTGCGCCCACATTTGATACATACGGATAAGCATTTCGCACCAATCCTGTGCCTCTGTACCGCCTGCACCTGCGTGGAACGTCATAATTGCGTTGCTTTTGTCGTAATGACCGCTCAAAAGGGTTTCAAGCGTCATTTTGTCAATATCCGCCTCGATTTCTTCAGTTGCCGAAACAACATCGGGTAACATACTTTCGTCGTTTTCCTCGTTTGCAAGGTCGATTAAAACAAGTGTATCTTCCCATTTTGAAACAAGGCTGTTAAATGCCTCAACCTTGTCTTTTAATTGCTTTGTTTTTTGAAGAACTTTCTGTGAATTATCCATATCGTCCCAAAATCCGGGCTGGGCACTTTGTTCTTCAAGTTTTGTTATTTCACTTTCCGCACCTGCGATGTCAAAGTGAATCCCTCAAATCGTTTATGCTGTCTTCAAAGCCTTGCAGCTTTAGTCTGTACTCATCGTACTCTAACACATTTATCACTTCTTTCGTTTTATTTATTAATTTCCGTAAATCTTGTGAATTTCATCGGAATAAGTACCGTCTTGATTATACACATAAAGCGGCGGCAAAAGCTTTAATTCCTCACCGCCGTCACGCATACCCTCGATTAATACCATATTCGGTACTTTATCATATGACGGATGGACGAAACGCATACGCTTCGGCTCTATTTTATATTTACGCATGGCACACATAATGTCTACAAGTCTGTTGGGTCTGTGAATCATAAAAAATCTGCCTTTCGGAATAAGCAGTTTTGCACTGACGTTTATAACATCATCAACGGTACACATAACCTCGTGACGTGAAATTGATTTTGTGTCAATATCATTTTGATTACCGCTGCCGCACTTCATATACGGCGGATTGCAGGTTATTTTGTCAAAACTGTCACGACCGTATATAGAAACGGCGCTTTTTAAATCGCCGCATTCTATGGAAATACGATCTTCAAGCTTGTTATGTTCCACACTGCGCTGTGCCATTTGTGCAATCTCTTCCTGTATTTCAAGACCGAAAATTTTCGGCGTGTTTGTTTTTGCGGATAAAAGCAAGGGGACAATACCTGTACCTGTGCATAAATCAAGTGTTTTTTTAGACCTTGTTTCCTTTGCAAAATCGGATAATAAAACAGCGTCAATACCAAACTTGAAACCGTTTTTCTTTTGGATTATGAAAAGACCGTTTTGCAAATCGTCCAAACATTCATCGTTTTTTATCATCAGTCCTCGTTTGCAACGTTGTCAACAACCGCAAAGCTGATTTCGCCTGCTGCCGCAACTTGACCGCCTACTGTTGCTTTTACGTTTGCTTTACCCATTCCGTGACGGTAAGTAACCAAATCAGCGTGAAGCTCCAATGTATCGCCCGGAACTACCTGACGGCGGAATTTGAAATTGTTGATACCTGTGAATACACCAAGTTTGCCTCTGTTTTCAGGCATTGACAAAAGCATTACAGCGCCGACTTGAGCAAGTGCCTCTGTAATAAGTACGCCCGGCATAATTGGGTTACCCGGGAAGTGACCTGTAAATTGAGGTTCGTTTGCCGTTACGTTTTTGATACCTGTTATGCTTTTGCCTTCTTCAAAATCAACGATTTTGTCTATAAGCAAAAACGGATAACGGTGCGGAAGAATTTTTTGGATTTCTATGTTTGTTAGTGTGATTGGTTCGTTTTTCATAATTAATATATCCTCTCTTTTTTAATCTCTGATGTATGCTTTTTTGTGGAATATATGAGTCGGCTCGGTAACTGTGTCGATATTGTCAAGTGCAATTCCCGCACCTTTTGCAACGCAGTCGATTATATCCGGTGCAAGCACCACTTTGACGCCGATGTCGTCCGAAATACGCTTGTCCAAACCGTAAATCAAAGAACCGCCGCCTGTCATTATTATTCCGTCTTGTATAATGTCACCGTGAAGTTCGGGAGGTGTTTCTTCAAGCACTTCCTTAATTCTCTCAGTCATATTATAAACAAAATCATCAAATGCGGGGTATAGGTCGTTTGAAGAAATAGTTACTTCTTTCGGAAGCCCCGAAAGTACGCTGATACCTTTTGCTTTGCATAACAGCTCATTTGAACGCGGTATAACACCGCCGATTTCCATTTTAATTCTTTCGGCTGTTCGCGGACCGATAATCATACCCATTTCTTTGCGCATATAACGAATAATCGCCTCGTTAAATTCGTCACCGGCGATTTTCAGCGAACGGCTGACAACGATACCGCCAAGCGATAATACTGCAATGTCGGTTGTACCTCCGCCTATGTCTACAACCATAGTACCGTGCGGACGTGAAATGTCAAAACCTGCACCGAGTGCCGCAGCAACAGGTTCTTCGATAATGTAAATATCTTTTGCACCGACATCTCTTGCTGCCTCAATTACGGCTCTTTGTTCAACGTCCGTAACACCGCTCGGAACGCACATCATTATGCGTGGGTGACCGATTGTTCGTGAAAATATTTTTGAAAAGAAATGTTTAATCATTTCCTGTGTAAGCGTAAGATTTGAAATTACACCGTCAATAAGCGGACGAACGGCCTGTATATGCGGCGGAGTTCTTCCGAGCATTGCGAGTGCGTCTTTGCCTACGGCACAAACTTCGTTTGTTTTGGTGTTTACCGCGATAACGGTCGGCTCACGCAGTACAATGCCCTTGTTTTTGATATAGACAAGCACCGTCGCAGTGCCCAAGTCTATACTTATATCATTATTGAACATATTTCTGCTCCTAAATTAACAAAATCGGACTATACGCAAAATGCTTATAGCCATATACTATTATTATATCGTATTATTCGTTTTAACTCAACCTATTTTCAGAAGTTTTTTCGCATTTTTGTAAAAAATATTGTTACAATCTTTCTCTGAAAGAGGTAAGGCAGATAAATGTTTTGCCATTCGACCTTGCTTTTCCCAAGGTGAATCTGTCGCGTGAAGTATTTTTTCACTGCCGTGATTTTTGATTATGCGTAAAAGCTGTTCATCTGTGATAAAGTCAAGCGTGAAGGCTGTGTCAAAATATATCGGTGTGCCGACAAGGTATTTTTCGACATCGTCCCATAACTTCCAGCCACCCAAATGTGCGGCAACGATTTTGTCGCCTTTAACGTAGTCAAGAACGTGAGAAAGCCTTTCGGGAGTACAGTGAACAGGCGGATCGATACCTATATCTTTGCCCGAATGAAGTACGGTTATAAGGTCGAGTTCCTCACATTTTTTCAGAATTTGTATTGATTCTTTGCTGTCGATGTAAAATTGTTGATATTCGGGGTGTAGCTTGATACCTTTAAGCCCTTTTTCTTTGATGTCATACAAAACACTTTCCCAATCCGATTGCATAGGGTGCAGACTGCCAAGTGAATAAATACCGTCAATGCCGTTTATTGATGCGGCAAAGTTATTTATTGTTGTTGATTGCTTTACGTTCGTGGCAATCGGAAGTACAAGCGATATGTCAACGTTGTTTTCACGCATTGACTGCTTGAGTGCGTCAAGTGTACCGCGTAGTTCGGCTTTGTGTGGCCTGTATTCTTCTTTGATGTTCGATTCAAGTAATTTTATCGTTTTGTCCGCCATTTTGTCTGGAAAAATATGTGTATGAAAATCTGTCAGCATTTTAAATATCCTTTCGTTTGATTGATTATATTATAGCATAAAACGGTATATAATATCAAGAAAAAAGAACCGATTTTATTGTCGGTTCTTTAGTGGTGTTATTTATGAATTTCCTTCATTTCTTCGTGCATATTTGCGGCGTTTTGAGTAATTTTTTCAAGGTCGTTTCTTTCCTCAACCTTATCGACAAGTGATGATGCCATAGGAACGTCCGCCTCACGGCTTGCCTGATATTTATATGCAAGTTTCAAAAGTATCGGTGTAACGATGGTTGTTGCAACAACGACAAGTACAAGCGGTGCGAAAAATTCGTCTTTCATAAGTCCCATTGACATACCTTTTGTGGCAACGATAAGTGCAACTTCACCTCTTGAAATCATACCGATACCGATTTTAACAGATTGAAGATTTGTGTATTTGCATATCTTGGCACCAAGTCCGCAACCAATCATCTTTGAAAGAATTGCAACTACAAGCAATAATACGGTAAGTACTACAACCGTTGCAGACATATTGCTGAATGTTACTTTAAGACCGACGCTTGCAAAGAATACCGGTGAAAGAAGAACGTATGAAACCGTATCGAAACGGTTTAGCATATACGAAGTTTTTTTGTTGTTTGAAAGGATAAGACCTGCAACGAAAGCACCTGTAATATCACTTACACCGAAGAAATATTCGGCGGCAAATGACATAAGCAAACAGAATGCAAATGCAAGAATTACAAAACGTCTTAAATCCTTTTTGTATTTGTTAATCCATGGATTGACAAACTTGATGAAAAGAAATGCCACAACTCCGCAGAATATGAAGAAACCGAGTATCTTCAGAAGTATTACCCACAGAGAAACGTCACTGCCGGCAAAGCTTGAAATAACAGTAAGTGCAATAATACCGAGTACGTCGTCTATAAGTGCCGCACCCAAGATTGCGTTACCTGTTTTTGTCGAAAGTTTGCCGAGTTCTTTAAGTGTTTCAACTGTGATACTGACAGATGTTGCGGTTAGAACGACACCGACAAATATGTTTTGCAGCATTGTCTGTTGGTCGGTTACCGGGTTGTAGATCGTGGCTACAAAGTATCCGCCGACAAGCGGTACGATAACGCCGAGCAGAGCGATTATAAACGACGCAAGACCTGTCTTTTTCAGCTCCTGAACGTCTGTTTCAAGACCGGCTGCGAACATAAGTACGATAACACCGATTTCGGCAATGTTCTTGATAAAATCGGTTTCCTGCAAAACTCCGAAACAGGCAGGACCTAAAAGAAGTCCAGCGATAAGAGCACCGACTACCTGTGGCAGTTGGATACGTCTTGTTAAAAGTCCGAGGATTTTTGTACTTATCAAAATAAGTGCAATGTCGAGTAAATATTTGTAAGATTCCATTGTTGTTGCCTCCTATATCCTATATAAATAAGTATTAATTTTTTAAATCTAAGAATTAATTTTACTCCTATAAGTGCATTTTATCAAGACAGCAAAAAAAACAAAAATAATAAAATTTTTTGTCTATTTTTCTACTTTTAGGACAGACGGTGTGAATTTGATTAAAATATAATTGCAATTAGGCGTGAAGTGGTATATAATATAAATATGCTGCAGACAAAACCGTTGCAGTTTTGTCTGCTTTATTTTGTTGACAGGCTCAGCATTAAAAAATAACAGAGTAGATTCGTGTGCGTGAAGTGCGGAGTGAACGGGGAGTTGTCACTTTGACGAAAAGCCTTAGGCTTGCGGTATACGGATTGCATCCCGCTGATTTACGGTAGAGAATATTATTTAAGCTCCCTATGGTAAGGGAGCTTTTTCTTTTTAACGGGACGGCTTTGTCTGAAAGGATATGAAGTTGATGAATTACAAAGAGGCAAGAGAGTACATAAAAAAAGCCTCGCAATACGGGATTGTTCCGGGATTGGATAATATATCAAATCTCTGCGATAAACTCGGTAATCCGCAGAATGAACTTGAGGTTATTCACATCGCCGGCACTAACGGTAAAGGAAGTGTAGGTGCTTTTGCCGAACAGATTTTGATTGAGTCCGGCAAGAAAGTCGGACGATATGTTTCACCGTCGGTTTTTGATTATCTTGAACAGTTTCGTATAAATGCAGAAAATATGAGTGAGGACAGATATGCTTATTATATAAGCCGTATCAGTGAAGTTGCGGACAAAATGACTCCGCACCCTACACCTTTTGAAATGGAAACGGCGGCGGCATTTTTGTATTTTAAAGAAGAACAATGTGATGTTGTTTTGATTGAAGTCGGTATGGGCGGACGTGAGGACGCAACCAATATTATTCCGAAAAGTCTTGTATCGGTGATAACTCCGATAAGTATGGACCATATGAAATTCCTCGGCAACACGCTGGAAGAAATCGCATATCAAAAGTCGGGTATTATAAAAAACAACGGACTTGTCGTTACGGCAAAACAGGAAAATTGTGTAATGAATGTCATAGAAAACGAGTGCTGTGAAAAAAATGCACGGCTTATAAAAGCCGACAATGTGACGGAATATGAAATATCGCTTGACGGTGAATATCAACGCGAAAATGCCGCCGTTGCGGAAGAAGTGTGCAGGCATATTGACGGTGTGAGCGAAAATGATATAAAGAACGGTTTAATAAATACGGTATGGCACGGCAGGTTTGAAAAAATATGCGATAAACCGGAATTTATAATTGACGGCGCACATAATACTGACGGTGCGAAAAGGCTCAAAGAAAGTATCGGAAAGTATTACGGCAATCGAAAAATCGTGTATATAACAGGTGTGTTTGCGGATAAGGCATACAAGCAAATTGCTGAAATAACCGCACCGCTTGCACAGAAGATATACACGATTACACCGAACAATCCGCGAGCATTATCAAACGAAAAATATGCAAGTGCAATAAGTGAATATAATCAAAATGTTGAGGCGGTAAGCCTTGATACAGCACTTAAATTGTGCCTTAATATGACGGATTGCGTTGTTATTTCGTTCGGTTCATTGTCGTTTTTGGGTGAATTGAAAAGAAAAACGGACGACATAATAAGTATGCGAAAATGCAACAATATTTTGAATAATAAAAATTTTCGTGACATTCTGTCAAAAATAAATTCTGCCGAAAAGGACAGAATTTACTGCAATCACGGAATTGACCATCTTTTAGACGTTGCAAGAAGTGCGTATATTTTGAATTTGGAAAACGGACTTAACATACCGAAAGAGATTATATACGGTACGGCTTTACTGCACGATATAGGACGGTATGAGCAGTATAAAAACGGCATAAATCATCACAAAGCAGGCGGTGAAATTGCGAAAAAAATACTTTGTGAATGTGGGTTTGCAAGTGATGAGATTGAATATATGGTTGAGGCGGTAAGGGCGCATAGGGAAATACCCGAAAAAGCGGAAACACTCGGCGATATTATTGCGATTGCGGATAAGAGAACACGTTTGTGTATGATGTGCAACGCAATAGATACCTGCAAGTGGAGCGAAAATGAGAAAAATACAGATATAGTGTTGTAAGGGGGATAAAAATGATAATAGGAAACAAGGAATTCGGAAATCATACATATGTAATGGGTATATTGAATGTGACGCCTGATTCATTTTCGGACGGAGGTAAGTTTAATAATATTGACAGTGCTTTAAAGCATACCGAACAGCTTATAAATGACGGTGCGGATATAATTGATGTCGGCGGTGAATCGACAAGACCGAATTATACAAAAATCAGTGATGAAGAAGAAATTGAAAGAGTTGTGCCTGTAATAGAAAAAATCAAGGCTGATTTTGATGTGCCTGTTTCGATAGACACATATAAAAGCAAGGTAGCCGCGGCGGCTGTCGGAGCAGGCGCGGACCTTGTAAATGATATATGGGGATTGAAATACGATAAGAATATGGCGGAAGTGATTGCAAAATCGGGTGCGGCGTGTTGTCTTATGCACAACAGAGAAAGAGCAGAATATAATTCCTTTGTGGAGGACGTACTTGACGACCTTAGAGAAACAATAGCCATTGCGAAAAAAGCGGGTATTGCTGACGATAAAATAATACTTGACCCCGGTGTGGGTTTTGCGAAGTCGTATGAACAAAATCTTATTATAACGAATAACGTAGACAGACTTAACGAACTCGGCTACCCTGTTTTGCTCGGTACGTCAAGAAAGTCAATGATAGGCTTGACGCTCGATTTGCCGTCAGATCAAAGAGTTGAGGGGACTGTTGCAACATCGGTTATAGGAGTTATGAAAGGCTGCAGATTTGTAAGGGTACACGATGTACTTGAAAACAAACGTGCGATACTTATGACCGAGGCAATAATAAACAGCTGATAAAAGGAGTGGAAAATGGACAAAATATCTATCAGAGGACTTGAAGTTTTTGCAAATCACGGTGTTTTCAAAGAAGAAAACGTACTCGGACAAAAATTTATCGTGAATGCGGAGCTTGTGTGTGACACAAGAAGTGCGGGCAAAGAGGACAATCTTGAAAAATCGGTTAATTATGCAGAAGTGTGCAATCTTATTACCAAAGTAATGAGAAACAACACATTTAAGCTTATTGAGGCGGCGGCGGAAGATATTGCCGAGAAAATATTGCTTGAATATGATTTAATAAGAGAAGTAACAATAACATTAAAAAAACCTTGGGCGCCGATTATGATGAGCGTTGATACTGTGGAAGTGAGCATAACGAGAAAATGGCATAGGGCATATATTGCACTCGGTTCAAATATGGGTGACAGCAAAGGTCACCTTGACGGTGCTGTCAAAGAACTTGACGCGGATAAGTGTTGCAGAGTGAAAAAAGTGTCGGAGTTTATCGTGACAGAGCCTGTCGGCGGTGTTGAACAGGACGATTTTTTAAACGGCTGTCTTGAACTTGAAACGCTTTACACACCGTATGAATTGCTTGATTTTTTGCATAAAATCGAACAGGCACATAACAGAGAACGCATTGTTCATTGGGGACCGAGAACACTTGATTTGGATATTATTCTTTATGACGATGTTGTTATGTACGAGGACGATTTAATCATACCTCATATCGAAATGGAAAACAGAGAATTTGTTTTAAAACCGCTTTGTGAGATAGCGCCTTATATAAAAAATCCCGTAAATGGAAAATCAATAAAACAACTTTTAAGTGAAATTCAAAAATAAATAATTTTGTACAAAATATTTTTATACTTTTTATGCAAAATAATACGATATGTCACTTGAAAAATATCGTTACTTATGATATATTTGTAATGTAAATGTAAAATAAGGTCGTAGACGGACGAAAACCGTCAAAGAGAGAGAGAAAATTTAATACATATCCAGTAAGAAGGAGAATTACAATGACAAACAACTTTATAAGTAACGAAACACCGATAGTCGGCAAGCTTAGTATCATAAGTATGAAAGGCTGTGAAGGCATAACGGCTAAGATTGATGAATATCTTAGAGCTTTTAGAGGTTATGAGGATACAGAAACTTATGTTACTCATGTAACTTGTCCGAGATTTGGTACAGGCGAAGGAAAATGCGTTATCGATGAAACTGTAAGAGGTCATGACGTGTATATCATATGCGACGTGTTCAATTACGGTGTTACCTATAAAATGTACGGAGTTGAAAATCATATGAGTCCTGATGACCACTATCAGGATTTGAAACGTGTTATTGCCGCAATGGGCGGTAAGGCAAGACGTGTTACTGTCGTAATGCCTATGCTTTACGAGGGCAGACAGCACAGAAGAAACGGTCGTGAATCACTTGATGCGGCACTTATGCTGCAAGAGCTTGTTCATATGGGCGTGTCAAATATCATTACATTTGACGCACACGATCCGAGAATTTCTAATGCAATTCCACTTGCAGGTTTTGATGATGTTCAAGCGACATATCAGATGATAAAGGCACTTGTCAGAGCCGTTCCTGATATATCACTAAACAAAAAAGATACTATTGTAATCTCTCCTGATGAAGGCGGTATGTCAAGATGTATGTACTATTCATCAGTGCTAAAGCTTGACCTTGGTATGTTCTATAAAAGACGTGATTACTCTGTAATCGTAAACGGCAAAAACCCTATTGAGGCTCACGAATATTTGGGACGTGACGTAAACGGTAAGGACGTTATTATCGTTGACGATATGATTTCATCGGGTGAATCTGTAATTGACGTTGCAAATAACCTTAAGAAGCAGGGTGCAAAGAGAATATTCGTATTTGCATCATTCGGTCTTTTCTGTAACGGTCTTGAGTGCTTTGATAAAGCGGCTGCAGACGGTATTGTTGATAAGATTTTCACAACAAATTTGATTTACAGAAATCCTGACCTTGCAACTCGTGAATGGTACTGTGAAGTTGATATGTCAAAATATATCTCACTTCTTATCGATACTCTTAACCACGATGAAACTATATCAAGCCTTCTTAACCCTGTTACAAAGATTAAGAATCTTGTTAGTAAACTTGAAAATAAATAGGAGATAATTATGCAGTGTGTGTTGTTGGCGGCAGGCTATGCCACAAGATTGTATCCGCTTACGGAAAATATGCCTAAGGCACTTTTAAAACTCGGTGACAAGACTATTTTGGAAATGGTTACGGATAAAATTGACGAGGTTAGCGACGTCGAAAATATCTACATTGTGACTAACGAAAAGTTTTATAAGCAGTTTGAAAAGTGGTGCGAAAGCTATAAAGGTCCGAAAAAAGTTAAGGTTATTAACGACCATACAACGAGTAATGATAACAGACTCGGCGCAATCGGTGATTTGAAGTACGTTATTGATACGGAAAATATCAATGACGAAATTCTTGTTATGGCAAGCGATAATATATTTGATTTTTCGCTTTGCGATTTTGTGGATATGTACCGCAGTAAAAACGCTGATATGATTTGTGCGCATACGATTGAGAATAAAGAAGATTTACATTCTATGGGCGTTGTTGAACTTGACGGTGACGGCAAGGTGACAAGTTTTGAAGAAAAGCCGAAACAGCCTAAATCGGATTTGGGTGTACCGCCGTTTTATCTGTATAAACGCGATACACTGCCTCTTATAGATACATATTTAAAAGAGGGCAATAATCCCGACGCACCGGGACATTTTATACCGTGGCTTATCGGTAAAAACGATGTGTACGCATATGTGTTTGACGCAGTTCGTATTGACATCGGTACACCGGAAAGCTATTATGACGCTTGTGAAAAGCAGAAAAACGGTACATTGTTTAATAACTAAAACCAAAGGGCAGTTTAAAAACTGTCCTTTTTACTTGCAATCAAAGATGAGGGAAACCTCATCTTTTTTTGTGTTCACAAATTGTTAAAAAACTAAATACAAAATATTCATTGACAAAAGAAACAATGTGAGTATAATAATAGATGAAAGGTCAAAGAAAGTCAAAGTCAAAGAGGTGATTGAAAAATGGGTATGAGTGATAAGATAGAAGCTTTCATAAACGAACTTCTCAAAGACGATACGGACGAATGGTTGGAGCTTAAACGAAACGAACTTGCTTCAATATTCGGATGTGTTCCGTCACAAATTAATTACGTTATTTCAACAAGGTTTAATCCCGACCACGGTTACATCGTCGAATCAAGACGAGGCGGCGGAGGTTATTTGAGGATTAAACAGGTAAAGCACGAAGATGGTATCATAATGCAGACCATCAAAGCCGTAGGCGAAAGCCTTGACGAGAAAACCGCTAAATCATATTTGGCAAACTTAATCAGGCACAACGCTCTTGATGAAAGAACAGCCTCAATTATATTCAGCGGAATATGCGACAATTCTTTGACTGTTAATCAACCGCAAAAAGACAAAGTAAGAGCAAATATATTTAAGAATATGCTTGCTATGGCAGGTAAATAAGGAGGATGATTGGAATGTATGATTTATTTTCAGATTTGTTTGATGGGTTTGATTGGTTTATGCAGCCGACAACTTATAAAGAGGAAAAAAAGTGTCCCGTTTGCGGACGTACTTATTCCGATTTCAGACGAGATGGCAAGCTTGGGTGCAGTGAATGTTACAAAGTGTTCAGAGGTCCTGTAACCGAAACATTACGACAAATTCATCCGAGTACCGTTCATGTCGGTAAGATACCGTCAAAGTCAGGCGAAGAACTTAAATTAAAGAGAAAGTACGAAACACTAAAGCAAGAACTTTCGGCGGCGGTTAAAAATGAGGATTACGAAACAGCCGCAAAACTTCATAAACAGATTCGTGAAATAGAAAATGAGGTGAAAAAGTCATGATTTGGTATAAAAATAATAATTCGGACATAGTTGTTTCAACAAGAATACGTCTTGCGAGAAATGTTGATAAAACACCGTTCCCGAATGCCCTAAAGGACACAAAGGAAGTAACAGAAAAAATTAAAAACGCTGTTTTGGGCGGTAATTCGACATTGGCAAAGGATTTTGACTTTATTGACCTTGATAATACACCGCTTATCAGAAAACAGGAGCTTGCCGAAGAACATCTTATAAGTCCCGTTATGTGCAAGGGCAAAGGTAAGTCGGTTATGATAAGCAAAGACCGGACAATGAGCATTATGCTTATGGAGGAGGACCATATCAGACTTCAAATCATAAAAGATGGCTTTGCACTTGACGAGGCTTACTCACTTGCAAGCAAGGTTGATGATGTAATCGAAGAAAATATCACATATGCTTTTGATAATGATTTCGGTTACTTGACAGCTTGCCCTACTAATACAGGTACAGGTATGAGAGCGTCGGTAATGATGCACTTGCCTGCACTCACAATGACCGAGAATATCAACAGAGTTATTTCTTCGGCAGGCAGTCTTGGCATTGAAGTAAGAGGTCTTTACGGCGAGGGTACAAAGGCATACGGTAATTTGTATCAGATTTCAAACAGAATTACTTTGGGACTTTCCGAAAGTCAGGTAATCGAAAAATTGACTAATGTGGTTAATCAGATTATCGATATGGAAACAAAAGCAAGAAATATGCTTAAAGAAAAAAATTATGACGTCATTGCGGACAGATTGTTCCGCTCATACGGTACACTTAAATATGCACGAAGTGTATCATCATCAGAGGCAAAATCACTTTTGTCCGATGTAATGCTTGGACAAAGTTTGGGTATAATTCCAAAGGAAAGCAAAATTGCACCGCTTGAATGTATGGTGCTTTCAGAGCCGGCGCTTGTGTGTGACGGTAAGGAATTATCACCGAATGAACGTGATAAAAAACGTGCAGAATTAATAAGAAACAATATCTAAATAACAAATAACACATAGAAGAAAAGGAGTTGATTATTATGTTATTCTCAAATTTCACAGAAAAAGCAAGAATTGCGATTAGCGAGGCTCACGATGCGGCTGCGGAAATGGGTCATAACTATATTGGCAGTGAACATCTTCTTATGGGACTTATTCGAGAGGGTAGCGGAGTGGCTGCTAAAGTGCTTGAAAAGAATGGCGTAACAGCCGAAAAGGTTAAAGATAAAATAAACGAATATATCGGTATCGGAGTTTCTCTCCCACAGCAGACCGAACTTCCGCTTACACCGCGTTCAAAACGTATTTTGGAAATGAGTGCGCTTGAGGCAAGACGTCTAAATCACAGTTATATCGGTACGGAACATCTGTTAATGGCTATCATTCGCGACGGTGACGGAGTTGCTGCAAAAATTCTTGAATCGCTTGGTGTTAATTTGCCGAACTTTTATACGGATACAGTCCGTTCAATAGAGGGTGACGTTGAAATGGAGTCACAGCCGGGCGGCGAATATCACCCAAATCCGAATTCATCAACACCTACTCTTGACCAGTTCGGACGTGACTTTACAGCTATTGCGAAAGAGGGTAAATTTGACCCCGTAATCGGCAGAAGTAAGGAAATCGAACGTGTAACTCAGATTTTGTCAAGACGTACAAAGAATAACCCGTGCCTTATAGGTGAACCGGGTGTAGGTAAAACAGCCGTAATTGAGGGACTTGCTCAGAAAATTGCGTCAGGCGACGTTCCTGAGCCGTTAAAGACAAAACGTCTTGTATCGGTTGACCTTTCAAGTATGGTTGCCGGTGCAAAATACAGAGGTGAATTTGAAGAACGTTTGAAGAAAGTTGTAAATGAAGTTCTTGCGGCAAAGAATGTAATATTGTTCATTGATGAATTTCATACAATCGTCGGTGCAGGCAGTGCCGAGGGTTCGATGGATGCGTCGAATATCCTAAAACCGTTCCTTGCAAGAGGTGAATTGCAGCTTATCGGTGCGACAACGCTTAAAGAATATAAGAAATATATCGAAAAAGACGCCGCACTTGAAAGACGTTTCCAACCTGTAACAGTAGGTGAGCCGACAGTAGAAGAAACGGTTGAGATATTGAAAGGTATCCGTGACAAGTACGAGGCACATCACAGCGTAACAATCACAGATGACGCATTGAAAGCCGCCGCGACATTGTCGTCACGTTATATCACAGACAGATTTCTTCCCGATAAGGCAATCGACCTTATTGATGAGGCGGCATCTAAAAAACGTCTTGGATCACAGACAGAGCCTGATGATTTGAAAGAAAAAGAAAAGAAACTTGAAAAATTGCAGTCGGAAAAACAAGAGGCTATAACTGCACAAGATTTTGAAAAAGCCGCAAAAATCCGTGATGAAGAAAAGGTATTGAAAGAAGAAGTTGACAAACTAAAATCTTCTTGGAAAGGTACAGGTTCATCTTCGGGACTTGTTGTAGACGAGGACGATATTGCCGACATCTTGGCAGACTGGACTCATATTCCTGCCGCAAGATTGAAAGAGGAAGAAATGGAGAGATTAAAGAATCTTGAAAATATTCTTCACGCAAGAGTTATCGGTCAGGATGAGGCTGTAAGTGCGGTTGCGAAAGCAATCAAGCGTGGCAGAGCCGGACTTAAAGACCCTAAACGTCCGATTGGCTCGTTCTTGTTCTTAGGTCCTACCGGTGTAGGTAAAACAGAACTTTCAAAGACTTTGGCTGAAGCAATGTTCGGCAGTGAAAATGCACTTATCCGTGTAGATATGTCTGAATATATGGAGAAACACGCCGTATCTAAATTTATCGGTTCGCCTCCGGGATATGTAGGATTTGAAGAGGGCGGTCAGCTTACTGAAAAAATCAGAAAACACCCTTATTCGGTAATCTTGTTCGATGAAATCGAAAAGGCACATCCTGACGTATTCAACATTATGCTGCAAATTCTTGATGACGGTATTCTTACAGACGCACAAGGCAGAAAAGTAGACTTCAAGAACACGGTTATCATTATGACATCTAACCTTGGTGCGAAAGAAATTCTTGGCAATGTATCATCTAAACTTGGTTTCAAGAAAGACGAGGAAAAAGACAAGAATATCAGTGAACACGACAGTATAAAGAATAAAGTTATGGAAGAAGTTAAACGTGCGTTTAAACCTGAATTCCTTAACAGAATTGACGATATAATCGTATTTGACAGATTGACAGAGGATAACATCAAGGAAATTGCAAAACTTATGCTTAAATCTCTTGAAAAACGTTTGAATGCGAATGAAATCAATGTAACATTTACGGAGAGTGCCGTAAGTAAAATTGCTAAGTCGGGCTTTGACCCTGTATACGGTGCAAGACCTTTGAGACGTGCAATTCAAAACGAAATCGAAGATATGCTTTCGGAAGAAATCATTGACGGTAACGTTAAGAGCGGTGACAGCATTACTGTAGATGTTGAGGGCGATAAGTTTACTGTTAAAAAATAAAACTCAAACAAGGCAGTCACAAAAGTGACTGCCTTGTTTATACAAAAAAATAGAGTTGCTCATTTGAGCAACTCTATATAAAATTTGGTTTTAATTATGCAGCAGGAGTAGCTGTAGGTGCAGTTGTTTCTGCAGGAGCTTCTGTCGGTGCTACAGTAGCAGATGGGTCTGCGGTAGCCTCAGGAGCAACAGTGGCTGTTGGGTCTACAGTAGCCTTAGGAGCAACAGTAGCTGTTGGGTCTGCAGTAGCAGTTGGTTCAACTGTTTCGGCAGGAGTATCAGTACCGTTTATAACAACTTCAGCTTGGCTGATCTTTAGATCATCACCTTCATATTGTACTGATTTATTGCCTACATTGTTAACTGAGTCAACAAGAAGCGATGTGTTGTAACCAAGCTTTGTGTTGTATCCGTTTGAAAGTTGGAATGAACCCTTTTCGCCTGTAAGTGACTTAAATGTAAGTTTCATAACAGCGCCGTCTGTCTTAACTGCTGTTTCGGCATTAATAGTAATAGATGCTGCTTTTACATAACCGTATGTAAATTCAGGGTTTGCTGCACCGATTGCACCTTCGATTACGTTGTCGCCGTTTACAAGTTCGGCTTTTACGAATTCAAATGCAGTAGGGTCATACTTAACAGTTGCAGTTACGCCTGAAACAAATTTTTCAGTCGGAAGATTTTCTGCGTTTACAGAAAGAACAACTTCTTCATCCTTAGCGGCTGTTAGCTTGTCAGCTGAAAGTGACAATGCAGGAACACCTGCGTCTGCTGAAGGAGCGTTAGCTGTTGTGATATTGATTGTGTAATCTTCACCGTTCCACTGAACATCTGCGTCAAGAGCCTCGCTGATTGCTCTTAGAGGAATCATTGTTCTGTCGCTGATGATTTGAGGAGCAACGTCCAAAGTTACGTCATTTTCAGGAGCAACGAAGTCTTGTCCTGACATAAGAGCTCCGAAAACACCGCTTACGTCAAAAACTTTCATTGTACTGTCGTCAATAGTCAATCTGATAAGAGTTTTGTTATCAGAACTTGTAACGTCAACAGTTCTTGTATCTTCTTTCCATTCAACCTTTGCACCCATAGCCTCAAATACGCCTCTTGCAGGAACAAGAGTAGTACCTTCGCCAAGAATTACAGGAGCTTGGTCGTCAAAAAAGATTTGACCTTGGTTCACGAATACAGTAGGAGTTTTATCCTCTGCCATAGCAATACCTGTGCATGAAACTGCAAGTGCAGCTGCAAGAGAAATGCTTAAAATTTGTTTCTTCATAAAAAATACTTCCTTTCATTTTACGAATTTATCAAACATTATAACACAAAAACTCGAAATATACAATAAAATTTTTTAAATTTGTATAGCCATACAATCGAAAATGTAGTATAATAATAAACAACTGAGGTCATATAGAGGATATATCGCCTTAAGCTCCAAGAAAATGAAAGGAGTATCTGAATATGAATGCGTTTTTGGAATACTTAGTAAAATATGTACAGTTGCTTAGAATAAGTGATTTAATTGATATATTGATAGTTTCGGTTATTGTGTATTATCTTATAAATTTAATTCGTGAAACAAGAGCAATGCAGCTTGTAAAGGGTATTATATTTTTGTTTATGGCATTCTTTTTAAGTCAGTGGCTGAAACTTAATGCTTTAAACTATATTTTAGGCGGTGCAATGCAAATCGGTGCATTTGCGGTAATCGTAATATTTCAGCCCGAATTGCGTAATTTGCTTGAAAGAATGGGACGTTTCAAAGTCGGACGCATAATTGATTTTGCGTCGGACACTACAGAGGACGATTTACACAGGGTTATAGATTCGATTGCACAAGCCGCCGCGAATATGTCGGCGACAAAGACTGGTGCGCTTATTGTAATGGAACGTGCAACGCGATTGGGTGAATATATAAGTACGGGAACAATGCTTGACGCGAATGTATCAAGCGGACTTTTGGAGAATATATTTGTACCGAACACACCTTTGCATGACGGTGCGGTTATAATAAGGAATAATAAAATTGTGACAGCCGGCTGTCTTTTGCCGCTTACCGCAAATAATAATTTATCAAGAGATTTGGGTACACGTCACAGAGCGGCGATAGGACTCAGCGAAGTCACAGACGCGGTTATTATAGTGGTTAGCGAAGAAACAGGCAAGATTTCCATAGCGTTAAACGGCTCGCTTACGCGTAATCTTTCAAGAGAGTCGCTTGCAAAGGCACTTAAAAAGATTATGAGTCAAAAGCAGGAAACGAACGAAAAGATAGATAAGATTATGTTTTGGAGGACGAAATGACGGAGAAGAAAGCGAATGTAACAAATACTCAAAAGCTGAAAACCGTAATACTTTCGGTTTTCCTTGCAGTAATCGTGTGGTTTATGGTTATATATGTGAATGACCCCGATATTACGACTACCGTTTCGGATTTGAATGTAAGATTTGTCGGTGAAATGTCGCTTAGGGATAAAAAACTTGCGGTAACCGGTAAGGATAAAATTCCCGAATTGTCGGTTGTTGTAACGGGTAAACGAAGTGACCTTATGAATTTTATGGACGATATATATGTTCAGGTTGATGTCAGCGATATTGACTCAACGGGTGAATATAATTTGTCGGGAGTGATTTCAATTCCGACAACGAGAATTTCAGTTGAAAAGGAAAAGTACGGAGATATTCCGATTACGGTTGAACCGCTTGAAATGAAAGATATTGAGGTTACTGTAAAACAGACCGGTATGCTCAAAGACAAGATAGTAAAATCGTCTGTAAATAATCCGACTGTCACAATAACAGGTGCAAAAAGTGAAATAGACGAGGTTGCAGGTGCTATTGCAACGGTTGATGTGTCAAGTATTCAAGAGGACGGCGTGGAAAACGTGAACTATCTTCTGACGGACACAAACGGTGAACTTATAAACAAGAATGAAACGATTGAAAGTGCACGTTCTTATGTGGAGGTTGTAAATACGATATATGACGCAAAACTTTTGCCTGTTGTGCCAAGACTTTCGGCAGAGCTTGACAAGGAATATATTTTGAAAGCGGATAAATCTTTTGCCACACCCGCAAGCGTTACGGTTGGCGTGGACGAAACTAATACGGATGATAAAGTCATTGCACTTATAGATAAAGTTCCGTCAGACGGTTTCGGCGAATATGAACTTGAATTGTCAAGCGGTATGTATATACCGGAGGATAATAAAAAAGTCAAGTATAAATTGGATATAGTAAAAAAAGCCGTTGCACAGCTTGAACTTACCGTACAGGCACAAAATGTACAATCAGGTTTGACGGCTAAGATAAACAATAAACTCATCGCACAGGTTTGGGGTGAGGAAGGAAAAATTACCACAGATAATGTAAAGGCTTACGTTGACGTAAGCGGACTTGGAGCGGGAACATACAATTTGCCTGTAAAAATTGAAGGTGAAAATGTTAGTTTCGCAGAAAATTATACAATAGAAGTTACTGTAGAATAGGAGAATGAATAAATGGCAGATAAATTAGTGAGAGGAAACAGTATGGACGGTGCAATCCGTGTTTTTGCGGCGGTGACAACCGACCTTGTGAATGAGGCACAGAGAATACATCATACTTATCCGGTTGCAACGGCTGCACTCGGCAGATTGCTTACAGGTGCGGCAATTATGGGTGCGGCAGGATTGAAGAATGAAACAGACAGTATGACGGTTCAGATAAAGGGCGAGGGTGAAATTACAAACCTTGTTGCCGTTACGGATTGTCACAGTAGGGTCAGAGGTTACGTTTCAAACCCGTATGTTGACAGACCGCTTAACAATAAAGGTAAACTTGATGTCGGCGGTGCTATCGGCGGCGGATATTTGAGTGTTGTACGCGATTTGGGATTGAAAGAGCCGTATGTCGGACAAATTCCGCTTGTATCGGGCGAAATTGCGGAGGACTTGACATATTATTATGCAAAAAGTGAGCAGATACCTACATCGGTTGCACTTGGCGTGCTTGTTGATACAGACAACAGCGTAATAGCGGCAGGCGGTTTTATGATACAGCTTATGCCGGAGGCTACCGAAGAAATGGCGGTTCAGCTTGAAGATATATTAAAGGAATTGCCGCCTGTTACGACAATGATTAAAGAGGGTATGACTGCGGAGGATATTCTGTTCAGAGTAACGGAAGGATTTTCGATGGTATGTGAAAACAAGGCGGTTGTACCGGAATATAAGTGTACGTGTTCAAAAGAGCGTATGGAAAAAGCACTTATTTCAATAGGTAAAAAAGAGCTTGAAGAACTGATTGAGGATCAGGGGGAAGCTGAACTTACTTGCCAGTTCTGTGATAATAAATACCATTTCAATAAGAAAGAACTCGAAGATTTATTGGAAAAAGCAAAATAAATAAAGAATTTAGTAAAAAATGCTTGACAATCCGAGAGAAAATCTATATAATATTTGAGGTGTCTATTTTTATGATAGGAATAAAGACGGCTGATTGGGGCCGGAATTAAGCAGAGGAGGTGCTGTAACAATGAAAAGAACATTTCAACCGAAAAAGCGTCAAAGAGCTAAGGAACACGGTTTCAGAAAGAGAATGTCTACTAAGTCAGGCAGAAAGATTTTGGCTAGCAGAAGACAGAAGGGCAGAAAGAAGTTATCTGCATAATATATGAAGATGTAGGCAGGAAGCGGGGAGGAATTCTTTGCTTGTTGCCTTTTTTCATAATAAGACAAATGAGGTTTAATATGAAAAACACTCAAAGTTTAAAACTCAACAGAGATTTCAGACGTGCATACAAGGGTGATAACTTTGTCGGAGGATATACCGTTGTATATATGAAGAAAAATAAATATCAGTTTAACCGTCTTGGTTTGAGAGTCGGTAAGGCGACCGGTAAGGCTGTTACGCGAAATCGCTTGAAAAGGCTTATGCGTGAGAGTTATCGCCTTATGGAAGATGATATTGAAAAGGGTTATGACTTCATAATTGTTGCACGAAACAGAGCTGTTGGAAAAACACAGTCGCAGATTCAAGGTGATATTAGGTTTGCTATGAGAAAGCTGGGACTAATTAAATGAAAAAATTTTTAATCGCATTGATTGATTTTTACAGACACCAAATTTCACCGTATAAAGGCGGGGCGTGCTGCCGGTTTGTCCCGACCTGTTCACAATATGCAAGAGAGGCAATAGAGAAATACGGTGCTTTGTACGGGACATATCTTGCCGTAAGAAGAATATTGAGATGTCATCCGTTTCATAAGGGCGGCTATGACCCTGTACCCGATAAACATAAAGGCAGCGGAGAGGAAAAATAAGACATATGTTTGAATATCTTATTACACGACCGATGGGCTTTATAATTGAGCACATCTATAATCTTGTTTCAAATTATGGTCTTGCGATAATTATCTTTACGATTCTTATAAAGCTGATTTTAATTCCGCTTAACATACATTCGCAAAAGGCTATGAAGAAACAGCAAAAAATACAGCCGATGATGGCTGAACTTCAAAAGAAGTATGCAAATGACCAAGAAAAACTTCAGCGTGAAATGATGAAGATTTATAAGGAAAATAATATAAGTATGACAGGCGGCTGCTTGCCTATGCTTATTCAAATGCCTATATTGATTGGTCTTTATCAGGTTATTCAGAAACCTCTTTCATACCTTGCAGGTGTTGATTGGGCTAATGCGTCTGTAATTAACGAAGTTATCCGTCTAAAGGACGCAATGGTAAATTTGGGATATAACATTGGTAATCTTGCTAATGCTACAATGGAACAGCTTGCGAACAATTCGCAAATCCAGCTTTCAAAGTGGGCAGGTATTGTCGGAACACAGGGAACGGCTCTTGAAGGTGTTTCGGGCGGAGTTCACCCTTGGGTATTGAATTTCAATTTCCTTGGTCTTGACCTTTCAAACGCACCGTCAGCGGCTTTCGGACATATTATGGCACTTGATTTTTCAAATATGAGTGTTATACTATTGTTGTTAATTCCTGTTTTGGCGGTTATTGCGTCGGTAATTTCAATGAAAGTTACTCAGGCACAGACAGGTCAAAATCAAAATACAGAAGGACAGGCTGCTCAAATGACAAAGTCAATGAATCTTATGATGCCGGTAATGACAGCGTTCTTTACAGTTACACTTCCGGCAGGTCTTGGATTGTACTGGATTATAAGCTCAGTTGTACAAATTCTTCAGCAGTTGATACTAAATGCTTTTTTAGATAAGAAAGGGGAAGAGATCGTTGTCACAGTTCCAGAAAAGAAACAACAGCATAGAAAAAAACGCAAAAAATAAACAAGACGCAATCGAACTTGCATTAAAAGAGCTTAACGCAAGCAGAGAGGACGTTGAAATAGAAGTTCTTGACGAGGGTTCAAAAGGATTTTTGGGAATCGGTGCAAGAGATGCGCGTGTTAGAGTAACTCTTATAAAGAGCGAAGAACCTGTAAATGAAACTTATGTTCAAGAAAAAGAAGAAGCAGCAGAAACAGAAGTTAAGCCTGTAAAGCGTGAGCCGAAAGTGAAGAAAGAATCACTTGGCGATCCGGCTGATGACGCTAAGAAATTCCTAAGCGACATATTTAATGCAATGGATCTTGATGTTGCCATTGACGCAAAGATGGAAGAACAGTCTGTTTCAATCGACCTTTCAGGCGAAAATATGGGTATTGTAATCGGTAAAAGAGGTGATACTCTTGACAGCTTGCAGTATCTTACTTCACTTGTTGTAAACCAAAGATCAGATGATTATATCAAGGTTTCAATAGATACTGAAAATTACAGAGAAAAACGTGCGGAGGCATTGTTGGCACTTTCAACACGTCTTGCCGATAAGGTTACAAAGACAGGTAAGAAGTTTACTTTAGAGCCGATGAATCCGTATGAAAGAAGAATAATTCATTCAAATCTTCAAGACAGCGAAACAGTAACAACTTATTCTGTAGGTTCTGAACCGTATCGTAAAGTCGTAATTGCACCTAAGAATGCAAAGCCTTACGGTAAGGGCGGTTACAAAAAGGACGGCTATAAAAAGAGAGGTCCAAAGCCGCACAGAAATCATTCGGATAAGCCTGTTGCAGAAAAGACAGGAAGCTACACAACAACTTATAAAGCTGACTTCAAGCCTCAACAGCATAAGGCAGAATACAAGAACTTTGAAGATTATCTTGCAGGTCACAGTGATGAATTTAAAGGTGAAGAATAAGTCTAAAAGCTATCGCATTTTGCGGTAGCTTTTTATTTGTTAAAAATGTATCAAATTGACAAAACAAATATAGCATTGTATAATAAAAATAAAGTACCAAAATATAAGGAGCGGAGATATGAAAACGGAATTTGTGAGATACCTCGAAAGACTATCGGAACTTTATCCGACGATAGACAAAGCGTCTACGGAGATTATCAACTTGCAATCAATTCTGAATTTGCCAAAGGGAACGGAACATTTTCTTTCTGATATTCACGGTGAATATGAGTCGTTTTCGCACGTTTTGAGAAACGGCAGCGGTGCGGTCAGAAAGAAGATTGATGATGTATTCGGGCATACACTCGGTACAAATGACAAGAGTGAGCTTGCGTCACTTATTTACTATCCAAAAGAAAAAATAGATTACATAAAAAGCCTTGATAAAGATACGGAAAATTGGTACAAAATAACGCTTTACAGGCTTATTGAAATATGTAAGGTCGTTTCGTCAAAATACACGCGTTCAAAGGTCAGAAAAGCACTTCCTCTGGCATATGCGTATGTTATCGAAGAACTTATAACGGAAAAACCTGAGGTTTTAAATCGCGGTGCGTATTATGACGGAATAGTGAATACAATTCTTGAAATCGGTGCGGCGGAAAAGTTTATTATCGCAATAGCGGAACTTATACAACGACTTGTCGTTGACCATTTGCACATAATAGGCGATATATACGACAGGGGCAGCGGTGCGCATAAGATAATGGATAAGCTTTGCTCTTATCATTCACTTGATATTCAGTGGGGTAACCACGATATTCTTTGGATGGGGGCGGCTGTCGGCAATCCTGCTTGCATTGCAACCGTTATCAGAAACAGTATCAGATACGGCAATCTTGACGTTATCGAGGACGGTTACGGAATTAATATGATACCGCTTGCAACGTTTGCTATGAGTGTGTATGCAGATGATGACTGCAGTTGTTTTGAAATTAAAAACAAAAAACACTCATACGAAACGGAAATCGAACTTGAAATGAAAATGCACAAGGCGATTACCGTTATTCAATTCAAACTTGAGGGACAGCTTATACAAAATCACCCTGAATTTGATATGAACGAAAGGTGCTTGCTTGATAAAATTGACTTTGAAAACGGTACGGTAACTATCGGTGAAAATGTTTATAAAATGAAAGATGTCAATTTCCCTACGATTGACAAGGAAAATCCGTATAAACTCACCAAACGTGAAGAAGATATGATGAATAAACTTTACAGCGCCTTTGTTAAGTGTGAAAAATTGCAGAAACATATGCAGTTAATGCTGAAAAAGGGCGGTATGTATAAGGTTTATAACGGTAACTTGCTGTTTCACGGTTGTGTGCCGATGAACAGTGACGGCAGTTTCAAGGCGGTCAATGTGAACGGCAAGGATTATAGAGGTAAAGAGTTGTATGACGCCTATGAGGCTTGCGTGAGAAAAGTACTTGTTTCAAACAATAAAAAAGAAAAAAGCGTCGGCGGTGATATTTTGTGGTATCTTTGGAGCGGTTCGGGGTCACCATTGTTTGGTCGTGACAGAATGACAACGTTTGAAAGATACTTTGTTGAGGATAAAACTTCACATCACGAAGAAAAAAATGCGTATTATGATTTGATTGAAACGGAGGACGCGACAAACAGGATTTTTGAAGAGTTCGGTCTTGACGGAACAGGGCATATTATAAACGGCCATGTTCCAGTACATCAAAGCGAGGGTGAAAATCCGCTTAAATGTGACGGCAAGGTTATAATGATTGACGGCGGTTTTTCAAAGCCGTATCATAAAGTTACCGGCATTGCGGGATATACTCTTACATATAATTCATACGGACTGACATTGACAGCACACGAGCCGTTTGAATCGGCGGAACAAGTTATTCAAAACGGTAAAGATATTGTGTCAAATCAAGTTGCCGTTCAACACGCATTTAACAGAATACTTGTCGGCGATACCGATAACGGTAAGAAATTGAAAGAAAATATAGCCGATTTAAAAGGGCTTATAGAGGCGTACAGACAAGGTATTATAAGCGAACGAGAAAAATAAAACATCATTATAAAATCAGTACACAAAAATAAAGTAGCCAAAACCGTTTAGGTTTTGGCTATTTTAGTCTGTTGTTTTCTACGAGATTTTTAAATTCCTTCAGCTTATCAAGTGTATTTACACCTGTTCCGCGGTCAAGAATTTTTTGCTGCATTTCGGCGGAAAGTGAGTTGAAATATTGCGTTGCCTCAACATTCGACGAAATAAGCTGACTTATATTTTCGCAATCCATAAAATCACCCTGTAATAGTATGTGCGAGTAATTACAAATTATGCGATAAATTGTTGCTTGCGTTTATAGGTGTGCTGTTTTTGTAATTTTTGCCGAGTATCAAAACCGACAGAAACGGTATTTTTCGTATTATGAATTTTGACAAGACAATCGGAATAAACAATCCCAACACAAGCACCGATACACAGCATATAACAGTCGGAAACGGTGAATATGCGAGCAGTATTCCCATCAATCCCGACACAAGAAACGGTGCGTGCATAAGATAAATGTCATACGAATACATACCGAGTGTTTTTAATAATCTTTGCGGTGCTTTGTTTTGGAGATGTTTTGAAATGTTGCATACCGTCATAATTCCCGTTACGGACGAGATACTTCTTATCAAATACAGTACACCTTTCAAAACACCCGACGGCATTTGTGTAACGTAAAAATAACTGTACAGACAGTTGGTAACAACGAATATCACTGCGGCGACAATAGTGTTAATTGATTTTTTGTTGCCGGTGCTAAACGCAATTCTTGCAAGTGAGAAAAACAGTAAATCGCTTGTTACATAGTCAAGTATTCCGTAATAATGCACATATGCTTTTGAAATATACAATCCGAGAAGTACAATAAGCATGGGTTTTGATTTCATAATTTTCGGAATAAGTATATTCACAAGGAATACAATAAACAGTGAAAAAACAAACCATAAATGCTTGTCAATGTGGTTATTGTATGTAACAATTTGCAGAATTGCGTCTTTTAAATCTACTGCCGTATATCCGCCGTTTTCAAGAACTTTTGCAAGTAGTGGAATTTTTAACGAAAAACCGATAAATAAATATGCAAATGTTGAGAATATCAAATACGGCAACATCAGATATTGTAATTTTCCGAGTGTGAATTTTCGCTTGTTCGTGTAGTGAGAAAGTCCTTTTTCAAACAAATATCCCGATAAAAAGAAGAATAACGGCATATGAAAATTATATATAAATATCCATAAAAAGCCTGCAAGACCTGTTTCGCGAACCTGAGGAACAAGTGTATGACCGAGTACAACGAGGATTATTCCGATGCCTTTTGCAATGTCTATCCAATCAAGTCTTTTTGTATTCATAGCGATTAACCTTCCTTGATTATAAATTATATGTATGATTATATAATAGTTGTAACAATAGTGTCAAGTATTGTTATTTGATTTGAAATATTAAATTTGATATAATTGTTACACATATTATAGTGGGAGGAGTCTGCCTTGAAGATATTGTTGGTAAATAAATATCTGTACCGAAAAGGCGGTGCGGAAACTTATTTTATAAAATTAGGCGAATATCTGAAATCACTCGGCAACGAGGTTGAATATTTCGGTATGGCAGATGAGCGTAACTGTGTAGAAAATAGGGTAGAGGCATATACGGAAAACATTGATTTTCACAAAAAATCGTTAAAGCATATTACTTACCCTTTTAAAATTATTTATTCGGTTAATGCAAGAAAACAAATCCGCAAGGTGCTAAGCGATTTTAAACCGGATGTTGTACATTTGAATAACTTTAATTATCAGCTTACGCCGTCAATAATATATGAAATAAAGAAACATAATATACCGATTGTTTACACCGCACATGACGTACAGCTTGTATGTCCCAATCATAAATTAAAAAATGATTATACGGACGGTCTTTGCAGAAAATGTGACGGCGGTAAGTATTTTGAGTGTGTAAAAAATAATTGTGTACATTCTTCAAAAATACGCAGTATTCTTGGTGCGGTCGAGGCTTGGTACTATAAATTGCGTCATACATACAAAATGATAGATTTAACCGTCTGTCCGTCTGAATTTATGGAAAAAGAAATCAGCCGTAATGGTGATATAAACGGAAGAACGGTTACGATGTACAATTTTATTGACGAGATAAAACCATTGGGAGCAGAATGTGAAAATTATGTTTTGTATTTCGGCAGATATTCAGAGGAAAAGGGAATATCAAAACTTGTCAAAGCGGCAAAGAAACTTAGTAATATACCATTTGTATTCGCGGGCAAGGGCGAACTTGAAAATGAAGTGAACAGTGCGGATAATATTAAAAATGTCGGTTTTAAGACAGGCGATGAATTAAGGAATATTATAGAAAAAGCGTTGTTTACCGTACTTCCTGCCGAATGGTCGGAAAATTGTCCTTTTTCTGTTATGGAGTCGCAGAGTCTTATGACTCCCGTACTCGGTGCAAAAATCGGCGGTATTCCCGAACTTATCAATGACGGCAAAACAGGCATACTTTTTGAAAGCGGAAACTTGAAAGAGTTGACTGAAAAGATAGAATATTTGTATAACAACAAAGAACTTTGCAGACAAATGAGTGAAAATTGCAGAGATATAAAGTATGACACAATAAAAGAATATTCCGAAAAACTGATAAAACTGTATAAGGAAGTTATAAAATGAAAATCGCAATGATAGGACATAAAAGAATACCGTCACGCGAGGGCGGTGTTGAAATAGTTGTTGAAGAACTTGCCACAAGAATGGTTGAAAAAGGTCATAGCGTGACGGTGTATAACCGCAAAGGAAAACACGTTTCGGGCGGTAAGACCGTTAATTTGAAAGAATATAAGGGAGTTAAGATAAAGAGTGTACCGACGTTTGAAAACGGTAAACTCAATGCGATAGTTTATTCGATTATAGCAACATTTCTGGCACTTTTCGGCAGATATGACGTTATACATTTTCACGCCGAAGGTCCTTGTTCAATGATATGGCTTCCGCATTTATTCGGGATACATACCGTTGCGACAATACACGGACTTGATTGGCAGAGAGCCAAATGGGGCGGATTTGCCACGAAATTTCTCAAATTCGGCGAAAAAACGGCGGCGAAATATGCAGATGAACTTATTGTACTGTCTGAGGGAACGCGTGACTATTTCAAAAAAACTTACGGCAGAGAAACGGTTTTCATACCGAACGGAATAGATGTTCAAAATGAAAAGAAAGCCGATATAATCACAAAAAAATACGGTCTTGAAAAAGACGGATATATATTGTTTCTTGCAAGAATTGTTCCGGAAAAAGGACTGCATTATTTGATAGACGCATTTATGCATACGGATACTGATAAAAAACTTGTAATTGCCGGAGGAGTAAGTCATTCAAGCGAATATGCAAAACAAATTCACGATATGGCAAAAGACGACAGAATAATATTTACCGGCTTTGTCGAGGGGGACGAGCTTTGGGAGCTTTATTATAATTGCAGAATGTATGTACTTCCGAGTGACGTTGAGGGTATGCCGATAAGCCTGCTTGAAGCAATGGCTTGCGGTTGTGAGTGTCTTGTAAGCAATATAGATACTGCAAAAAACGTAGTAGGGGAGTATGGGTATACATTTAAGAAAAGTGATGTAAATGACCTTAAAAACAAGCTGTGCGAAATACTCGGCAAACCGAAAGCGGATAAGGCAGAGCAGATTGAATATGTAAAAAACAATTACAGTTGGGACGAAATTACGGACAGAACATTGGAATTATATAAAAAATGATAAATGACGGAGATTTGTTTTCTGTCAAAAAGGTGAATTGAATGAAAAAAAGAATTTCACTGTACGTCAGAAGTGTATTGACATTTTTGCGTATAGTAATAACAAAAATATTTAATATAAAAGGTTTTCACTCTGCATTTATACAGGATTTTTCGATTACAACAAAAATATCTGTAACTGAAAGAGGGAAGATTTTATTAAAAAAGCATATACATACTAAACGTAATGTTATTTTATGTGCAGAGGGCGGAACTCTTGAAATCGGCGAAGAGTGTTTTTTCAACAACGGCTGTATGGCGGTTGCAAAAGAAAGAATAACCATAGGAAATCGAGTGGCATTCGGTCCGAATGTGCTTATATATGACCACGACCATGACATATCATCGGCGGAAAGCATACACGACAGCGGTTATAAAACGTCGCCTGTCGTTATAGGTGATGATGTGTGGATCGGTGCAAATACAGTTATACTTCGCGGAACGGTAATAGGGCGTGACTGCGTTGTCGGTGCGGGTTCGGTGCTGAAAGGCGTATATCCCGCAGGCAGTGTGATAGTGCAGAAACGAACTGAAAATATTGATGAGAAAGGGCGTGTAAGCGGTTGATTATAAACGGTGAAAAACGAAAGATAGCAATGGAAATTGCGTATATTGTAATGCTTATGTCTGCGGCTATGGGTGACCTAAAAGTGTTTTCCGTTTCCCAAACCCGTATGATGAAAGCGATAAGTCTTTTCATTGTTGTTATGGCTGCGGCGTACCTGTTTATATCAGGACGGTTGGAAAGAGTTAAAACGGCGGCAAGCTTTGTCGGTGTTTACGGCTTTGTCCTTATCGGAATTATCGTATGGTCGATATTTTTGTGGATAATCAACATTGAATCTATCGACTTCATTCTGCGTGGCGCATCGAAATTTATGTATCAGTTTCTGGTGCTGCTCATTATTTTCTCCGGTGCATATTTGTTCGGAGAACGAGCGATATTTACTACATTTTACGGACTTGCGGCGGCAAATATGCTAATGGTCGTGTACAACTTGGGCGTGTACGGAATATCGGACAGTATAAATTCCGTAATTGCAATGCTTATGGGCAGTGATGCACAAGAAGGTTTTGCAAGGGCAATGGAAATACACGATATTACGTTTACATACGGCTTTTTCATAATATACTTACTGTTTTTTGCACAACATACGAAAGAGAGAATATTATGCCTTTTGGTGTCAATATTCTTCTTCATACTCGGATGGAAAAGAATTGCACTTTTGGCTTTGCCGGTTGCGTTGTTTTTCGGATTGATTATGGGGCGAATGAAACCTAACAGACGTATCGGATTTATGAAATTCATCGGTTGGTGTGCGGTTATCATTTCGTTTGGGTATGTGGTTGTAACAAAAACAGGTGCATTTGAATACATAACGAATTACTTCGGCATAGATACAATGGGTAGAAATGATGTGTACAAGTACATTGAAAAATACTATCAGATAAGCTTAGGTTTTATGGGGTACGGATTTGAGTACACAACAGTAATTTTACAGAAAATTATGGTTGAAAATCCTAACGCACATATCGGTGTCGTTGCACTTCACAATAACATACTTACAATTTACATAGAGCTCGGTTTCTTGGGATTCTGGGCATGGATGATATATACTTGGGTATTTCAGGTTAATTGGATGATAAATCACTGGGGAGAAAAAACAGGTATGCTGTTCTTCCTCTGTGAAATGTACATCTTTATAACATACACAACAGATAATACATTATACTATTTCTTTACAAGTCTTGTACTGAGACTTATGCCGCTGGCTTATGCATTCCATATTCCGACAACACAAGATATAAAGCTGTGGCCATGGGTAAAGGAAAAAAATAGTTAAATGCAGAAAACTATGATTGGAATTAATGGAAGAATGTGATAAAATATAAAGTGGTTATGATATTTTAAGATTATAAATTATAGTTGGGAGAGAGAAGATGAAAAAAATGTGGAAAGGTCTGCGTCGTTTCTTTAAGAGAAGTGATGAAAAATTTACAAATGTAAATTTGGAAGACGCAAACATATTCAAGCGTATTCTTTTTATAGTGCTCAGCAATATAAAAACGATAGCCGTACTTATGTGTGTGTTTGTATTTATATCTCTTATCGTGACGTATACAGGCAGTTTTAACAAGAAAAGCGTAGTGTTGTCGCTTAACTATGAGGAAGCGTCAAAGGGGCAGAACCCTAACCTTACACGTTACAATGTCTATGAATTAAAGTCTGACAGAGTAATGGAAAGGGTAATCAGTAATGCCGGACTTCAGGACGTTTTGACACCGACTGAACTTTCGGAACATATTGATATTGCCGAAAACAGCAGCGGTAAGACGATAGATCCGAACGATTCAAGCACTTACTATATTTCAACAAGCTATACGGTTTCGTACAGAATGAACAGGGAGATTAAAAATATTTCTGTTGACGATATGATGACGCTTATTTGTAAATCGTATAACGATATGTTCCATGAGGAATATGTAGGTACAAAGTCTGTCCTAAAGTACGACCTTGGCGATATTGACGGCAAGGAATATATCGAAATCGCAAAGCTGTTTACAAACAAATCGGATCAAATGCTTAGATATATTCAGCAAAGAATCGAAGAAAATGCTACATATCGTTCAGACATAACCGGTCAGAGCTTTCAGACTATAAAGAAAATGATTCAAAATGTTCAGAATTACAGTATTAAAAAATACAGTGCATTCGTACTTGAATCGGGACTTTCAAGAAACAAAGACCACTACATAAGAACATTGAATTATAAAAACGATATGCTGAATATAAACTACCAGAAATTTATGATTGATTACAATGTCAGAAAACAACAGGTACAGGACTATGATTCGGCAATGATTGGTACGGTTATGGTGCCGTCAATCAACGAAAAACAGGAATATTATATGTCGAGAACAAATACGGGTACTGACTACCTTACAAAAGAGGCTGATTACAGTCTTTCGCAAGGTAATGCGGTTGACCGTGACATTATCGACAACAACGATATAATCGCAAAAGTAAACGCGTCAACGGCTGATGAGGAAAGCTATAAAAAAGCCGATGAGCTTATCAAAATAGTTGATGAAGAATTAAAGCAAGTAGCAAATACTGCCGACACAACCGACAAGGAGTATATCAAGCATACAACAAAGGATTACTTGACGTTTACCGAATATACAGGCTCGGGTAACAAGATGTTTATTCTTGAAACGGTTATCGGAACTGCCGTAGTATTCTTTATTATACTTTGTGCTGTATATTACGTTATAGACGGATATATCAGACGAAAGGAGGACGGCAGATATGAATAAATTTAATTTGCTTAAATATCTTAGTAAATGGAAATATCTTATTTTTGCTGTCTGCGTACTCGGTGCATTGATTGTTTACAAGTATGCCATGTATAATCAGGAATATACAGCAAGTACGGTTATCAGTTATACCGGACAGAATGCCGCAGACGGAAAAACTCCGAGCGGTGACGATATAGACGTTACGGAAATTTATTCGGCGGCGGTAATAACCAATGTTTTGGAGGACCTTAACTTGAATATCGGTGCGGACGCAATCCGTTCAAAATGTAAGGTTACGGAAATTATCCCTCCGGACGAAGAAGTTAAAAAACAGGCTCTTTTGGAAGCCGGTGAAGAATATACTTATTTCCCTACAGACTATGTTGTGTCGTTCTCTGTCGGCAGTGAGTACAGCCAAGATTTTGCAAGAACCGTACTTGATTCGATAATCAAGAATTACTTTGCAACATACGGTGAAAAATATATCAACCAACAAACATTGCCTAATAATAACGTGCGCGGAACTGACGGTCAGTATGATTATATTGAACGTGTGGAAATCCTTGACGCGTGGGCGCTTAATATTTCCGACTATCTTGCGGCTAAGAAGGAAACTCAGCCGAATTACAGAAGTGCGGAAACGGGATATTCATTCAGTGACTTGTATGAAATTTATAAGTCATATATAGATTACGATATTCCGCAGATTTATTCGCTTATATTGGAACAAGAGGTTACAGGCGATAAGGAAACTCTTATTAAGAAGTATCAGAGTGATATAAGTACATATGAACTTGATTTGCAGAATATGGAGGAGAAAATCAACGACTTAAATGACCTTATTACAAAGTACAGTGATAAGAATAAAGAGGGCGTTGAATATCACTACGGTACACAAAGTGACGAGGGCAATGACGCAAGTGACTACATCTTGAAGAATGTGTATGATGAATGGAATCAAGAGGACGGTCACGTTCAGAGTGAAACAACATATGATACTCTTATTAATGAGTACGTAGACATTGAAACAGAAAAGGAAAAACTTGAAGTTGACCTTGAGCATAAGAAAAAGCTGCTTGCCGTATTTACTGACGGCGCTCAATCGGATGATATGAGCAATAAGGACGAAATCGAACAGAGCCTTGAAGAACTTTCACAAAAGCTTGGTGATATGTATTCAAGTGTTTCGACAACTGTTGATGAATACAACCAATATATCGGTGCGTATAACGTTTCAACACTTTCAAGTATTTCGACAAGTGAGAAGATTAATGTAAGAATGTATATCGTTCTTGCGATTATCATATTCTTCTTCGGCGGTTGTATCGGTGCTATTATACTCGGCCGTTCAAAAGACTTCCTTGATTATATTATGTACACTGACCGTAAGACAGGACTTCCGAACAGAGCAATGTGTGATATTGAGATTGAAAAGTATGCAGCTGATAAGCTTAAAGACTCATTTGTATTCTTGCTTATTAAGCTTGATAACTTGAAGTATGTCAATGACAAGGGAGGACGTGAGGCAGGCGATGCACTTTTGAAAGTATTCGGTAAGGTGCTAAAGAGAGCCGCGTCAAGTTACGGATTTGTCGGATATAACGGAAGTGACCAGTTTATCGGTATGTTTGAAGAGTGTACCGTTCAGCGTGCAGAGGACTTTAAGCAGTACCTTGAAGAACTTGTGCATTATCATAATGTACAGATGCCTAACGTTACAATGCAAGTAAGCGTAGCTGTTTCGGAAACAAATTCAGAGCAGATTTATGATATAAGAAAACTTATGGGTGCTACATTCCGTAAAGCGTCTGCTCAACAGCCAAGACGTGAGGCTGAAAATAAGTCGGAAGATAAAAAAGAAGAAAATAAAGATAACAAATAATCGGGGAGGATACGTTAATGGCAGAGAGTGAACAAACTCAAGTAATTCAGCCGAAAAAGAAAATGGGATTCGGCAAAAAGCTGATTATAATTTTAGCTGTTATAGTTGCATTTTTGGGCGTATGCTCGCTGATGATTGTTCATCAGAATAATCAACTTGAAAAGAAATTTTATCAGGTAAAATCAAATAAAGTTGTAGATAATATCCGAATTGTGGCACTTGCCGATTTGCATTTAAAGGAATTTGGCAAGGACAACGAAAAACTTGTGGCTGAGGTTAAAAACCTCAGTCCGGATATTGTCGCAATAGTCGGTGATATGAATTTGGAAAGTCAGCCGGACAATTACAGCAGTGTAATATCGCTGTGTAAACAGCTTAATGAAATTGCACCAGTGTATTATTGTCTTGGTAATCACGAAATTGACGCAATGCTTTTCAAAAATTCCAATATATATAAGGATATTAAGGCGGAAGGTATTAAGATATTCAATAATGAAACCGAAACTGTCAATATCGGCGGAACTGCTATTGATATAATCGGTTTGACGCAAAATCCGACGGAGTTTGATGAATACGGAAAAGATTTCTTTGAAAAAGCAATGAGTGCGGACGATAATTTCAAACTTTTGTTGACGCATTATCCGGAATATTTCTTGGGTAAATTAAATGACTATGATATTGACCTTGCAATTACAGGTCACGCACACGGCGGTCAAGTCAGACTTCCGTTTATAGGTGGACTTTACGCGGCGGATCAAGGCTTGTTCCCTAAGCTTTGTGACGGATACCACGAAGACGGTAACAGTAAGTTCATCGTTTCACGCGGTTTGGGTAAATCGGGAATTGTTCCGAGAATTAATAATAAGCCTGAAATCGTAATTGCAGATATAAGCTGGTATTAATGAAAGAAGTGGGGCGAATGAAAACAAAAGAGCTTAATAAAGGTGAAATCATTATAACATCACAAGATTTGCATAAACCGATATATGAATTTTTTAAAAGAATTCTTGATGTAATTTGTTCGGTTGTGGCTCTGATTGTTCTTTCCCCTGCTTTTCTGGTAACGGCATTGGCGGTAAGAAGTGACGGCGGACCTGCGTTTTATAAGCAGACAAGAGTGGGGAAGAATAATACTCATTTTGAGATGTATAAATTCCGCAGTATGTGTAAAAATGCAGAGAATCTGCAAGATGATTTGATGAAATATAATGAAATGGACGGTCCTGTATTTAAGATTAAGGGCGACCCGAGAATAACAAAGGTCGGTAAATTTATCAGAAAATACAGTATAGACGAACTTCCACAGCTTTTAAATATTGTTAAAGGCGATATGAGCATAGTAGGACCGCGTCCTCCGCTTGTAAGGGAGGTTGAACAGTATAATTCCTATCAAATGCAAAGATTGCTTGTTACGCCCGGTTTGACGTGCTTTTGGCAGGCGTACGGCCGCAGTAATCTGTCTTTTGACGATTGGATGGATATGGATATGAAGTACATAAAACGTAGGAATATTTTCCTTGATATTAAACTTATCGTTAAAACTGTTTTTGCGGTTATTTTTAAACGCGGTGCATATTAAAGAGCGGTCTTTATGTGTGGTAATTTTGCGTTGTGGTATGTGATTTGTTTTCGTAAGGGCGACCAATGGTCGCCCTTTTTGGTACATTCAATAATCAGTGTACTTTTTTTTGTAGGGGCAGTGCCGATGATGTCCATTTTTCTCGAATTATTTCATATGACGGCACTCTTGCTGTCTTTTGGATAAAGCCACCACTCCGCCTTTCAGGCACCTCTCCTCAAGAAGAAGCTTTTTCGGCTTCCATTGAGGGGAGCTGTCGAGAAAGTCGACTGAGGGGTGGCATAAAATGTTCAAATATCAGCAAAGGAATGTTGATTGCATCGTTAAATACAGAAATGTTTTGAAGATTACACAAAAAAGAGGCGACCAACGGTCGCCCCACATTGCCGAAAAAATTATTCTTCGCCTTCTTCGATAGCGTCTTTATGTGAAAGTGATATTTTACCTGTCTTTTTATCAACTTCCATAACCTTAACCTTTAGCCAATCGCCTTCCTTAACAACGTCCTCAACCTTTTCAACCCTGTGATTAGCAAGTTTTGAAATATGGCATAGACCGTCTTTACCCGGAAGAATTTCAACGAATGCACCGAACGGTTGAATTGTCTTAACAAGACCGTTATAGATTTCGCCTACTTCAGGTTCTTTAACAATAGCTTCAATAGCGTCTTTTGCAGCCTTACCGCTTTCTTGGTCAACTGCGAAGATATGGATTGTACCGTCTTCTTCTATATCAATTTTAGCACCTGTTTCTGCAACAATCTTTTGAATAACCTTACCGCCTTGACCGATTACTTCACGAATTTTATCAACGTCAATTTTCATTGTTTCAGCTTTCGGAGCATATGCCGAAAGTTCTTCTCTCGGAGCAGGGATAGCCTTTAGAAGTATTTCGTCAATGATATAACATCTTGCTTTTCTTGTCTTAGCAAGCGCCTCTTCAATTACTTCGTATGGCAGACCGTCATTCTTTATATCAACCTGAATTGATGTGATACCCTTTTTAGTACCGGCTACCTTAAAGTCCATTTCGCCGTAGAAGTCCTCAAGACCCTGAATATCAACCATTGTTGTAAAGCCGTCTTCTGTTGTTATAAGACCGCAAGAGATACCTGCAACAGGGGCTTTAATAGGAACGCCTGCTGCCATAAGTGCAAGTGTAGAACCGCAGACACTGCCTTGTGAAGTTGAACCGTTTGAAGAAAGAACTTCTGATACAACTCTGATAGCATATGGGAACTCGTCCTCTGACGGAAGTACAGGAACAAGTGAACGTTCTGCAAGTGCACCGTGACCGATTTCACGTCTGCCCGGACCTCTTGAAGGTCTTGTTTCACCTACTGAGTATGACGGGAAGTTATAGTGATGGATATATCTCTTTGTTTCTTCAAGATCGATACCGTCAAGCTTTTGAATTTCTGAAAGAGGAGCAAGTGTAGCAACTGAAAGCACTTGAGTTTGTCCTCTTGTAAACATACCGCTGCCGTGTGTTCTCGGAAGCAGGTCAACTTCTGCCGCAAGCGGTCTGATTTCATCAAGGCCTCTGCCGTCAACACGTCTGCCCTGAACAAGCCATGCACGAACGATTTCCTTTTGCATTTTGTAAAGAATTTCGCCGATTTGCTCGTTTATGTCAGGGAACTGTTCTTCAAGCGCAGGGATAATTTCGTCTGTAATTTCACCGATTCTTTCATCACGAACATTTTTGTCGTCTGTATCAAGAGCATACTGTAACTTCTCAAAAGCCATATTCTTGATTGCGTCATATAGGTCGTGGTCAACATCGTGTGATTCGTATGTGAACTTCTCTTTGCCGATTTCAGCTTGAATACCGCTTATAAAATCGCAAAGTTCGATAATGTGCTTGTGAGCAAATTTGATACCTTCAAGCATAACGCTTTCTTCAACTTCGTTAGCACCGGCCTCAATCATAACAACCTTTTGCTTTGTACCTGCAACAGTTACAAGCATTTCGCTCTTTTCTCTTTGTTCAACAGTTGGGTTGATAACGTATTCGCCGTCAACAAGACCAAGCCAAACACCGCCGATAGGACCGTTCCAAGGAACGTCTGAAATAGAAATAGCGATTGAAGTACCGATCATAGCGGCAACTTCCGGTGGGTTGTCCTGTTCAACTGAAAGTACTGTTGCGACAACAGATACGTCATTTCTCAAATCTGACGGGAAAAGTGGTCTGATAGGTCTGTCGATAACACGGCTTGTAAGAATAGCCTTTTCAGACGGCTTACCCTCACGCTTGATGTATCCGCCCGGAATTTTACCTACGGAATAAAGCTTTTCTTCGTAATCAACGCTTAGAGGGAAGAAGTCAACGCCCTCTCTCGGTGAACGAGATGCTGTTACGTTTACCATTACAACTGTGTCGCCGTAACGTACAAGACAATGTCCGTTTGCAAGTTGTGCCATTTTGCCTGTTTCAATTACAAGCGGTCTGCCTGCAAGAGTTGTTTCAAATGTTCTAAACATAGTTTTTCTCCTTTAAATTTATTTCTTCGGAGATACGTTTTAGCAGATAAATACAACGATAAACTTAGTTTTGCCAACAGCTCGTATATGGCTTAACGCTCTATTTATTTGCTAAACAAATATCTCCATAAATATATATAGGCAAACAGGAATAAATCCCGTTTGCCTTATAAACAAATATAAAATTACTTTCTAAGACCAAGCTTAGCAACTAAAGCACGGTATCTTTCGATATCCTGACTCTTTAGGTAATTCATAAGACCACGTCTTTTACCAACCATCATAAGAAGACCTCTTCTTGAGTGGTGGTCTTTCTTGTGAATGTTAAGGTGGTCATTGTTAAGGTGGTTGATTCTTTCTGTAAGAAGTGCAATTTGTACTTCAGGAGAACCTGTATCACCTTCATGAGTTGCGAAAGTCTTTATGATTTCTTCCTTACGTTCCTTTGTCATGATTTCACCTCCTATAATAAATCATCGCCCGAGTCTGAGATACCGTTGGTGATTCGGTTTTCTAAGATACGGGTTCAACTTATAAACTGTAATAAAAATAATTGTTGCAAGAAAATTAGTCTTGCTTTGCTGTTCTGTTGAAACGTCTGTTGAACTTTTCAACTCTACCGCCTGTATCGACAAGCTTTTGCTTACCTGTGAAGAATGGGTGGCACTTTGAACAAATTTCAACTTGGATATTTTCCTTTGTTGAACCTGTTTCGATTACTTCGCCACAAGCACAAGTAATGGTAGTCTGCTTGTAATCAGGATGAATTCCTTCTTTCACTACCGTCAGCCTCCTTTAAAAATTTTACGGTACAAAAAATACCACTATGTATTTTAACATATAAAACGACTGTTTGCAAGTCTTTTTTTACTTTTTATGAAAAATTTTTTTGATTTCACCTGCGAGGTAAAGTGAACCGCATACGCAAACAATTGAATTGTCCGAAAAATCGAGAGCGTTTTGAAGTGCGTCTTTAGGGTTATTGTTAACAAATACGGGAATGTTCATACTTCCGATAATATCGGAAATTTTTTCGGACGAAAGACACCTTGGCATATCAAGCTGTGTCGCAAAAACAGCTTTTGCGACAGGCGATATTTCACGAATACAGGCTTTGTAATCCTTGTCCTCCATCATTGCAATGACAAGTACTATATCACGATTTAACGATAAAAGCGATTTTTTCAACGCCTTAATTCCGTCAATGTTGTGACCGCCGTCAATGACCACTCTGTCGGATACAAATTCAAATCGTGCCGCCCAAGATGTGTGCGACAAACCGTATGATATATCTTCATCGGAAATGTTAAAGCCCTGCTTATTAAGTGCACTTGTGATTTCAAGCACAACCGCCGCATTTTGCGGTTGATATGTACCTTTTAATGAAAGAGGGTATTCTTTGCTTTTGTAAATAAAACCGTTTTCAGTCGGTAATGCGGTGTCGGCGAATGTAAGCGATACATTTTTGCTCTTTGCATATTTTTCTATTATATCTCTTACATCATGGTTCGGATATGAAACGGCTGTGCCGCCGTCACGCATAATACCGCATTTTTCTTTAGCGATTTCTTCGACAGTGTTGCCGAGATATTGCGTGTGGTCAAGACCGATTTTGCATATAACGCTGACAAGACTTGAATCTATAACGTTCGTTGCGTCAAGCTTTCCGCCCATACCGACTTCAAGAACAACAATATCACATTGCTTTTCATAAAAATACAGGAACGATACTGCGGTTATAAAAGCAAATTCCGAAACAAGTGCGTTGTTTTTTTTCATTATAGCTTTTACTATTGTAACATATTCGGCAAGGTCATTGTCTGTAATATTTTCACCGTTTATTCGTATGCGCTCATTGAATACTTCAAGATACGGAGATGTAAAAAGTCCTGTTTTAAAACCGCTTTTTTTCAGTATTTCCGCAGTCATTGCCGCAGTTGAGCCTTTGCCGTTTGTTCCGGCGATGTGTATGAATTTTAGCTTTTTTTGCGGATTGTCGAGGTGAGTCAGTAATTTTTCAAGATTTACATTGCCTAACGGTCGGCGAAATTTGGGGATTGAATGTATGTAGTCTATCGATTGTTCGTAATTCATTGCATTGTACCTTTCTTGTGTGGGTGTGACTTTTTTGACCGTAGGGGACGTCGAGGCGTCATCCCCTACGGAGTATTGCGTGAAACTGGCAACACATAAATAAAATCACACCGATAATATTATCTCTTAATATTATAATCCCCTACAATATACAAGTCAAATGTTACCTTTAACAAAAAATTAATAAAAAAGATATTGATTTTTTTATGCTAAAGTGGTATATTGTTAAAGATGATGTAAAATGAGGAATGATCATTTTATATTGGTACAATAAAATGAAAGGAGAAAATACAGTTATGAACGGAGCCGAAAAGAAAAAAGCAACTCCTGCTGATAAAGCGGTAAATGCGATTATAGTTTTAATTATATTGGTATTTGTCGCTGTGGGAGTTTACGCAACATACGGTAAAATATCGGAAGGTGTTACAAACAAGGAGATTGAAAGCGGTAAAGCGGAGGCAACTGTTGAATATCTTGCAAATCAAGCCGGTCAATCTGTTGAAGATTACCTTGCACAGTACGGTCTTACTCTTGGCGATACAATCAAAGCAAAGACTACTGAAAGCGAAATGCTTGACAATATGACTATTGAAAATTATGCTAAATACAATGGTCAAGAGGCTGACAGCTTTCTGCAAGGAATGAGCGATTCAGTAACAAAAGATACTGTATGGAAAGACTTAATGGCAATGCCTGTATCTCAAGTTATAGACGCAGACGCTCTTGCACAGGTTAAGAAGCAGTATCAAATAGGTGATGATGAAATTTCAGATTCAACTACTTACGAAGAATTCCAAAAAGTGCTTTATCAAAAGGCAGCAGCCGCATCACAAGCCGCACAGGCAACTGATGCACCGACAGCAGAAACAACAGAAACACCTGCTGAATAATATTATATAAGGAGATTTAGAACAGTGAGCGACGAAAAGAATCTAAATGAAGAAAATAACGAATCAGTAAACAATGAAGAACAAACTCCTGTAGAAACAGAAGAAACAACTGCCGAACAGGCAGAAGAAACAGTCGAAACACCGGCTGAAACAGAAGAAACACCGGTTGAAACTGAAGTATCGGAAACAGCCGAAACAGAGGAAACTCCGGCGGTTGCCGAAGAAAATACAGACGTAGAAGTTGACGAGGCTGTTGCGGCGGCACAAGCTGCTTTTGAAAACGTTCAAAAGGACGAACAGAAAAAGGGCGGCAAAGGCGGACTTATCGCTATAATCGTAGCTGCGGTAATCGTTGTTGCAATAGTTGTCGTACTTGCAGTTAAGTTCGGTCCGTCAATGTTCAATAAGTATAACAGACTTGGTTATGTTGACGTAAGCGGACGTACAGTTGCACAGGTTGCAGAAGAACAGGGAATGGACGTTGACGAATTCCTTGAACAGTTTGATTTACCGTCAGATATGCCTGGTAACACAACAGAATCAGCTGCTTATAACTGTATTCCTGTATCAAAAATGGCAGAAATGTACGGTATGGACTTTAATACAATCAAAGAAGTGCTAAAGTTCCCTGATGATGTAGATGAAGATACAGCTTGGGGCGATGCCATCGGTCAAGTAAAACTTGGCGATTATGTCGGTGAAGATAATCTTGCTGAATTCAAAGAAACTTACGGTTTTGGTGATGATATAACAGCAGATACACTTTGGAAAGACGTAAGACAAACTGTTGACGAGAAGAGCAGACAACAGAGAATTGAATCTGAAAAAGCTGAAAAAGAATCAGATAAGAACAAGGATACTGACAGTGCCGAATCAACAGAAGCACCTGCCGAATCAGCAGAAGCACCTGCCGAAACAGACAGCGCAGATGCAACAGAAGCTCCTAATGCTTAATAAATTTTGAACCAAGGCGGATTGCTCAAAGCAATCCGCTTTTAGAATGCCGATAAATTGTCCGGAACGTGCAAAATATTATTTTTTATTCTATAATTTATTATTATAATAAATTACAGGCAAGCCTATCTCCGATATACGGCTTGCTTGTGCACTTTTTGCGAAAATAAACTCTAACGTACCATCGTACGCCGACGAGTTCATTTTCGCAAAATCCGAACTAATTTCTCGGCTTCTGCCATCGTGTAGACAAAAATGTCCACACGCTGAAGCGGATTGCTTAAGCAATCCGCTTTTTATATATTGAAACTTTTGAAAAATAGTGATATAATTTAGCTATATTGTTTTTAAGGAGAAGAATATGATAGCGATTATAGATTACGGTGCGGGAAATCTGCACAGTGTTAAAAATGCACTTGATTTCTTGAACGCAAAAAGCATTGTCACAGGTGACAGTGAAACGATTTTAAATGCTGACAAGGTGATACTTCCGGGTGTCGGTGCGTTTGGTGATGCAATGAAATGTCTTGAAAAAAGCGGACTTGTTGAAACGGTTAAAGCTGTTGCAAAGAGCGGTAAACCGCTTTTGGGAATATGTTTGGGACTTCATCTGATGTTTGAAGAAAGTGATGAAACGCCGGGTGTAAAAGGTCTTGGAATATTCAAAGGCAAAATCGTAAAGATACCCGAAAAAGACGGACTTAAAATTCCGCATATGGGTTGGAACAGTATAACTGTTACTAAGAATAGTAAAATATTAAAGAATATCGGCAGTGAACCATATGTATATTTTGTTCACTCATATTATGTTAATGCGGAGGACGAGAGTATTATTTCCGCATATACCGAGTACGGTCAAAAGCTTGATATAGCCGTTGAAAAAGATAATGTGTTTGCTACACAGTTCCACCCTGAAAAGAGCGGTGAAACAGGTATGACTATACTAAAGAATTTTATTGCATTATAATAAGGAGATTACGATATGTACGCAAAAAGAATTATACCGTGCCTTGACGTTAAAGAGGGAAGAGTGGTTAAAGGTGTCAATTTTGTAAATCTTATTGACGCCGGTGATCCTGTCGAATGTGCAAAGGTTTATGATAAAGCCGGTGCGGACGAGCTTGTTTTTCTTGACATAACCGCGTCGTCGGATGCACGTGAAACGGTTGTCGATATGGTTGAGGCTGTTGCGAAACAGGTGTTTATACCGTTTACGGTAGGCGGCGGAATACGAACCGTTGAAGATTTCAGAAAAATTCTTAATGCCGGTGCGGATAAGGTTGCCGTCAACAGTGCGGCGATAAAACGTCCCGAGCTTATCAGCGAGGCGGCTGAAAAATTCGGCAGACAGTGCGTTGTCTGTGCGATTGACGCAAAAAGACGTGAAGATAAGAGCGGTTGGGACGTGTACCTTAACGGCGGACGTGTGAATACCGGAATTGACGCACTTGAATGGGCAAAAAAAGCCGAGGAGCTTGGTGCAGGCGAGATATTGCTTACAAGTATGGATTGTGACGGTACGAAAGCCGGATACGATATTGAACTTACAAGACGTGTTTCGGAAAATGCGAAAATACCTGTTATAGCATCAGGCGGTGCAGGCAAGATGGAACATTTCCTTGAAGCATTCACTGAGGGAAAGGCGGACGCGGTTTTGGCGGCGAGTCTGTTCCATTTTAGGGAAATTGAAATTAACGATTTAAAAAAATATCTGCGTGAAAACGGTGAAAGCGTCAGATTATAGGAGGAATTTATGAGCAAGAACAGAAGAAAGTCACTGAAAAAAGAACCTGTAATTCCAAAAACGGACTTTTCGTTTTACGAATCGAAAATATATATAATTGCAACAATTATTATGTTTCATATTGTACCGCTTGTATTTGTTATGATGGGCGAAAACGGTCAATTATTACTGTTACAATTTTTCCTTATGATGTTAAACCCGATGTTTATCGCATTATCGGGACTTATCTACGGAATAAAACAGGGATTTAACTTTAAATTCCCATTGTTTATGGCTATTATCTCAATGGTATCAATACCGATGTACTATCAGTTTGATGCGGCGGCAAATATGATGATGACAACGATTATTATGTGTATAGTTTATGCGATATTCTCATTTGCGGCAACAGTAATCGGAGCATTTGTAAAACGACTTTTACGTCTGTAATCACAGAAAGGATATATATTTATGGAGAGTAAAAAACTTTATGGTGCATCAACCCAAATGACGCCTGCTGTTTATAAAGATTTTTATAAAACATATTATAACGAAAAACTAAAGGTGTTTAAAATCGTTGCCGAAATAGTCGGATTGATTGCGATTTTCGGTGCATTTTATATACTTGCAAACGGATACGGAATTTTGTGGGGAGCGATTGCACTTTGGATTGGTGCATTTCTGCTTTTTTATCCTCGTATGATATACCGCAAGCCATACAAAAACGCAAAAGACAACAGTCAGACAACACATTTTGCTTTTTTTGAAAACTATATGTCGGAAAAAACAAAATCACACGTAAATGAATATAAATATGATGATATACAAAAAGTGCTTGAAACAGGGAAATACTTTTTTGTATTTCACGATTCGGAAAGTGTCAGCATAGTTGATAAATCTCACTTTAACGGAGATGTTGAAAGTTTTTCGGATTTTATAAAAACAAAGACACAATATAAGAAAATCAAGTAATAAAAAATGGGACTTAGCAAAAATGCCAAGTTCCATTTCTTTTTATCGCTACAACAGTTCTTCCCACCCCGTAATATAATGGTCAGACAGTTGTTTAAGCGCATCTGTTTCATCGGCGTTTGTTTCGTCAAATATTGCACAGGTTGAGAAACCACCCTTTTTAGCACCGCCGATACCTGTTGTTACATCTTCAAATACTGTACATTCTTCCGGAGGTATTCCGATACGTTTTGCGGCAAGCAAATAAACATCGGGATTTGATTTGTTCACTCCGACCTCGGACGAGAATGCACAAGCGTCAATGTAATTCCAAACTCCGAGCCTGGTAAAAGCCGTTTTGCAAAGTTCTTCATAACCTGATGTGGCTATTGCGATTTTAATTCCGCTGTTGTGCAATTTCTTTAAATATTTGTCTGCACCTTTTTTTAGCGGTACGGTTGTTTCGTATTGCTTTAATCCCATGTGCATAAAAGTATTTGAAAGTTCTTCAAACGACAAGTCAAGATTAAGTCTGTTTTTTATTGTTGGGATGGATTCTTTCATAGTCATTTCTTTGTATTCCTTTGCCTCCTCGTAAGGCAATTCAACACCGTGTTCTTTGTGAAAATCTACTACAACGTCCCACCAAACCTGCATTGAATCAAGCAATGTTCCGTCAACGTCAAAAATCGCTCCTCGCATTATATCACCTCTGTATTTCTATTATACAATAATTTGCCGAATATTTCAAGCGTTTATGAATTTTCCTCTTTCTCGGCAACCAATTTTTTTACCGCAACTAACTTTTCCGTAAGTCCCGTAAATCGTTGATGAAATTGGTTGTTCATAGTCATATTTTGAATAGTCTTTTCGCTGCCGACAAGCACAACCATATCTCTTGCACGCGTTACGGCGGTGTAAAATAAGTTGCGGCTCATAAGCATAGGCGAGAATGAGCATACGGGCATAATCACGATAGGGAACTCACTGCCTTGACTTTTGTGGACGGTTATCGCGTACGCAAGGTCAAGCTCATCAAGATTGGTAAAGGGATATTCAACGAGTTTGTCCTCATCAAACACGATATTCATACACTTGTCGCGGACGGAAATGCTCTCTATAATTCCCATATCACCGTTGAAAATCCCCATACCGTCCTCGCCGTTTTCACGTGAATAGACCATATCGTAATTGTTTTTTGTCTGCATAACTTTGTCGCCGACACGGAAAGTTATATTGCCGAAAACGTGTTGCGGACGTCTTTCGTCATATGGATTGATGTGTGACTGCAACAGTTTGTTTAATGCAATCGTTCCGGCAAGTCCTTTTTTTGTCGGCGATAGGACTTGTATTGATGAAATCGGGTTTATATTATAGCTTTTCGGCAGTCTGTTTTTGAATAAATCCATCACCGTAAAAGCACTGTCCTGCGGTGTTTTTCTTCTTAAAAAGAAGAAATCGCTTGATTTTACCGATAAATCGGGAAGTTCTCCGTGATTGATTTTGTGTGCGTTTACGATTATAAGACTTTCTTCGGCTTGCCTGAAAATTTTGTTAAGCTGAATTACCGGTATTGTTTTACTTTCGATTATATCGTGAATGATGTTTCCCGGTCCGACTGACGGCAGTTGATCCGCGTCACCCGAAAGGATAATTCTTGCACCTGTTTTGACTGCTTTTAAAAATGACGACATAAGATTTACGTCAATCATACTCACTTCGTCAAGAATTATGACGTCATACGGCAGTGGATTTTCTTCGTTGTGCGTAAAAATACTGTAACCCTCAGAAGAACGCTGAGTGCATAAAAGACGGTGTATTGTCTTTGCCTCATAACCCGTAACTTGGCTCATTCGCTTTGCGGCGCGTCCTGTCGGCGCGGCAAGTGCGATTGAAAGCTTTAAATCTTCCAAAAGCTTTATTATTGTGTTTATTGTCGTTGTTTTACCTGTTCCCGGACCGCCGGTAAGAATCATACAACCTGCCGAAAGTGCGGTGACAACGGCATTGCGCTGCTCGGCGGCAAGGTATAAATTTGTTTTTGCTTCAAGCGCGTCAATGGCTTTTTCTGCTTTTTCTTCGGTCATTGTGAATTTTTGCGTGTTTTGCGACATTGCAATAAGTCGGCGCGCAATGTAATATTCAGACTCATAATAGCTGTAAAGATAGTATGCGTCAATTCCGTCAACTTTATCTTGGAACAGTTCTTTTGAAGAAAGCAATTCGGAAACAGCCGCAATTACTTCGTCATCGGTGACTTTTAATGTGTAGACGGTATGCTCGATTAATACATCTTTCGGCATATATACATGACCGCTTGTATATGCGGCACTGCGTAAAATATGTATAATTCCCGAACGTATACGCATAATGCTGTTTTTAGGCAATCCCATATTAAAGGCTATTGTGTCCGAAGTTTTAAAAGAAATGCCGTCAACCATATCAGAAAGAATATATGGATTTTTCTTTATCAGTTCAACCGAATTTGCACCGAGAGAATTGTGTACTTTTACTGCGGTAGTTGCGGAAATTCCGTACTGTTGAAGGAACATAACGATATTTTGCATAGACTGTATTTCTGCAAATTGTTCGCCTATTTTTTTTGCTTTTTCCTTGCTTATACCTTTGATTTCGGCAAGTCTTGACGGCTGGGTAAGCATTATTTGAAGTACGTCCAGTCCGAAATGGTCGACAAGTTTTTTTGCGGTAGTCTCGCGTATACCGCTTATTATTCCCGAACTTAAATATTTAATAATAGACTCCTCGTCCGACGGCATAACTGTTTCATAATATTCCGCTTTGAATTGTTCGCCGTAATCGGGGTGAGTTGTCCAATTACCCGACAGGGCAACGCTTTCACCCTCCGTTATAAACGGCATATATCCCGTTGCGGTGAATTGTCCTTCTTCAACGCTGTCGATTCCGACAACAGAATAACCGTTGTCGGGATTGGAATATATAATTTCTTCAACTGTGCCTGTTACTGTAATAATTTCACTCATTATTTTGCTCCGATACGGCTATTGTGCCGTTTGAAATTCCTGTGATTTCTGCGCCTTTTGTTTCAAGGTATTCTATGTACTCAATCTGTTCTTTTCTGATAGTTTCGCCTGTGTATATAACCGGTACTCCGGGCGGATAAGGTACAACCGTACTGCAAGAAATATGTCCGATTGAATTCTGTAATTTAGTGTCCCTTTGATTTGAGAAAAATGCTTTTTGCGGAAACAGTTTTTCTTTGCAAATCGGTGGAGACGTTAGATTTAATGTGCTTTTTGCTTTAGGTGTATTGTTTGTAATTTTGATAAGCTCATCAAAAAGCACGTCCATATCCGCTTGTGTGTTTGACGGCGTAATAATTAAAACTATGTTGAATAAATCAGCCATTTCAATGTCTATGCCGTTATTTGAAAATATGTCGTCAACGTCAAAGCCTGTAATATCAAAATTTGAAAAATTCAGCACAAGCCTTGTCATATCGTCATTTTTAAGAACCTTGATACCTGTATCAACAATTTTTTCTTTAAATGATTTGCACATATCATATGTTTTCTCCCACATTGCACCGTCGGTTAATTCATCTCTTGCAATGTCCGCCGATGATGCGATGACGTATGACGGACTTGACGATTGAAACATATAAAGTGATTTTTCAAGACGTTTTCTGTCGATTAAATCGCCGTTTATGTGAAGATACGAACTTCCGTTCATTGCATTAAGCGTTTTGTGAGCACTTTGGCATACTGCGTCTGCATATTTTACTGCGGTTTGCGGAAATAAATTGCTTGCGATAAAGTGCGCTCCGTGCGCCTCGTCAACAAGTAAAGGAATATTTTTTGCGTGACATTCTTCGGCTGTGTTTTTAATGTCGGAACATATTCCGTAGTAATTCGGTGATGTAATTATAACCGCATCAATGTCGTCCGTTAAATGTTTTTTTAGTGTCCCTGTACCTTTGGGGACACTAAAACTGTTGTCTATTTCTTTCGGAAACAATTTTAAATTGATACCGAGTAAAGCGCAAGTGTTAATAACGCTCATATGGCAGTCGCCCGCCGAAAGCAGTGTGCCGCCGGGCTTTACGCATGCACATATCATAGACTGAATTGCAGATGTTGAACCGCCTGTGAGTATGTAGCTTTTGTCACTGCCGTAAAGGTTTGACAAAAGCTCTTGTGCTTTTAAAACATACTCACCGGGGTGGATAAGATTTTCCGTTGCGGAAAGTTCCGTTACATCAAGGGACAGTAAATCTTTTTTTAATCCTCTGCCGTTTTTGTGACCGGGCATTGCAAATGATATTCTGTTTTGTTTTGAGTATGCAAGCAAATGCTCATACAGTGGTGCTGACATAGACACATCTCCTTATTTGTTTCCTATTATTATATAAAATTTTTGCGTATATGTAAAGTAATATGGAATACAAAATTGAAAAACGCAAAAGAATATGATATAATAGTGACAGGTTCAATAACAATAGTTATTTTTGGAAAGGACAGATAAATTATGAATGTATATGATGCGATAATGAAAAGAAGAACGATAAGAAAGTTTGAACAAAAGGCAGTCAGTGAAGATAATCTTGTGAAACTTGTGGACTGTGCAAGAGTTGCGGCATACGGTGCGAATGTTCAGCCGCTTAAATTTATGATTGTAAACAACAGCGAAACGCTTCAAAAAATATACCCAATGACAAAGTGGGCAGGCTATCTTGCAGACGGTGCACCGAAAGAGAATGAACGCCCTGCGGCATATATAGCGGTACTTGGCGACAGCAGTATTAAATCAAATAAAATGTATGAAGTTGAGGCAGGCGCGGCAGTAACAACAATGATGCTTGAGGCGGTTGAAATGGGACTTGGCACTTGCTGGCTTGGGGCTATACAGCGTGATGAAATAAAAAAACTTTTGGCGTTGGATGAAAATCTTAATGTTGTATATTTGCTTGCGGTAGGCTATCCGAAACAGGAAAGCAAAATTGTTGATATGAAAGATAATGGCGTTAAATACTATGAGGACGAAAACGGAGTTATAAATGTTCCGAAACGTTCGCTTGAAGAAATACTTATAAAATAAAACAAAAGGGACATCACTTGATGTCCCTTTGAATTTACTTGATTATGCACCTAAAATAACAAGAACTGTTGTTGTTATAAGGAAAAGAATTGCAATAGTTGTTGTAAGCTTAATGAACATTGCTTCCTTAGTAGTTCCGCCGTTCTTCTTAAAGAATGAATCGCCCATATCAGAAGATGCACCTTGAATACCTCTCATACCCGGATCTTTACCTTCCTGAGCCATAACTACAAATATAAGTATAACAGATACTATCAAATGTAATACCAAAAATAGAGTTTGCATTATATAAACCTCCTTTTTCTTCTAAAGTAAATCATTAAATACTTATCTATTATATCACAAATTCTAAAATTTGCAATACTTTTTTTGCCTTTTTGTAAATCAGTTTTGTTTTTAATGCTTTTGAGCAAAATATGATAAAAAAATTCTGATAATAGCAAAAAACTGATGGTAACTGTACTTAAATTGATGTATAATATTATCATAATTAATATTACGGAGGAATTTTGTAATGGAAAGATTAAAGAGAACGGAAAAAAACACACTTACGGAACGTGTACTTCAATTCGGTGAGGGCAATTTCCTGAGAGGATTTGTGGATTGGATGATAGACAAACTTAACAAGGAAAACGGCGGAGATTACGGTGTGACAATAGTTCAGCCGCTTGCAGGCGGACTTGTTGATAAGTTAAATGCGCAGGACGGACGATACAGCTTGTATTTAAGAGGACTTTTAAAAGGCGAAAAGGTTGAGGAAACAAGAATTGTTGATTGTGTGACAAGAGGTATCAATCCGTATACAAATACAGATGAATTTTTTGACTGTGCAAAAAATCCCGACTTACGTTTTGTCGTTTCAAACACTACAGAGGCAGGTATCGAGTACAAACCTAATCAAAATCCCGATGATTTTAACGGACTTACTTTTCCGGGCAGACTTACGTTGTTTATGAAGAAAAGATTTGACGAGGGACTGGGCGGTTTTATACTTCTTCCGTGTGAGTTGATTGACAAAAACGGTGACAATCTAAAGGAATGTATTTTAAAGTATAGCGAGGATTGGGGTTACGGCGGTGAATTTGAGAAGTGGATTGAAACCGAAAACCATTTTACAAATACACTTGTGGACAGAATAGTTACAGGTTATCCGCGAGATAACGCAAAGGAAATGGAGCAGTCATACGGTTATCTTGACGATATGATTGACACTGCGGAGATTTTTCATTTGTGGGTAATAGAGGGCGATAAGAAACTTGCGGAGGAAATACCGTTCCATAAAATAGGTCTTAATGTGCTTTGGACAGACGATGTTACACCGTACAAGAAACGTAAGGTGCGTATTTTGAACGGTGCACATACAATGACAGTGCTTGCGGCACATCTTGCCGGTCTTGAAACAGTCAAGGACGCAATGGACGATGAACTTGTGTTCACGTTTATGAAACAGGGCATTTTTGAAGAAATTATTCCGACTCTTGATTTGCCTAAAAACGAACTTGAACAGTTCGCAAATGACGTAATCGAAAGATTTAAAAATCCGTTCATCAAGCATTATCTTTTGAGTATTGCACTTAATTCCGTTTCAAAATACAAAGTTCGTGTACTTCCGAGCGTGCTTGAATATATTAAGGAAAAGAATTGTGAGCCGAAACGACTTGTATTTTCACTTGCGGCACTTATCGCATTTTACAGAACAGACGCGGCGAATGATGATAAGGCAGTAATGGAATTTATGAAAACGGCAAGTGCGGAAGATATTCTTAAAAAGACGGAATATTGGGGTGAAGATTTGTCATTCTTACTTCCGACTGTACAAAAACATCTTGACGAAATCGAAAAGAACGGTATAAGAAAGGCTATGGAAAAGGTAGTTGACTGAAAATGAAACAGATAAAAATTAATGAAAAGGATAACGTAGCCGTTATGCTTGAGGGCGAATTGAGCGGTCATAAGATTGCCCTTAACGATATAAAAAAAGGCGAAAATATAATTAAATACGGTTATCCTATCGGTCATGCGACAGAGGACATAAAAAAAGGCGACCATGTACATACACATAATATTAAAACGAATTTAAGCGGTGTGCTTGAATACAAATACGAACCGCAAAGAAACGAAATGCCGAAAACGGAAAAACGCACTTTTATGGGTTACAGACGTGCAGACGGCAAAGTCGGTATAAGAAATGAAATTTGGATTGTGAACACTGTCGGCTGCGTGAACAAGACGTCCGAAATACTTGCAAGAGAGGCTGATAAGCTGTACGGAAATATGTGTGACGGTGTGTTTAATTATGTGCATCCGTTCGGATGTTCTCAGCTTGGCGATGACCAGAAAATGACTCAAAACGTGCTTAAAGGTCTTGTCAATCACCCTAACGCGACAGGTGTGCTTGTGCTGGGATTGGGCTGCGAAAATAATAATATTTCCGTATTTAAAACAGTTCTCGGTGAAGTTGACGAAAACAGGGTTAAATTTATGAGTACACAGGATTTTGATGATGAAATCGGTGAGGGGTTGCGTCTTATAGGCGAGCTTGCCGAATATGCGAAAAATCAAAAACGTGAAGAATGTGATATGTCGGAGCTTGTTGTCGGTTTGAAGTGCGGCGGCAGTGACGGCTTTTCGGGACTTACCGCAAATCCGCTTATAGGAAGATTTTCCGATAAGCTTATAAGCAAGGGCGGAAGTACGGTGCTTACGGAAGTGCCTGAAATGTTCGGTGCGGAAACGATTTTGATGAACAGATGTGTTAATGAAGAAGTTTTTGATAAGACGGTTTCGCTTATAAATGATTTCAAGGATTATTTCACAAGTCATAATCAAGTCGTTTATGAAAACCCGTCACCGGGTAATAAAAAAGGCGGTATAACCACGCTTGAAGATAAGTCGCTCGGTTGCGTGCAGAAGTCGGGCAGTGCAGACGTTGAGGACGTTATTGAGATCGGCGGAAGTGTTACAAGAAAAGGTCTTAATCTTCTTACCGGACCGGGTAACGATATTGTTGCGGTAACAAACCTTACCACGTCAGGCTGTCATTTGATACTGTTTTCGACAGGACGCGGTACACCTGTGGGTGCGCCTGTGCCGACTGTGAAAATTGCGACGAATACAAACCTTGCAAAAAGAAAACCGCATTGGATTGATTTTAATGCGGGTGAGATTATAAACGGTGCGGATTTGACCGATGAACTTTTTGAATATGTTATAGAAGTTGCAAACGGCAAACAAACGAATAATGAGAAAAACGGTTATAAGGAAATTTCAATTTTCAAAGACGGAGTTGTATTATGAAAGAGTGGCTGTGCCGCTCTTTTTTTGACTAAATGACGAAAATGTGATAAACTGAACAAAAGAGGTGAGATTATGAAAAGAAAAATTTTTATACTGACGGCACTTGTTATGATGATATTTTGCGTCAATGCGTGTGCGTTTTCTGATGTACAGAGCGGAAGCTGGTATTATAACAATGTAACCGATATGACAAACCAAGGATATTTAAGCGGTTATGAGGATGGAACGTTCAGACCTGACGGAACTGTTACAAAAGCGGAGCTTGTATCGATAGTCGGCAGAATTGCGGGGCTTCAAGAGAGTGCAAAGCAAAACAATCATTGGGCAGACGGTATGGTGCAAACGGCACTTACAAAAGGTTTGTTCGATTGGGACGAGATACCGCCTACGGCACAAACATATGACGAGCCGATAACAAGACAGTTGGCTGTTAAAATTGTTATGAATGCATTTTTTAAAGAAGAACGCGGTGATTACAACAGAGTGAGTTCGTCTGTATCTGATTTTGCACAGCTTGACGGACGATATTATGACAGTATGATTGCGGCTTACTGCAAAGGCATTGTATACGGTGATGACAAGGGCAATTTAAACCCGAAGTCATCAATTACAAGAGCTGAGGCTTGTGCGATAATTATGCGTGCGGCGAGTATGAAAGGTGATTTAAAACCTTATGAGCCGACTGTGACGGAACAACCAAAACCGCAAACGACAAGAAAAGGCGGTGTAAGTGAAAACGGTGCGCTGCACGTTGACGGTACGCAACTTATGAATGAAAACAACGAGCCTGTCGTGCTTCACGGTATGTCGTCACACGGTTTGCAATGGTTTGGTAATTTCGCGACTGAAAATGCTGTTAAAGCAACTGCCGATTACGGTGCAAACTTGTTCAGATGTGCAATGTATACCGATGAGGGCGGATATATAAGCAATCCGTCTGTAAAAGATACGCTTATAAATGCGGTTGACAGTGCGATACGTCAGGATATGTATGTAATAATCGACTGGCATATACTGTCGGACGGAAACCCTATGCAACATATTGATGATGCAGTTGATTTCTTTGGCGAAATGTCGGAGAGATATAAGGACAGCAATGCTGTGCTTTATGAAATATGTAATGAGCCGAACGGCAATGTGACTTGGAACGATAATGTAAAACCGTATGCTGAAACGGTGATACCTGTTATACGTGCAAATACAAACGCTATTATATTAGTAGGAAGTCCGACATGGAGTCAGGATTTGCATGAGGCTGCAAAAAATCCGATTAATGCCGAAAATATAATGTACACATGCCATTTTTACGCGGGAACTCACACCGATTGGCTAAGACAACGTATAGCCGACTGCGGTTTACCTGTGTTTGTGAGCGAGTGGGGTACAAGTGCGGCCGACGGAAACGGCGGTGTTTATCTTGACGAGGCGCAAAGGTGGATTGACTTTATGAATGAACGCGGAATAAGCTGGGCGAATTGGTCGCTTTGCGATAAAAATGAATCATCTGCCGCACTGGTGAACGGTGCGAATGTGAATGACGGAATAAGTGAGGACGAACTTACCGAAAGCGGAAAATTTGTTTTTAAAAATTTCTGAAAAAATGTTTAAACTCTTAATTTGGTGGTATATATAATACATAAGCACGAAAGAGAGGGGTGGAATTTATGAAATACGTTGTTACGATTGCGAGAACTTACGGCAGCGGCGGTAAGGAAATCGGTAAATTGCTTGCGAAAGAACTCGGAATAAAATATTACGGTCGTGAGATTTTTGAAATGTCACAAGGGGTTGAGAGTGATTTGGATTCCGGCGATGATGAAAGTATTCATAATGCATCTCTTGAAGAGGCTGACGAATTGTTTAAACAACAGTCTAAAACAATTCGTGAAATTGCCGAGAAAGAATCGTGCGTTATAGTTGGACGATGTGCTGATTATGTGCTTCGGGATATGGATAATGTCGTTAAGATTTATCTGTACGCGCCAATCAGAGATTGTATGCGTCGCGTAATAAGATTGTATGAGCTTAATCCTGAAGATGCAAAAAGTCTTATTCATTCGATGAACAAGACAAGAGGTAATTATTATCAGCATAATACCGGTTTGAACTGGTCTGAGGCTGTGCATTATGATATATGTCTTAATACAGCCGGACTGAAAAAAGAAAAGATTATTGATATAATCAAAAACTATATAAAAACGAAAATAGATTGATTTGATAAATCCTCCAAAAAAGCGGTGCTAAAATAACAGCACCGCTTTTTAAATGTTATATTTTATGCTTTGCTATGCTCCGTACCTTGATTGCGGAATAAAAGAGTTATGCACCATAGACCTGCAAGGCCTACAATAACATAAATAATTCTGCTTATGATTGCGGCTTGACCGCCGAAGATTGACGCGACAAGGTCAAATTTGAAAAGTCCGACAAGCAGCCAGTTTACCGCACCGATAATTGTTATGATTAAAGCAGTATTGTTCATAATACTTACACTCCTTTTGAATTAGTTTATATTGTTGTTTTTAGTGTAAACAGAGAAATGAAATTTTAAACGTGGTAATAACTTCATAAAAAACTTCATATTATATATGGGGTGAGAAGATGGGGAGAAAAGCTATGATGTATTTTATTTCTGTTGTTATAATAATAGTAACTACATTGATGTTTGTGCTTTTTGCCAGCGGTGAAACCGATACGAACAATATTGTGTTTTTGAAAGGATACGGTTGGGAAGTGAGGACAAAATCTGTCGAAAAGGAGGATATTATAATTCCGAAACCTTTTGACCGTGTGTATGAAAATTATAATGATATTCAATTAAAGGCCGGACTTGATTTAAGACCGTATATGGGTATGAAAGGCGTGAGGTATACATATATAGTAGAAAATTATCCGAAAGATGTCGGCGAAGAAGTCAGGGCGAATGTAATCTGCATAAATAACGAACCTGTCGGCGGTGATATAATGACTGTAAGTATCCGCGGATTTATACATTCTTTGAACTTTGACGATTCACTTCGTTAAAATTTGATTACAAATTATTAAGTTTTGTAATAATACCAAAAATTATACGTGTAAAAGTATACAAAAAAATATTCACAGAATCATTAAATTTGTATAAAATTTAATGATTTTTTTATACAAAAAAGCTTGCCAAAACGGCTGTTATAGTGTATAATAACAGTGTTGTGACTAAAGTATGCGAAAGCATATAGGTACTGACAAACGATGAAGCGGGAGGTTGCGGCGATTTAACGTCGGTTTTTCTGTGGAGTGAGTCCGATTCATGAAACCGGGCGGCAGTCAATGTATACTTAGGAGAAGTGCGGTCTTTTGACGGCGTGAGACAGGATAAGTATGCGGCGAAATTGGCTAACTTTGCCCGAACTCTACAATATGAGGTTCGGGTTTTTTTATAAGGGTGATGCGAAACACCCGGCGGTGTGTGCCATTTTCTTTAAGCGCTGTCGTGCAGATTACAACACAATAACAATTCGAGGAGGGAAAAGTATGGCAGCAAACCAGAAAATCAGAATCAAGCTTAAGGCTTATGACCACGTTGTACTTGATCAGAGTGCTGAAAAGATTGTTGAGATTGCAAAGAGAACAGGTGCTAAAGTTTCAGGCCCTATTCCGCTTCCTACAGATAAGGAAGTTATCACAATCCTAAGAGCGGTTCATAAGTATAAGGATTCTCGTGAGCAGTTCGAAAGAAGAACTCACAAAAGATTGATTGATATAGTTGTTCCGGGTGCTAAGACTATGGAATCACTAATCAAAATTGATCTTCCTGCTGGAGTGGATATCGACGTAATCCAGAAGTAAGATCGTCTATAAAGTGCAGTAGCCTATGCGGCTATGATGCAGGTCAAGTTTCCGATAGCTTTTGCGGAAACCAATAACTGTTAAGGAGGAAAAATCAATGGAAAAAGCAATTTTGGGTACAAAGATTGGTATGACTCAAATCTTTGGCGAAGGCGGAGTAGTTATTCCTGTAACTGTTGTTATGGCAGGCCCATGCGTAGTTACACAGAAGAAGACTGTTGAAACAGACGGCTACGAAGCTGTACAGGTTGGTTTTGGTGACGTTAAAGAAAAGCACCTTAACAAACCGCAATTAGGTCATTTCAAAAAGGCAGACACTGCAAACAAAAAGTATGTCAGAGAGTTCAGACTTGATGATTGCGAAAGTCTGAATGTTGGTGACGAAATTAAGGCTGACATTTTCGCAGCCGGAGACAAAGTAGACGTAAGCGGTATTTCAAAGGGTAAAGGCTTTGCCGGTCCGATGAAACACGGTCTACACAGAGGTCCTATGACTCACGGTTCAAAATCAAAGAGAGTTTCCGGTTCAATGGGTATGTGCTCAAACCCTGGACGAGTTTTCAAGGGTAAGGTACTTCCGGGACACATGGGTGTTCAAAAAGTTACAGTCCAGAATCTTGAGGTTGTTAAAATCGACGCTGAACAGAATTTAATCCTTGTAAAAGGTGCAATTCCGGGAAACAAGGGCGGACTTGTTACAATCAGAAACAGCGTAAAGGCATAATCGAGGTTATTGGAAAGGAGGAAATATAATGGCTAAAGTGGCTTTATATAACATGGAAGGCACAAAGACAGGCGATATGGAAGTATCAGACGCTATCTTTGCTGCTGAAGTGAATAAATCAGTTTTGCATCAGGTAGTTGTTAACTATCTTGCAAACCAAAGACAAGGCACACAGTCTACAAAGACACGTACAGAAGTTCGTGGCGGCGGTATTAAGCCTTGGAGACAAAAGGGTACAGGTCGTGCAAGACAAGGTAGTATCCGTGCTCCGCAGTGGACTGGCGGTGGCGTAGCACTTGGTCCAAAGCCAAGAAGTTACAGATTCAGCGTAAACAAGAAGATTAAGAGAATCGCTCTTAAGAGTGCTCTTTCAGCTAAGTATGCTGATTACAAAATATTTGTTATAGATGAACTTGCTGTTGACGAAATCAAGACTGCTAAGATCGTAGCTCTTCTAAAGGGACTTGACGTTAATTCAAAGGCTCTTATCGTTACAGCAGATGCTGATGAAAAGGTTTATAAATCAGCAAGAAACATTAAGGGTGTTACACCGACTCATGTTGGTACACTTAACACATATGACGTTCTTAACAACGATGCATTCATCGTTTCAAAGGATGCCATTGCAAAGATTGAGGAGGTGCTTGCATAATGAATTCATTTGATATTCTAAGAAGACCAATCATCTCTGAACGCAGCATGGAAACTGTTTTAGACAGAGAAGGTAACGAGATTAAGAGATATACCTTTGAAGTTCCAAAGACTGTGAACAAGGTTGAAATAAAGAAAGCTGTTGAAGAAGCATTCGGCGTTAAGGTTGCTAAGGTAAACACAATGAATGTTCTTGGTAAGGTTAAGAGAATGGGCAGAAACGAAGGAAGACGTCCTTCATGGAAAAAGGCTATCGTTACTCTTACAGCTGACAGCAAAACTATCGAATTCTTCGATATTTAATCGTTATTAATTTATAGATAAGGAGAGTAAAGGATAATGGCTATTAAAAAGTATAATCCTACTTCGCCTGCCAGAAGATTTATGACAGTTTCAGACTTCGCTGAAATCACAAAGAAGTCACCGGAGCGTTCACTTCTTGCTAAGAAAGACAAGCACGCCGGCAGAAACTCATACGGTAGAATCACTGTTCGTCATAGAGGCGGCGGCAACAGAAGAAAGTACAGAATTATTGACTTTAAGAGAAATAAAGACGGTATGCCGGCAACAGTTATCGGTGTTGAATACGATCCGAACAGAAGTGCCAATATCGCTCTTATTCAATATGAAGACGGCGAAAAGGCTTACATCATCGCTCCTATCGGTCTTACAGACGGTGACGTCGTAGTATCGGGCGAAGGTGCAGATATTAAGCCGGGTAATGCATTGTTTATAAAAGATATTCCGGTTGGTACACTAATTCATAACATTGAATTGTATCCTGGAAAGGGCGCTCAGCTTGTAAGAAGTGCAGGTAACAGTGCACAGCTTATGGCTAAGGAAGGCGACTATGCACAGGTTAGACTTCCAAGCGGCGAAGTTAGAATGATCAGACTTGATTGTAAAGCAACTATCGGTGTTGTAGGTAACCAACAGCATGAAAACGTATCTATCGGTAAAGCCGGAAGAAAGCGTCACATGGGTTGGAGACCAACAGTTCGTGGTGTTGTTATGAACCCTAACGATCACCCTCACGGTGGTGGTGAAGGTAAGTCACCAATCGGTCGTCCTGCACCGGTTACTCCTTGGGGTAAACCAGCACTTGGTCTTAAGACAAGAAAGACTAAGAACAGAACTGACAAGTTCATCGTTAAGAGAAGAAACGCTAAATAATAGATATTTAATTTTGATATAGATTGAAAGGAGGAAGATTTAATGGGCAGATCACTTAAGAAAGGACCTTTCGTTGAAGAGCGTCTTATGAAGAGAATTGACGCTATGAACGCAGCTAATGAAAAGAAGGTCGTAAAGACATGGTCAAGAGCTTCCACAATTTTCCCAGAAATGGTTGGACACACAATCGCAGTGCATGATGGCAGAAAGCATGTTCCTGTATTCATCAGTGAGGACATGGTAGGCCACAGACTTGGCGAATTCGCTCCTACAAGAACATACAAAGGTCATGCCGGAGCTAAAACTTCTAAGTAATATCTATGATATTGCTTAGAAGCAAAGAAATAAGATTTACAGAGGGATGTTAAATCCCGTTACTAATATTGCAAAAGGAGGAATCCACATGGAAGCACGTGCAGTGTTAAGATATGCTCGTATTTCACCTAGAAAGGTTAAGATAGTGCTTGATCTAATAAGAAACAAGCCTGCTAACGTTGCAATGGGTATTCTAAACAACACACCTAAAGCAGCAAGCGAGTATTTGACAAAGCTTCTTGCGTCAGCGATTGCAAACGCAGAGAACAATCATGATATGGATAAGAATAAGTTATACGTTGCAGAATGTTACGCAACACAAGGTCCTACTTTAAAGAGAATTCAGCCTCATGCTCAAGGCAGAGCGTTCAAGATTTTAAAGAGAACCAGCCATATCACTTTAGTATTAAAGGAAATGGAAGACTAATCGAAAAGGAGGTTCACTCATGGGACAAAAAGTTAATCCACACGGACTTAGAGTCGGAGTTATAAAAGATTGGGATTCTAAGTGGATTGCAGGTAAAAAAGATTTCGGAGACCAGTTGGTTGAAGATTATAATATAAGAAAGTTCGTTAAGAAGGCTTGCTATGATGCAGGTGTTGCTAAGATCGGTATTGAAAGAAAGCAGAATAAAGTGTTTATCACAATTCATGCTGCTAAGCCTGGTATCATCATCGGTAGAGGCGGTGCTGAAATCGATAAGCTAAAGGCTCAAATCGAAAAGCTTACTTCAAAGACTGTTAACGTAAATATCATGGAGGTTAAGACTCCTGATACAAATGCACAGCTTGTTGCTGAAAACATTGCTGCACAACTTGAAAGAAGAATTTCATTCAGACGTGCAATGAAGCAAGTTATGGGCAGAGCAATGCGTCTTGGCGTTAAGGGTATCAAGACTGCAGTTGCAGGTCGTGTAGGCGGTGCTGAAATCGCAAGAACAGAACAATATCACGAGGGTACAATTCCTCTACAGACATTGAGAGCCGATATTGACTATGGTTTCGCTGAAGCTCATACAACATACGGTATTCTTGGTGTTAAGGTTTGGATTTACAAAGGCGAAATCCTAAACGTTGCTGACGGCAGAAGAAAGGAAGCTGCTCAACAAGCGGCTGACAATAACAGACGCGATAACAGAAGACGCGGCGATAGAAGACCGAAGGGAGGCAGATAATCATGTTGTTACCAAAGAGAGTTAAATACAGAAGAGTTATGCGTGGCAGAATGAAGGGTAAGGCAACACGTGGTAACGTTGTATCACACGGCGAGTTCGGCCTTCAGGCTCTTGAGCCGGCATGGATTACTTCAAGACAGATTGAAGCAGCCCGTATAGCTATGACAAGATATACAAAGCGTGGCGGTCAGGTTTGGATTAAGATATTCCCTGACAAGCCGGTAACAAGAAAACCTGCTGAAACTCGAATGGGTTCAGGTAAGGGTGCTCCGGAGTATTGGGTAGCAGTAGTTAAGCCTGGCAGAGTGCTTTTTGAAATGGCAGGCGTAAGTGAAGAAGTAGCAAGAGAAGCTATGCGTCTTGCTATGCACAAACTACCAATCAAGTGTAAGTTTGTAAAACGTCAAGCAGAGGATGGTGAATAAGAATGAAAGTAAATGAGCTAAGAGATTTATCAACAGCTGAATTGGAAGAAAAACTTGCAGAAAGCAAGCAAGAGCTTTTCAACTTGAGATTTCAGAATGCTATTAACCAATTAGAAAATCCAAAGAGAATTGGTGATGTAAAGAAGACTATCGCTCGTATTTTAACCATCATTCATGAAAGAGAACTACAAGGCAGTGCGATGTAATGCCGGTACTTGTTTGACAGGTACAAATTGAGCAGATAGAAGATTATTAGAAACGTGCGGAAGGAGGCACTTATCTGTGGAAGAAAGAAACAGCCGTAAGGTTAAGATCGGTAAAGTAATCAGCAATAAGATGGATAAGACAATCGTTGTTGCTATTGAAGAAAATAAAAAGCATCCGCTTTATGGTAAGATCGTTAAGAGAACTTACAAACTAAAGGCACATGATGAAGAAAATGTATGCTCTATCGGCGATAAGGTAAAGGTTATGGAAACAAGACCTCTATCAAAGGACAAGAGATGGAGACTCGTTGAAATAGTAGAAAAAGTTAAGTAATATAGCGTTCCCGGAAAGAGTGGAACAACTTGCTTTGCAAGTTGTAGTAAGCAAATCGCTTGCGATTTGTGAAGCGTAAGGAGGAAGTTTTAATGATTCAACAACAAACACTTTTAAAAGTGGCTGATAACACTGGCGCAAAGGAAGTTATGTGTATCCGAGTTATGGGCGGCAGTAAGAAAAGATATGCAGCAGTTGGCGACGAAATCATTTGCAGTGTCAAGAAGGCAACACCGGGCGGCGTTGTAAAAAAAGGTGACGTTGTAAAAGCTGTTGTAGTCAGAACGGTTAAAGAGTCAAAGCGTGCTGACGGTTCATACATCAGATTTGATGAGAACGCAGCAGTTATCGTAAAAGATGACAAAAACCCAAGAGGTACTCGTATTTTTGGCCCTGTTGCAAGAGAGCTTAGAGATAAAGAGTACATGAAGATACTATCATTGGCTCCGGAAGTTCTTTAATTAAGGAGGATAATTGATACAATGAAAAAGATGCATGTAAAAAGAGGCGACACTGTAAAAGTTATCGCCGGCAAAGATAAAGGTAAAGAGGGCAAGATTATCACAGCTATTCCGGCTGACGGTAAGGTAATCGTTGAAGGCGTTGCTGTTGCTAAGAGACATCAAAAGGCAAGAGTTCAAGGTCAGGAAAGCGGTATTATCCATAAGGAAATGCCAATCGACGCATCAAACGTTATGAGAGTTTGCTCAAAGTGCGGTAAAGCTGCAAGAACAGGTGTTAAGGTTCTTGATGACGGTTCAAAGATGAGATACTGCAAGAAGTGTAATGCAGAACTTAACGATTAATTTTCGAGAGGAGGAAGATTCTAACAATGAGTAGAATGCAAGATAAATATAATAAAGAAGTTGCTCCGGCTCTTATGGAGAAGTTCAGCTATAAAAGTACAATGCAAATCCCTAAGCTCGACAAGATCGTTATAAATATCGGTATGGGTGAAGCTAAAGACAACCCTAAGGCAATCGAGGCTGCTTGCGGAGATTTGGCTGCTATAACAGGTCAAAAGCCTATTATAACAAAGGCTAAGAAGTCAGTTGCGAACTTCAAGTTAAGAGAAGGAATGAATATCGGCTGTAAAGTAACACTTAGAGCTGACAAGATGTATGAATTCTTAGACAGATTTTTCAATGTTGCTCTTCCACGTGTAAGAGACTTTAGAGGTATCAACCCTAACGGTTTCGACGGTAGAGGTAACTATTCTGTTGGTATTAAGGAACAGCTTATATTCCCTGAAATTGACTATGATAAGATTGACAAAATCAGAGGTATGGACATTAACATTGTCACAACTGCACAGACAGACGAAGAAGCTCGTGAACTTCTAAAGTTAATGGGCGCTCCGTTCCGTTCATAGTTAAAAAGGAGGATTTAACATGGCAAGGAAAGCAATGGTTTTAAAACAACAGAGACAACCTAAGTATTCAACACAAGCTTATACAAGATGTAAGATTTGCGGCAGACCGCATGCTTACCTTAGAAAGTTTGGTATTTGCCGTATATGCTTTAGAGAGTTGGCTTACAAAGGTCAAATCCCTGGCGTAAGAAAAGCAAGCTGGTAAAATCGATCGTTTCTTATTAAGAAACAAATTGATTTATAGATATATGATAAAATTCGGACTTACAAAAATCCGAAAGAGGTAAAGTGACTTGCACAGCAAGTTATAGCTGAAGCAGGTATTTGGTGCAAGACATCAAATACCGTAGCATAAGGCAAACCGCTTGCGGTTTGTGAGAGCGTAAGGAGGTAAAATAAATGCAAATAACTGATCCAATCGCAGATTTGCTTACAAGAATCAGAAATGCAAGCTCATCAAAGCATGAAACAGTCGATGTTCCTGCTTCAAACATGAAGAAGGCGATTGTTGAAATCCTTAATGATGAGGGTTATATAAAAGATTTTCAAGTAATCGAAGACGGTAAACAAGGCGTTATCAGAATTACTTTGAAATACGGACCTAACAAGGAAAGAGTTATAAGCGGTCTTAAGAGAGTTTCTAAGCCTGGTCTTAGATTCTACGCAAGCGTTGACGAACTTCCAAGAGTTCTTAAGGGTCTTGGTATCGCAATCGTTTCAACATCAAAGGGTATTATGACAGATAAGGAAGCAAGAAAGCAGCACGTTGGCGGCGAAGTACTTGCTTACATCTGGTAATTAATATTAATAAAAAAATAACTGAAAACCTGTGGAAACACACGGCTGTGTGTAAAACAGAGCAAATTTAAGTTAAGGAGGAAAAATCCCTATGTCAAGAATAGGTAAGTTACCTATCACTGTTCCTGCCGGAGTTGAGGTAAAGATCAGTGATACAAACGAAATCACAGTAAAAGGTAAGAACGGCACACTTTCAAGACAACTTCATCCTGATATGATCGTTAAGCTTAACGATGGAGTTATCACAGTAGAGCGTCCTTCAGAAGATAAGATGCACAAGTCATTGCACGGTCTTACAAGAACACTTGTAAACAATATGGTTATCGGTGTTACAGAAGGCTTTACAAAAGAGCTTGAAATCAACGGTGTTGGTTACAGAGCTGCAATGCAAGGCAAGACTCTTAACTTGAGTCTTGGTTACTCACATCCTGTTTTGTATGAAGCAAAGGAAGGCGTAACAATCGAAGTTCCTGCTCCAAACAAAATCATCGTTAAAGGTGCCAACAAAGAAGACGTTGGTGCAACAGCAGCGAAGATTAGAGAGTACAGACAACCTGAACCATACAAGGGTAAGGGTATTAAGTACGTTGATGAACACATCAGACGTAAAGAAGGTAAAACAGGAGCTAAGAAGAAATAATTGAAAGGAGTGTTCTTAAATGATTAAGAAGATAGATACAAAAGCGGCTAGAGTTAGACGCCACGCAAGAGTTAGAAAGAACATCTCCGGCACAGCGGAGAGACCTCGTCTAAACGTATTCAGAAGTGCAAAACATATATATGCTCAGGTTATTGATGATGTAAAGGGTGTTACACTTGTTTCAGCATCAAGCATGGACAAAGAATTTGAAGGCTACGGCGGAAACGTTGAAGGTGCAAAGGCAATCGGTCAGAAAGTGGCTGAAAAGGCTCTTGCAGCAGGCATTAAAGCAGTAGTATTCGACAGAGGCGGATATGTATATCACGGCAGAGTTGCTGCTCTTGCAGAAGGCGCAAGAGAAGGCGGCTTGGAATTCTAATAGAAGGAGGAAGAGATAAGTGGCTGAAAGAATAGACGTAGAAGCTTTAGAGCTTGAGGAAAATGTCGTAGCAATCAACCGTGTTGCTAAGACTGTTAAAGGCGGTAGAACAATGAGATTCAGCGCTTTGGTCGTTGTTGGTGACAGAAATGGTCACGTTGGCTTCGGTCAAGGTAAGTCTGCTGAAATACCTGACGCAATCAGAAAAGGTATTGAAAGCGCAAAGAAGAATTTGATTTCTGTTCCTCTTGTAGGTTCAACAATTACTCATGAAGTTGTTGGTATTTCAGGTGCAGGTAAGGTTCTTCTTAAGCCGGCTGCACAAGGTACTGGTGTGCTTGCAGGTGGTGCTGCTCGTGCGGTTCTTGAACTTGCAGGTGTTAAAGACATCAGAGCAAAGAGCTTGAGATCAAATAACAAGAGAAACGTAGTTAGTGCTACTATACAGGGATTGTCAGAGTTAAAGCAGCCTGAAGAAGTTGCTAAGCTAAGAGGCAAGACTGTAGACCAAATCAGAGGTTAATAAGGAGGCACACAGTAATATGGCTAAGCTAAAAATTACATTAGTTAAGAGTACAATCGGCAGAAAGAAAGACCAAATTGCTACTGTTGAAGCTCTTGGACTAAAGAAAATAAGAAGTGTTGTTGAACACAATGACACACCTCAAATCAGAGGAATGATTAACAAGGTATCTCACCTTGTAACAGTTGAAGAAAACTAATTAGTAAGGAGGTGTAGCAAATGAACTTAAACGAATTGCAACCTGCTGAAGGTTCAAAGTTCGCTCCTAAGAGAGTGGGCAGAGGTATCGGAAGCGGTACAGGTAAAACTTCGGGAAAAGGTCATAAAGGACAAAACGCAAGAAGTGGCGGTGGCGTTAGACCGGGCTTTGAAGGTGGTCAAATGCCATTATACAGAAGACTTCCTAAGCGTGGTTTTAAGAATATATTTGCAAAGCAGTATGTTGCTGTTAACGTTGAGGAGCTTAATAAGCTTGAGGACGGAGCAGAAGTTACAGCAGAAACACTAAAGGCAAACGGTATAATCAGCAAAACACTTGACGGTGTTAAAATACTTGGCAGAGGTGAGCTTAACAAAAAGCTTACTGTAAAGGTGGCTAAGATGAGCGCTTCTGCAAAGGAAAAAATAGAAAAGGCAGGCGGAAAGGCTGAGGTGATGTAATCGTGTTACAGACACTAAAGAATGCTTGGAAAATTCCGGACCTACGTCGTAGAATTCTATTTACATTAATGATGCTTATAGTTTTCAGATTCGGTGCACATATTCCTGTACCGTATCTGACAGCTGACGCTATGCAAGCGTTCCTTGGAAACGGCGGAACTGACTTGTTCAGCTTGTTTGATGTATTCACAGGTGGTGCGTTCTCAAACGCAACAGTTATGGCAATGGGTGTTTCACCATACATCAACGCATCTATTATCGTTCAACTTCTTACTGTCGCAATACCTTCTCTTGAGCGTCTGGCTAAAGAAGGTCTTGAGGGCAGAAAGAAAATTAACAAGATTACAAGATACCTTGGTATTGCGTTGGCATTCATACAAGGTGCCGGACTTTATGTAACACTTTACAATATGAGCGTTACAAACGGTCTTGACGCAATCAAAAATCCAAGCGTTTTAACATTTTTCGTAATAGTTCTTACATTCACAGCCGGTACAGCATTTATTATCTGGTTGGGTGAACTTATTACAGAAAAGGGACTTGGAAACGGCGTATCACTAATTATCTTTGCAGGTATCGTATCAAGAATACCATCAGCTGCATACGGAATTTATAATCAATTCTTGGGAGCAGGCGTAAATGCAAAGGGTCTTATATTCGTAGCTGCCATCATTGTTGTGGCAATAGCTGCTATCACGTTCGTTGTATTCTTCTCAGAGGCTGAAAGAAGAATTCCGGTTCAGTACGCTAAGCGTGTTGTAGGAAGAAAAATGTACGGCGGACAAAGCACAAACATTCCGATTAAAGTTGCAGCAGGCGGCGTTATGCCGATCATCTTTGCATCTTCAATCATGGCATTTCCTGCAACAATCGTAAGATTGGTTTCAGGTGGTAATATGCCGACAGCCGGTCTTGGATATTATATCCTTGGTTGTTTATCAGCCGGCTATGCGTCAGCATGGTGGACCAGTCTTGTATACGCAATTCTTTATGCGTTGCTTATACTATTCTTCACATATTTCTATTCTTCAATTCAGTTCAATCCGATTGAACTTGCAAATAATATGAAGAAGAGTGGAGGATACATTCCGGGTATCAGACCTGGTAAGCCGACAAGCGATTATATAGGAAAGATTTCTTCAAGATTAAATCTTGTAGGTGCATTCTTCCTTGCAATTATCGCAATCCTACCTGTAATTGTCGGCGCGATATTCAATGTAACGGCACTTCAAATCGGCGGTACATCACTTCTAATTATGGAAGGTGTTGCTCTTGAAACTGTCAGACAAATTGAATCACAAATGACAATGCGTCATTATAAAGGTTTCCTTGAATAATTTCAGGAAAGGCGGTATTTAGTATGAATTTGGTATTAATGGGCCCTCCGGGGGCAGGAAAAGGCACTCAAGGCGAAATTTTATCTGAGAGATTGGATATAAATACAATTTCAACGGGTGTTATGCTGAGAACCGCCATCAAGGAACAGTCAGAAATCGGAAAGATTGCTGAAAAGTATATCAATGATGGAAAGCTTGTTCCGGATGACGTAATTGTTTCTATAGTAAAAGAAAGATTGCAAAAGCCTGATTGTGCAAAGGGGTTTATCCTTGACGGATTCCCTCGCACAACAGCTCAGGCTGAGGCATTGACAGAATCGGGCGTAAAAATTGATAAAGTGCTTTCTCTTGAAGTTGCCGATGAGGCAATAATCGAGCGTTTGTCATCAAGACGTGAATGTTCAAAGTGCGGAGCACCGTACAATATCATATCAAACAAGCCTGAAACTGAAGGAATATGTGATAAATGTAAAGGCGAACTTATTCAGCGCGCCGATGATGTTCCTGAAACAATCAAGAACAGACTTAATGTTTATCACGAACAGACAGAGCCGATAAAAGCGTATTATGAAAAGCTTGGACTTCTTGTTACTGCAAAGGGCGAGGATAAGCTTGAAGATACAACAAGCAATGTTGCTAAGGCTTTGGGACTTGAGGTGTGAGTTATGATAACTATTAAATCAGCAAAACAAGTCGAAAAAATGCGTGCGTCAGCAAAGGTTACAAAAGGTGCGCTTGAGCTTCTTGAGAAGCACATCAAACCGGGTGTAACAACGGCGCAGCTTGATAAAATCGCATATGATTTTATTATATCACAAGGTGCAAAACCTAATTTCCTTAATTATAACGGTTTCCCGGGAACAATTTGTGCGTCAATCAATGACGAGGTTGTTCACGGAATTCCAAGTAAGAGAGCCATTTTGAAAGAGGGCGACATAATCAGCATTGATATGGGCGCTATACTTGACGGATGGCACAGTGATGCCGCAAGAACATTCGGAGTCGGAAAGATTTCGGACGAGGCACAAAATCTTATAGACGTTACACGTCAAAGTTTCTTTGAGGGAATTAAATATGTAAAGCACGGTGCCAAATTAGGCGATGTTTCGTCAGCAATTCAGCAGTATGTTGAATCGCATGGTTACAGCGTAGTGCGTGACCTTGTCGGTCATGGAATTGGTCGTAATCTTCATGAAGATCCGAGCGTACCGAATTTTGGCAAAGCCGGTCATGGCGTAAAGCTTGCCGCAGGTATGACAATTGCTATTGAACCTATGGTTAATGCAGGTGATTATCATGTTGCGGTACTTGATGATGATTGGACAGTTGTAACTGATGACGGAAGTTTGTCAGCCCACTATGAAAACACCGTATTGATTACAAAAGACGGGTGTGAAATATTAACACTTTAGGAGTATTATATGGAAATTATAGAGGGTTCAATCGTGCGTTCCATTGCGGGACGTGACAAGGGTGATTTGTTCATCGTCCTTTCAAGAGAAGGCGATTTTGTTTATCTTGCAAACGGTGAATTGCGAAAAGTGGATCACCCGAAAAAGAAAAAGCTCAAGCACCTTCAGGGTACAAACTCTGTTTCGGATTTTGTAAGTAACAAACTTGCAACTGTGGGTAAGGTTACAAATTCAGAGGTGCGAAAAGCATTAGCGGAGTTTAATTAAACCTGAAAGCGTATCTAAAGGAGGTTTATAACATATGTCTAAGCAAGATGTTATAGAAGTTGAAGGTAAGGTTGTTGAAAACTTGCCTAACGCACAGTTTAGAGTTGAGCTTGAAAATGGGCACCAGGTTACAGCACATATTTCAGGCAAACTGAGAATGAATTTCATAAAAATTCTACCGGGAGATAAGGTAACTCTTGAAATGAGTCCTTATGATCTTGATAAGGGCAGAATTACATGGAGAAGTAAATAATTTACTTCGGTCAGATAAGTGACGACAAGGAGGTAATAGATATGAAAGTACGTCCGTCAGTAAAACCAATTTGCGAAAAGTGCAAAATCATAAAGAGAAAAGGCAAAGTAATGGTTATTTGTGAGAATCCAAAGCATAAGCAAAAGCAGGGTTAATCAGTCCATGTTTTGCACATTCCGAACCTTTTTCGAACTTTGTGTACACTGAGTACACGGCAGTTTGAAAGAAGCTTTGGACTGCACTCAAATCTGAACTGATTAAAATAGCCGAGAGGTTATATCACAGGATACTAATTTATATATTATTTTGCAAAACGCAGTGAAAAGCACTGCATTAAAATTTGTTTATGACTTGTTCAGGCGAACAGCCTGAATGAGTTTTAATACAACACTATAAAAATTTTTTGATGATATCTTTTAATGGAGGTGTAGAAAAGTATGGCAAGAATAGCAGGTGTTGACTTACCTAGAGAAAAGAGAGTAGAGATTGGTCTTACCTATATATACGGCATTGGACTAAAGAGTTCTCAAAAGATTCTATCTCAAACAGGTATAAACCCAGACACAAGAGTAAAGGATCTTACAGAAGCAGATGTAAGTAAGCTAAGAGAAGTTATCGACGCTGAATACACAGTTGAAGGTGACCTTAGAAGACAGTTGGCTCTTGACATCAAGAGACTTATGGAAATCGGATGTTACAGAGGTATCCGTCACAGAAGAGGTCTTCCTGTAAGAGGACAAAACACAAAGAACAATGCAAGAACCCGTAAGGGTCCTGCAAGAGCGATTGCAGGTAAGAAGAAATAAAGGAGGGACTAAGCTAAATGGCTAAGGTAGCAAAGAAGACTACACGTACAAGACGTCGTGATAGAAAGAATATTGAAAAAGGCGCGGCTCATATCCGTTCAACTTTCAACAATACAATAGTTACAATTACAGATACAGCTGGTAATGCTATATCTTGGGCAAGTGCCGGCGGTTTAGGCTTCCGCGGCTCAAGAAAGAGCACACCTTTCGCTGCTCAAACAGCTGCAGAAACAGCAGCTAAGGCAGCTATGGAACATGGAATGAAGACAGTAGAAGTTTACGTTAAGGGTCCTGGTGCAGGTAGAGAAGCTGCAATCAGAGCACTTCAAGCAACAGGTCTTGATGTTACAATGATTAAGGACGTAACTCCTATTCCTCATAACGGTTGTAGACCACCAAAGAGAAGAAGAGTCTGATTTGTATATTATTGTAAAGGAGGAAAAATTAACATGGCAATAAACAGACAACCAGTGTTAAAGAGATGCAAGACTTTGGGCATTAACCCTGCAACAATGGGTATTGATAAGTCATCAAACAGAAACCCAAAGCAAGGCAGAAAAAAGCAGTCTGAATATGGCTTGCAGCTTAATGAAAAGCAAAAGGTTAAGTTTATATACGGTGTACTTGAGAAGCAATTCAGAAAGTACTATGTAATGGCTACAAAGAAACAGGGCATCACAGGTGAAATGTTGCTTCAAATCCTTGAGTCAAGACTTGACAATGTTGTTTTCAGATTAGGTTTGGCTAATACAAGACGTGAAGCAAGACAAATTGTTAATCACGGTCATATCACAGTAAACGGTCAAAAGGTTGATATTCCGTCATACCTTGTTAAGCCGGGTGATGTAATAGCAGTTAGAGAAAAGAGTAAGAACTCTGTTAGAATTAAGGAAATCGTTGAAACAAACGCAAACAGGGTTGTTCCAAAGTGGCTTTCAATGGATAAGAATACACTTACAGGTAAGGTTATCACATTGGCTGCAAGAGATGACATCGACTACGAAGTTGAGGAACACCTTATCGTCGAACTTTATTCTAAATAATTATATGTTACCCTCGGTACGTGGATATATATATATGTTTTTTCGAGAGATTTCGGAGCTTAGACTGCTCCGAAGTCATCTCTAATTATGAAGGAGGGTTCTGAAATGATAGAAATGGAAAAGCCTAATATAGAATGCGTTGAAATGAGTGACGACGGCAGATACGGCAAATTCGTTGTATCTCCTCTTGAGCGCGGTTACGGCACAACTCTTGGTAACTCACTACGCAGAATTTTACTTTCATCATTGCCTGGTGCGGCTGCTACTTCAATTAAAATTGAAGGTGTGCAGCACGAATTTTCAACTGTACCCGGTGTTACAGAAGATGTTACAGAGCTTATACTTAACATTAAAAAGCTTGCTTTGAAGATTCACGGTGATCTTCCAAAGACTGTTTACATCGAGGCAAAGGGTGCACAGGAAATTACAGCAGGTGACATAAAGCGTGACGATGATGTTGAGATTTTTAATCCGGATCTTCATATCGCAACACTTAATGATGATGCAAATCTTTATATTGAGATTACTCTATCAAAGGGCAGAGGCTATGTAAGTGCTGATAAGAACAAGCAAGCAATGCAGCCGGTAATCGGAGTAATCCCTGTGGATTCTATCTATACTCCTGTAACAAAGGTTAATTATACAGTAGAAAACACTCGTGTAGGTCAATATACAGATAGAGAACAGTTGGCAGTTGAGCTATGGACAAACGGAACAATTAAGCCTGATGAGGCTGTGTCTTTGGCTGCTAAGATAATGAACGACCTACTTTCATTGTTCGTAGACCTTTCAGATGACGCTAAGAATACTGAAATCATCGTTGAAAAGGAAGAGAACAAGAAGGAAAAGGTTCTTGAAATGACTATCGAGGACCTTGATTTATCAGTTCGTTCATATAACTGCTTAAAGCGTGCTGGTATTAACACGGTTGAAGACCTTACAAACAAATCTGAAGAAGATATGATGAAGGTTAGAAACCTTGGTAGAAAGTCGCTTGAAGAAGTCATAAACAAATTGAATGGTTTAGGTCTTTACCTTAAAAAAGAAGAAGATTAATAGGAGGTAACAGTAATGCCGGGAACAAGAAAGTTAAATCGCCCAACAGACCAAAGAAAAGCTATGTTGCGTAACCTTGTAACAAGCTTCTTGGAAAATGGCAGAATTGAAACTACTTTAACAAGAGCGAAAGAAACTCAGAGCATGGCAGAGAAAATGATTACTCTTGGTAAGACAAATACACTACATTCTCGTCGTCAGGCATTGGAGTTTATCACAAAAGAAGACGTTGTAACAAAGGTTTTCTCTGAAATAGCTCCTAAGTACGCTGACAGAAACGGCGGTTACACAAGAATTTACCAAACAGGTCCTCGTCGCGGTGACAGTGCACCTATGGCAATTCTTGAGCTTGTAGACTAATTAATTGTATATTAAGACGGTTCGTATGAACCGTCTTTTTTATGTTTACAAAAATAGAAAAGTGTGATATAATAATTTTGCGATAGAAATGAATATTTAATACCAAATCAGTTTACGTTAGTAAAAAACGTAAGCTTTCTTTGATATATACTGATTTGGTGTAATTTCTGTCGCAAGAATACAAGCAAAGCTGCGTTTTTAGTGCGTGGTTTTGCCACGCACTTTTTTTATGGAGGTTTGTATTATGGAAGAGATTTTTGGATTTAATGACCAATTTTTTGATGAGCGTATTGAAGTGGCAATGTTACATCTTGAGGGCAACGACAGTAAATATAACAAGGTATTCAACAAACTCAGTGCAACTCTTTCGGATATGTTTCACCATTATTGTAACGGTGGAGAAGGTATACCTGAGGGATATGAGGAGCGTATACAGTATTTTTTTGAAAACATACAGGGTATTGATAATGTAAGATTACGTACCGTATATTTTGCCGCTGTAGTTGATTGTATGAATATGTTAGTAAAGTTAGGTTACATAAAGATATAAAAAAACGACTGTTTCAAAACAGTCGTTTTTGTTTGTCTTAAATTACATTAACTTTTGCAATCTTTCGTTTACTGCAAGCAAGAATTCTTCTGTATCAACCTTTTGCTTATTTTCAAGAGTTGAAAGAGCGGCAAGGTCGCCTGTCATAACGCCTTCTTCGATTGTTTGAATTGTAGCTTTTTCAAGATTATCAGCGAACTTGATTAGATCTTCAAGACCGTCCATTTCGCCTCTCTTACGAAGTGCGCCTGTCCAAGCAAACAATGTTGCAACAGAGTTTGTTGAAGTTTTTTCGCCCTTTAAGTGTTTGTAGTAATGTCTTTGAACAGTACCGTGAGCAGCCTCATACTCATAAACACCGTCAGGTGATACAAGTACTGATGTCATCATAGCAAGTGAGCCGTAAGCGGTCGCAACCATATCCGACATAACGTCACCGTCATAGTTCTTACAAGCCCAAATATATCCGCCGTTTGAACGGATAACTCTTGCAACCGCGTCATCAATCAATGTATAGAAGTATTCGATACCGGCTGCCTCAAACTTTTCTTTATATTCGTTATCATAGATTTCTTGGAATATATCCTTGAAACGATGGTCATATTTCTTTGAAATTGTGTCCTTTGTTGCAAACCAAATATCTTTCTTCATATCAAGAGCATAGTTGAAACATGCTTTTGCAAAGCTGGCAATAGATTCATCTCTGTTATGAACACCTTGAATAATACCGTCCTCGTTGCTGAAATCGTAAATTAATTCACGAGTTTCTTTTCCGTCCTTGTCTGTGCAAACAAGCTCAGCCTTACTGCCGGCTTTAACCTGCATTTCGACGTTCTTATAAATATCGCCGTATGCGTGACGTGCGATTGTTATAGGCTTTGTCCAAGTCGGGATGTAAGGAGTGATACCCTTAACAAGAATAGGTGTTCTGAAAACTGTACCGTCAAGCATGGCACGGATAGTACCGTTAGGCGATTTCCACATTTCCTTTAGGTCATATTCTGTCATTCTTGCAGCGTTAGGTGTGATTGTCGCACACTTAACTGCAACACCGTATTTCTTTGTTGCATTCGCACTGTCAACTGTAACTTGGTCGTTAGTTTCGTTTCTGTGTTCAAGACCCAAATCATAGTATTCAGTCTTTAAGTCTATGTAAGGTGTAAGAAGAATATCCTTAATCATCTTCCATATGATTCTTGTCATTTCGTCGCCGTCCATTTCGACAAGCGGTGTTTTCATCTGAATTTTTGCCATTTTCTTATACTCCTTTTTATTATAGATAAAAAGGGACTGTAAAAAGCCCCCTTGCTGTTTATTATCTTAGCATATATATTTAATTATGTCAATGTTCATTTTGACGAATTAAGTAAATCTGAAAAATCCTCATACGGCAACGGTTTAGAGTAGAAATAACCCTGAACCATATTACAGCCTGCAATTTTTAAGAAATCACGTTGACTTTGTGTTTCGACACCCTCGCAGATTGTTTTAACGTGAATTTTCGATGCCATATTAATAATTTCCTCAACAATAACTTGACTTCGCTGAACATCTTCGGTACTGTCGATAAATACCTTGTCGATTTTAAGTGTATCAATCGGCACTTTTCTAAGCAGGTTAAGCGATGAATAACCACTTCCGAAGTCGTCCATTGATATTGTAAAACCGTGTTCTTTCAAATTGTATATAAGTGCGATTGCCGAGCTGTCCTCTTGACTGAATATACTTTCTGTAATTTCCATTTCAATATACTGCTTAGGCACTTTGTACTTTGCCACAACCGCCTCAAGCTTGTCAACAAAATTCGTATCCGAAAGGTGACATCTTGAAACGTTCATTGAAATAGGAATAACCTTTTTACCCATATCAAGGCGATGCTTTTGCATTTTCAAAACCTGTTCATATACATAGAAATCAAGGTCAACAATAAAGCCGTTGCGCTCAAAAACAGGGATAAATACGCCCGGTGAAATAATGCCCTTTTCCTTGTGATTCCAACGCACAAGCGCCTCCGCACCGATGATTGTATCGTTTGCAAGTTCGTATTTCGGCTGATAGTAAACGACAAATTCGCCCTTGCTCAATGCACGAACCATTTCGCTTTCAATCATATTTTTCATATTAAGTTTTTTGTTCATATCGTCCGTGAAATAGCAGATATAATTTGTATTTCGCACCGATGTGTACTTTTTGGCAATATTTGCTCTGTCAATGTAAAGTGACAGGCTCAAAGCGGGATTGTAACGCGGAATAGGGCAAACACCGATTTTTAGCGGTACTTTATAATTTGTTGTGTTATGTATTGAAATATCCAAGTCCACAAGGCTCTTTAAAAGTTCACGGTTTTGTGAAGTGTCCTCAACGAGAATTAAGAAACTGTCACTTTGTGAACGTGCGTAAAGTCCGTTTTTGTGGAATTTTGATTTTATATTCTTAGCAATGTTCATAAGCGTCTGGTCGCCGACTATGTGACCGAAACGTTCGTTTATAAGTTTGAAGTTCCTTGCGTCAAGCGATGTGAGTAAGTATGATTTATCGCTGTTGTTATCCAATATTTTTTCAGCTGTTTTCATAAAATACTGCTTATTCGGAATTTGCGTAAGTGTGTCTGTATGCAGAAGTTTTTTGTAATAATATTCACGCCATTTTATGAATATGATCATCGCGATTATAACAAGCAATATTATAAATATCCATTGCTTGTTTGTTTTCAACATATCTTTTACAGTCGGAACATATATATGATTTAATGTGTAGACTTTCCTTTCAAGTTCCGAATTTGTAAGTGTTACATTTTGGATTGTCTTGTTCAAAAGGCATACGATATGCTGATTGCAGGTAAGGTTGGAAACACCAAGACTTGCGGGAACTTCAACGTCAAAGTCTTGCAATATTGAAAGCTTAGGATGTGCAATCAAACTCGTTTTAGTCTGTAAATCTGTCGACGAAACAAGTACAGCTGAAACAGTGTTGTTTTCGACTGCCGTTAAAAGTGAGTCAATGGATGAATATTTTTCGACAGACCATTGTTTGTATTTGTTGTCAAGATAATCTGTAATCCACGAATCGTCTGCCAATATGCCTACATGAATTTTACTGTCCTCAAAAATGTTCGTGTCTTTTTTCACTAACGGTAAGTATGAAACCTTTGTATAAGGCAGTGTTGCGGTGGTAAGACCTTGTTTTGAACCTGAAACCGTAAGAATTATGTCGGCTTTACCCATAACAATCCCGTTCATTGACATTTCGGATTGATCGTACGAGATAAATTCAATTTCAAAACCGGCATTGTCGGCAACTTTTTTGATAATATCTTCGTATATACCGTTATATTCGCCAGTATCCTTGTCATAATATGATGACGGATAATTGTTGTCAGGCGCAAGTATGCGAAGTTTAGGGTGATTTTCCTTTGCTGTCTGCTCTTCTTTCGTGTAGCCTATTGAGTTGCTGTAAGGACGTTTAAACAGCTTTGTATATTCCATTGACAGATAGAATGGATTTTGTATTTTGTATTGATTTATAGCACTGTTCAGCTTTGTTAGAAGATTGGTATTGCCTTTTTTTACGGCACAGTAGTAGTCCAATTTACCGCCTTTGGCTATTAACTTTAGTCCGTCGGGATTGTTTGTTGTAGGCGTAAAAATTGCGTCGATTGAATTGTTTTTCACGGCATTTAACATATTGTCCACAGTATCGTAATAAACAGGGATGTATGTAAAATTATTTGCAGCCGAAAAATCGGAAAGAATTTTTTCTATATACGAATTTTTAAGTAAACCGATTTTAATTTGATTGAATGTATCAAATTCTTCAAAATATAATTGCTTGTAATCAGTGGTATAAAGTCCTAAAAAGCCTGTTGCGATAGGTGATGATGTATAGTCAACATACGCCAAAAAGGCATCACTCACAGGAACCATACATAAAAAATCTATATTTCCGCTTTGAAGGTCGGAAATACCTTTATTAAAAGTTGTGTCATCGAAGTTTATTTCGTTAGCTATAAAATTTGTACTTGCAGTTGTATCTAAAATAGTATTTACACTATCCTCGGCATATTCACTGATACTGTTGCCGTCAAAGCTGTAATCATTAAGAATACCGACTTTTAACGTATTCGTTTCAGCATATACCGAAAAATAAGTAAAGCAAATAACAGATGTTAAAAGCATTAAAATAATTGCTTTTATGTTTTTCATTCAAATTCCCCTTTATTTAAATCCTCTCTCTCATATATTATATACCACATTGTCCAAATGTTCAAACAAAAAATTAAAAAAATATAAAAAAATATTGCAGACAAAACCTTTAAGGGGTATCTGCTTTATATTTGGTATACATATTATAAGTTATCGTGCATATACATATAACATATATTTTGGACAAAAGGAGGAAACAAAAAGTGGAAGAATACAATATTTACAGTGATATAGCACAGAGGAGTCAAGGAGATGTTTATATAGGTGTAGTCGGACCGGTCAGAACAGGTAAATCTACATTTATAAAAAAGTTTATGGATTTGCTTGTAATACCTAATATAGAAAATGTGTATCAGGCAGAGAGAACACGAGATGAATTGCCACAGTCCGCCGGCGGCAGAACGATTATGACGACAGAGCCGAAGTTCATACCGAATGAGGCGGTTGAAATATCCCTGGGCGATAATGCACATTTAAAAGTGAGAATGATTGACTGCGTCGGCTATATCGTGGACAGTTCGCTTGGGTATGTGGAGGATAACGAGCCGAGAATGGTTACAACTCCGTGGTTTGACCACCCGATTGCTTTTGATGAGGCGGCGGAAATAGGTACGAAAAAAGTTATTTGCGAACATTCGACTATCGGTCTTGTTGTTACGACTGACGGTACGATTACGGAGATTGACAGAAACGATTATGTTGACGCCGAAAACAGAGTTATAAATGAATTAAAAGCGATTAATAAGCCGTTTATCGTGCTGTTAAATTCGGTAGCACCTAATTCACAGAGTGCACAGAATTTAAAGGCTGAACTTGAGGCAAAACACGGTGTACCTGTTGTGGCGGTGAATTGTGAAGAACTTAATGCGGCGGATATACATAATATTATTGAAACGGTGTTGTTTGAATTTCCGCTTAAAGAAATTAATATTAAAATTCCAGATTGGATTGAAGAACTTGACAGTGAGCATTGGCTGAAAAAAGAGATATACGGTGCGATAATCGAAAAAATTGAGGACGTAAACCGTATTCGCGATGTGCGTGCATTGTCGGACGGTATGGGTGAGTGCGGTTTTGTTCAGCGTTCGTATATCGAGGGTATGGATTTGGGTGACGGTACGGTTAAGCTGTGTATGGAACTTCCGCAGGAGCTTTTCTATCGTGTACTTGGTGAAATGTCCGGCTTTGAAATTGACGGCGAACATCAGCTTATGACGCTTATGTCGGAGCTGGCACAGATGAAAGCACAGTATGATAAGGTGTCATTTGCACTTCACGAGGTGATGGAAAAGGGTTACGGAATTGTGTCACCGTCAACAGAAGAATTGACTCTTGACGAACCGAAAATCGTTAAACAAGGCGGTAGATTCGGTGTTAAACTTAAAGCGTCCGCACCGTCTATACATATGATTCGTGCGGATATTGAAACGGAAGTAAGTCCGATTGTCGGTACTGAAAAACAGTCGGAGGAGCTTGTGCATTATCTGCTGTCGGAATTTGAAACAGATCCGACAAAAATTTGGCAGTCGAATATATTCGGTAAGTCGCTTTATGAGCTTGTAAATGAGGGACTTCATAATAAACTTTCAAGAATGCCTGAATCGGCAAGAATGAAATTAAAAGAAACTTTGCAGAGGATTATTAATGACGGAAGTAACGGCTTGATTTGTATAATTCTGTAATAAGGGGCTTGATAATGAAACGTATAATAGCTGTAATCTTCGTGATTCTTTGTTTGTGCGGGTGCGATATGAAACGTATCCGCACAGAAAGCAGTATAAAGGAATATGAAACCGATTTTTCAACGGTGTATGCCGAAACAGTTAAATTCAGCGGTATGAAAAACAGTGAGTTTGAAAAAAATATCAACGCACAGATACAACAATCCATAGACAGTGACCTTGTTGCTTTTGATTCCAAAGCACAGGAATGTAAGGATAATTTGCAAATGGGGAACAAGTGCGTTATGGAGATAGGTTGGGAGGAAACTTATAATAAAAATGATTTTATCAGTGTGGTTGAAGAAAAATATATTTATACCGGCGGTGCAAGAGGTACAACGGTGCATATTCCCGTAAATATAGATGTGTCTGGTGAAAAGGAAGTGAAACTTGCGGATTTGTTTGCTGATGACGGGTATGTCAGTACGCTTAACAGAATGATTAATGAAGAAATGGAAAAACATTCGGAAGAATATAAGGATTTGTGGGCAAAGCCTGAAATAAAACAGGAACATCAGACGGATTTTTATATTCAAGACGATGATTTGGTTATATTCTTTCAACCGTATGATTTGTCATACTATGCTCGTGGATTCGTGGAATTTAGACTTGATTTGGAAGATTTGTCCGGGTATATGAAAGAGGAATATAGACGGCTGATAGATTAGTAGGAGCGACCGTCGGCCGCTCTTTTTTTGCCACCCCACAGTCGATGTTGCCGACAGCTCCCCTCAAGGGGAGCCGAAAAGCCTCTCATAGAGGAGAGGTGTCACGAAGTGAAGGAGTGGTGCATGGCGCATATGGAGAAAATGGCAGAGCCACCCCACAGTCGGCGTTGCCGACAGCTCCACTCAAGGGGAGCTATATGGAAAGCCTCTCATAGAGGAGAGGTGTCACGAAGTGAAGGAGTGGTGGCAACCTTACACATTAATTTCAAAATGATAACTACCGCCTGCAAGTGTATGAATATCACCGTTAGGCAATTTCAAAGTTGCGGTTGTATTAGTCGGAACGGTGCAATCATACGTAAATTTACCGTCATGCAATTTCCACGCAGAACTGATTTTACCGTAAGGTGACGTAAAACTGCCTTTGGCATAAGTCAAACCGCCTCCGAATTTCGGTGCAAGCATAAATGATTTATACCCAATTTCAACGGGACGAATACCGAGTATATCGGTAAAGAACCATTGACCTATCGCACCGTAAGAATAATGGTTAAACGAATTCATTGAAACATCGCCGAAAGTGCCTGTTTCGGCAATATACGAATTCCAACGCTCCCATATGGTTGTAGCACCGTTTTTGACACTGTAAAGCCAAGAAGGATTGTCTTCCTGCTCAAGCAACTTAAAAGCAACATCATCAAGACCGACTTTTGAAAGTGCAGGTGCAAGATGTGATATACCGAGAAAGCCGACTGTAAGTTTGCCGTTGTTTCTCAATATTGAGTTTTTGAAATATTCTCTTGTATTTTTAAGCTTGTCTTTGGAGATAAGATCAAAGTCAACTGCAAGTGCATATGCTGTTTGACTCGGACAGTGCGGAGTGTTTTCGGCATAATATGTATATCGCGTAACACTTCCGTCAAGTGCGACCGATTCGCCGCAATGTGCGGTTTGTGAACTCACTTCGCCGTAATACGAAACAGAGCCGTCATCATTAACCCACGCGTCATTGAATGCACGTTTTATATTTTCAAATAATTCAGTATATCGTTTTTCATCATCGGTTTTGCCGAGAATGCACGCGGTTCTGCGGAGTATGTCGGCAGAATGTGCGGCATATGCCGTTGCGGAATATATGTAAGGCGTGGAATTGTCATAAGTAAGGTGGTCGCCACGGCATTGCTGTACTTGAATATACGGAATTGTCGCAAGGTCGGATTGTTCCGGTACTTCCTTGCCGTCAACCGTTCGTACACCGTAATTACGGCGGTCAGTGCTGCTTTGATATTCAACCCACTTTTTCATCATATCATAGCATTTTTTAAGTATGCGTATATCGCCGTATGTTTCATACATTTCCCACGGCACAATCGTTGCGGCGTCGCCCCAACCGCCACAACCGTCAATGCGGTTATCACCGCCAAGAGGGGCGGTATCGGGAACAGCACCGTTTTTATTGTACATAGTTTGTGCGTCAATCAAATCATCAAGCCATTTGTCGATAAACGACTTTATGTTCATATTATATGCACCTGTTTTTGCGAAAACCTGCATATCACCCGTCCAACCCATACGCTCGTTGCGTTGCGGACAATCAGTAGGAATTAGCAGAAAATTGCCGATTTCACCCCAACGGATATTGTGCTGAAGCCTGTTAATAAGCGGGTTTGAACATTCAAATTCACCTGTAACAATATCAATATTCGATATTGCAAGACCGTCAACCGAGATAATCATATCTTTTGATATATCGCAACCGTTACCGCTGATTTCCACATATCTGAAACCGTGTGACGCGAAAGTGGGAATAAACTCCTCCGTATCACGTCCGCAAAGTGTATAAATATCGGTATTTGCGGCGGAACGCAGATTTTTTATATAAATACAGCCGTCTTTATGCGTCATTTCGCCGTAACGAATTTTAATCGACTGACCGCATTTACCTTTAACTTTCAATTTTATTGCTCCGACCATATTTTGACCGACATCATAAACGAAATGATTTTTCGGATTTTCACACACGAATTTACCGACAAAGTTTTTTATAATTTTTGCAGTATTACCCTTTTGGGCGGTTAATTTAAAATCAGTATCGGATAGTGTGCCGTTTGTCGGGACAGGCTTTTTAGGTTGTTGTTTGATACCGCATTTAACCCAGCGTTTATCGTCCGCAAGGGGATTGTATGCAAGCCTTGCGTCATAGCTTTCACCGTCAAAATAATCACAGTCGCTTATCGGTGCTTTATCAGTAAACTCCCACGAACTGTCTGTTTTGATAACCTCGCTTGTTCCGTCAGTGTAGACAATATTCAGCATAGCAATAAAAGAACTCTCTTTGCCGTATATCATAGCACCGCTGTAACCGCAAAAGCCCGAATAATGTCCTCTTCCAAGAACTACACTTATGACATTTTTATCGTCTGCAAGCATATCGGTAACGTCAAAAGTTTGGTATTGAATTCTTAGTCTGTAGTCGGTAAAACCGGGATTGTAAAAATCGTTACTAACTTTTTCGCCGTTTATGCAGGCATTGTAAAAACCTTGCGCAGACGCATAAAGACGTGCCGATTTGATTGCTTTTTCTATATTGAAACGTTTGCGGAGATTTACAGACGGTATGGGATTTATAATTTCAAATGCGTTGTTGATTGTGAGTTTTCCGTTTTCGTATGTGCCGAGTGCCGAAAGTAAGCCGTTTTCAAAATTATCCTCTTGCAAAACAAGATTGTTTGTTTCGATTTTTAAGTGACTGATTTCGGCAACGCTGTTTAACTGATTAAAGCCGACAGACATTAAAAATGTCTTGCGTGGCTGATTTATGATATTTTTCGGAAGAATATCTTCATCAATTACTTTTTGACCGTTCAGATAAAGAAGTACATTTGTTTTGTTTACCGATAATTCAAGGCTGTCGGAATGTTCGGTAACATGGAATGTACCGAGTAATTTTTTATACGGAATATTGTCATTCCAAGCATTGTCGGATATTTCGTAAACAGAAACGCTGTCTTTGCAGATGTTAAATAGGACATAGTTATCTTTATTTCTTGCGTTCGCAACCAAGCCGAGATTGTCCGACTTGAAAGTACAAGAAATTTTATAGTTATCAACGGCATATGTGTTGACGGTTTCTTGCGGACTGCCAATCCAATCGGCATTAAATTCATTATTCATTAAGCCTGTTTCAAAATCGGCAGTATCGCTTGTGTATTCATTGCCTTGTTCGTCCCATACGCTTACTTGCCAAGAATACTTTGTCATAGCCGATAAAGACCGACCGTCGTATTCAATGCAGATTGAGCGGTCAGACGTAACTTTACCGCTGTCCCAAACCGTATCATTGTCGGAGCGAACAATAATTCTGTAAGCGGTTTGAAGAGTACCGCTGATTTTCGATTGCAGTTTCCAAGAAAATCGCGGTTTCTTTTCATCAATTCCGATTGGATTTATTAAATCCTCTGTTTTCATATCGTAAATAATCATAATTCTAATCTCCGTCTGTTTTATTAATATCATTATACCATAGCACAATATAAAATGTTTCAAAATTTTGCTTGAAATCGTTTATTTTTTGCTTTGTATTTTGACATTGAATATAATATTTGATATAATATGTAGGTTAAAAGAAGGGAGAGATTAGAATGAAGAAAAATGTAAAGAAAATAACAGTCGGCGGACTGCTTATCGCATTGGCACTTGTATTGCCTATGGCATTTCATTTAACGGGAGTACCGCAACCGGGTCAAGTATTTTTGCCTATGCACATACCTGTATTACTCGGAGGATTTGTTTTAGGACCTGTGTTTGGATTTTTTGTAGGATTGTTTTCACCGATTATAAGCTCTGTTTTGACGGGTATGCCGGCAGTAGGCAGATTGCCGTTTATGATGATTGAGCTTGCGGTATACGGATTGGTAAGCGGTTTGATGTATAATACATTTAAGTTTAATAAGAAGAAAATGGGTACATATATTTCACTTTTAACTGCAATGCTTTGCGGTAGAATTGTGTATGCAATTTCATTGTTTGTTGCGGTAAATCTTATGGGAATACAGTGTGGCGGACCTGTTGCGGCAGTTACCGCAACAGTCAGCGGTGTACCTGGAATTATAATTCAAGTTTTGATAATTCCGCCTGTTGTATATGCACTTGAAAGGAGCGGTTACATTGACAGACATTTTAGAATCTGCAAAGGAACAGTTGCATAATAATAATTTTTCTATTGTGATTGTAGGCGAAAATGATGTTTATACTTCAACGAAACACGGCGTTGCACCGCTTTTGGAAATTCTTGACGGTGGAAATGATGTTATAAAAAATTCGTTTGTTGCCGATAAAGTTGTCGGTAAAGCGGCGGCTTTACTTATGGTAAAAGGCGGAGTAAAAGAGGTTTATGCCGATATTATAAGCTCTCATGCACTTGATGTTTTTGAAAAATATAAGGTTAAGACATATTACGGTAATTTGGTTGAGTATATTATAAATCGTGATAAAACAGGTATGTGTCCTATGGAAAAGGCTGTGCTTGAAGTAGATGAACCGAATACGGCATATGATGTGCTGAAAAAGAAAATTGCTGAAATGAGAAAGGGCGGTCATTGATCGCCTTTTGCTATATAATAAATATTTTGTAGGGCGGCCGTTGGTCGCCTTTTTGTGCGGTTTTGTATTGCAATACGGCAAGTGTTTCGTAGGGGCGACCATTGGTCGCCCTTAAGGAGTTAGTGTGGGTGGGAAAAGGGACGGCACATCGACGTTATTTTTTGCCACCACTCCGTCACTGCGTGCCACCTCTCCTCAAGGAGAGGCGTTTCGTAAGGCTCCCATTGAGGGGAGCTGTCGGCAAAGCCGACTGAGGGGGGATAGAAAAATAGGCAATGGGCGACCAATGATTGCCCCTACGGATTTGCTGAATGGGAAAAGGGACGGCACCACAACGTCCTTTTTTGCCACCACTCCGTCACTGCGTGCCACCTCTCCTCAAGGAGAGGCATTTTGTAAGGCTCCCATTGAGGGGAGCTGTCGGCAAAGCCGACTGAGGGGTGGTGATAGAAAAATAGGCAACGGCGACCGATGATCGCCCTTACGAAATATAAAAACACACAAAAAAACACCGCCGTATCGGCGGTGTCAAAAACATATACATATTGGGGGGAGTAAATGTTTTAAATGGGGGAGTTATCACAACTATAAAAGATGTAATATATATATGAAACAAATATCAAAGATATTTGTAACTTTTGGGGGGACCCTTGCCTTTGGGGAAGGCAAGGGCATATGAAAAAAAGGATGGTATCGACTGTTTTTACACAGTCTATCAATTAAAACTGGATAGCTTATTTAGTTTTATCTGCCGAGTCTTCCATCAAGCGAACCTGTACTTCCATAGTTTCGCCGTCTCTTAAAATTTTAAAGGTCAAATAATCGCCCGCTTTTTTCTTATCGCGGATTTCGTTGACCTCCTCGGTAGATGAGACCTTCTGACCGTCAACTTCAAGAATCATATCGTTGACTTTAAGTCCGGCCTCTGCCGCTCCGCTGCCCTCGGAAACACTTCCGATAAACAAACCGTAGCCTGTATCTTTGATACCGATTCCGACAAGCGGTCTGCCTGTCACGTATCCTGATGCCATCAAGTCGTCAATGATTGGTTTTGCCTCTGATATTGCGATAGCAAATCCCATACCTTCAACGCCTGTGGTTGATAATTTAACTGAGTTAATACCTATAACCTCACCGTATTGGTTGATTAAAGCACCGCCCGAGTTACCTGAGTTAATAGCGGCATCTGTCTGCAATAGGTTATAAGTTCTGTTATCTATATTCATTGTTCTGTTTACGGCACTGATTATACCTGCCGTAACTGAACCGGAAAATTCCTGTCCCATCGGGTTACCGATTGCAACTGCTGTTTCACCGACTTGAACTGTTGTTGAGTCGCCGAGTGTTGCGGCTGTAAGCTTTGTTGAACCCGGATCTATTTTCAAAACCGCAAGGTCTGTTTTTGTATCCTGACCTACAAGTTTTGCAGTGAATTCATCACCTGTATTAAGTATTACCGATATTTCCGAAGCACCGTCAATAACGTGCTGATTTGTTACGATGTAACCGTCGTCTTGGAAAATAATTCCCGAACCGCTGCCTTGTTCAACGGTTTGACCATCTGTGCTTCCGTCGCCGCTTGAATAATAATATCTTCCGCTGAACGGATCGTAATATTTTTGCGGTTGAACTGTAGTCTTGTTTATAACACCGACAACGCTTGGTCCGACTTGTTCTGCAATTTCGGGAATTGTAAGAACTTTCTTACCGTTTTTGTATGCTGCAAGTTGAGCTGAATCCGAAGATGATGAATCATCCGATTGTGTTGTTGTACTTGCAACTGCCGCGCTTTGAGTGTTGTTGTTCATATTCTTTTGCATAAAGTACATTCCTGTTCCGAATACACCTGCTGTAAATATGCTTGCTGCAAGAGCTGAACAGACAGCTGTTAGCCATACTTTTTGTTTTTTCTCTTTCTTTGGCTTTTGGTCGTAAATAATCAAGTCAGTTGATTCTGTATAAGGGTATTTCTTCATGGTCGTCATCCTCCTTATATCATTATTATCAAAACAATCTAAATTCATACTCTTTATAGCTTTCCTTTGACTATGGTTATATGATACAGTACACTTTTGACACTGGTATGAATTAAATGTAAATAGAAATGACTTATTTTATGAACAAAGTGTGAACAGGTATTGACAAATAGAGATAATAAGGTTAGAATATGTATAAATGCGAATTATTTGCAACAAAATATACACGCAAAGATATTATAAAGTAGAAAGGATTTTATATGAAGAAGTTACTTATACTTGATTCAAACAGTATTTTAAACCGTGCGTTTTACGGTGTGCGTTATTTGTCCGCAAAGGACGGTACTCCGACAAATGCGATATATGGTTTTCTTAATATATTATTGAAACTGATAAAGGAGCAGGAGCCGGATTATATTTGTGCGGCTTTTGACGTGAAAGCACCGACATTTCGTCATAAGCAGTACGAGGGATACAAGGCACAGCGTAAGCCAATGCCCGAGGGACTTGCCGCACAAATGCCTCTTGCAAAGGATGTACTTCGTGCAATGGGCGTAACAATTCTTGAAAAAGAGGGTTACGAGGCTGATGACATAATCGGAACAGTTGCAAGACTGTGTGAAGAAAGTGAAATAAGCTGTTTCATTGCAACGGGCGATAAAGACGATCTGCAGCTTGCGAGTGACAAAACAAAGGTCATTTTGACGGTTACAAAGTCGGGATATAATGAAACGATTATTTATGATGACAAGGCTGTTAAGGAAAAGTACCACGTCACACCGACTGAATTTATTGACGTAAAGGCACTTATGGGCGATCCGTCCGATAACATTCCCGGTGTTAAGGGGGTCGGCGAAAAAACGGCTATGAGCCTTATCGAAAAACATCACAGCATTGAATATATATATGAAAATATTGACGACATAGGTCTAAAGGGTGCTATGCTCCAAAAGATGAAAGACGGCAGGAAAATGGCGTTTATGTCAAAGGAGCTTGCGACTATCAACAGAAATACACCGATTGAATTTAATGCGGAGGAATGTGTATTTGACGGTTTTGAAAACAACGGTGAGCTTTACGAAATATTAAAGCGACTTGAACTTAACAGTATTATAAAGAAGCTTGATTTGTCAGGCGGGGATAACGTAAAGGAAAACGAGGATATTTTTAAAGATTTTTCTTATCAAGTCGGGGATAAGAATATGATTAACGGTGATAAAGTGACCGTTGTGCTTGACTTTGACGGTGATAATATTTCATCGGCGGCAGTCGGAGTGGGGAATAATGCGGTAGTATTAAATGAGCAAGACGATATAAAAGAGTTGCTTGAAGATGACAGCATAGCAAAGGTTATGTTTGACGTCAAAGAGGCTATCGTTAAATTAAACGGCAGAATTGACATAAAAAATATATCAGATGATACCGCAATCGCCGCATACCTTGTAGATCCTGCAAAAAATGAATACACAATAGAAAAATTGGCGAGCGAATATTTCGGAACGGTTATAGAAAAGCCTGAAGTCAAGCAGTTGTCATTACTTGACGATGTGGAAACCGACAGGAGCGAATACCTTGCAAAATGTGCAGTTGCACTCGGTGTGCTTAATGAGCGTATAGGCGATAAGATAAAAGAAAACGGACAGGAAAAGCTGTATCAAGAGGTGGAATTACCGCTTGTTACGGTGCTTGCACACCTTGAAATAAACGGATTTCTTGTAGACGACAATCAATTAAAGGAATTTGCCGATAAACTCGGTGAAAAGATTGATGCGCTTACAAATGAAATATATATGCTTGCAGGTGAAGAATTTAATATTAATTCACCGAAACAGCTTGGTGTAATTCTTTTTGAAAAACTTGAATTAAAGCCTGTAAAGAAAACAAAGACCGGATATGCGACAAATGCAGATGTGCTTGAAAAGCTCAGAGATAAGCACCCTATAGTTAATTTTATTATGGAATACCGTCAACTTGCAAAGCTGAAAAGCACATATTGTGACGGTTTGACGGCGGTTGTAAATCCGAATACGCACCGCATACATTCGGTGTTTACACAGACAGTGACCGTTACCGGCAGACTTTCATCAACAGAACCGAATTTGCAGAACATTCCGACTCGTACGGAGCTTGGCAGAGAGATTAGAAAAATGTTTGTTGCGAAAGATGGTTATGTGCTTGTGGATGCAGACTATTCACAGATTGAACTTAGAGTGCTTGCGCATATCGCAAATGATGAAACAATGATAAATGCGTTTAGGAATAATGAAGATATTCACGCAGTTACTGCGTCACAGGTGCTTGGTATACCGCTTGAGGATGTTACAAAGGAACAGCGTTCAAGTGCAAAAGCGGTAAACTTCGGTATTGTGTACGGCATAGGTGAATTTTCACTGGCACAGGATTTGCATATATCGGTTAAAGAGGCTAAGGCATATATTGAAAGCTATCTTGAAAAGTATCACGGCGTAAGAAATTATATGGAGAGCATAAAGGAACAGGCAAAAAAAGACGGCTATGTTAAAACTATGCTTAACAGAATACGTTATATACCTGAATTGAAGTCACCGAATTATAATATACGTCAATTCGGCGAACGTGTTGCACTTAATACACCTATACAAGGTACGGCGGCGGATATTATAAAGCTTGCAATGGTGAGAGTTGATAATAGACTGATAAATGAGGGATTGAGGTCAAAGCTTATATTGCAGGTACACGACGAACTTATAGTTGAGGCACATAAGGACGAAGTGGATAAGGTTAAACAAATTTTGAGCGAAGAAATGCAGGGCGCAATGGAACTTAATGTGCCTCTTAAAGTGGATATGTCAACAGGACATAGCTGGTATGACGCGAAATAGTTTGCCACCACTCCGTCACTTCGTGACACCTCTCCTCAAGGAGAGGCATAAAAGGCGCCCCTTGAGGGGAGCTGTCGTGAAACGACTGAGGGGTGGCAAGTATAGATAATAGATAAATTCGTAGGGGACGACACCCACGACGTCCCGTATGTGCGATTATTACATCAAAACAACAACGAAAGGAAATAAAAATATGAAAAAAATCATAAAACTGATACCATTAATACTTATACTTGTTTTGGCATTGACATCGTGTCAAAAAAACGCTGAAAACAGCGGCAAACCAAAGGTATACACATCATTTTACGCAATGTATGACTTTGCAAAAACAATCGGAGGTGACGATATAGATCTAACAAACATAGTACCGACAGGAACAGAGCCGCACGATTTTGAGCCGACTGCGTCTGATATGGCAAAACTTTCGGAGGCTGACATATTTATATATAACGGCGTCGGAATGGAAAGCTGGGCGGACAAAATAATCGAAACACTTCCGCAGAGCGTAAAAGTTATATGCACATCGGAACAGATACCGACAGACGGAAACGATCCGCATATTTGGCTTAGTCCGCAGAATGCAAAATTGCAAATGCAAGCAATATGCAACGCGTTGTCAGAGGTGGACAGCAAAAATGCACAGAACTATATAAACAGACTTGACAGTTATTTAAGTCAAATTGATGAGGTGGACACTGAGTACAAAAATGCTAAACTTGACGGTAAGACGATATTTGTAACGCACGGTGCGTACAGCTATCTTTGCAACGATTACGGTATGAAACAAGTTGCGCTTGAGGGGGTTACAGGTGACAGTGATCCGTCACCGTCACAAATGGCAAAGGTGGTTGACCAAATAAAGAGCGAGGGTGTAAGCTGTATTTTCTATGATCCGCTTGAGGGTGACAAAATGGCACAGGCGGTTGCGAATGAGGCTGATATTCAGGCACTTCCGCTCTATACTTTTGAGGGTGACAGCGAAAGTCGTGACTATGTAACGGTTATGAAAGCAAATCTTGAGGAACTAAAGAAGGGGATTTAAAATGAAAGCGTCAAAACAGATTTCAGAATCACTTCCGATTATGATACTGCTCACATTGTCCGGCGGATTTATGGACGCATACAGTTATCTTTGCAGAGGTGAAGTTTTTGCAAATGCGCAGACGGGTAACATACTTTTGTTCGGTGTTAATTTGTCAATGGGGCATTGGAGCAAGGCACTCCAATATGTGTGTCCTGTTTTGGCATTTGCGATTGGTATTGCGGCGGCGGAATTTGTGAGAAGAAAGTTTACAAACAGAAAACACGTTCACTGGCGACAGATAATTGTATTTTGCGAGGCAGTGATATTATTCGGCGTAATGTTTATACCGCAGGAACTGAATTTGCTTGCAAACAGTCTTACATCGCTTGCGTGCGGTGCACAGGTTGAAAGTTTCAGAAAGATACAGGGCAGCGGTATGGCGACTACAATGTGCATAGGTAACTTGCGTATGGCAACGCAATCGATATGTGATTATTGGTTTACGAAAGACAAAACCGCAATGGAAAAAGGATTTTTGTTTTTCGGCATAATTGCAATATTTACGATGGGTGCGATTATGGGTAACGTATCTGTCAGATTGTTCAGCGAAAAGGCTATTTTGGTAAGCAGTATATTGCTGATAACGGCGTTTTCGATTATGCTTATTAATAAGGAAGATTGAGGATAATATGGAACAGGAAATTTTAAAAATTGAAAATTTGTATTTTGATTATTCCGATACATCTGTATTGCGTGATGTGAATTTTACATTACATAAGGGTGATTTTCTCGGTATAATCGGTGCAAACGGTGCGGGAAAAAGTACGCTGATAAAAATAATTTTAAAAATTTTGCCGTACAACAAGGGTAAAATAACACTTTTCGGAGAAGATTTATCGAAGTTTAAAGAAAATTATAAAATCGGTTATGTTTCTCAAAAAGCAAATTCGTTTAACAGCGATTTCCCTGCAACGGTTAAAGAGGTTGTAATGGCAAATCTGTACAGCAGACGCGGACTTTTTAAACGCTACAGAAAAGAGGATTACGAAAAACTAAGTACAGTGCTTGAAAAAGTGGGAATGTCGGGATACGAAAATCGACTGATCGGTAATTTGTCGGGCGGTCAGCAACAGAGGATATTTATTGCAAGAGCGTTGATTTCAGAGCCTGAACTGTTGCTCATGGACGAGCCGACAGTCGGAGTTGATGCAAAGTCGGTAAGACAGATTATGGACATAATAAGCGAACTCAACAAACAAGGAATGACGATTATTATGACAAACCACGATACTCCGGAACTTGTCAGAGTATCGGACAAACTTTTAATATTCTGCGAACACGGCAACGGCGAATTTGTAAGCCGAAACGACCTTACAATGCAACAGATAAACGAAATATTTGCAGGAAAGAGGGTGCATCATCATGGATAATATTTTTCAGTACGCATTTATGCAAAGAGCATTTGTAGTTGCGGCAATAATTGCGGTGATTGCACCGTGTATAGGCGTTTCGATTGTACTTAAAAGACTTTCGGCGATAGGTGACGCAACGTCACATTCGGCGCTGGCAGGTATCGCATTCGGACTTTTGCTCGGAATTAATCCGATTTTGGGTGCGGTGATGTTTTCGATTTTTGCGGTTATCGGAATAGAGGTTTTCAGAAAATCATTCGGCAAATATTCGGAAATTGCAACGGTGGTTGTTATGTCGGCGGGTATCGGTCTTACGGCGGTGTTGTCGGGATTTATAACCAACGGCTCAACCAATATAAACAGCTTTTTGTTCGGCTCGATAGTTGCGATAACTGATTTTGAATTGTACTTAACGATTGGACTCGGCATAGCGGTTATTATAACTTCAATATTATTGTATAAAGAATTGTTCTTCGTTACGTTTGACGAAGAGGCGGCAAAGCTTGCGGGAGTGCCTGTCGGCGGTATTAATCTTGTACTTATGTTATTAACGGCGGTTACGGTTTCGGTTGCGTCAAGAATTGTCGGCGCGCTTATGATTTCGTCACTTCTTGTTATACCTGTTGCGGCGGCAATGATGATTGCGAAAAGCTATAAGCAGACAATATGGTGGTCAATAGCGTTTGCAGAATTTTTTACTGTTGCCGGACTGTTCATATCGTACTATCTTGATCTCAGACCGGGCGGAACGATTGTGCTTTTGGGTGTGGTATTCTTGATTGTAATAATGGCTTGCACAAGTAAAAGGAGAAGGTGAGAGTATGGAGGATATAAACAGCATACTTTCAAAAGTAGGTTTGAAATGTACAAAACAGCGTATAAGTGTTATGCAGGTACTGTCGGACGCGGACGCACCTCTTACGGTTGAAAATATATATGACAAGGTTGACGGAATGTCGCTTTCGACTGTTTACAGAATTGCGGAAAAGTTGTGTGAAAAGGGTATAGTTAGTAAGCATACAATTCAAGACAGTGATAAGTTTTATTATGAACTCATAAACGGCGAACACCGTCATTATGCAATATGTCTTGGCTGTAAGGAAATGCGTTACGTCGATATATGCCCCGTACATTCACCGCATATAGATAATTTTACGGTGACGGGACATAAGCTTGAAATATACGGCTATTGTGATAAATGTCAAAAGAAAAGGGACACTAAAACAAATTAATAAGCATAACAATAGGGACACTAAATTTTAGTGTCCCTATTATATTGCTTTATTTTATCATTTCGATTAAATCGGGGATACATTCCTCGAATTTAACCGCGTACCAATGCTCTTTTTCGCTCCCTAAAGTGTGCTTGATACAGTCAACCGTAAAGTCAACGGCTATCCTAACCGCCTTACCCATATCAAACCCTTTAACCAATGCACCGCACAAGGTGCTTGAAAAAATATCGCCTGTACTGTGGAAGTAACCTGGAATATTTTCGTTAAAGTACGATGAAAATTCGCCTGTTTCTCTGTTGTAGGACATAACGCCCTGTAAATTATCGTCAAAACTTACACCTGTAAGAACGACAATTTTTGAACCGAGATTTGAAAGACGTATAAGCAGATTTTTTATATATTCTTCGTCATATCCGCCGTCAATATAGTCCTCGTCAAGCAGCTGTGCCGCTTCGGTAAGGTTAGGCACGATTACGTCGGCTTTTGAACAAAGTTTTTTCATTTCCAAAGCAAAATCTTCGGTGAAACCGGCATAAAAATGTCCCTTGTCACCCATTACGGGATCAACGATTATAAGGTTATCGTTGGTCTTGAATTTATCGAAAAAGTCCGAAACTATTTTTATCTGCTCAAATGAGCCTAAATAACCTGTTGCAACTGCGTCAAATTTTAAATCAAGGCTTTTCCAATGGTCTGCGATAGACGGAATATCGTTCGTTAAATCGCGATATGTATAGCCTGTAAATCCGCCTGTATGCGTTGAAAGTACCGCCGTAGGTACGGGACAAGCTTCTATACCCATTGCGGAAATTATAGGAAGTGCAACGGTAAGCGAACATTTACCGAAACACGAAATATCTTGTATTGACACAATTCTTTTCATTCTAAAACTCCATTCCTTCGTTTATAAACGACTTTAGATATTTTATAACATTTCATTGTTAATGTCAATAAAATCATCATAAAGTTGTCCGAATGTACATAATTTAATATACATAAATAAATATTGGGAGGCGAGAAAAATTGTGTTATGACTATGCGAGAATGTTGAAAGACATAGAAATGCTTACGGACAATTATAACATTATAGAAAGATTTTCGATAGGAAAGAGTGTTATGCAGAAAGATATTCCGTGTTTGAAAATCGGAAAGGGAAAGAAAAAACTGCTTTTAAGCGGTGCGTATCACGGACTTGAATATCTTACGGCGGCTTTTTTGATAAAATTTGTGTCAAATTACACCGTAAAGCTGATGACGGAAACGGAATATTTCGGGTATGACATAAAAAGGCTGTATTCGGATATTACGGTTTACGTTGTACCTATGGTCAACCCTGACGGCGTGGATATCGCACTTAATGGTCTTGATATTACTAACGAATATCACAGGCACTTAATCAGTATGGTTGGAATACATAGTTTTAATCATGTTTGGCAGGCAAATTCGAGGGGAGTTGATATAAACCATAATTTTGACGCAAAGTGGCAGATGGTTGTCGATAAACCGTCACCGTCAAAATACGGCGGTGAATATGCGGAGTCCGAGCCCGAAACAAGGGCAATTACGGAATTTGTGAGAAAAGAGCAGTTTGATATGTTGTTGGCATTTCACAGTCAAGGCCGTGAGATATATTATGACTTTGACGGTATGACAGGTGAAAATTCGGTTGAGATTGCAAAGAAAATGGCGGAGGAAAGCGGATATGCGGTGTGTATTCCGACAGGTACGGCGTCATACGGCGGTTGTAAGGATTGGTTCATAAAGGAGTTCGGAAAAGAGGGATTTACGGTGGAAATAGGTACGGGACAAAACCCTTTGCCGATGAGTATGATTGATGAAGTGTATGATGAAAATGCCAAAATTGCTTTATGTGCCATGCATGAATGTGCATATAACTAAAAATGAGCTGTTGAAAAAACAGCTCATTTTCAGAGGACAATAAATTGTCGTATTATTTTTAGTCTAATTTTGAACCGCACTTATAGCAGAAATGAGTATTCGGTGCGTTTACAGAGTCGCAAACGGGACAAGTAATCGGCTTAGGTGTGTCATTTTCTGTCGGAGCGGCTTGTTCGGTTGTTTGTGGTTGAACCGGTGTTTGAACAGGTGTTTGAACCGGTGCTGATTGTGCCTGTGGTGCCGAATATGTTGTTGACTTTACCGGAGTCTTTGCATATTCATAGAAACCTGCGTGTACAAGACCGAAGAACAACGGTGCAAACAATGTATATACAAGCTGAACTATGACAGTAATAACCGCAAACAATATACCGACAAACGGAATCTTTGAAAGCAATGCAAGTATAGCCATAACAGCATAAATCAGCAAGTTAGGGATAAATTCGGCACAGAACATTTGAAGTTTGTAACCGTTTGTATCCTGCATTGATTTTCTGAGTGCCGCAGTTGCGTTTACCGATTTTTCTTCATTAAGTATATACGGTGTGAATGAATACGCATAATACTTTGAAATAGCGATAAACGGACCTGCAATCGGAACTAAGAACCAAATGAAAATCCATAGCTTTTTCCAACACATACCGCCGGCAGTTCTCCAAAAATCTTTAAAACCTTTGAAAAGCTGGTCGGAATAAACTTCCTTACCGTTGAAACCGTCAAGATAAACTGCCGCCATACCTGCGGAAAGAACCGCTATAACAGGCACAATAACTATCGGTAATACGCCGAATACAAGAACGAGTATAGTTAAAAGTGAACTCAAAAGTGAAAGCCCCCATAGCTTAAACGGCATTTTTGACAATACGTTAAAAGCTCTTTTGTAGATATTACTTATAATCATAATAAAAACCTCCTTAAAAAATTAATTGTTTTGACCGTAATATGCGTTTGCGCCGTGTTTTCTGTAATAGTGTTTATCCTTTAATTCTTGAGGTGCCTCTTGAACTTTCGGATTAATCATTTCGGTACGCGCCGCCATTTTCGCAACTTCTTCAAGTACGACTGCATTGTGAACAGCCTCCATACCGTCTTTGCCCCAAGTGAAAGGACCGTGATTTTTACATAGTACGGCAGGCATTGCAACGTAATCTTTGTCTTTGAAGAAGTCAACGATAAGTACGCCTGTATTTTTTTCGTATGCCTCATCGATTTCTTCCTTTGTAAGATTTCTTACGCATGGAATTTCGCCGTACATATAGTCAGCGTGAGTTGTACCGTAGCAAGGAATACCGCGTCCCGATTGTGCCCAGCTTGTTGCCCAAGGTGAGTGTGTATGTACGATACCGCCGATATTAGGGAATGCTTTGTAAAGCTCAATATGAGTCGCTGTGTCTGATGATGGGTTATATTTACCTTCGATTTTGTTACCGTCAAGGTCCATAATAACCATATCTTCAGGCTTTAGCTTATCGTAATCAACGCCCGACGGCTTGATTGCAAAATAGCCTGTTTCTCTGTCAATTTCACTTACGTTACCCCAAGTGAATGTAACAAGTCCATGCTTTGGTAACTGCATATTAGCCTCGTAAACTCTTTGCTTTAATTCTTCTAACATATTATATATCTCCTTTTATTAGTATATTGTAGACAAAACCGTAATGGTTTTGTCTACTTTATTCTTGGAAGTATGAGGTACAACCTCATTAAAAATCATTTCTGACGACATGTGCGGCAGAAATGGCTTAAAATCTAAAGTTTCGACTTTGGAGGAACTTTATGATTTTTTCTTTGAAAATACTCAAAAATTACATCGCAAGATGTGATTTTTGGAGCTGTCGACATTTTGTCGACAGGCTCTAATATTTTAAATATTCAACTGCCGCTTTTTCGATAGGCAAACCGTTCTTGTAACGTACAGCAAATTCGTTAAATCCTTTAACATCCTCGTCTGTCGGCTCAAGTGTGTATGATTCACTTTGTGAGAATACTTTGTTGTTAAGGAAATCGGTAAGTGTTTCGTTTTCTGATTTTGCAAGCATATATGACGCAAGCAATGCGATACCCCACGCACCGCCCTCACCGGCTGTTTCCATAAGTGAAACAGGTGTATTTATAGCGGCAGCCATAAACTTCTGACCAACGTCCTTTGTCTTGAACAATCCGCCGTGACCGAACATTCTGTCAAGCTTGACATTTTCCTTGTCAAGAAGAATATCCATACCGAGCTTTAATGTTCCGAGTGCGGAATAAAGGTGAGTTCTCATCATATTTGCAAGGTTAAACTTACTGTCTGGTGTACGAACGAAAAGCTGACGGCCTTCTTCAAGACCTGTAATATTTTCGCCTGAGAAATATCCGTAAGAAAGAAGTCCTCCGCAGTCTGCGTCACCTTCAAGAGCTTTTCTGTAAAGTGTGCCGTATAGCTTTTCCGTACTTATTTCAATACCGAGTTCGGCTGAATATTCTCTGAATATATTTACCCAAGCATTAAGGTCAGATGTACAGTTGTTTACGTGTACCATTGCAACGTCGTCACCGACCGGTGTTGTAACTATATCAATTTCGGGATAAGCCTTTGAAAGCGGTTTTTCAAGTACAACCATAGCAAATACGGACGTACCGGCTGAAACGTTTCCTGTACGTTTTGTAATGCTGTTTGTTGCGGTCATACCCGTACCGGCGTCACCCTCCGGAGGGCATAGCGGAATACCTGCACTGAGTTTGCCTGTTGTATCAAGAAGTTTTGCACCATCTTCTGAAAGCGTACCGGCATTTTCTCCTGCAACAAGCACTTTTGGAAGTAAGTCTGAAATTGTATAAGGAAGATTTTTATTTGAAATCAACTTATCGAATTTCTCAATCATACCCTTATTATAATCTTTTGATGCACTGTCAATAGGGAACATACCCGACGCCTCGCCGATACCGAGTACAAACTCACCTGTAAGTTTCCAATGAACATATCCCGCAAGTGTTGTAAGATACTTGATTTTTGAAATATGTTCTTCTCCGTTTAAAATCGCTTGATAAAGATGAGCAATGCTCCATCTTTCAGGAATATTGAAGTCAAAAAGACTTGTAAGTTCTGCGGCGGCTTTGCCTGTTATGCTGTTTCTCCAAGTACGGAACGGAACTAAAAGCTCCTTGTTTTCGTCAAATGCCATATAGCCGTGCATCATAGCGCTGAAGCCTATTGCACCGATTTTTGTAAGTTCTTCGCCGTATTGATTTTTAACGTCGTCAGCCATATTTTTGTAGCTTGTCTGAATACCTGTCCAAACGTCCTCAAGACTGTATGTCCAAATACCGTTTTCCAAACGGTTTTCCCATTCGTAACTGCCGGACGCAATAGGATTATTATTTTCGTCAATCAAAACTGCCTTTATGCGAGTTGAGCCAAGCTCAATACCGAGTACGGTTTTGCCGTTTTGAATTGCGTTTTTAATCTGCTCCATAATTTTCTCCCTCTGTTTTTTTTATTTAAAGAATAAAACTCTTAACTATTATTATAAACAACTTATCTATGTTTGGCAATATAAAAAAGAGATTTTTTCCAACAAATTTGAGGTAACTTCGGCTGTTGCAATTCTTTTGATAATGTGCTATAATCAAACGAGATATAGATATTTGGAAGGTGAACATAGTTGGAATTATGTATATTTAATAAAATAGAAGATGACCTATGTATAAAGGGGATATTGGAAAAGGATAATGTTATCGTTTTAAGAAACATTATCGAATTTTCCGAAACAGAGGGCGTTACAAGCAGTGCAATAAAAGAATACGTTGCAACACGTCTTGCGAATGATGATAATATTTTATCACGTCTTGCACAGGCAGGTAAATTTATCGGAGACGACCTTTACAGACTTGCAAAATTTGATATTGAGCAGATCTATAAAAAGCTGTTTTCAACTCAAATTAAGTACGCACCGTCAGGTAATCCTATCGGATTCAGTAACGGATATGTGGCGTCAATCAGAGCAATAACAGAGTCAAAATCGGCACAGGAACTTCTTGATTTGCTTATCGAGCATTACAGAAAGTTCGGCAGCGGAATTTTGGCTAAGTATAATGCGTTTAGATATGACGGCGAACTTATCGGAGTATCGAATACCGATGATATTACTTTTGATTCTCTTGTCGGCATTGAGTATCAAAAACAAGTGTTGATTGATAATACAAAGGCGTTTGTCAGCGGTAAAGCGGCGAATAACGTATTGTTGTTCGGTGACAGAGGTACGGGTAAGTCGTCATCTGTAAAGGCACTTTTAAATATGTTCTGCGATGACGGACTTCGTATTATCGAAATGCCTAAGCATTGCATAAAGGATATACCGTCACTTTCAAAGGTGTTGGCTGAAAGCCCGAATAAGTATATAATATTCCTTGACGACCTTACTTTTGAATCACACGAAACAGAGTACAGAGCGTTAAAGGTTGCAATGGAGGGACAACTTCAGGCTAATCCTACAAATGTGCTTATATATGCAACGTCAAACAGAAGACATTTAATAAGAGAGAATTGGTCAGACAGAGAGGGCGGAGAAATCCACGTAAACGACCAAATGCAGGAAACACTTTCACTTTCGGAACGTTTCGGTATCAGTCTTGTATTCTCTGCGCCTAACCAAAAAGAATATCTTAATATCGTTTCCGAAATGCTTAAAAAGCACAATATCAAAATGAATGCGGATATTGAAAAAGAGGCGGTAGTATGGCAGATGAACTACGGAGGTCGCAGTGCAAGATGTGCAAAACAGTTTGTAACGTCTTATATCGCAAAATAAATTCAGAGAGGAAGTTTATAATGAAAAAGAAAATTATAGCTATTACACTTGCAGTTTCGGCAATGATGTCAACAGTTGCTTTTGCCGAAAACATTAATGCAAATTATACGGATAATGTATTGTCATTTGAACAGACAGACGAAAATATTGCCGTTGTTTCGTGCTATGACGAAAACGGCAAGCTTTGCTACAGCAATATGTATAAGTCTGAGGACGGCAATTTCAGTGCCGATATACCTAAAGAGTATAAGGGGATGAAAACAAAGGTTTACTTTGTAAATTCAAAAGAGATAAAAGAAATCAGTGTAAGTGATGATGTTCAGCCGACAGCTACACCGTCTGTAACACCGACACCGACAGAAAAGCCGTCTGCAACAACAGCACCGACAACTAAGCCATCAACGGACACACCGTCAATTTACGAAAAAGTAACAGATGCGGTTTATGCACCGGCGGTTGTTAAGGAAGTTGAAACAACTACAAAAGACGGTGAAGATATGTATGCCGTTACTTTGTTTGCACAGGGTAAGGAAATAAAGACATTGATTGAAAATGATGTTACATTTGAAACTTCTTCGGAGGCTTATTCGTTTATGAAAGGCAAAGACGCAGGAAAGCTTGAGGAGGGTGACGTTATCAGCCTTACATCAAACGTTGCCGGAACAAGAATAAATCATATGTACTTTATTTACAGACCGCAGGACGAAGATATAATTACGGGCAGTCAGGATTTCGGCACTGACTTTGAAAAATTAATTACTGAAAACGGTTCAAGTGTTGCAAATCAATGGAAGCTTATGAAGTATGGTGAAAAAGCGTCAAGCGACAGATATCAGTACGCATTCGGACTTATCGGTAAGGTGGGTTCAAATTCACTTACTTTGATAAACAAAAGCGGCAGTACAGACAATGTTATCGAAGTTGATACAAAGAAAGATACAATAGTTTATACTTGCGATGTATCGAATAAGAATGAAGTTGAAATTGCGTCAGTTGGCGATATAACTTCAACAATTCCGAAAAGCACTTTCGATAAGGACAATACAATAGATTTCACAAACGATTACAGCTATAATTATGCACTTGTAAGAGTGGTTGACGGAACGGCAACGGATATAGTTGTATACGAAAATTATAATGATTAATCAGATTGTCTGCAAACCCTCTATGGTTTTGTAGACAGGCTCAACAATTAATGTAACTCAACAAATCCTATACGATTGTAAAATTGTAGAAAGAGAGTAGGAGGAAATTAAAAATGAAAAAATTAAAGAAAGCTGTTTTGGCAGTTTTATCAGCGGTATTGGTGGTAGGAAATATTAACGCAGTGTTCGCTGACGGTGATATAAGTGTAAGAATGAATGGGATTGTGTCAAACGATGTCAGTTACATAAATTTTACGGATACGAAACCTATACAAATCGATAACCGAACATTGACGCCCGCAAGGGCAATGGCGGAGGCTGCCGGTATGGAGGTTGAATGGGACCAGCCGACTCAGACCGCACTTTTGACGCTTAAAGCAGACGCAAATTCGGACAGACCGATAGAACGTTTTGCGTCAGAGGCGATTAATAAAATTGACGGTTTGGGGCTGGATATGACGCCGACAAGTATAACGGCAGCTTTAAGACTTAATGACAGCAACGCTGTTATTAGGTATAACTTTACCGATTCTGACGGCGATAATGTGCCGTTTGGTAAGGATTATGAAATGGTTTCGCAGGCTGTTTTCATAGAGGACGGTACACTTATGATACCAATACGTGATTCTATGGAAATGTTTGGACTTGATATTGAATGGTATCAAGATGAGCTTTGTGCGGAAGTTAATATCCCCGAAGAAATAGATATTCCCGAAGGGCTTGCAATAATTCCGAACCACGGAAACGGTAAATACAGCGCAGATAATCTTGCCGACAACTCAATTCCGAGTATAGATATTGAGGATGTGCCTGTTGACAATGATTCGCAACTCGGTACATATTTGGGCAAGTTTAAGATTACGCATTATTGCCCTTGTGCAATCTGTAACGGCGGTTGGGGAGCGTATACCGCCTGGGCGGGTGAGCTTATTCCCGGTCAGACCATTGCGGTGAACCCTAAGATTATTCCTAAATTAAGTTGGGTGTATGTTGACGGCTATGGTTACAGACACGCCGAAGATACCGGCAGCGGTATAGGTGAATATCATATTGATATGGCTGTGCCGACTCATTCGATGGCAGTGGCACTCGGTGTTGTATACAAAGATGTATATTTGGTTGAATAACAGAGTGCCGACAAATTGTCCGAAACGTGCAAAACATTATTTTTATATTTCAAAATTTAATTTATATTTGTAACAAATAACAGGCAAGCCTACGGCTTGCCTGTGCACTTTTTGCGAAAATAAACTCTAACGTACCAATGTACGCCGACGAGTTCATTTTCACAAAATCCAAACTAAATTCTCGACCTCTGCCAGCTTGTCGACATTTTGTCGACAGGGTTTTGTATTATCTTTCCATTTTCCAATACTGTACACTGTAAGGCGGTAATTCACTGCCGCCGCCGAAGTCGTGCATATTACCGCTGATTAAGTCAACAGCCGTACCGCAACCGGCGTCAAAATGCACTTTAACAGGATTTTCGTCTGCATTGATAGCGACAAGAACACGTTCATCATCATATTTTCTTTCAAATATGCAGTGCTTGTTTTGTAAAACAACCGAACGGAAATCACCGTAGCATAATGCTTTACTGTTTTTGTGTGCCGTAGCAAGTTTTGATATAAATTCTGAAAGTTCATTGTCCAAAGGCTCATCAAAGCATACACGAAGTGCAGGATCGCCCTCGTTTTTATGTGCTTTTGCACCCCATTCGCTACCGTAATATACACAAGGAATACCAGGCATACCGAAAATCATACCGTAAGTAAGCGGTATATGCTTTTCGTTTGTAAGTATGCTTGCAATTCTTGAAACATCGTGGTTGTCAACAAAACTCAATAGGTGCTTGCCGCGGTACAATGTCCATTGTTCGGGACCGAATTGACGTAACAATGAATGTACAATTTCAAACATATTCATACTGTTGAAACTTGAATAAACACCCTTGTAACATTCATAATTAGTGCAACTGTGGAGCATATCGTCATTGACAAATTGATTGTAGTCACCGTGAAGAAGTTCGCCGAGCAGAAGAAAATCATTTTTTAAACCGTCAGTGTAACTTCTCAATCTCTTTAGAAAATCCTTGTCAAGACAGTATGCAACGTCAAGACGTAAACCGTCAATGTCAAATTCGTCAATCCATAGTTTGATACATTCAAAGATGTGATTTATAACTTCTTCATTGCGAAGGTTGATTTTTACAAGGTCGAAATTACCCTCCCAGCCTTCGTACCAAAGACCGTCATTGTAATTTGAATTACCGTTGAAATCAATAAAGAACCAATCGCGGTAACGTGAGTTCTCCCTGTTTTGGAGAACGTCCTGAAATGCCCAAAATCCTCGTCCGACGTGGTTGAATACGCCGTCAAGAACAACTTTGATGTTGTTTTTGTGTAGATTTTCGCATACTTCTTTAAAGTCGTCATTTGTGCCAAGACGACAGTCGATTTTTTTGTAGTCACGGGTATTGTAACCGTGTGTGTCCGATTCAAATACAGGTGAAAAATATATTGCATTCGCTCCGAGATTTTTTATATGCTCAATCCAATCGTTTACTTTTAAAATTCTGTGCGTTAAAACACCGTCATTCTCAAACGGTGCACCGCAAAATCCTAACGGATAAATTTGATAAAATACACTTTCATATGCCCACATATTTCCGGCCTCCTTAATGGTTATAATTTATTATATCATCTGTGCAGTATAAACGTCAATAAAAAGAAAATATTTATAGAAAAAACTTGAAAAACCGCATAGAATGTGATAAAATAAATTAGTATGAACAAATTTAAAAGGAGTTTTAATTATGTCAGGACATTCAAAATGGAGTACAATTAAGCGTAAAAAGGGCGCAAACGATGCCCAAAGAGCTAAGATATTTACAAAAATCGCTCGTGAAATTATAGTTGCCGTAAAGGCAGGCGGTCCGGATCCGGATAATAACTCAAGTCTTAAAGACGCTATCGCAAAGGCTCGTTCAAATAATATGCCTAACGATAATATAAACAGAACAATTAAAAAGGCGGCAGGCGATACAGACGGTGATAACTACGAAAGTATCACATACGAAGGTTATGGACCTGCAGGTGTTGCGGTAATCGTAAACGCACTTACAGATAACAGAAACAGAACTGCCGCAGACGTACGTCACGCATTCGATAAGAACGGCGGTAATATGGGACAGACAGGCTGCGTAAGCTTTATGTTTGACCAAAAGGGTATTATCATTATCGAAAATGAAGATATGGACGAAGATGAAATCACTATGGACGCTCTTGAAGCCGGTGCAGATGATATTGAAGTAGAGGACGGCGTTGCGGAAATCGTGACTGCTCCGTCTGATATGGGTGCTGTTCGTGACGCACTTGCGGAAAAGTATACTATTTCTTCTGCCGAAGTCAGTATGGTTCCTCAAACAATGACTGAACTTACAGAAGAAGGTCAAATCAATGCAATGACCAAGCTTCTTGATATGCTTGAAGACAATGATGATGTACAGGATGTATACCACAATTGGGATATGCCTTCAGAAGACTAATTCAAGCGATTTTCAGTCTATTTGCACTTTTTTTAAGTCTTGAAGTATAAACATACATCTGCGACTTAAAAAAAGCACAACTAAACTAAAACTTGCTTGAATTAAAATTTAAGTGGCTTTTCAGCCTATTTGCACATTTTTTAAGTCTTGAAGTATAAACATACGTCTGCGACTAAAAAAAGCACAACTAAACTAAAACTTACTTGAATTAAAATTCGAGTTATTTGTAGCATATCTGCACAATATTTTAAACTTGAAGTATAAACATACGTCGGCAGTGAAAAAACTGTACATCTATACCAATTAACTTGAATTTTGCGGGTTTTAAATACAAACATTAACAAAGGATTATATTATGAAGAACAAGATTATTCAATTATTGCAAAGCACAGCGGGAATGCTCATATTTTCACTTTTAAGCGGTTGTGCGTATTATATTGTAGTATTAAAATTCATACTGTCACACACATCTGTCGGCGGCGGATTATTAGGATTTTTCTTTCTGCCGGCAATCATATTCGGTGCGGCGCTTGTACTTATAAAAATAATAAAGCAATGTATGGAAAACGGTAACTACAATGCGGTTAATTTAATATTTTGGCTGCATATTGTATTTATAATAATATCAGCCGTATTTCTTGTTTCGATGTTTGTATAATTTAAAACGGTGTTCGTCGTGAACACCGTTTTTCTTATTTTAATTTTTCGAGCAAATATTTTTCCTTTGTTGCCATACCCCCACGAATGTGACGTTCTGCCTTGTTCTGCTCCAAAACCGCCTGTGCTTCTTTGTACAGTGCAGGGTTTATTTTATAAAGTCGTTCATGTACATCTTTGTGCACGGTTGTCACTATCAGTGTCGATTTCAACCACGTCTGAAATATTGATAGGGAAGTTCAGTCCCTCAATATCTTCGGCAATGTTAAAGTAAACATATATCTCATTTTTTGAAACAACACGAATTTCTTTTACAACCTTTTTCAATTCCTCGTTTGTGATGTTGCCCGAGAAATCAAATGCACTGAATGTGTTAAGAAATGCTTGAATACTTGCTTTGATTTTTTGAGTGATTTCTCGTGTCTTGTTTGTTTCGTTAAGACGAAAACTCAATTTTTCGATTTCCTCGTTTATAGGAATCATATCATGTTCCGCCTCGTCCATTGTTATAAGTGCTTTTACGGCAAGTGTTTTTAATCGTTCACGTTCCTGTTTTAATTCGTCAAGACGGTTTTCGACTTCCTCCAACACAATACCGCTCGTATTTCTGATGTATTCTTTGATTATACTGTTGCACCTTGTTTCGACAAGTGTAAAAAAGCTTTCTCGGTCGTCAAGCAATGATTTAAACAATGTATTCAAAGCAGATTTCAACCAATCTTCATCAATGCGGATGTATTCGGAATCACATCTGCCGCTGCCGTATGAGCTGCGTTTTGAGCAAGTCCACCAAACTTTAGGCGGGCGATTAGGGGAGTATTGCTTTTGGTACCGTCTGTATGAAAAACCGCAGCTGTTGCATTTTATAAGGTTTGAAAATAAATGCTTGTTACTGCGTTTCTCACGTTGACAGTATTGTTTTGCGTTCTTTTCTTTTATTTGCTGTGCCTTTTCAAATTGCTCGTCCGATATAATGCGAAATTCCGGTCTTTCTGATACATACCATTCTTCTTTAGGATTTTTTTGTCGCTGACTTGTAAATATATCTTTCATACTCTCTTTACCGTTAATGACAGTGCCTATATAAATCGGATTGGTTAAAATTCTGCCGACAGAAATTTGACTCCAATTATAATTCGGTTGACCGTCTTTTAATTTTTTTGTCTTGACGTGTGACTCGTAAAGGAATTTTGCAATTTTCGCCATACCCCATTCTTCTTCTGTGTATAAGTCAAAAATTTTCTGTACCCAACGGCTTTCTTCGGGATTGGGTACAAGAGTGTATTTGTCTATTCTGTCGTAGCCAAAAACAAAATTCGGAACAATACCTCGTTCCTTGCTGAATTGCTTGCCGAATTTTGTACGTTCACTGATTTTCTGACTCTCGTTTTCCGCAATCATAGCCATAAGGTTGAGCGTAAACATGTCAATATCCTTGCCCTCACCCATGTTTACAAGGTGCAGTTGAACACCGAGATTTGCAAGCTCTCTTGAAACTGTTATAAAGTCAAGAGTGTTTCTGAACAGACGGCTTATGTCCTTGACGTATAAACGCTGGAACTCACCACGTCTTGCCGCACTCAAAAGCCTTTGTAAATCTTTTCTGTTTTTCATTTTGGTGGCTGATTTGCCTTTGTCACTGTATATGCGAATGAGCGTGTCGTTACGATTGCCAACGTATTTTTCAAAAAATTCATGCTGATTTTCCAGACTTAGCTCTTGTTCTTCCTTGTTTGTAGAAACCCTGATGTATGCCACTGCGTCCATTTAAACACCCTCTCTGTTAATTCTAAAATATCTTAAAAGAAGTATATCATAGAATTATTTGAAATACAATAGTACAATGTAAATTTGTAAATAATATTAGATAAAGTATCACCAAACATTAAAAATGGTGAGGACGTACCTCACCATTTTGTGTTTATTGCGATACCTTATGTATTTATTCCGCTTTCAGAAGCGATATAGTCGTCTACAGCTTTCTTGGGGATTTTCCAACACGAGCCGATTTTAAAGCCTTTGATTTTACCGTTCCTCAGTAGGTTATACAAAGTGTTTCTTCCGATAAGAAGATAATCCATAACTTCGTCAATGGTCCATATTTCATAATTATCTGACATTATGCGTCAACTCCATTCGTAAAATATTAATTGTATGTTATACGCATAAATCATCATAATCGGAATACTCCAATGCCAAGTCTAAAGGATTTCTGATTGTATCAAATTCGTAGCGCCTTGGAATTACGACAGGACTCACACCGATTTTATTAAACTTTTTAAGTATGGCTTTTATCTGAGATTTATTGAAATTAAGTATATCAAACGCCCTATCTAAACTGCTGTGAGTAGCAGATGACTTTACAAGCTCTTTCATCAATTTCTTTGACTTTTTCTTGCATGATGATTTATCAATCATGGCATATATATCGGTAAGTTTATAAAAATCACCTGTGCCATAGAAGATATTTGCATAATGCTTGAAAATGTATTTTCCTATAATATCACTTTCCTTTAAAAAGGAAGATGCAGAAGTACATTTGAATTTCTTTGTAAGATGTCTGACTTTCTTTTTAAAACAACGTATTTCAATTCTTATAATTTTTTTTGAATTATCAATATAACGACATTTAGGATTTTTTTCTTTTAGCTGTCGATATTTGTTGTAGTAGGTGACTTCAATACCGTTATTTCCGGTTATGGTAATACCATTCTTTGATAAGGTATTTCTTTTAGATTTTTCGTTTTTATATTTTTTTATGGTATATTTGCTCGGGAAATATCCTCGTTTTAATAAATTTATGTAAGAATCAATTACTGCCTGATCATTAAGTTCCACATTGCTACAATAATCAATTCTTGATATATTGCAAGAATCAAATTCAGGTAAAAATGGTGATACGGTTTTTATTAATATATTGAATTTCTTTATAAGTTTATCAATGTTTTTAGAATTAAATATTCCAATATAGTTGTAGTTTTCCAATACACGTCTTGGATTGATTCTATAATATAAGACATGATGATTATATTCATCTTGTTTGTATTTTTTTATGAATATTATGATACCGTAATCTTGTAATGCTTTGAAAACTGCACAATCATCTTTGGGTTTGTAATTTTGTCCGGATGCATTATATAATTCATTGTATACAATACGCACATCATCAGTGGATAACTTGTAACTTAGTTCAAATGTATGAAAATTCATACTATTACCTCCTTAGTATTACCGCATTATTGGTTTATATATAATACGATATTAGTATTATATTGTTATCTTAATATTATTTTTTATATTTTTATTTGGTAAAGTATTTATACTTATATATACTTATATATACTTATATAATGACAGGTGATGTATAATCGGAGAGGGTGAAGTAAATGCAGAGATAAAAGTCGATTTAAATATATATTTAATAGTAGTAATTGTTGATATTTTCCTTGACAATAAAAGAAAAATGATATATAATCTTAATTAATAATAAATCCTAACAAGGAGGACAAATGACGAGTAGAAGAAACACCATTCAGAAAGACTTAGTACGAAATGCTGTATATGAGATGAAAAGACATGTTACAGCAAATGAAGTGTATGAATTTATAAAAGAATCATATCCTACAATCGGAAAAGGAACTGTATATAGAAATCTTGATATATTGGTAGAGGAAGGTGCTTTGAGGAAAGTTGAAGTCTCGGAGGGACCAAACCGATTCGATTTTACATTGAAAAATCACTACCATGTCAGGTGTGTAAAATGCGGTGAGGTATCAGATGTGGATATGGATGAAATACCGGATTTGATGAAAAAAATTCATGATACTCACGGAATTGAATTTTTGGATTACGATATTTCATTTAAAGGCATTTGCCCAAAATGCAGGGAGGAGGCAAAGGTGGAATAACATGGATAGAAAAGCAATGTATAGGCTGAGTTACGGACTGTTTGTATTGACTGCAAGGGAAGCTGAAAAAGATAATGGATGCATTATTAACACAGCGATTCAGGCAGCTTCGGAACCAAACCAATTAAGTATATGCGTCAATAAGACAAATTACACGCATGATATGATTGAAAGAACCGGAAAATTTACAGTATCAGTTCTGAGTCAGAATGCACAGTTTGAATTATTTAAACATTTTGGCTTTCAATCAGGAAGAAATACCAATAAATTTGAAACATTTAAAAAGTGTGACAGGGGTATAAATGATATTTATTATATTACGGAAGGTACAAATGCATATATTTCTGTAAAAGTTATTAAAACAGAGGATTTGGGTTCACATACAATGTTTATCGGTGAGATAACCGATATGGAAGTTTTAAGTAATATACCTTCTGTCACATATGATTATTACCAGAATAATATTAAGCCAGAGAACGTTGGAAAAACAGAGGACGGTAAGACAATATGGCGTTGCAGAATTTGTGGATATGAATATGTAGGTGAAGAACTACCGGATGATTTTATATGTCCTTTATGTAAGCACCCGGCATCAGATTTTGAAAAAGTAGTAAAGAAAACGGAGGTAAAAGTAATGGCAGCAAACAAGTACGCAGGAACACAGACAGAGAAAAATTTACAGGAGGCATTTGCAGGAGAATCACAGGCAAGAAATAAGTATACTTATTTTGCATCTGTAGCGAAAAAGGAAGGCTATGAGCAGATGTCAGCTTTATTTTTAAAAACAGCAGATAATGAAAAAGAACATGCAAAGATGTGGTTCAAGGAATTGGCAGGGATTAGTAATACAAAAGAAAATTTAGCGGCAGCTGCGGAAGGCGAAAATTATGAGTGGACAGATATGTATGAGAGCTTTGCAAAAACGGCTGAGGAAGAAGGTTTCCATGAGCTTGCAGCAAAATTCAGAGCTGTAGGAGAGATTGAAAAGCACCACGAAGAGAGATATCGTGCTCTTCTTAAGAATATCGAAACTGCACAGGTATTTGAAAAAAGTGAAGTTAAGGTATGGGAATGCCGTAACTGCGGACATATTGTGGTAGGAACAAAGGCTCCGGAGGTATGTCCAGTATGTAATCATCCACAGAGCTATTTTGAAGTGCATGAAGAAAATTATTAAGGGGGAGATTATTACGAAGAAACAAACGATTAATTCAAAAAAAGCAGTAATGATAGGCTGTGGCTTTGTCGGTTCCGCATCTGTATTTGCTCTTATGCAAAGTGGATTATTTACAGAGATTGTTCTTATTGATGCAGATAAGGATAAAGCAGATGGTGAAGCGATGGATATTAGTCATGGAATACCATTTGCCAGTCCAATGAAAATATATGCCGGTGATTATGATGATGTTGTTGATGCTGCAATCGTTATCATATCTGCCGGAGCAGGACAAAAACCGGGAGAAACAAGACTTGATCTTGTAAATAAAAATGTAGCAATATTTAAGTCAATTATTCCTGAAATAGCAAAGAGGAATTTTGCAGGTATCATGTTGGTAGTCGCTAATCCGGTAGATATTCTTACTCAGGTAGCCATAAAGTTATCAGGACTTCCGGAAAACAGAGTTATTGGTTCGGGTACAGTGTTAGATAGTGCACGATTAAGATATAAGCTTGGTGAGCATTTATCGGTGGATAGCAGGAGTGTTCATGCATTTATCTTAGGAGAACATGGTGACAGTGAAGTTGTAGCATGGTCATCAGCCAATGTATCTGGTGTTCCGTTAAGTGAAATGTGTGAAATGCGTGGGCATTACAAGCATAAGGAAAATACGGAAGAAATAGCGACAGCGGTCAAGAATAGTGCTTATGAAATTATAAATAAAAAGCATGCTACATATTATGGAATTGCGATGTCTGTAAAAAGAATCTGTGAAGTGATTATGAGAGACGAGAAATCAATACTCCCGATATCTCACATGATTCATGGTATATATGACATTGACGGAGTTTCATTGAGTATGCCGGCTATTGTAGGTGCAAATGGTGTTGAGTCAGACGTACCTATCAATTTGAATGGCGAGGAAGCATTAAAGCTTAAGGAATCAGCTGATGCTTTGAAAAAAATTATAGAAAAAATTGAACTATAAACTTTTGCAGATAGAATAAAATGGAATATGCATATTAAGATTACATAATAACACAAATATAACAGCAATATAGGCTGTGCATTAATATATTTATAAGGAGGAACAACGAATGAAATACATATGTGATGTTTGCGGATGGGAATACGATGAGGAGAAGGGCTACCCGGAAGGTGGTATTGCACCCGGTACAAAATGGGAGGATATTCCGGAGGATTTTGAATGTCCGTTATGTTTTGTAGGAAAAGATCAGTTTTCAGAAGCTTAATTTGATTATAAAGGATATATATATGAAAGCAGAGCCACTTAGTATAGATATTGTTGGATTGGTAGGAGCTTGTTCTTATGCATTGGACTGCATCGAAGCAGAACTTGTAAATGTAAAAAATAAACATGGAAAAAGAGTGGCTTATATAAGTGTACGTATGGCTGAATATTGGTCAATCAAAAGTGATGCGTTACAAGATTTAGCCATGTGTGCTTTGTTGCATGATAATGCCCTAACCCAATATATTTCGGAAGAACTACAAAATCATTCCGATGTTTATATCAAAAATAATTTATCAGAGGAGAAAAAACATCTTCATTGTATTTATGGTGAAAAAAATATCTCAAAACTTCCGTTTAAAACAGATGTTTCAAACGCTATATTATATCACCATGAGCATGCGGATGGAACCGGTCCATTTCAAAAGACATGGCGGGAAATTCCATTGTTTGCAAGGATAATTCATTTGGCTGATATGATTGATATTATCGGAAACAGTAAGGACTTTAATGGGCAGAGATGGAATTTTATATGTCAGTATCTTTCAAAAAATAAGGATCGTTTATTTGACTCCGAATGTGTGAACGCTTTTCGTCATGCATTCACAAAAGAATCCTTTATGTGTTTAAGTGATGATTCTTTTGAAACAAATCTATGGGGGATTATTCCAAGAAAAAAACAAGTTTTTGACTGGGAAACATGTAAAAACGTTGCAGACTTTTTTGCAAATATTATAGATTATAAATCTTCTTTTACTAGCAGGCATTCTGTAGGAGTAGCTGAAAAAGCATCTCTGCTTGCTAACTATATGGGATTTAACACAATAAATATACAAAAAATGTATTTAGCTGGTGCTTTGCATGATATCGGCAAAATGGCAATAGGCAATGAGATTTTGGAAAAACCAGATAAACTCACGGATGATGAATTTTCTAAAATGAAAAATCATGCTGGGTATACGTATCGTATATTATCAGATGTTGATGATTTTGAGGAAATACGAGATTGGGCGGCTTTTCACCATGAAAAGTTAAATGGAAAAGGATATCCTTTTGGAAAAACTGCTGATGAATTAAATGAGCCGGAACGTATCATGGCTTGCATTGATATTTATCAAGCGCTTACCGAGGACAGACCATATAAGAAAGGATTATCGCATGAAAAAACATGTGATATACTTGATGACATGGCACAGAAAGGTTTTATCGATTCAACTATCTCAAACAAAATCAGAGAATTTTTCAACATAATCTAAGACACTATAATAAAAAACTGCGATATAATTACTGAGAAACGTAATATATCGCAGTTTTTTTATGCTTGCTTGATGACGGTGCACCATCTAAATACGGAAATGATGAAGTTGTGAAAAAATGCGAAAGCATTACACGAGCTGTCGGCGATGATACAGGTAGAAACGTTATGCAAGGTGATTCGGTTAAAAATAGTAAACCGTGTTGTTTGTCAGCAATTACTGCTGAATTTCAGCCATTAACCGATAGTTCGGATATAGCGCGTGCATTTCTGTATAAACTGGAATTTGGTGAGATTGATAAAAAAAACTTGTCCAAAGTTCAGAAACAAAAACATTGCCTTGTGAGGTTTGTTACAGACTATTTAGGTTGGATATGTTCTGAAAAATGGTCTTATATGAAATCACTCGAATGGAAATATAAAAATTTCCGAAAACAAAATATTAAACTTGGTCAGATTCATAATCGAATACCTGAAAATGTTGCATGGATGCAGGCGGGGTTTGAAATGTTTTTAGAATTTATTTACGATAAGTATAAGGTATCCCTTAAGCGTCTTAAAAAATACAGAAAAATTTTTAATTCTGCCATTGAAAAATCAATCAACCTTCAAGAAGAAGAACTTCATTCAAAAGACGAAGCAAAACTTTTTATTGACACCATTAATGTAATGAGAGCCTCAAATAAGGTTTCACTTTCAGAAATACAAGAGGGTAAGAAGAATATAGCATCTTGTTCTAATAATTGTATTGGTTATTATGATGGAATTTATATTTATCTTATCTGGGAAGAGGCATATGCAAAAGCAAATGAATTTTTGCGGAAAGCAGATGATGGATTTTCTTTGCCCAAAAGAGAACTTGAAACAAAATTAATTAAAAAGGGTATTTAATACCTGCTAAATACGGGCGTCATAAAGTTAAAAAAACTATTAACGGTTCAAGAACTGGATTAATGAGATTCGACCGCGAAAAGTTTGAAAATAATAAATAAATTTTAAGTGTGCCAAGTGTGACAGGTGTGTCAAATATAGTATTTATGCGGTTTATAGGCATATTACAGTGTGGCATCATGTCACATGTGGCACAGTATATATGATAATTTTGTTATTATTTTAATCTGCATTGCATATTATAACATATCACGGAAAGGGGGAGGTACATTGGACAAGTCACAAAAAGTTATAACAATAGATGAAGTAGACGAGCGGATAAAAGAACACATACGGGACGTTCTTGCAACCGCAATAGCAAAAAGCCTTGCCCGCACGGTTATTAAAGAAGTTTGCGGTGAGGATACGGATACATAAAAATTATAAAGCAGAGAATACGTTTTGTTATTCTCTGCTTTATTTTTTTACATAATAGACTTTATTTTTTACGATATTTTTGATTTTTACTGTTTGGTTTATCGGGAATAGTCATTTCTATGAGTCCGTTTTTAAGTGCCGGATTGAGATAATTTTTTCTGAAAGTAGGTCGGTGTGAAAGTCCTAATCGTTGCATAAGCTGAGTAGCGGATAGAACTTCATTTCCCATACAATTTAACAGCATTTCAACTTGGTCGCTAACTTGGTCGCTAACTTGGTCGGTGGTGTCTAAATCAGTTAGGGAATCGAATATTATTTGCATCATCATTTCTACAAATACAGTACAGTCAGCTTTGTTATCTGAGATAGCGAGAGCGTCATAATATTCTTGTTGTCGCTCTTTTATAAGTTCTTCAATAGGTAACCAAGAGAATAATTTATTCCATTGACTAAGTAATAGTGTATGCCACATTCTACCAATTCGTCCGTTGCCATCTGCAAACGGATGAATAAATTCAAACTTATAGTGAAAAATGCAACTTTTAATTAAAATATGCAATGGAGATTGTTTGTACCATTCAAATAGGTCACTGATTAATTGAGGTACATAATTTGCAGGAGGAGCAGTATGAATTAATTTATTTCCGTCAAAAATACCGACACCGCCATTTCTAAAACGACCATTTTCTTTAACTAAATCATTCATCATTAGCTTATGTGCTTTTAACAAATCTTCAATACTAAGAGGATTGAGCGTAAGCATTATATCATAAGCTTCATATGCGTTTTGCACTTCTTTGATTTCTTGAGGTGCACCCAAAATTCGCTTACCATTTATAACCGCTGTAACTTGTTCTAATGATAATGAATTGTGTTCAATAGCCAGAGATGAGTGAATTGTTTTTATTCTGTTTTCACGTCTTAGCTTTAGACTGCTACTTTTATGCAATATACTTACTTGTCCGACAAGTTCACTGGTTTTGGCAAGTAAATTTATTATATCGTCATTAATTGAAAATGGTGGTTTGTATTCCATTTAGCATACCTGCCTTTCTATAAGCTATTTACAAATATTATATCATATTTGTTTCATATTTTCAAATCAATATAAATTTTAGAGTGAAGTATGTTATCAGATGTTCCTTTGGCATATAGTGTATTAACAAACTCACCTATATTCCAACACTTTAACATATTCTGAAAAACTATAACTGCTGTTGTTAAAGCTTTGGTTCATGATAACCATAGGAGATTAATATTTTTGTGGCAAATACAACCGTTCCGATATATTTCTGTTATGATGTCTGAATGCTATTTTTGGTTGTCATTACACTTTATCATCTCACGCGGTGTACGACCCGTAAAATGCTTAAAATTGCGGTTGAAGCTGCATAGGCTGTCATAGCCGCACTCCTCCGCAATCTGCTGTATCTGCACATGATTTTGATTGCTGAGCATATACAATGCTCGGTTTATTCTGTATTTATTCAAATACTCCGTATAACTTATTCCCATACGTTTTTTAAAGGTTCTCGATAGATACGAATACCCATAAGACAATTCTTCGGCAGCTGTTTGCAAAAGACAGGGGGTTTTAAAATTTTTTTCAATATACCTTAGAATTTTGAGTAATAACCGTGATTCCTCATTATTTACAGTTTCTTTAAAATTTGTACTTTTTACTAAAATACCAAACACAGAATATAATAAGCCCTTTTGCTCAAATATATTTTTCGCGTCAAAATATTTTTTTAAATCCGAAATCTCCTTAATATCGTTTTTTTCGGGCAGCATATTTTGATAGTGGTTTGTAAATTCAGGGATTAGGTCCGGCATAAAAGTAATCACTCGTATTTTTGAACTTTGTGCTGTTTCATAACTATGGAGCTGTCGCGGAAATATTATCACGCTGTCATTTTGTTTTAAATTATAACAATCAGTATCTATTATGATATTTATTTCACCGTTAATAATAAAACATATCTCAAAAGACTCGTGGTAATGCATATTCCAATTCAGATTATCCACATCATATGAAAGAAATTTGTAATTCGGGTTTCCCCATTCTTTTTCATATATCATAAAAATCACCTATTAAAAGTATATCATTTCATATACTCTCGGTCAAGATTAAAGAGCAAAAATTGATTGGTTTACGGCAAATATGTATTTTTACCGATACATTATTTATGATAAAATACTATCATAAAAATAATATTTTAATGGAGGTAGGAAAATGGTACTGAAAAAATTGATAAGCATAATAAGCGTATTTGCTATTATCGTATCGTCATTTACCACAGCAGTTGTCAGCGCTGACGAGGAAATGACACCGATTGCCTGTACGCAAAGCGCGTCATACTTGACGGACGGTGACGGAAATGTTACGCAGACGATAGTGAACTATGCGGGCAAGGAGGATATTTCAAATATTAACTGGAATACCAAATCAAATTCTTGGGGCGGAGTGGGCGTTCTTGAATTTACCGTTCCTGCGGCAGAAGCAAAACGCATAAAATCCGCCACACTTACCGTAAGCGTACATAACGGCTCGTCAAGAAGCGGTGGCAGAACATATGATATATATCCAGCCGACATCACAATAAACGCCGATACAACGGCTTCCGAAATAAAGGCGATTTCACTTGACAAAAGTATGTATCAGGCGGAGGGGGTTAAACAGGGCGAAACGCGCACGGACCAAATATCAACCGAAACAATTCGTGAATATGTAAAAGGCAAGGTAAAAGCAGATGTGGAAAGCAAAGTACAATTCGCGTTTTCAAACTCGTCACAGACGCTTGACATAGACCCGAAAACCGCGACGCTCGCACTTACAATGTATGACGGCGGCGTTGCACTTGATAAAAACGAGCTTATTCTATCTACCTCCGGCGAGCCTCAAAGACTTACCTACTCTATTTTCGGAGAGGGAATAAATGATGGTGACCTTGTATGGATAAGCGAAAATGAGGATATAGCCACCGTTGACGACACAGGTCTTGTCACACCGAAAAAGGCAGGCAGAACAGTGGTGTCTATAAAAACGGCTGACAGCAGTTTCAAAGCCGACTGCGCCGTTACTGTATTGCAGGCGGCTCAGGATATAACTATTGACAAAGCCTCTCTCTCACTGCTATCGGGCGGTAAAAACGGCGAACTTACAGCCAAATTGCTGCCCGAAACAGCAGTAAAAAGACAAATTAAGTGGTCGTCGTCAAACGCTGATGTCGCAAATGTTTCTTCAAATGGTATCGTTACGCCTTTAAGTGCCGGCGAAACGACAATTACCGCAGCAGCGGCAGACAATGAAGCGCTTACAGCTTCCTGTACCGTGACGGTAACGGAAATGGTACAGCCCGACAGCATTTCGCTTGATAAGGAAACAGTATCATTGCCGAAGCTCGGCGCGACAGTATCGTTAGACGCGAAGGTTCAGCCCACAGGCGCTGATGACAGAATTACTTGGACTTCAAGCGACACAAAAATTGCACAGGTTTATGACGGAGTTATAGTCGCGGGCGAAGTCGGCACAGCGGAAATAACAGCGGCGACATCAAACGGCAAAACGGCAAAGTGTACCGTAACCGTAACAGAGGATAAACAGCTTATAACAAATGACCGTTTCTATACCGATACAGACGGCAACATTCTGTATTCGCAGGGCGGAGGTATTTTCAAGTACCCGAATGACGATAAATATTATTGGTACGGCGTTCGTTATAAGGAAGCGGTATCATACGCGGCTGATCCGCTTTCGGGCAAAACGGTGGAACACCCTGCATTTGAGGCGTACACCTTATATACTTCGGATGATTTGGTGAATTGGAAATATGAGGGCGATGTCGCAACGCTTGAAACTCTCGGTCAGACTTGGTGCGGCTGGGCAGGCAGGTGCGGTGTTGTCTACAATGAAAAAGCAAACAAATATGTCCTCGTATCGCAGTTTAACGGAACGATTATCGCAAGCGCGGATAATCCGAAAGGACCGTTTAAAACGGAAAAGGGTTATTTCTGGGGCGGAACCTCGCTCCCCGTTATCGCAAACGGCGACACGGGCGATTTGACAATGTTCTACGACGAGGACGGCAAAGGTTATATGATATGCTCCAGCGCAAACGGCAGAGGACACCTTTATATTGCGCCTATGGACGCGGCAAAAGATTACTGCGACTTTGATTTTGATAATATAAAAGAGCTTAACGGTTCGACAGGCTCGTATTATGACGAGGACGGCTCGGTACAAAAGAAAGACAAGGGCGGAATTGAGGGCGATTGTATGTTTAAGTACAAAGACCACTATTATTTCACAGGATCGGATTTATACGGCTGGCGCGGTTCGAGAGTTTATGTTTTCGAGTCGGAAGATATACTTGGCGATTACAAGCTCAAGCCCGATTATGTTGACGCTTCAAAAGCAAGCTCTAACCTTCCGTACATAATGCCCGGAGCAAAATACAGCTACGCCCATAATTCGCAGACCGGCTTTTATTACACACTTCACGGAAGCAAGCAGGACACCGTTATTTATTGCGGCGACCGCTGGTGCGACTTCGGAACGCACGGCATAGGCTATAATCAGTGGGTTCCGCTTACAATGGACGGATATACTCCGCATTTTAATGATTTAAGTCAGTGGCGGCTCGATGCCGAAACGGGCGAATGGACTATCGGCGACGGAAATAATTATATCGCTAATAATGAATTTGACGCGGACAGAGTTGACGTTAAATCTCTTACGGGCTGGGAGCACAGCGACAGTGTAGGCGGCGCAGCCGGCGGAAATGTAAAGGCGAAGCGTTTTCATGGCAATTACGCGGCAAAGCACAGCGCGGATACAGATTATACAGCAAGAATGAAGCAGACAATTAAGGATTTGCCCGACGGTACATATACGCTGCGCGCAAGCGTTATGTCAAGCGGCGGACAGAATGAATGTGTGCTTTACGCAAACTCGGGAAATAAAGAGTACACTGCATCGCTCAAATCAAAAATGAGTAATTGGACGGATATTGTCGTAAAGGATATTGTTATTGAAAACGGCGAATGTGAGGTCGGTCTTTACTCGGACGCGATTGCAAACAGTTATGTAAGAATTGATGATTTATATTTGACGAGAAATTATGACGGCACAGTAATTGACGGTAAGCTCAATAAAAATATCCCCGTAACAAACACTCTTACGCTGAAGAATGCTCAGGGCGAAACGGTTACCGAGCTTGGCAGCGGTGAAGTATATGCTGAAGCCGCATATATAAATAAAGACTCCAAGAACAAGGAATTAACTTTGTATATGGTGCTGTATGATAAAGACGGCATACTCCAATCTGTAAGAGTTAAAAATGAAACAGCCACGCCTAATAATAATGGTACGATAAGAACGGAAAATATGAATATAAGCGATAACTCGGAAGCTGTATATGTCAAGCTGTTCTTATGGGAGGACGGAATGAAACCTTTATGCGGTGCGGTAACGATTAACTAAAAAGGAGTTAATAATTATGAAAATGAAAAACAAATTAAAAAAATTTTTAGGAGTAATAACAGCAATATCGCTATCCCTGCAAATGTCGTTTGTTATTACTGCGGGTGCGGCGGAGTATTTTTCAATCAATTTTGAAGCCGCCTCAGATACAACAGGCTGGACATCGGAGTATGCTTCGGGCAATATGTCAATAGCAACCGATACAGACAGTAAGATTAACAAGTATTTCAAATTTGCCAACACAAACGGCAGCGGAACAAGAAACGCGTACTACACCTTCGGCGCTGATGCACAGACAACAGAGGATAACAAGTCGGTTATTGAATTTGATTTCTATATGACGAATACGGGTAATGAAAATATAAATCAGCTCGTACTGCTGGACTCTGCCATAGGTAAGCCTAAGGGCAACGCAAATTACAGCGGAAATTATATTTTTTCATTCACACAGCCAAAGAACACAGACAGTCTTATTATAAACAGTATCGACGGCAGCAGCGCGTCATACGCAACAAAGGAATGGTCAAACAAATCAGGCTGGACTCACGCTAAAGCGATTATGGACTTTGCGGAGCACAGCTCGACAATCACACTGTCGAGCCCTGACGGCGAAACAATATATTTTGACAACAAAGTTCCTATGGGGACAGACGGAACGGCAATCGGTAAGCTTCTGATTTGTGAGGCGAGAAAGAGTACGGCTACATTCGGCATTGACAATATCGTAGTCCGCGCATACGATAGCGCGCTTGACGCAGGAAGCGCATATTACACCGTAACTTATGATGTAAAAGGCAATACCACCGAAGAAGCCGTAAAGGGCAATGCAAGCCCGTTAAATATTCCCGACTTAACAAATTATGGCTATATCTTTAAGGGCTGGCAGGTAAATGACGATACCGAAAATCTGATTAACGATTTAAAGGAATACAAAATTACAGCCGACACAAAATTTACGGCAGTTTATGAAAAAGACACAGAGTATATTGAGCCTATCGTTTCTGCCGAAATAAAGGGCAATTCCCTGATGACCTTCGGCGATAGTCCCGACACTGCCGCCGAAAACAAATATACGCTTACTCTTACAGGCGAAGCGGGAACGATTATAACCGCAGAGACAATAGACAGCCGCATAGAGGATTTTAATATTGAGTGGGATATAGACGGATTTAAGACCGTAAACGATACCGACAAGTATTGCGACAGCTACGGTGAATTTGCCGAGCATACAAACAGCGCTACAGAAGTTTCGTTTATGCTCAGACAGTGCGACTTTAATTTCTACGGTAAGCTCAAAGCAACTGTTACATATAATGGTGAGACGATTGAAGCGTCAATTTATGTTGCCGCGACGGGAGACAAGAGTATGGCTGACAACCAAGTTTTCCCCGAAGCAGGCTATCCGTCCGACTTTGACGAATACCCCGACAGTCTTGTCGGTTATACCGCACTAAAAGACACCTACGGCGGCAACGACATTATGGTCGGCGGTTGGGGTATGTCTGGCTCGGACAGCGGAAACGCGGTTATTATGAAAGAGGATAATAATAAGTTTATCAGAATTAACTGTCCTACTTCAAGCAAATCGCACATGTTCACAAATTCAATCGAAGTTCCGCAGAAGCAGATTATATTTGAACAAAATATAAGATTTAACGGAAACGGCTGTATTACGCTTACATCAAAACAGCCGTATTGGACGGATAAGGACGGTTACACCACTCCCGTAACGCTTGAATTTGACGGCACGACAATAAAGCTGAACGGAACGTCTATAAAAAAGAATGATGTAGATGTTACCGCCGATAAAGGCAAGTGGTATAAAATTGTATTGTCGGCTGATAAAACTACCGAAAGCTGTTTTGCAAAGGTGTATGATTTAGACAATAATCTTGTCGGCGAAACCGGAAGCGTGGCGTGGACTGAAACATCAGAGCCGACCTACTATTCAATCGGGTGTGCAAACAAGGTAACGGGAACTATTGATTTTGACGCATATAAGGCATACTACCCCACAGCGGACGCGTCAACCTATACGCTCAGCGTATCGCAGGAAACGCTGTCAATCCCCAATAAGGACACAGCGACACTATCCGCGTCGGTTAAAAGCGCGGAGGGCTATGACATAACAGGCGCGGCAGAGTGGAGAGTGCTGGAGGAGGATATGCAGTCTGTTATAATAACGCCTGATAAGCTTGACTCTCACAAAGCGACTATAACTCTCGGCGAGGGTGCTTCGGCAGGTGAAGCGACTGTTCAGGTTAGTATAGGCGGCTATACAAAAACCGTCAAGCTCAATATTACCGACTCGGCTGAAAGTATAAAGTTTACATCATCACAAGGAAGCGTTGCGATACCGCTTGACGAAAAATCGGTAACAACAGCTAAATACAGCGCCGCTGTCATTAACGGCGAGGGCGCAGATTTAGGCAGAAATGTGACGCTCGAAATCTATGACAGAAATAATGTGAATAAGTACACACTTCCCGAAGGCATATCATTTGACGCATCAAAGGGTATTGTAAGCGTTACGTCAGCAGCGGTTCCCTGCGTATTTACTGTCAGAGCTACAGGTGAAAGCAGTGACGGAAAAACATTGTCAAGAAGCGTTAAGGTTACTGTTCACGGTCTGTCCTTTGACTTTGGAAGCGGTGAGGACGAAAGTGTTACAGAGGGTTATACAGACGTTAATCCGTCAATCACTTATACCGAGCAGAGAGGCTACGGAATTGAGGGCAGTGTGAAGTCGGAGGGCGCGCCGAGCATTGATAATGCAACATCAGATTATTTGTCAGGCGATTTTACATTTAAAGCAAAGGTAACAAAAGGAAAGCTATATAAAGTAAAGGTTGCGTTTAGCGGTGATTTGGTATCTGAATATGTAAGCGAAGCATTATCAGGTCATGAAAGAACACTTGAGGCAGAGGGCACAACGCATACGGGCTATACCGTTAAAACAGCGGAAATAACGGAACAGATATATGATATTCCTGTTGTGGACGATGTGCTTGACTTGAAATTCACGGGCGCAAAGGTTGCTTATATCACAATAGAAAAGGTTGAAAAAACCGCCGCCGAAAAACCTAATATCTGGTCTGTCGGCGACTCAACTATCGGAAACAACGGTTCGTACGCTTATAATTTAGCGCGCGACCAAGCAAACTATCCCGAGCTTACCGCGCTTGCCGATTACCATAATAACGGTAAAGGTTCAAGAAATCTGAAAACATATTATACGCAGGGCTGGCTCGATAATATTCTGATAAACATACGACCGGGAGATATTGTTACCATCGGAAATATGGGAACAAATCCCGGCGGTATGTCAGGCACACAGTTTAAAGCTCCGCTTGACTATTATGTTGATGCGTGTCTTGCAATGGGTGCAAAAGTAATACTTACAAGCTATACCCCGCACGGCTGCGTTGAAGGCTACGAATATGTATATGATAAAACAACACATACATTCCACGGCTGTCGAGAGGATGCGTATGATTCTTTAGGCATAAGAGTTATCTACGAGGAAAGAAAGGATGATCCTGATATTTTAGGATTTATTGATATAGGACTTAACGCTGACAATGCATTTAACGAATATGTAGCGGATTATGCAAAGAACGGTTATGAAAACGAGGATGCGGCGGCAAAGGCAATTATGGATTGCTTCGGCGACCATAACCATTACGGCAACGGGGGACGATCACAGCTTGCGGGCGATTTAATGCTTAACGGCTATGGAACTGCACCGGGTATAGTGTCGGAGCTTGTAAGAGTGCTGACTGAGAGCACAAATAAACCTTGCGTTAAAATAGAAGCGGAATATGACGATAACGGCACACTTGTCAATTTAACAACCACACCTGCAAAGGTGTCGGAGGCACAAAAGGCAGAACGCAGTAAAAATTCGCTTATTACATATTGGTATTCGTTCGAAAATATGAGACCTGTAATCAGTGAGTAATTAGTTTATAAGCTACATTCATATAAAATAAGCCGAATTTGTCGATTTGATTTGATAAATTCGGCTTGTTTATAATTTACCGTTTAATTTCGTGATTTTTGAGATTAGAATAGCAAATTCTTCGTCTATGCGTTTGAACGTATTTATTAGTCAAACCAATTTCATTTGCAATTCATCTTTCATTGTGATATATTAGTTGTATATTTAGTTTGTTTGCGGTAGAATTTTATTTCGCCATTTACACTATATAGTTTGATATAATATCAATATCGGAGGATATTATAATGAGTAGCATTACAAGAAACAATTTTTCAATACACAGTAATTCAAAGGGTAATTTACTAAAAACAGAATATCAGAAAGACGGAATAGTGTATTTTGTTAAATCGGGACGTTTACAGGTTCGTGATTTTCCTGAAAAGTGGGGAATTGAGCCTGTTATTGAGGTGCTATGTTATGAAATAGGCAAGCTAATGGGATTAAATGTAGCGGAGCAAAGTCTTATTGGTATGGAGGGAATTAGATACGGTAAGAATTTCAGAACTTTGGTTTGCAGTTCTCCCGATTTCAGAAACGGAAAAACGTTAATATATTTGGCAAGTCTATATGCGGAAGATGAAAGCAATATTGATTTTGAAAAGCTTTGCAGAAACACCGGGTGCGGAAATGATTTAATAAATCTGTTGGCATTTGATTTGATTATAATGAATGAGGATAGGCATAACAGTAACGTAGGATTTCTTATGTCGGATAACGGAGAGCTTAAATTGTCGCCTATATATGATAACGGATATTCTTTGCTTTATGATGATATAAAAGGAATGTTGAATGATTTTAAATCGGCATATAGATACTGTCTTTGTAATGCACCGTTGTATGAGGAAAGATTTAATGCGGCGGAAAGAATATTTCAGAAAATGTCTAAAATATATGTGCCTACAATTAATCTTAATATTGAAAGAAATCAAGTTGCAGATAGGGTTATGGCGGTAAAGAAAACATACAGCGAATTGGTTTATGCGGATATAAATAACATTCAGCTAAAAGATATTTGGTGGGAAAAAGTTATAGACTTTATAATTTGGAGGATTGAATATGTTAGAGATTTACGAGATAGTGTGGCGGAATAAAGACGTTACGGGATATTTGGAATATAATACGAAAACAGATAAATTTCAAGCATATTTAAAGGATAGGGAAAATCCTAATCCGAGAGGTCTGTTTGGAATTTTGAAAATATCCGACGTTGTGGAGGATGGCCGCGTAAGGCTATATATAAGTGATTGCGTTGTTCCGAAAACACGAGAAAATATTGATGATATATTAAAACATCTTGGCATGGGTGAATATAATCAGTGGGAGATTTATAAAAAAAATATGGGTGTTAATGTGAGTGATTATGCAAGTATCAGATTTTATAAAAATTCTGATTCAAATGATTTTTTTAATCCGATATGAGAGATGATTATGAAACTGAATTAAGTAGAAAAAATTAATATTATTGAATTATACAAGGATGAATAATTTTGCTCTTTTACCGTCAATGCAATATGGTATTTTGTCATGCTTTATTTTATCCGGTTTTATCAGTAGCTTTCGTAGATAGAATTTGCCATGCGCATGCATGAACTTAGGTATCATGGAGTAATTAAAAATTTTCCTCATTCAGTTTTTTTATTTTACATATCTATACATATGTATGACAGTTGCCTGTATCGTCCTTACAATTTTCCACTGTAGAAAGTTTTTCAGCTTGAGCAGATACATTTGAAAGAATTTCTGACCTTCTAACTAGTAGTCTCGGGAGATGTATAAAAAGAATATTTTTCAAAAAAGAAAAATAAAAAAATCCATCTGCGATAGTTACAGATGGACTGGAGGGGTAGAAAAATGCATTTTTTTATGTTATAATAATACTATATTTTTGAGATAATTCCTGAAAGGAGATGCAATATGGTATTTCCAAAAGAAATTAAAAGAATCAGACAGAGATGTTTTTTTACACAGCAGGACTTTTTTGAAGAAATACAAGTGGCATTTACTACTGCTAATAGATGGGGAGGCGGTAAGACCAAACCGAATTTCAATGCGATGAAAAATATAAAGGAGTTCTGTATTAAGAATGATGTGGATTATACAGGTGTTGAAGAGGCATAGCTAAACTATAAGGTTGGAGGAAATGAGTAATGATAACAAAATCTAATTTGAAGAATATGTTAATCTCAGCAGGGTTTAGCGATACTTCTAATGATAAATACGAAAAATACTATCCACTTTCTGATTGCTCTATTGTTGTAGATTTTAGAAAGGAAAAAATAATTTATCCTGAAAATAAAGGATTCAAAGTTAATATAGCAACTACAACAAATTTCTCTGAACCAGAAAATTTTGTTGTATTAGAATGTGTTAATAGGCTTCTTCATAAAGGATATAGACCTGAGAATATTGAACTTGAACGCGCTTGGACACTTGGACATGAACAAAAAAGTGGACGAGCAGATATTTGCGTATCTGATCAAAAAGGGAAAATGCTATTCATAGTTGAATGTAAGACATATGGTTCTGAATATAACAAAGAAATGAAAAACATTCTTTCGGATGGTGGACAGTTAATTTCCTACTGGCAGCAAGAACGTGGTTGTAGATGGCTAGTTTTATATGCATCAAATATTAATGGCAATGATGAAATAGAATATACAACCGACAGTATCGATTGCTCAGATGATGAGAATATTTTAAATCTTGCCAAGAAGGATACCACTATTCTCCTTTATAAAAATGCTCACACGGTTTTAGAACTTTATGAAGTATGGAAAGAAACATACGAACAAAGATTTAGTGGTGACATTATTTTCAGAGATGATTCTGTCGCTTATGATATCGGAGTAAAACCGCTTAGAAAGAAGGATTTAAAAGATTTTTCTGAAAACGACAAGATAGTAAATCGTTTTGAAGAGATTTTGCGTCATAATAATGTTTCAGATAAAGAGAATGCATTCAATCGATTGATAGCTTTATTTATCTGTAAGTTAGTAGACGAAATACAAAAAACAGATAATGATATTGTTGAATTTCAATATAAAATTGGCACTGATACATATGAATCCCTTCAAGACAGACTGCAAAGGCTTCATAAGGATGGCATGGAAAAATTCATGCGTGAAGAGATTTTTTATGTGTCTGATGATTATGCAGAAAACCTTGTAAAACAATACACAAAGCAAAAAAGAGTAAAAATGATTGAAGAATTGAGAAATACACTTCGTATACTCAAATTTTATACTAATAATGATTTTGCTTTTAAAGATGTTCATAATGAAGAGCTATTCTATCAAAATGGTAAAATATTAGTTGAGATGGTACAACTATTTCAAGACTATAGAATAATTGGCTCTGCAGATGTACAGATGCTTGGTGATTTGTTTGAACAATTACTGAATAAAGGATTTAAGCAGAATGAAGGTCAATTTTTCACTCCTACTCCTATTACACGTTTTATATGGGATAGCCTTCCTTTAAGACAAATAATGACATATGCTGATGGTATTGAATATCCCAAAATTATAGATTATGCCTGTGGAGCTGGACATTTCTTAACTGAAGGATATGAGGCAGTAGAAATTTGTGCTAATGCATTAAACAATAGTGCAAAACCTTCTAACCAATGGGTAGAGAAAAAAATATTCGGTATCGAAAAGGATTATAGATTAGCGAGGGTTTCTAAAATTTCGCTATTCATGCATGGTGCAGGAGATGGAAATATAATTTTTGGTGATGGACTTGAAAACTATCCGGATAAAGAAATAACGCCTAATTCATTTGATATTCTTGTAGCTAATCCTCCATATTCGGTAAAGGCATTCAAGCCGCACTTGAAATTAACGAACAATCAGTTGAATATTTTAGACAAAATCTCAAATGACGGTTCAGAAATTGAAACGCTGTTCGTGGAAAGAATATCACAATTATTAAAGCCGAATGGTGTTGCTGCAGTGATTTTACCAAGCAGTATTTTAAACAAAGAAAACGAAAGTTTTGTTACTGCACGAGAATCTCTTCTGAAAAACTTTAATATTATAGCCATTGCAACCTTGGGAAGCAAAACCTTTGGTGCCACTGGGACAAATACAGTCATTCTTTTCTTGAAAAAATTCAATGAACCACCCAAACGCACAGATATGGTTATTGATAGTGTTGAAGCTATACTTTCTAAAGCGGATATAGATGGATGGGAAGATGAATCCATTCTTAGAGGATATTTGAAGAAATTAGGTGTAAAAAAGGAAATTTACAACAAATTTTTATCCAAAACCGAATATTTTGATTTTTGGATAAATGATAATTATTTCAGTCAGCATTATAATGAATTTGTAAGCTCAACAGAATATGCTAAGAAAAGCAAGCAGAAAACTTTTCAAAAACTATCCGATTCGGAACAGAAAAAATGGTTTAATCAGAAATTTTACGAATATGCTTTTTCGGTGGAGCAAGAAAAATTATTCTATTATTCACTAGTTTACAACCAAGATACATTGATAATTTCTGCTCCGGATGAAAATAAAGAGCAAGAGAAATTTCTAGGATATAAATGGAGTAATAGAAAAGGACAAGAAGGAATACAGATAATAAAGGCTGGGGGATGCTTATATAATGCGTCCGACCGTAGGAGCAATGATTCAATTGCAGGTCTAATCAGGAATGCTTTTTCTGGTGGAGATGAGTTTGATGTCGAAGAATTGGATACCTACTATTATCGTTTGAGATTACAGGATATGCTTGATTTTTCTGGAACTACATTTAATAAGTCTATCAAAACCACTCCGACAAGAGTGCTTAAAGATACTCCGGGGCTTACAAATTACAGATTATCCGATAAAAACACCTTTGAATTAAGTATAGGAAATCGTGTTCTTTCAGATGAAGTGGTTGAGAATGGCAGTATTCCTATATATAGTGCAAATGTATTTGAGGAGTTTGGAAGAATTGATAAGCAGAATATCACTGATTTTTCTGTACCTTCTATTCTGTGGGGAATCGATGGTGATTGGATGGTAAATATTATACCTGCCAACAAACCATTCTATCCGACTGATCATTGCGGTGTTTTACGTATAAAAACAGATGATATTATACCTAAGTATATGGCATTAGCACTTCAGGTAGAGGGTGAATTTGAAAGATTTTCACGTAGCAACAGAGCATCTACACAGAGAATTTCTAATTTAGTTATTCAAATTCCTTCTGTGGCAGCTCAACAGAAAGTGGTAGATGAAATTGAAGTTATTGATAAGAAAATTTCCGATGAGCAAGCAATAATCAGCGAGCAATCTGAGAAGGTTAAATCCAAATTTACCGAAATGTTTGATTTAGAAAATTTTATTTTGGATGAAACTACTTCTAAGTATAAACTTATGGCAATTGGATCAATTTGCGAAGATGGACGAGGTAGAGTTATTAGTAATGATTATATTGTAGCAAATCACGGGGAGTATCCAGTGTATTCATCCCAAACAACAAGCGAAGGAATTTTTGGATATATTAACACCTATGATTTTGAAGGAGAGTACATTACTTGGACCACTGACGGTGTAAATGCAGGAACTGTGTTTTATAGAAATGGGAAATTTAATTGCACAAATGTATGCGGAACTCTAAAAGCAAAAGATCATTCTATGGTGAATATGAAATACCTTGCATACATACTTGGAAAAATTGCATACAAACACGTAAATCATGTTGGAAATGATAAGTTGATGAATACCCCAATGAAAAAAATTAAAGTTCCACTCCCACCAAAGCATCTTCAAGATGAATTTGCTCTTTATGTATCAGACTGCGACAAATTGAAATTTGAAGCACAAAAAAGATTAGGAGAATTAAATGCTACACGTGAAGAACTTATAGACAAATATTTTAGATAAAAAACGCCTAATATTACCTGTATTCCTCTTCAAAATAAATTAACTTTAAGGAGATTTTACTATGAAAAAGGAATTGATAAATATTATCGAACAGGGAATGTTAGGCGTTTTAAATAATGAACAGCTTGCAAAATTACATGAAATATTGGAGTGTAGCTTCAGTATGTATATAGAAGACTGTGAAGAAATACAACACTCTAACGATGAACTCTTAACTTTGTTTTTATCAGCAAAACAGGTAGAAGGTTGTTCTGAAAGATCATTAAAATATTACAGAACCACTCTTTCTAAGATGAATGAGAAAATAAATAAATCTGTACGACAAGTTGAAACTAATGATATCAGAACATACATTTCAAATTATGAAAATGAAAGCAATGCCGGAAAAGTCACACTTGATAACATTAGAAGAATTATTTCGAGTTTTTTTGCATGGCTTGAAGATGAAAATTATATTATAAAAAGTCCTGCAAGGAGGATACATAAAATACGTGTTGGCAAAACCGTTAAAGACGTGTATTCTGATGAAGAATTGGAGCGAATGAGAGATAATTGTAACAATTCACGTGACCTTGCTATTATTGATATTCTTTCATCTACAGGGATTCGTGTAGGTGAATTAGTCAATCTAAATATATCTGATATTGATTTAGAAAAAAGAGAATGTATAGTATTGGGGAAGGGAAACAAACAACGAAAGGTATATTTCGATGCGAGGACTAAAATACATTTAAATGATTATATTACAGGTAGATATGACGAATGTGAGGCTTTGTTTGTGTCATTAAATAAACCTCATAATAGGCTATCTATACGTGGTATAGAGGTTATTCTGCAAAATATTGGTTCTAACTTAAAATTAACCAAAGTTCATCCGCATAAATTTCGACGAACACTAGCTACAAAAGCTATCGATAAAGGGATGCCTATAGAGCAGGTACAAGTATTGTTAGGGCATTCTCAAATTGATACTACACTTAGGTACGCTATGGTTAATCAAAATAATGTCAAAGTATCGCATCATAAGTATATAGGCTGATTCAAATCCAAATTTGCCGAAATGTTTGGGGATATAAATAATAGTATTTCAATGATTTCTATAAAAGATGTTGCTATATTAGTGACTAAAGGGACTACACCTACAACACTAGGTTATAAGTTTGAACCAGATGGTAAAATTAATTTTGTTAAGGTGGAAAACATTTCAGTAAATGGAAATATACAAGCACCTTTTAATAAAATTACAAATGAGTGTAATTCAGCTATGATTCGTTCTGAATTACAGGAGGATGACATATTGATTTCGATTGCAGGGACTCTCGGAAAAACTGCAATAGTAACAAAAGAAATTCTTCCTGCAAATACAAATCAAGCAGTTTCGATCATCAGATTAGATAAAACTAAAAAAATTCTGCCTCTGTATCTTTATTACTATTTAAAGCAGGAACGTGCTTTGTCGCAGTATAATGAACTGAAAAAAATTGCTAACAGAGCAAATTTATCATTGGATAATATTGAAAATATAAAGATACCTCTGTATAGGATAGAACTACAATATAAGTTTATAGATTATGCCCAATCCTGCGACAAATTGAAATTTGAAGCACAAAAAAGATTAGGAGAATTAAATGCTACACGTGAAGAACTTATAGACAAATTTGAAGTACGAGAATTTATAAAAAAATCATTCAAAAATATATGTATAAAAAAGTCACACTAGAGTAAATCAATAATCTAGTGAGGTCATTCCACTTTTGAGTTCCACTTGAAGACATCATTCAAAAACTGTTTTTCTTACAATACCTAATTAAGGTCATCATTTCAGGTCCTCGTTTTTTGTATTAATTCAGTTTCTTTAACTAATTTACCTCATAATCCATCACCCAACATAACCGACACGGATAGATACTACGGTGTGCACGGTAGATTTACTGATATTAAAAATTTTGGCAGTTTTGCGGACTGTGGCGTTATTTTCTACAATATACTGTGCCAATTCGACAGCCCGTTTTTCGATATAATCTTTCATTCTCCCACCGACCTTTCTGTATAGCATATATATGAAAAATCGGTGTAATTTATGAGATTAAACCATCACCAACAATCTTATTTTTCTTGACAAAATATTTAACATTACTTATAATAGTATTATTGGCTGTTTATAAAGTATTAAGGAGAAAGAAATGAAACTTTAAACAACGTTATGCAAGGTTTATCGGACGCTATCGGTGCGTGAGGTTCATCGGGTGAACGGCTGTTGACGACTGCGTGGAACAACGCAAACAAGGCAAGAAAATTGAATTTTTATATGACAAAAACGCATAATGTGTAAAGGCTGTATTTGTGTACAGCCTTTTATAATTTTAGAAGGAGTTTTGAATTGTGAAATCAAAACAAGATTTGACGGTAGGAAACATAAATAAAAAACTTTGGGCATTTGCGATACCGCTTATGCTCGGTAACGTAATGCAGCAGTTTTACAACTTAGTCGATACATGGGTAGTAGGAAAATACATAGGCGACAATGCTTTGGCGGCGGTCGGTTCGTCATATTCACTGATGACATTTTTAACATCGGTGATTTTGGGATTGTGTCTTGGAAGCAGTGCATTTTTTTCAATAACATTCGGCGAAAAAAATATAAAACGACTGAAAAACGGAATGTTTATTTCGTTTGTTATGATAGGAATATTTTCACTCATACTGACATTTGCGTCATTTTACCTTTGCGGCCGGATTATGAAAATACTTCAAGTGCCGTATGACATTCAAGGTATAATGAGCGAATATTTGAAGTGGATATTTGTAGGCATTTTCGCGACATTCCTATACAACTATTTTTCTAATCTTCTGCGAGGAATAGGCAATTCCGTAATTCCGCTTGTGTTTTTGTGCATATCTGTGATACTTAATATCGGTCTTGATTTGTACTTTGTTTTGGTATTAAAGCAAGGCATACGCGGTGCGGCGATTGCAACCGTAATATCGCAGTATATTTCGGGTATCGGACTTATGATATATGTGTACATTCGTTATCCCGAACTTCGATTAAAATATGAAGATACAAAGTTTGTAAAACGTACGGCATACGACATAGCAATACTGTCGGGAATGACGTGTCTGCAACAGTCTGTAATGAATTTCGGCATACTTATGGTACAGGGGATTGTAAACAGTTTCGGTACACAAATTATGGCGGCGTTTGCCGTTTCTGTGAAAATCGACACCATTGCATATATGCCTGTACAGGATTTCGGAAATGCGTTTTCAACGTTTATTGCACAAAATTTCGGTGCGGGCAAGTATGACAGAATAAAAGACGGAATTAAAAAAGCACTCAAAAGTGTTGTACTGTTCTGTATTTTTATCAGTGCGATTGTGTTTATTTTCGCAAAACCGCTTATGATGATATTTGTAAATGCCGAAAGCACGGAGATTATAAACATCGGCGTACAGTATTTGCGTATAGAGGGTGCTTGCTATATCGGCATAGGTATTTTGTTTATGCTTTACGGATATTACAGAGCTATAAATAAACCGAGTATGTCTGTTGTGCTTACGGTTATTTCTTTGGGAATAAGAGTAGTGCTTGCGTATGTTTTGTCGCGTGTTATCGGTGTAGTCGGTATTTGGTGGTCAATTCCGATTGGTTGGTTTATCGCAGATGCGGTCGGAATTTGTTTTTATTTATTTAAGTTTGACAGGTAATATTTTGTGAGATATAATTATATATAAGATTAGTTAGCGGTTGAATTTGCGTGCTTGGTGGCTTTGACAACAGAAAAAACGGCGTTTTATACAGTGGTACGCTTGATGAAATCAAATCGGAAACAATAAAACTTATAAATACGGTCGGAAAAAAAGGTACAATACTGGGGGCGGATTGTACGTTGTAAAATGATATTGATTTGGCACATATAAAATGCGTGGTTGATACTGCAAGAAGTATATAAGACGAAAAAAGGGGTATATAAATATGTGGAATATAAGGGATTTAAAGAAAAAGGCGAGGGAAACTTTTAAGCGGAATTATATAGGTATTGTTATAACGTGCTTTATCGCGGCCGTTGTTATGGGCAGCTTTACTAACCCGCTAAAAGAAGTGAGGACAATAAAAGACACTTATTTCGACCAGCTTAACGGAACTGTGCTTTTTGCGGAAAATCACAATTCCGATATGTCGAATACGGAAGTTGTCGATAACTTTTTAGGCAAGAGCGGTGAGGAAAGTGAAAGAGCACAGCATTGGACAAGAGGTGTTCTGTCGGTGTTTGCAAAGAATACCGAGGGTGCAGGTAACTTTGTTTACGGTGTTTTAAATTCGATAAATCAAATTGTGTTTAACGACCGAGTGAGTGCCGGTGTTACTATTGCAATCGGCTCGTTGATTTATTTGCTTATAGCCATTCTTTTTACGAAGGTTTTGCTTATCGGACTGTATCGGTATTTGCTTGAAATTCGAGTCTACACAGGCACGAGAATTTCGCGAATATTGTTTCCGTGGTCTATAAAAAAGGCACTGCATATTGCATGGGTTATGTTTGTAAGAAGTGTGTATTCACTTTTATGGTGCTTAACGATAGTCGGCGGATTTATTAAGATTTATTCATATAAACTTGTACCGATGATTATTGCGGAAAATCCCGAATTGAGTGCAAAAGAGGCTATAAAACTTTCTGAAGATATGATGAAAGGGTATAAGTGGAGAGCATTTTTGATTGATTTGTCATTTATCGGTTGGGATATATTGAATATACTTACACTTCAGATTTTGGGTGTATTTTTCCTTGAACCGTATAAACGTATGACGACAGTTGAACTTTATATGACGTTGCGTGAAAAAGCAAAGGAAAGAGATATTGAAAATGCGGACAAGCTGTGCGATAAATTGCTTGAAAGTGAAGTGACAAGCGGAATATATCCTATTAATGAATACTTCATAACAGTGCCTAAGGGCAAGAAGTGGATTCAGGAAGATTATGAACGTGATTACGGATTATCGTCATTGATACTGATATTTTTCACATTTGCAATGATAGGTTGGCTGTGGGAAGTGTTATTGTTTCTGTTTACAAGAGGTGAATTTATCAACAGAGGTACTTCACACGGACCGTGGCTGCCGATTTACGGCGTAGGCGGTACGGTCGTGCTGATTGTTTTAAAAAAATTCAGAAACAAACCGTGGCTGACATTCCTTTTGTCAATGCTACTGTGCGGTGTAATAGAGTATTTTACATCGCTTATACTTGAAAAAGTTCAGGGTATGCGTTGGTGGGATTACAGCGGATATTTTATGAATTTTCAAGGCAGAATTTGCCTTGAGGGATTGGTTGTGTTTGCACTCGGCGGTTGTGCAGCGGTGTACCTTGTAGCACCGTCACTTGACCATCTGTTTTGCAAAATTCCTATGAAAATTAAAAAGATTATATGTGTTGTACTTGTAGTCCTGTTTGTCGCGGATATGGTGTATTCGGCATTTGTGCCGAATATCGGCGAGGGTATAACGGATAATGATGTGGCGAGAATAGAAATTAAAAAATCCGACGTATTGATTACGTCGGATTTTTGTTGATTTGATTTTTGAAGCTGTTGACGTTTCGTTTGCGGGCTTTTTGTTTAGAAGAATATAACAAGCGAGACGATGAACATATCGTCTGAATTTGAAACATTCATAACACCGTGATACTTGTCAACAACGGCATTGACCGATTCAAGTCCCAAGCCGTGCATACCCTTTTTAAACGACAGGAATTTTGAACCGATTTTCTTAACGTTGCCGTCAAACGTATTTTTTAAATCTAAAATCAATTTGTTTTTATCAGCGGTACAGTTCAGCACAATTCGCCTGTTTTTAAGCGGTGCCTTAGAACAAGCCTCCATAGCGTTTTCGACAAGATTACCGACCAAAATACTAAAATCAATATCACTCATAGGCAGTCCGTTAGGGACTGACACCGAGGTTTTAAAGTCGATAGAATTTTTGGCTGATGAAGAAACATAGAAGTGGAGCAGAGCGTTAAGCGTAAGATTTTCGCAGAAAAACAGCGGTACTGTGTCATTTGTTTCGCTTGAATATTCTTCGAGGTATTCTGCGATTTTATCAAATTGACGATTATTTGCAAAGTCGCTTATTACTCTGAAATGCTGACGCATATCGTGGCGGAGCTTTCTTGTTTCTTCGATTTGTTCGGTTATGTGGACATAGTTTTCCTTGTAAAGATTTATCTGACGTTCCATAAGTCGTCGTTCGTCATCGAGAACAATATTTCGTCTGTAATTATCTATAATACTTGCCCAGTATACAAAGTACAGACAGCCCAAAATCGTAAGTATACCTATTTCAACCGACTGGTCGGTGTAAATCGAGTCATAAAGCGGTTGAATAATGTAAAGTAATAACGATACAGCAAAGCAAACATTGCCGAACAGAAAAATTCTGCCGTATTTTATATCGTTAAAGACCGCATAAGTGCCTATTGCGACAAGATAAATTGCGGCTAACCACTCAAACACATTGCATAGGGTTGAAAGGAAAGTACATAACGGTGCACTTAAATAAGGTGTAAATACACCGTATACAAATGCGATTGCACAGAATACCGAACCGCATATTTCGGAAATACTGCTTACGTTTTTATTTAAATTGCAGAGCCTGTTTTGGAGCATTATAACCATCAAATACACAAAGTGCGTGCAAAAATACTCAAATACATATGAAAAATTACCGCCCATGGAGAAACACAAATTGATCAGCGGATAATTTAGGTAAACGGCATATGTAAGGCACATAAAGAAGAATATATACGAATAATTGCTTTTGCCGCTAAGTGCGAGAATAAGCGAGAACAGTGCACCGAAGAATATCAATGTCATGATAAAGTTGTTTATCAGAAATTTAAATGCTCTGGTGATATTAATTGAATACGGTTTACCGAGTGTCGGCGGTGACGTAATTCCTGCTCTAATGCCGGATGCGTCCTTGACGGCGATTGTTATATATGTTTCGCCGGAGGCATTGAAAAATGTGCAGCGGTTTTGTATTTGTGCTTTGTAATTATGTGTATCGCCGACCTTTAAATACAGTTTGTTATTGATGTACAACTCATATGCCGAGTAAACCTGAGGCATTTCCAGTGCGTAAAATCCTTCTTTTTCGGGGAAGTTTATTTTTATTCTGTATGTTCCGATAAAGATATTGTTTTTTGTTTGGCTTGTGTACGCTGATTCAGTATCACCGATTGAAATATATTTCATATTCGGAAGTGAAGTTTGATTTTTAAAATATGTCGGAGTGAGAAGTGCGTTTTCGTAAAATTCCCAATCCTTTATAAGAAAGTGAAACGAATTGTTGTCAATTTCCTCTTGCGAAAGCGTCAACACACCTTTTTCGGGCTGGAGCTTGTTGTATGTATATTTGTTATTGAAAGTATATAAAAATTCTGTCATCAAAGAGATAAGAACTATTGCGATAATAAAAATTACTGCAATAGTCTTGATACGTTGCTTATTTTCCATAGTAATCATAGTGACCTTTATTCTCTTATAATATCTTTTAATTCATAAGTTAAATACTGTTTCTTTACTTGTTGGTTTTCACGTTTTTTAATCGGAACATAATCTCCGTTTTGCATTAAAAAATCATTGCCCGAAATAGTGTTGACGTAATCAAAATTTACGATAAATCCTTTACAGCAGTTTGAAAAACGGCTGTCTTCAGTCAAAATTGATGCACACTGTGAAAATGTGTTTTGAATTTCAAGCGTCTTATCCTTCAAATGAAGTCGGACTTTTCTGTTTATAACATCTATGTACATTATCGAATCATATGCTATTTCAAGTTTTATTTCGGGTTTTGTTTTGTACAGAACCGATAATGCTTTTGAAGGTTTTTCGTATTTTTCGAAATATCTCTGCATAAGTGACTCAACTGCATTTTTTGTTATCGGTTTTACAAGATAACAAAAAGCATTTACACTGTAACTTTCACAAGCGAAGTTATTGCTTGTAGAAAGGAAGATGATTTCAACCGAACTGTCTGTTTTGCGTACAGTGTTTGCAGCTTCAATTCCGCTCATACCCGGCATATATATGTCAAAGAAAATCATATTATATTTGTTATTTTCAAATTGCGTGACAAAACTTTCGGCATCGGAAAAGTCGGATATTGTAACGTTCATATTTCTTTCGGAGAAATATTCGTTAAGGTAATTTACAAGCGTTTCTCTGCCGACGGCTAAGTCATCAACAACTGCAATATTCATCGAGTTCACCGCCTTATGGATTTAAGAGCTGTCAACATTTTGCCAATATACTCTGATTATATTATATCATTGTAAAAATAATAATTCAACATATAAAATTGAGTTTCAGTTAATAAAATTGAGTTTCAGTGCGGAAAATTGCTTTTTAAACGTGCAAAATGCGTTTGACGCAAAATCTATTGAATTTTGATTTTAGGTATATTATAATTTCATCAGAAAGCAATGAGATACAGCAGAAGATAAGGAGATATGAGAATGGGATTTTTTGATTCATTTAAGTCCGGAGCAAAAGATGTCTTTAAGGGGTATGATAAAGTTAAGCTAAAGGAAAAGATTACATATGATGAACTTTATGAGATTATGAAAGACGAAACATATTCTGTCGGCAAACCTGAGATTACGGGTTCGGGATTAATGAGATGTATTCAATTTCCTGCTGTGGATAAATATAAAATTCAAATTGCTATAACTTCAAAAACGATTACAATTTCAAAAATATACAGCGGCGCAGGCGGTTTGGCGAAAGAGATAATCGGTGACGCTTTTACAAACGGAATGTATGATATAGTCAATGAAGAAAATATTGACCTAAACAGAGCAACCAGAGAAGTAGGGGAAAAGCTTAAAGTTCTTTTGGAAAAAAGGGGCTTGGCTTAAAAAATATAAAAAAGAGGAATAAATTTCTTAATCAATGCATATTAATTAAGAAGTACGTTAAAAGGAGGAAATGGAATGAAATCAAAGGTAGTAGCATTAATTCTCTCTATCTTTTTGGGGGAACTTGGAATTGATAGATTTTATCTTGGCTACATAGGTACAGGTATTTTAAAATTAATAACCTGTGGGGGATTCGGAATTTGGTGGCTTATCGACTTAATTATGATAGCAACAGGAAAACTTAAGCCAAAAGACGGCTCAGAGTATGCAGAATAATAAAAATAATTTTTTTAAAATGAAAGGACAAATATATATTATGAAAAAGAAAATTTTAATTATGGCAATGATTGCCGCTATGTCAGTAACAGCTTTAGCAGGTTGCGGAAGTGATGCAGATACATCATCAGACACAACAACATCAAACGTAACAACAACTTCTGACGATACAACATCATCTGATACTGTTATCGATGATGAAACATTCGCACAGCTTCAAGACATCTATTCAAACCTTGTTAAACTGCATACAACAGTTGCAGACGCTGTAAATGACGGTACAATCGAGGCAGATGCAGAAACAGTTGATCTTCTAAATCAAGCTGCCGACGTAATCAAAGAAATTGGCGATATTGAACAGACTGATTTCACAGATGAAGACGAGGCACTACAGTTGGTAGATTCTATGTCAAAAATGGCTGATGGTTTGGCTGCCGTTGCAGGTGTTGACGCAGAATAATTGATTTAGAAATTTAAAACAGTCCCCTAAAAAATCCGATATTTTATTGGACTCCATATAAAATATAAGTGCATTTTATCAGTACTGCAAAAATTGAAAAGCGGCAGCATTAGCTGTCGCTTTTGGAGTAATTGGGGATGTTTTTTGAAAGAGAGAGATTATGGCAAAGAAAAAAGGGTGTTTATTTAAAATAGGAATTGCATTATTAATATTTATAGGCATGATATTTGTGTTGTTTTGTATGGTTTTGATTATGCCGTCGGAGGAGTATGAAACGGTTAATTACGATATTCCGAATATGCGTGATTATTATACTCACATAAAGGGCAACGGAGAGGATAAAGTTACACTTATGGTGTATATGGTAGGTTCTGACCTTGAAAGTGACGGCGGAGCGGCGAGTGAAGATATTGCCGAAATGGCGGCGGCAAATGCGGATAATATTAATATTACATTACAGACAGGCGGAGCGGCCGAGTGGGAAAATGCAAGCATAAGTGACGGAAAAACGGAACGTCATATAATTAAAAACGGTGAATTGCAGAATGTGGAGAACTTGGATGAAACACAAATGACGTCTCCTAATACACTGACCGATTTTATAAAATGGTCTGCCGCAAATTATCCTGCCGACAGATACGAACTTGTGCTTTGGAATCATGGCGGTGGTACGGCACTTGGTTTCGGATATGACGAAATGTATCCTGATGATATGCTGTCGCTGTCGCAGATAGGAAATGCTCTGTCAGACAGCGGAATTAAGTTTGATATTGTAGGCTTTGACGCGTGCCTTATGGGTACGATTGAAACGGCATATATGCTTGAACCGTATGCGGATTATCTTGTTGCGTCGGAGGAATATGAGCCGGGAACGGGTTGGTATTACAGTGAATGGCTTAAAAATTTGTCTGACAATACGTCAATGTCGACTGTCGAAATAGGTAAGAAGATTGTGGAGGACTATATAAACGGTCCTGATTCGAGTTTTTTTGATTCAAATACGCTTTCAATCGTAGATTTGAGAGAAATTCCTTATACATATTCAAAGCTATGCGAAATAATGCAGCAGGAAGAAGGAGTTTTGGACAGTAGATATTCCGTAATATCACAGGCAAGATACAATGCAAAATCATTCGGTGACGGTGAGTATGAACAGATTGATATAAAATCATATCTTGAAGAATGCGGCAAGAGTGATACGGAATTGGGCAAGGTGCTTAGAAGTGCGGTTAAATATTCCGGCAGTTCGTCTTACAATTCAAATGGACTTGCAATGTATTTCCCGTATGACTATCCCGACTATTATGCGGAAATAAAAACAGAAACAGATAAGTTCGGTTATAACGGCTACAACAGCTTTTTCGATAGATTTTTGAGCATTATGGGTACAGGACAGATGAATTATTCGAGTGAGAATGATTACAGTGATTATTCTTGGTATGACAATACAAATTACGATACCTACAATGTATCAGATAAGTTGGAAGTAAAGGACAAGGGCGATTATTTCGCATTGTCGCTTTCGGACGAAGAATGGGATAAAATAAACGGAATTAATGTATGGGTGTATGTTGATGACGGCGATGGTTACGTTGACTTGGGTTCGGACAATGTGTATGAATTTGACGATGACGGTGATTTAATGGTTGATTTCGATTATTATTGGGTTGCATTAAACGGTCAGGTTGTTCCGTTTTACTTTGAATACGAAACGCCGGAGAACGTAAAGGACGGATACACATACGGCTATGTCCCTGCGGTGCTTAACGGCAACGAGCAGATTGAAATAATGATTTATTGGGACGAAAAGCACCCCGACGGTTATTTGGCAGGTTACAGACCGTACAGCGAAGAAGAAAATATATCAGTTCCGCAAAAAGGCTTTAAGCAACTTAAAAATGGCGATACGTTGGAATTTTTATGTGATTACTATACATATGACGCTGAATATGACGGAGTGTACTCATATGGTGATAAAATCGTTGTAAACGGCGATATTACTGTAGGTTATGAGTATGTCGGCGAGTATGACACGAATATTTGTTATGAGCTTACCGATATATATAACAACAGTATAACAACCGAAATGATAGAACTTAAAATGAATTAAAAAACTATATGGAGGGAAAGAAGATGAAAAAATTTATAAGCACATTACTGTGTATTGTATTTGTTGCGGCACTTATGCCCGCACAAATTGCAAAGGCAGACAGCGATGTTATGAGTGTCGCAAATCAAGTAAAAGTACCTATATTGAATGAGCAAACGTACAACAACAAAAAACTTATGAATAAGTACACACGCGATATGTCGGATTGGTGGGCAACCGATTTGACATTGACGGCGGGAATGTTGTTCAAGAGATGTGATGTGGATAATGCGTATTATCAATACTGGGGTTCAATCAATGAGGCGGTTGAAACTATGGGTATGGCTTACGTTTCGACATTCAGAGGACACGATAGCGGATTTTGGTCAACGAGTTTTAAGCTTAAAGACAGCGTTGCAAACAATTCCGTATTTCCCGAATTGGAAGCGACAGGTCAGCTTATGATGAGGTTCGGCGCTAATTTGATAGGTAATCACGCAAAAATGTCCTTTAAGAATACTATGATTCAGGGTGAGGGGAAAAAGGACAGCGGTTGGTTTAAACTTCAAAGCGGTGATACGTTAAACAATAAGTTTAAAATGCAAGGTGTGTTTGATGCAAAAGTAAAAAAACCATATGTGTTCTTTGCCGATATAACAAAGCCAACTGTTAAATCGGCAAGCATGAACGGCACTGTACTGTATCTTGATATGGGTGAAAAGCTGAGAAAGATTGAAAACGGAAAGATTACGTTGACGCTTTATGCGACAAACGTAGAAAGCGGTGTTCAAAATATGGAACTTACTGCGACTTCCGGCGGTATAAACGGAAATGAAATATATTTCTATGTACACGCACCTAAAAATGTTAAGGAATATCAAATTACGAAGATTAAGAGCGTAGAGTATGACAAAAAAGAGTACACCGGTCAAATGTACGGTATAGCTTATGCCGACAAATATTTGGCGAGAAACGAAGAACCGCGATTTAAGGTTATAGACAACGCACCGGGATTAATTCCGGAATACTTTACCGCCACATCTCCGATTACGGACTATGCCGGCAACAGCCTTGACATTCATACAAAGGATTTGACGAGTTACTCACTTTTAGTCGATAAAAAAGTACCTGAAATTGACAGCGTTGAAATTGCGGGGAATATGATAGCGGCAGATTCAACGTCATATTCACAGCCGAGCGATTGGCCTGAAGATATTGACAAGAGCAGTGTGTTTGCAGGTGTCGGCGATACATTAACTTTTTCTGCAATGACAACGGAAAAAATTAAAACGAGCGAAAAAAGTTCAATGACTGCAGAACTTAATATATCGCAAAACGGAAGTAAAGTAGTGCTTGAAACCGAGAAATTTGAAGATATGTATGACGGTGTAAACAAGCGGACGGCAACGAAGATTACGTTTAAACCGATTACGATAACCGCCGATATGACTTGTGATAATAGCGAGCCTATAAGAATTGAAAAAATAAACACAGCAAACGTAGTCGATTTGTATAATAATGAGTTGGCAACGCAGAAAATATCGAAAAATCCGAAACAGCAGATTTATTTTGACAATATCGCACCGACTGTAAATGTCGGTGAAATAACCGGTGATGTAAACAGCGGTGAATTTTGCATACCGCTGAATTTCAGTGACGGAAAAGGCACGGTATCTGATTTTGACGGATTGACGGCAAGTTTTGCGTGGTGCTATGACCAAGATAAGCAAATTCCGTTTAAGTATGCTGTGACGACTTCCGCCGATACACCGAGTGAGTATAAAGAATCGGTGCTTAACAACGAAAATAACCTTGCGTGGAATAAATTCGATTTGCCTGTAAAAGATTATTACTTACATATTAAAACCGATAATTCCGAAATCAAAAACACAAAACTTTATTTCAGAACAGAGGACTGGGCAGGAAATGTGGGTGAACAGTCTGTTGATACGGATATAAATATTGACCGTGTAGCACCGAGTATTGCGCTTATGTCGATGAATACCGAGTATGAAAACGATACCGCAAAGATATTGGCAAAGGTACGTGTAACCGATTTTAACACGGACGGCTTGAATGTTAAATATCAGCTTGTAGACAAAGGTGTTGAACCGACCGACAGTGATTGGTCGGAGGGCTTGCTTAATGACGGAGTTTTTGACTTTGAAACTAAATTTGACGCGGCACAAAAATATGAAAAAGAATTGCTTGTGTATGCGACAGATTTTAAAGGTAACAAGTCGAATGTTTCACGTTATGAGGTGTATGCCGACTTGACAAAGGCAAAGGCAAAATATACGGTTGTAAGCGATTTGTCACAGATACATACAAAGCCTGATGTGCAAATTTCGGCACCTGACAATCCCGACAATAAAGCTAATGCCACCACGCGTGTAACACTTACAATGGGTGACAAGACTTACGCAAGCGTATATGACAGTGCCGACAGTAAAAACATATTTGATTTTGACGGCACATGGTATGCGGTTACATACAACGAGGATAAAACCGGTTTTGACGGAGTAACCGCTCTTACGGCGGACGGAGTGAATGAACTTAAAAACTTTTACGGCACAGTAAACGTAAAATTTGAAAGTGCGTTTGCAGATTTGACACCTGTAAGCGGTGCAAGTATAAAGCCGTCAAATTCCGAAGAAGAAGTGACCTATCAAGCGGAGGGCGACTTTAATGTTATGACCGCACCTGTACTTGATAATGTATATAATCTTGAATTTACTTCAATAAAGGACAGTAACGGAGATGTTATTAAAGCCACAGGAGTGGGTGATGACAAGCACATAAGAAGAAACGGCGATATGACTGATGTCAGAATTAATTTTGAATTGTCAAATACAAAAGTTGCCGATTGGGTTACGGATAATTTGGACTTTGATAAATCGTATGTGGCAATAACAAATTCGGAAAACAACGAGGTTTACAACGCAAAGCTAAGCAGAAATGCAAGTCAAACTCTTGCAATGCCGCTTAGAGATAAAGACGGTAACTTGCTTGGAACGGATACATACAGAATTGCGGTTTATTTGTATCAGACAGGCAGTGACAGCCCTGCCGAATTTAAGTGCGATACGGCGGTACTTCTTGACAATATCAAAACATCGTCAGATGTCGGTGTAAACAGATATGAAATTATTCCCGAACACGAATATTACCCTATTCCTAATCCGATACCGTCAATCATAAAAGAAAGCGATACGGCATTTAAAACAATCAATATCGGTAATGCTGAATTTAAGGAGATTGACCGTAATGAAGATGAGGGATATTCTTTAGAACAGAATATGGCACATATTGTCAAAATGACGCTTAAGAGCAATGATGTTTCAAAAGAATTGTGCGGTGAAACAATCGGTAAGGCAGAGGGATTCCGCTTGTGGAATAAAGCGTGCAATGGCGGAGAAGATTTACCGTTTGAAAAGACTACTGACCTAACAAGAGAATACGAGATAAACTTAATGCAAAACCCTGCAAAAGAAACTCTTGACGGAGTAACGGCAACGGGCGGTTTGCAATTTGAAAAGGGAAGTAACACTTTCTGTTATCAAGTTAAATTGGAAAACGGCAATGTATCGCCGATATACGAGTTCACGGTAAATATGGTTGAAAGTATACCGCAGATTGCAATGGATTTTGATATGAACGAATCGCAGAATTATACGGATGACAACGGAACAATGCACGTTATTTCCGCTGATGCAACCGTAAAAAATGCTTTCTCCGAAAACGGTAATATAACGGTATATTATGTTCACAGAGAGGATTACAGCAGTTGGACTGCCGATGAAATCGGACTTGACGAGGTTGTTACATTGAAGGGTGATAGTGCCTTTAATTATCAAAACTGTAGACAAGACGAAAACGGCAGAGATAGGCTCAACTTTGCATTTATTGCGATAGACGAATCCGGTAATTCTGTTTCATATATTCCGCAGTTCAAGGAAAAAACGAAATATACCTTTGAAAATGATGCATTGACAGTAACTCAAGCAAATCTTAACACATACAACCAGGGTGATTATATTTATAATTTTTATGCCAAAAATCTTGACATGGACAAAAGCTCTTTTACAGTTGTGAAAGACGGCGAAACGTACAATATGCCTATGAAAAACTATCAATATCCGAATGAATTGGGTTTTGAGGGCGGTTATTATCGTGAGGACAGCACGTCCACTAATTTGAGTATAGACTTTACAAGACCATGGAGTGTGGAAAAGGCAGGCGAGCCTTTCTTTGACAGTATTACGTTTAACTTTGTAGGTGTGCATGGTGACACAGCAACGAGAACGTATACCAAAGACGATGAAAATTACGGAAGCTTGGTAACGAACTTTAAATATGAAGAACCGCGATTTGTTGACGTTTATGATGACGATTCATTAGCGGATTACAGTTATATCTGCAATGACAGAGGTGTTAAGGTATACTTTAACGGATATTTAAAATTAAAGGGTGATACGGTTTATGCTTCTGCTCACTATCTGCCGATATACTCAAACGGTACATACGAAGTTGAGGGCGAGGATATGTTCGGCAATACATGGACAATACCTGTAACTGTTACACTTCTTGCAGACGGTCCAAAGGTTACAATGTCAACTTTGTATAAGACAAAGGGCGATATTACGGCGAATATCGAATATACTTCTCCCGTAACTGTTACGGAAAATGACGGAAACACATTTGCAAAAATCGAAAACAACGGAACAAATAACGTAACCGTAACCGCAACACAGCCTACAAAGGTTACAATGAAGTGGACGGACAACGGAGCTGAAAAGAGTAAAATATTAAATATAACCAATAATGAGATAAAACCGATAAAGCCGAAAGTTGTATGGGATTATGACGAAGATGATGTGGTTGACGGCTGTATATACGGCGAAGTAACCGCAAAGCTTGTTGATGAAAACGGCTCAACACTTGTTGATACCGCAACGGGCGAAACACCGAGTCATACATTCTATCCTAACAGTGAAACGGAATTTACATTCAGGAATTACAAAAATCAAAATGATACTTTGGGTGAAGATTATACAGTTACGCTTGATGTAACACTTAAAGATTATCAGCCGCCCGAAGAATATGTCGATACAATGCCGCCGAGTGTTGAAATGGTTGGTTATACCGTAAGGGGCGGCGTGGCACAAAGTAAAAAACTTGTGCTTAATCTGTATGATGATAACAAGCATTACTTAAATCCGTCACTTCCTGATTTAAGCGGCGGAGGCTATGAAACAGTTACCGACAGTATATCATTTATGAAGAAAATGGGTTGGTCGTCACATTACAGATTTAATGTAATCGTGTCTGATATAAACGGTGTAAAGCTTATTGCAAAAGCGGGACTTAATGCCGAAACACCGACATTTGATTCAACAAGTGATACGATTGACGGAGTGAGTGTAAACGGCAGAACCGTTGATATAACAAAGAACGCGGAATTTACATTGTTTGCGGTCGACAGCTGTAATAATGTCACCGAAATTCCGCTTGTTGCGGATAACTTGGGAGAAGCGCCTCAGCCGCATTTGCAGAAAGTCGTGTCGGGCGATATGCAGACTGTAAAGGTGTACCTAATACCGCCTGAGGACAGTGACTTTACAAACCTTATTATGACTAATGACAACGCAAAACAGGAGACAAGTGACGGAGAATACAACGGCTTGTATTATATAGAAGTAACAGGCAACGAAAATATTGTTATAAACTACACATACACATATAAAGGTGAGAACGAAAGCGGTGAATTAAAAGCAGCCGTTACGGAAATAGACAATTCACCTGCAAATAAAATCAGTGAAGTATGGTCTGAAAACGCAAAGAGCAGTAAGACGAATAAATCCGTTACGGCACAGCTTAGATTTGATAAGCTCATCACGAAAGCGGAATGGAAAAATCAAAGCGGTTATCTTCCTGAAATATATAAACTTGATAATCAAGTTACAATTTCGTATTCGGAAAATGCACCGACTATGACGCTTGTTTGCACAGCCGTAAACGGTCAAGTGTGTGAAATTACTTTGAATGAGGTTAAGAACATCGACAAAAACGCACCGATTATTACCGAAACAATTCAGCCGTCCAAAAATCACCGTAAAGTGACAGTGACTTTAAAAGCCGACAAAGAAGTTATTTTCAGAGAAAACGGAAAACAGGGAACTGAATTTACAAGAGTGATAAACGCAAACGGCGAATATGTATATCACTTTGCGGACGCTGCAGGCAATCTGACGGAAAAGGTTGTTAAGGTGGACAGTATCATTGATAAGGATTTGTCGCTTACATTCAGTCTTGCAAGTGACGGTACAGACAGTAAGGAGTCACCGGATAAACTCGGTCGTTTAAAGGTCGGTGACACTGTATATGTGAGTGCAAACAGAAACTGTACGGTAACATGGAACGGTGACACAACAGGTCAAAATCTTACGGCAGGTGCGTGGACGAAGTTAACCGTATCGGAGGATTTGGCAGGATTGTATCCTACAATAAAGGCAAAGGACGAATATTCAAATACAAAGTATTATCACTTTATGCAGATAGCAATGCCGGATAAAAAAGCACCGACTATCAAATTGAAAAAGGAAACGGTGGAAATCGACTTAAATTCAGAAGATATTTTGTCACAGCTTAAAGCAAATATGACGGTAAGCGACAACGAAACCGAAAAGGACAAAATCAAGCTTGATGTTACTTACACAAAACCGCAGACAACGGGAACAGTAAGGGTGACTTATACCGCAACAGACGAGGCAGGAAACAGCAGTGAAAGATACGGATATATCTATTTCTATGAGGATACTCAGCTTAGAGTCAGCGTAAACGGTGAGTATATTTACAGAGATATGATTGTGCTAAGCAAAAACGAGGCACAGAACATTGTCGTTGAAAGCAATGGCGAGCCGTACAGTGTTAAATATAAAAACGGTATAAAGACAGTCGGTCAAATGAAAATCGGTGCGACTGAATTGGCGAATAATAAGGATAATACAGAGCCGATTACATTCGTTCCGAAAAAGGCGGGGTATTATACATTTAATGTACAAACGCAGGGACGTGACAATTACAGATTTGTAATTTACGTTCAATAATGAAAAAAGGAGGTTTACTATGCTGCAAAGATTAAAAAAAATTATATCAGCCTTAACCGTAACAGCGATGATTTTCGGTATAATGCCTATCGGCGCGTTTGCCGAAAATCTGAATAAGGCGGATTACGAAGAATTGAACGACGGTTATTTGAAAGTCGTTGTTTCGGCGAAAAACGGCGGTTTTCTGATAGATACCGTTGAGGGAGATAAGCTGAACAAAGCAGATGATAATAAATATCTTTTGTTTCCCGATGAAAATTATGATACATCATATACCTCTTTTCGTGTAAAAAGAGGTAATGAAGTAAAGGACTATATTTTCGGAAGAAAATACGGTTTCTTGGGTAAGGACAGCAGTGACGTCACTTTGGTGAAAAACAGTGACAACATTGTCGCAACGTGGAGCGTTGACGGTTTGACTTTTACGCAGACCGTCACGCTTGCAAATACAAAATCGGCTCTGCACGGTATGGCGTCAATTTCATACGGTGTAAAGAGTACGGACGGAAGAAGTGCGGACAGTGTTCAGGCAAGAGTTATGCTTGATACCGCACTCGGTTATCAGGATTATGCGGTGTATGAACTGACGAAAAAGGACAGTACATATGAGCAGATACAATCCGAAACGGTTATTGATAACTCTGACGGAGAAGCATACAACAACGCGTTATTCGGATACGACAATCCGAAAGCACCGTCCGTAACGGCTTATACGGTGAATGCGTCGATTAACAATAAAATTGTCGCACCGTATCAAATAGCGTTCGGACATTGGAACAACCTTGCGTCAAGTGTATTTGATTTTGAGCCTGATAACTCGTTGACATTTACAAATCCGTATAACGAAAAATATTTGACTGCCGACAGTGCGTATGCATTGTATTTCGATATGGGCAGTGTGGCGGCAAACGGTGAGGGCAATACCGTTGCGACAAATTACGGTATATATTCAAACGTAACCGTAAATAACGATGATAAGGTTGCAATAAATTTTTCATCTGAACTCGGAGCAATGCAGCTTACCGATACAAAAGACGAATACAAACCGCAAACGGCGGACGGTAAAAATGGTGATTTCAGCGTGTCAACGCAAATTAAAAACGTGTCGCAGAACGAAATGAAACAAATTGCCGTTGCGGTATATCCGCAGGAGGGAATAACACCGTATGACTTGTCGGGTAATCTTGACGTTACAGCTTCATATTCAAACCCTTTCAGTGTTGATATTATAGATTTTAACGCAGATGAAGAACGACAGGTTGTGTTTAACTTTAATGCCGAACCGCTTACGGCTACCGATTACAGAAAAATCGAAGTGCGTTGTTATGACGTGAGCGGAACGGACGGTAAATTGCTTTCTGAAAACTTAATCGGTCAGAGAAGTATATATCTTCTTTGCCCGGGTGCAACAGGCGACAGGGTTTCGTTTATAAGCACCGCACCCGAGATTGTTTATAACAGAGGAACAAGACATATTTACCTTGCAGGTCAGAATTTCAATTTGCTTAAAAATAAGAGTGAATACGATATAAAGGTTACGCCTTTAAACGGCAGTCAGCCGTTGACTGTAAGTGCGGAAAACTTCATTTTGGATACCGAAAACAATACGGCGGATTTGATACTTGACGAGCTTATGTCGGTCGGTACATATCAGATTGTATTTGATATGAAAGATCCGACTAAAAAAGATATTACGTCTGACGCACTGAAGTTTAATGTCAGTGATGATATTGCATATCAAGGCGGCTCTTACGGAGTTGTCACGATTGAAAAAGACGGCGATAACAAGTATGCCCTAAGGGCGTATAAAGACGAAAAGGAATACAGTGACGAAGTTCCAAATGCTCAGAATATCTCTTTGCTTGAACTTCGTGGTGACTTTACGTTAAAATATGAAAACGGTAAAATTGCAGAGGCAGAGGCTGTTTCTCTTGAAACGGTAGACCATAAGGCGAAAAGTACAATAAATATCAGTAATTGTCTTGATATTGAAAAAGGTACTGTAACCGTGTCTGTCGAAAACGTCGGTCAGGACGACCAAACTATCAATATAGATATAGACGGCGAAGTTTATACAACAGGTGCAAGAACAAAGGTTTGGAGCGGTGTATGTGCGATTTCGTCATTTGAAAACGGCTCCGAATCAACACTTTTGCAGTACACAAACGAGGGCGAGCAGACAGGCGACGTTGAAAACAGCGTTGCAAATACAAACGGTATTATGCTTATGTGGCCGGGTGCGGCAAGTACCGCACAAACCATTGCGGGAATGGTGATGGAATTCAGATACTGTCAGTTCGGACAGATGGCGACAGTTGACGGTGAAGTCACTTCAAAAACACCGAAACAAAGAGTAATCGCATTCGGTGCGCAACTTTCACCTGATTTTCTTGTTCCGTCAAACTTTGATTGGAGCAACAGAAAAACTTCCGCAATGGAGGTTGCACAACTGAAAATGGCGAGCAGTAATTACACTCCGTCACAGCTTAGAGATGTACAGGACAGATATGCCGAGGACCAAGAGGAATGGGAAGACGCAGAGGGCGGAAGTTTGAATTTGTATATCCATGATATACTTTTCGGCGGCGGATTTATCGGATTTAATACGTCTGTCGAAGTAGAAGTTCCGTCATATGCGGACGGACTTCCGAGCGTTGAGGGTACTCTTGATTTAAAGGTTATGAACAACGAATACACTATCGGCGTTCAAGGCAGTGCCGATATGATGGCATTTGAAATGGAGGCGGAAATTCGTCTTAGAAGTAACAACGGAATACCTATTCCGGATAAATTATATTTCTATGCAGGCGGATTTACACCGGGCATAAATGTTGACGGAATGGGCGTATTTTGGATTAAAGGTGCAGGCGGCGGTATAGATAATCTGTTTGAAACGATTTATCCGTCCTCATCCGTACCGCCTATAACGCTTCTGCTAAGCGGACAATTCGCTTTGTTCGATGTTCTTTCCGCAAGAGGCGATGTAAGTATCAGCCCGAGAGATTTGAGTATTGCACTGTCGGACGTAAATATTGCGGGAATTACACTTATAGACTATGCGGGAATTGAATGTGCATGGTATCCCGAACTTAGATTTGCAGCGGGAGTGTCTATCGGTATATTCGACGTTATTTCGGGTGATGGACATTTAATTGTGGAAAAAGATAAGGTTAAGGATAAGTATTTCTGGGAAGGCTATGCCACAGCAGTGGTAAGTATTCCTAAAAAAATACCGATTTTCGGCGGTATAGAAATAGGCTCTGCCGATTTGGGTGTCAATGCAGAAAAAATATGGGGTGCTTTGCACGTTTTGAAAATTGACGCAGGTGTAACATATTATTGGGGCGGCGATGTAGATTTCGCTTTCGGTAAATATGATGCACCGGAACCGACTATTGAGTTGAGTGCGGAGGGTATTCCTGTTTATTACGATGAAAAAACAGACCGTACCTTGTATATGAAACTCAATAACAGTATTCGTACATTGGCGTCAACAGATGATATATCATTGTTCGGCTCAAACGGTGCGACGGTATCATCGCTTGCGGGTAAAACGGTACATTCGGTTAATTTCGGCAAGTATAACAACGAAAACGGAATACTTACAATTTCGTATGACGCACCGAGTCAGCTTATTGCGGAAACATATGCAAAGAATATTGAAATGGAAAATTATCCGATAGTATGGTCAGACAGTTCAAAAACGGCAGACGATACAGCCAACGCAAATGCAAACGCAATGTTGAATTGGAATGAGGATACAAAGAAAGCAACCGTTACAATAACGGTTACAGATGAAAATTACTTTAATAAAGCATTGCAATTAAAAACAGGTATTGCGTCAAGCGTGACTATATACGCACTTTCAAAGTTGCCGACAATCGACAATGCGGTATTGAACAATAATACGGTAACGTGGTCGGGCGAAGATTTGGATAAATTCAACAGTCTTACAATTTATGCAGAGGACAGCAATAACGAAGTTTATCCGTTGTACAAAACAGAAAATGTTAATGACATAAAGAGTAAGAGTGCAAATATAACAATGCCTGAAAATATGCCGAGCGGTGAATATACGGTAAAAGTTGTTGCGACAACGACAGACGAAAGTGCTAACCCTGTTGTGACAACCGATAAAAAGCTTAATTATACAAATCCGTCACAGCCGTCCGCACCGACATTTAATGTGGCATTGGGCGGTGATTACAGTATTGATTTGACAGGTATAAATCAAGATAATTATGACGGCTATAAGGTAAGTATATATGAAGTTCAAGACGGTAAAAACGTACCGACTGTATTTGACAATATGACTGTAAGCGGAAGTGATGTGATTACGGTCGGCGGTCAGTATACAAAGACGGTTACGGTGGATAAGAACGGAAATATCGTGAATGAAAACGACCTTACGGAAGATGAGAAAAAGGATATAAAAACGCAGACCGAACAAGTCGGACTTGTAAGCGGTAAGCAGTATGTAGTAGGATTAAAGGGTTATAAAAATACATCTTCAGGCGGTCAGACTGTTTCCGCTGAAACACTGTCGTCACCTGTGACGATGGTTGAGCCTAAAAAGGCTGATGTAACACTTAAAGCACAAAATGCGGTAAGTATTGACGGTACAGATACGGTTAAAAGCAGTAATGCAGTTATAGACCTTGTATCGGATATGAATGTTTCCGGAGAATGGTCGTTGGACAGCGGTGAAATGAGCGGTACTGTTTCGGAAAAAACTATGTCGCAGAGTATAAATCTTGACGGATTAGAGGACGGTACGCATATAATAACCTTCAAGGGCGAAAACGATTCAAAAGACGGTACATTGTCGGAGTATATGTTTACTGTCGATACACTTCCTCCGAGATTGCAAATAAGCAGTCCGAATAACGGCGGATTTTTCGAGGACACTGTTACGGTTAAGGGTATCAGCGACAGTGGTGCGAAAGTGTATATCGGTGCGGAAAATCAAGAAATACAGGAAGTGACTGTCGGAGATGACGGCAGTTTTGAAAAGACTGTTACACTTGATAATTCTATGGCATATCAAAATATAGTTGTGTATGCGGCAGACGAAATCGGCAACGAAACAGTACCTGTAACATTACAGCTTACAAACAAAGCACTCGGCAATGACGACAGTGTACTTCAAATGTACATTGACGGAAAAGAGTGCAGTGACAGTACAATTAAAGCCGGCACAAGCGGTCAGCTTTCGCTAAAGGTGAAAACCGATAACAGAATTATTGAAATCAATGACGACAGTGCGGCGGCAAACAGAATTGAATGGAACGTTTCGGCAATAGAAGGTGCGGCGAATGTTGATGAAAACGGCTACATTACAACTGATGAAAAAATAAACGGCGTAGTAAGTGCGACTGTTGATAATCAGAATGTTTATACCGTTTTGGGCGGCAAGGGCAGCACTGATATTCCAAGTGAAAAGATTAAAGTGAATGCGTCGGCAGGTACAGCAAGAAAGACGCATATCACGATTAATCTTGATACGGCGATTGAGGGAATGACGGCAGATAATTTTGTTGTGCTGAACGGTGATAAGAATGTGGAACTTACAGAGGTTAAGGCAAGCAGTGATAATAAGACATATACGTTGTACGGCACATTTGATACGTCTGTGACATATACCGTTACGGTTAATTTGAAGGGTACAACGGTTGAAAACACTCACATTATCGCAAGCAGTCCGCTTATGATTAAACCAAGTTCGGGCGGTGGCGGAGGAGGAAACTCCGGCAATGTAACATATAAAATTACAGTTGTTCAGTCCGAAAACGGTAAAATCAGTCCGGACACCGTAACCGTAAATAAAAATGAAAGCAAGACATTTACGATAACGGCTGATGAGGGTTACGAAATTGAGGACGTAATCGTAAACGGCGAAAGCGTCGGTAAGGTGAGCGAATATACGTTTGAAAAGGTGAATGCAAAAGCTGAAATCACTGCAAAGTTCAAAAAGATTGATGCTGTGCCTAATCCGTCAGATAAGCCTGAACCGACTGATTGGGATAATCCGTTTGTTGACGTAAGTAACAACGATTGGTTCTATAATTCAGTTAAGTACGCTTATGAAAACGGTTTGATGTATGGTGTGAGCGATACGGAATTTGCACCTGACGGTGACGTTACAAGGGCTATGTTTGTAACTGTTCTGTACAGAACAGAGGGTGAACCGTATGCGGAAAATTCAAGTTTTGTTGATGTGGCAAGTGGTAGTTATTACGCAAATGCAGTGGCATGGGCGGAAGAAAATAAAATTGTCAGCGGTGTGAGTGATACAGAGTTTGCACCTGATATGAGTATAACCCGTGAACAAATGGCGGCGATTGTTTATCGTTATGCGGAATACAAAAATTGTGATATAACGGTAAATGAAACGGCAAATTATGTTGACAGTGACAGTATTTCGGATTATGCAAGGAATGCGGTTGATTGGCTGTCAGAGCAAGAAATAATGTCGGGTAATACCGATGGTACTTTCGCTCCACAGGCGAATTCCACAAGAGCACAGACAGCGGCAGTGTTTATGCGTATCAATGAAAAATTTAAGTAATCAAAATGGCGGTTTAAAACCGCCATTTTGTATTTTTTTAGTAAAATAAACGTAATTTGACATTGCGTGAGGTATAGTGTAGAATATATATGGGTTTATAAAACCCCAAGATACAAAAAGGGCAATAACGTTTGGCAAAGTAGACGCAAGGCGGTTGTCTCTGCTATTCCGAAAGGAGCAGCATATGAGTGAATTTACTCTTATAATTATAATTGTATTTTTGCTTGTTATAGAGATAAAAAAATAACCGTCTATCTGCGAAATAGACGGTTAAGGTAGAATTTTTCTACAAAACGTTTACATTCTGCAAAGACAACTGCTGTTGCCCTTATCTTGTATCTAAAGTATAACATAGTATAAAAATTATGTCAAGCACGTTTTCGGACGTGCTTTTTGTAAAAAATCAACATTTAAGTGGTTTACTAAACAGAGATTAGGACAGCTACGATAGAATAAAAGGGTGATTTATTATGAAAAAGTTATTTGCGTGAAGCATTGATGTGTTGTGGTAATTAACGATAGATGTATAAAGCAAAGCAGGACAATGCAAAATGCTTATGAAATGGGAAAAAGCCCATAACAAAAAAATATCCGAACAAAAATTCGGATATTGCAACTTGTGGTACGCGATCAGGGGTTCGAACCCTGGACACCCTGATTAAGAGTCAGGTGCTCTACCAACTGAGCTAATCACGCATATTATGTTTTACGTCTGACGACAGATAATATAATAGCACATAAAAATGCTTTTGTCAACACTTTTTTTCAAAAAAATAAAAAATTATTGACAATGATATAATAGTTAATGTATTATATGAGTATAAAAGCAAATATGGAGGTCTAATATGGAACCGAAGGATTATATTGTATCAAGAATTGAGGGGGAATATGCGTACCTAAAGCGTACGGATATTGAAAGTGAGGAAGAATTATTCATAGCAATGGCACTGTTGCCGTTGGGTGTAGACATCGGCACAAAGCTACATTATGAATGTATGGAATATTCAATAATATAAGGAGACAGTATATGCGAGTAATATTATTTATATTGGGATTGCTTTTTTCGGCGGACGGACTTTATTTTGCGTCAACCACATCAATGGGCGTGGGTGAGGCATTTACCGTTGCGATAGGTATTATGTTTATATTATGGAGTACGTTTTACGACGCGTTCAAAACAAAAGGCTTTTTGAAATTTATAAAAGGTTTGTTTACGTTCGGAATGATTGTACTTGTGATTTATTCGGGAATTATATGCGTTGTCGGAAAAAGTGATAATGCGACATACAGAGAAGATTATATTATCGTGCTTGGTGCGGGACTGAAAGGCGATACACCGTCTTTGGCACTGGAAAGACGACTTGAAAAAGCGGCTGAATATATGAACAAAAACGGAAATGCAATAGCAATAGTCAGCGGCGGACAGGGCAAAGGCGAAACAATTTCAGAGGCACAGGCAATGGAAAACTACCTTTTAAATCACGGAATAAGAGAAGACAGAATTATAAAAGAGGACAACTCCACAAGCACATATGAAAATTTTGAATATTCAAAGTTGGTAATGGACGAGGGACAAGCCGTATTTGTCACAAACGAATTTCACGTTTTGCGTTCGGAATTGATGGCAAAAATAAACGGCATAGACGCAACACATATAGGTGCGTCTACACCGATAACGCTTTTGCCTGTATCTTGCGTGCGTGAATTTATTGCACAGATAGCGGCTGTTCGTTATTATTTTTAGCTTTTTCACGTTCTTCGGCTTCAAACTTTGAATAAATACAACCGCAGTAATTCTGACGATAAAGACCGTATATTTCCGAAAGTTCACACGAACGTTTATAACCGTTTTTCTTTTTGAAATCGGAGCATAGATATTTAACACTGTAGCTTTCTTCAAGTTCAAGACCGATTTGGTTAAGCACTTGAGCATTTTTATGCGGACTTATCGAAAGCGTGGTAGTGAAGTAATCAAAACCGTCCTTTTGGGCGGTTTTTGCTGTTTCTTCAAGACGAAGTCGGTAACATTTAAAGCAACGTTCGCCACCCTCTTTGAGATTTTCAAGCCCTTTTGCAATCGAATAAAATTTTTCACAGTCATATTTGCCCTCGATAAACTTTACTTTTCTCTTTAAAGGCATTTCGTTTATAAGACGCTTTTGCTCGCTGACACGCTTATAAAATTCTTCTTCGGGTGAAATATTCGGATTGTAATAGAAAATAGTTATATCGAAATATTCCGACAAATATTCAAGTACATAGCTTGAACAAGGCGCACAACAGCTGTGCAGAAGAAGTGACGGAACGGTATTGTTTTTTTGAATTTCGTCAATCGTTTTGTTTAGAATTATTTGATAATTTTCTTTCATTGATTTTCTCCCATATTTTATTGACTAAGAAGTTTGACAAGAACGCGAGCAATATTCCGAACAACGCACCGCAAATAACATCGGACGGAAAATGTACATACAGATACAGCCTTGTAAAGCATATCAAAGCCGCAAGAATAATTGCCGGTATACCTAATTTTTTGCTGTACAGCAAAATAACCGTTGCGGCGGAAAATGAAGATATTGCGTGACCGGACGGAAACGAAAATCTTCCCGACGGCGCGCCTATCAGCAGATTTTCAACTGCAAGCAACGCTCCTTCGGTGTTATATGGACGTTCACGTGCAATTACATTTTTAAGCCCCATTGTAGAAAGGAATAATCCCAAAAGCAGTGAAACTATTATTATAATACCTGTTTTTCGTGATTTTTTGAAACAAAGCATTATAAGTGCAGTTACAGCCCATACAATGCCGCCGCTGCCTAAAAACGTTATAAGTGGCATAATTGTATCAAGAAACGGATTGCGTATGCTTTGAATTGCGTTTAAAATATTAAAATCAATCTGCGTTATAAAGTCTGTCATAATTACGTCATTCTTTCGATATGTTAATGTTTATTTCGTGTCAATAATAACACATTCACGAAAAAAAGTAAAGTAAGAACATAAAAACCTCATTACTTTAAAGAGAAAGTTGCAAAAGGGAAGAAAGTGTAGTATAATCATATATTATATTAGTTGAAAGGAATAACTGTAATGAGAAAACTTCTTGCGATATGGCTCGGAAAAATTCTTACCATAGTCGGAAAAACAGTAGGTAAAAAATCATCTTCTTCGCCGGGTGCGTATGCACTTAAAATATGTCCCGACCTTGTAAAAGGCTTGGAGAAATGCGTGTCAAAGGGTATAATCGTAACTTGCGGCACAAACGGAAAAACAACGACAAACAATCTTATGGCATCGGCACTTGAGGCAAAGGGATATAAGGTTATTTGCAATAAGCTCGGTGCGAATATGCTTAGCGGTATTGCAACCACCGTTTTACAGGAAATGAGTATATTCGGCAAATTAAAAGCGGACTATGCGTGTCTTGAAATTGACGAGGCGTACACTCCGATAGTGTTTGACTATGTAAAGCCCGATGTTATGGTTATAACGAACCTATTCCGTGACCAGCTTGACAGATACGGCGAAATTGACATTACTTCGGATATTATCAAGCGTGCAATAAAAAAAGTGCCGAATTTAAAACTTGTTTTAAACGGTGACGATCCGCTGTGCGTTCAGTTCGGCAGAGAGGAAAACGTCAAGGCTTATTATTACGGAATATCCGAAAAGGTACTTCCGCAGCTTGACGATACAAAGGAAGGACGTTTCTGTCCTGTATGCGGTGAGGAACAGAAGTACAATTACTATCATTACAGTCAGCTCGGCGATTTTTATTGCCCGTCGTGCGGTTTCAAGCGACCTGAGATTGATTTTGAAGTCAAGAATGTATCGCTCGACACACCGATGAAGTTTACGATAAACAATCAGCCTATGGTGATAAATTACAAAGGTTTTTACAATATATATAACCTTATTGCCGTATACGGTGCACTAAATGTTTTGGGAGAAAAAACGGACGATTTCGCAAAACTTTTGACAGGCTATAAACCGCAAATCGGCAGAATGCAGGAATACAAATTTAACAAGCCTGTTATACTAAGCCTTTCAAAAAATCCCGCAGGATTTAACCAAGCCATTGCAACGGTAAATACGGACAAGCGTAAGAAAGACGTTATAATCGCAATCAATGACAAGGCTAATGACGGTCGTGATGTGTCGTGGCTGTGGGACGTGGATTTTGATAAAATTGCGGACGAAAACCTGAACACGCTTACAACGACAGGTATCAGAGTTTACGATATAAGTCTTAGATTTAAGTATTCGGATATAAAGGTTGACCGTATGACGCAGGATATGGCAGACGCAATTACAAAATGTCTTGAAACTGACAGCGAAGTTGTCTATGTACTTGTGAATTATACCGCACTTTATTCGACAGAGGCGGTACTTAAAAAACTCGGAGGTGAGGCATAATGAAAATCAAAATACTTCATCTTTATCCCGACCTTTTGAATTTGTACGGTGACAGAGGAAATATCGAATGTATGCGAAAACGACTTATGTGGCGCGGTATTGACGCGGAGGTTGTGACATACACCTGTGAGGACAGCGGATTTGATTTGTCGGACGTTGATATTGTGTTCATAGGCGGCGGCTCGGACAGAGAACAGAAAATTGTTTGCCACAGACTTTTGGAACACAAGAACGAAATAAGAAATTATGTTGAAGATAACGGTGTACTTGTCGCAGTGTGCGGCGGTTATCAGCTTTTGGGTAAGTATTACAAGCTTGAAAACGAAACAATTGAAGGGCTTGATATACTTAATATTTACACCGAACAAGGCAAAAAACGTCTTATCGGAAATATCGTACTTGAAAATGACTTTCTAAATCAAAAAATTGTCGGTTTTGAAAATCACGGCGGAAGAACTTATATCGGTAATCATACACCGCTCGGCAGAGTTGTTTACGGTTACGGAAACGATGAAAAATCCGGTGTTGAGGGTGTTGTGTATAAAAACGTTGTCGCAACATATTTGCACGGACCGCTTTTGCCTAAAAACCCTGCACTTTGCGATTACATTCTGACAAACGCAATAAAGAGAAAAAATTCCGACTTCAAAGGTCTTGGCGGCTTGGAGGACACTCTTGAAGATATGGCAAACCAATATATTGTAAATAGGTTTAAAAAGTAAACATTTTTTTAACAATGGTGCATATGTATTGACTTTTTTACTGTGCAGTCATAAAATTAAATGGTATTGTAGAAACAATACCATTTTTTATTAAGGGTTGAATTCGGTATGGAAACTAAAGTAACAAGAAATATACAACCGAATAATAAAAGTCCGTTTTCGTGGCTCAGCAAGATACTTAAAGGTATTAAAACAGGCTTGGGTGCGGTAGGCGGAGTGTTTAAGAAGTTTTGGAAATTTTTGTGCAAGAGCAAAAAGTTTTCAAATTTTGCATACGTTAAATTTCCGAAATTCAGAAAGACAATTTGGGAGTATGCAAAGGCACACAGGCTGAAGGCATTGATTTCAGTTGCTGTCGGAGTGGCGGTGCTCGGTGTGCTTTTGGGCGTTATGATAAAAAATTCCGTAAATTCCGACTATCTTCAAGAGGGTGACGATTCTGTCGGATATGCGATGGTTTTGCAGAATTATTACACGTTCGACCACAGCGACAAAACCAATGTTGCGATAAAATTAAGCTGGGACGACGGTGCTGTTGACCTAAACGGCGGTACGGCAGAGGCAAAAATAAAAGCAAAGGTTTATCCGATAAATTTACCCGATAAAAAAATTACTTGGAAATCGTCTGATGACAATATCGCAAAGATTGACAGCGGCGGTAATATAACGGCACAAAATCCCGGTAAAGCGACATTGACGGCAATGTTGTACAGTCAAAAAAAGAGTGCAACCGCTACTTTGTCGGTAAGACAACCTGTAACGGGTATATTTATGCCGACAAGCACAATAACGCTTTATACAGGCGGTGAGGGCAGACTTTTACAGACAGAAATATTCCCGAAAAACGCAACGAACCAAAACATAACGTGGAAATCTAAAAATACAAAGATTGCACGTGTGGACGAAAACGGCAGAGTAAAGCCTGTCGGCGTCGGTATGACGGAGGTAACGGCAACAACGGAGGACGGAGGCTTTGAGGCGAAGTGCTTTGTAAATGTCGTAAATTCATACGTTGACGTACAGACTTTATCCGTAAAAAATACAGACGCAATGACGATAAAAGTCGGTGACAGTGTTAATGCGATAGTAACCGTTTCACCGTCAAACGCACGAAACAAAACGCTTAAATGGTCGAGTGACGATACAAAGATAGCGACAGTAAGTCAAGCGGGCAGAATACGCGGTGTCAGCGTTGGTACGGCGAATATAACGGTTGAAACGACTAACGGAAAGAAACAGACGTTTACTGTCAACGTAACCGAATCGGACGCAAAAGACCCATTCAATTTGAATGATGAAGTTTCTGATTTGGATACGGAGGGAACTGTAACATACACGTCATATGACATATCATTCCCACAGATTATAAGAATACAGATGGGCTTGAACCCACCGCCGAAAATTTGGAGAAACGGCGGAATGTCATATGCGACAGAGTCCGAAACAGCGGAATATATGAATCCGAACAGTTTCTATACGGACGCATATAAATATCAGTTCCTTGACCTTTCAAAACCGAATAATGTCAGCGAAGAAACGCTTAATAATTATCTTGACGATAAGGGCGTAATGAAAGGAATGGGAGCGGCATTCATCGAGGCGGCTAAAGAATATAACGTCAGCGAAGTTTACCTTGTTGCACATGCTTGCCTTGAGTCCGGAAACGGTACTTCACAGCTTGCAACCGGTGTTGAGGTCAACGGCACAACTGTTTATAACTTGTTCGGTATCGGTGCATATGACGCAAACCCTGTCGGAAACGGTTCACAGAGAGCATACAATCAAGGCTGGACGAGTGTAGAGGCGGCTATTAAGGGCGGTGCAAAGTGGATAAGCGAAAACTATGTGAACAGTTCGGATGGCAGACAGAACACACTTTATAAAATGCTTTGGAACCCTGAAAATCCGGGTACTCACCAATATGCAACGGATATTGGCTGGGCAGTTAAGCAGGCGGTAAGCATTGAAAAGATATTCTCGTCATTCACAGACGCAACATTATCGTTTGACGTACCTGTTTACAGCGGACAAATTCCGCCTACTGTAACTATGGACTGATAAAAAGACAGATGAAATTTAAACCGTTTCATCTGTCTTTTTTTGTCAGAAAAAATATGTTTGACAAGTTGAATTTTAGTGTATATATTATATACAGGGAGTTGAAACATGGATGATAAAAAATGATGTTAAAAATATATCAATCAAAAAGGCGGCGTTTATCAATGCTGCCGCAAATTACAGCTGTGTTATATTGCAGCTTGGTTTCAGTGCTGTTTTGGCGAGAATACTTTTACCGGAGGATTACGGGGTAATCGGTGTAATGACCGTTTTTACCACGTTTTTTTCGGTGCTTGCGAATATGGGGATAGGCACTGCCGTTATTCAGAATAAGGAGCTTAGCGACTATGATGTGTCGAATATATTCACTTTTAATTTATATGTTGCGGTAGGGCTTTCAATAATTTTTGCGATTTTTTCTGTGCCGTTGTCTAAATTTTACGGCAACAGCGTGTATATACCGATAGGGTGCTTGCTTTCGGTGTCTTTGTTTTTTTCGACAATGAATATGGTGCCGAATGCACTTTTGATGAAAGAAAAAAAGTTCGTGCGTATCGGACTTCGTATGATTACCACAACTGTTGTAAGCAGCGGTATAGCAATTGTATTGGCAAAACTCGGACTGAAATATTACGCACTTGCCGCACAGTCTATTATACAGGTTATGGTCAATTTTATATGGAATTACAGCAGTACAAGGATAAAACTTAGAATTAAATGTGATTTCGGCAGTGTGAAGAAGATTTTTTCGTTTTCGTCATATCAGTTTGCGTTTAACGTGTTTAACTACTTTGCAAGAAATGCCGATAATTTGCTTGTGGCGAAGTTTATGGGCGATACACAGCTTGGATATTACGACAAGTCATATAAACTTGCACTTTATCCCGAACAAAATTTGACGCACGTCATAACACCTGTTATACACCCGATTTTGTCGGAGTATCAGGACGATAAGGCGTATATATATGAGAATTATATGAAGATTGTCAAGATACTTTCATTGCTCGGATTGTTTGTCGGTGCGTATATGTATTTTGCGTCATATGAGATTATCTGTATGATGTTCGGTGAGCATTGGGCGGCGGCAATTCCTTGCCTTGCAATGCTTAGTCTTTCGGTTTGGGCACAGGTTGTAAATTCAAGCTCCGGTGCGATATTCCAAAGCCTTGGCAACACGAAAAATCTTTTTATAACGGGCGTTTTGTCGTCGTCGACTACTCTGATAGGTATTGTACTCGGAATTGTTTTCGGTGATATTAGCACAGTCGCAAGAAATGCAATGATTTCATATAATATTAATTTTATGATTTCATATTTTATGCTTATAAAAATGACGTTTGGATTTAGCTTTTTGAAATTTCTGAAAAGTTTTATTCCGGACGTGTGTATTGCGGTTATGGTTTGCATTGCGGGTTTTTTGACGCGTTACGCTACTATTGACGCAACAAATATCGTCGGTATAACAATAAATGCCGTTATTAAATTAGCAATTATGGGCGGTGTGTATGTAGTCGGATTGGTTTTATTCAGACAGTATAAATATTTTATTGAGATTATTCATATAAAAAAATGCCGAAAATAAAAAAAAGAGCCTTTGACTCTTTTTTTGTTGCAGTTGGCAACAAAATGTGCTATACTGATTAGAAACAATAATTGAGGGGATAAAAATGGATATAAAGGTAATAGACAAAGAATTTGCGGTATGCAAGATAAACGATGTTACGGAAGTGAACTTTAATGACGAGTTTTGTTTTGTCGGCAAGACTGACGAGGAATTATCGCTTGTATGCTCAAGCGAGTTTGTTCCGAAAAATACGATTGTATGTGACAGCGGTTGGAGAGCATTCAGAATCGAGGGTATACTTGATTTTTCACTCACGGGAATACTTGCGAGAGCTGCGGACATTTTAGCAAATGCAAAAATACCGATTTTTGCGGTATCAACGTACAACACTGATTATATACTTATAAAGAACGAATTTTTTCAAAAGGCACTTGACGTATTGAAAGAGAATGATTATGTTATAAAGATTGGGTGACATAGATGACAAAACTACTTATAAAAAGATTTATAAAAGACTATGAAAACACGCAAAATTCCGATGTGCGTACGGCATACGGTAAATTTTCAAGCATAGTCGGAATAGTGTGCAATGCGATACTGTTCATAAGCAAACTAATTGTCGGAACACTGTCGGCGTCTGTTTCTATCACTGCCGACGCGGTAAACAACCTATCCGATGCATCATCAAGCATAATCAGTCTGCTTGGTTTTAAACTTGCAAGCCGTCCGGCAGATGAAGAACACCCTTACGGTCACGGGCGGTATGAATATCTGTCGGGACTTATGGTTGCCGTACTTATTATGGTAATCGGCGTTGAACTGTTCAAAAGCAGTTTGGATAAGGTACTTCATCCGTCAGCGGTTGAATTCAGTTGGGTTACTGTCGGTGTGCTTGCGTTTTCGATTTTGCTTAAAACGTGGATGGCATTGTTTAATACGAAAACAGGTAAAATGATTAACTCAAACACGCTTATAGCAACGGCGGCAGACAGCCGTAATGATGTTATAACGACAGGCGCAGTGTTGGTTGCGGCGATATTATCGCATTTTATCGGCTTTGAGCTTGACGGTTGGATGGGTCTTGGTGTTGCGGTATTTATTTTATACAGCGGTTTCGGACTTGTAAAAGACACGCTTGACCCTATGCTTGGAAAAGCACCGGAGGACGAACAGGTTGAAGAAATTCGTCAAAAGATTTTAAGCTATCCCGGTGTTTTGGGTACTCACGACTTAATGGTACACGACTACGGACCGGGCAGACAATTTGCAAGTGTGCATGTTGAAATGGCGGCGGAAGGCGATGCTATGAAAAATCATGACGTCATAGATAATATTGAGCGTGATTTTATGAATGATGAAGGACTTCATATGATTGTGCATTTTGACCCGATTTCGACAAAGGACAATACAGTGAACGACCTTAGAATTTGGATTGGTGAAAAGGTGAAAGAGATTGACGAACGTCTGACAATTCATGACTTGCGTATAGTGTATGGTATTACGCATACAAACGTAATATTTGACTGCGTTGTTCCGCATAATATGGATATGACCGACAAGGAAGTCAAGAAAGCGATAAATGATATGGTAAAGGAAAAATATCCTACATATTACTGTGTAATCACGATTGATAAAAGCTATGCGGCAATGCCACACTGAGAAAGAAGTATATAATGGATAAATTAAATTGGGCGGTGCTTGGTACGGGTGTTGTGGCAAATCAGATGGCGCAGGCAATGCAAGGTGTGGGGTGCAAACTTTACGCTGTAGGCAACAGAACGCACAGCAAAGCCGTTGATTTTGCAAACAAGTACGGCATTGAAAAGGTGTATGACGATTTGAACGATATGTTTTATGATGACAATGTGGACGTTATTTATATAACGTCACCGCATAACACGCATATTGATTTTATTATGAAAGCACTTGAAAACGGAAAGCATATTTTGTGTGAAAAGTCGATAACATTAAACAGCGTTGAATTGGAAAAGGCTTTAAAAAAGGCTGACGAGAAAAATCTTGTACTTGCCGAGGCAATGACGATTTATCATATGCCGCTATACAAAAAACTTATGAAACTTGTTGCGAACGGCGAAATCGGTGACGTGAGTATGATACAGGCGAATTTTGGAAGTTACAAGGACTATGATATGAAAAACAGATTTTTTAATATGAATTTGGCAGGCGGAGCAATGCTTGATATAGGTGTTTACGCAATTTCGCTTGCAAGATGTTTTTTGAAGTCAAAGCCAGACAATGTAATTTCAACTGTAAAATTTGCACCGAGCGGTGTTGATGAAATGTCGGGAATTGTTATGACGAACAAAGAGGGACAAATGACGGTTATTTCATTGTCGCTTCATACAAAACAACCGAAAAGATGTGTTATATGTGGTGATAAGGGATATATCGAGATTATGGAATATCCGAGAGCGTGTAAGGCGACGATTGTCTGCACCGAAACAGGCGAGCGAAAAGAAATCTGTGAGGGTGAAACCGAAAGGGCGTTGCAGTATGAAATGGAGGATATGGAGGAGGAGATTTCAAAGCGAAGCGGTTGTATGCTTAGGGAATATACAAAAGACGTTATGGAAATTATGACCGATATTCGTAATGAGTGGGGACTGAAATATCCTGAAGAACAATAAAAAACGCAGTAAACAATTAGGGTTTACTGCGTCAGCGTATAGATAAAAGTGTACAGGCAAGCCGTATATCGAAGATAGGCTTGCCTGTCATTTTTTTATAGCTGTAAATTATAATAAAAATAATATTATGCACGTTCCGGATAATTTGCTGACATTCCGGCACAGTGAACGATTAATCATTTACTGAGTTTTGGCTATTCAAAATATTTGCGGTCAAGACTTCTGTATTGTATTGCCTCAGCTATGTGTTCACTTTTTATGTTTTCCGAGCCTTCAAGGTCGGCAATGGTACGAGCGACTTTCAAAATACGGCTGTGTGCTCTTGCACTCAAACCGAGATTGTCGAATGCGGCACGTAAAATTGCATTTTCTTCTTCGCCGAGCGGACAGAATTTTTTAAGCATACCTGCGTCAAGCTGTGAATTTGAGTAGATATTGTAATCTTTGTATCTTTCAAGTTGCAGTTTGCGTGTTTTGTTTACGCGTTTTTTTATTTCGGCACTTGTTTCACTGTTTTCGGTCGAGCTTAAATCTTCATAATCAACATTCGATACTTCAACTTGAATGTCAATTCTGTCAAGCAACGGACCCGATATTCGACTGCGGTAACGATTAACCTGTGTCGGAGTACAGGTACATTGTCTGCGACTGTCACCGAAATAACCGCATTTGCAAGGGTTCATACTTGCTATAAGCATAATGTTGCAAGGGTAGGTGAGAGTTGCGTTTACTCTTGAAATTGTGACGTTTCCGTCCTCTAACGGCTGACGCAAAACTTCAAGCGAATCACGTCTGAATTCCGGTAATTCATCAAGGAAAAGTATGCCGTTGTGGGCGAGGGAAAGCTCACCAGGTTTTGGAGTTGAACCTCCGCCCGACAAACCTGCTGATGAAATCGTGTGGTGCGGACTTCTGAAAGGTCTGTTTAAAATAAGCGGTTGGTCTTTCGGTAAAAGTCCGGCGATTGAATGTATTTTTGTGACTTCCAAAGCTTCGTCAAACGAAAGGTCTGGAAGTATGCTCGGCATACGTTGTGCAAGCATTGTTTTACCTGTTCCGGGACTGCCTATAAGAAGTACGTTGTGATTGCCGGCGGCGGCAATTTCAAGCGCACGCTTGACGTTCTCCTGACCTTTTACGTCGCAAAAATCAAGTACATTTGAAGCACTTGACGCAAAATAATTGGTAAGATCAATTTTATGTACATTAATTTTCTGTATGTCACAAAAATGGTCGCATAATGCTTTCAAAGATGATACGGGATATATGTTTACACCTTCAATGACTGCTGCCTCGTCCGCGTTTTCGGTTGGTACAAACATATCGGTAAAACCGCTTTTGTACGCCGAAATAACCATAGGAAGTATGCCGTTTATCGGTTGTACGGTGCCGTCAAGCGAAAGCTCGCCGAAAAACGCACATTTGCTTAAGTCTGATGCATAAATCTGCTCCGTGGCGCATATAATAGACAGTGCCATAGGTAAATCGTATCCCGAACCCTCTTTACGCTTGGAGGCGGGGGCAAGGTTTATGACAATGTGCTTTGCGGGAAAACGAAAGCCTGTGTTTTTAATGGCAGAACGTATGCGTTCTTTTGCCTCTTTAACGGCGGCGTCGGGTAAGCCTACTATATCAAATGCGGGTAAACCGTTTGAAATATCCGTTTCTACGCATACGGAAAATCCGTCTATACCCGAAAGTCCGCAGGAATATATGTGTGAAAGCATTTATATCACCTCAAGTAGTTGATTTTCTTCGGCTGAATACCATCAGTTTCATTGCTGCAAACGTAAGCGGTGTGCCGAGTATCGCCGCACAAATGTATGCAAGCGTTGAATTTAAGTTTAAAGCCGTAAAAATGAATACCATTAGGTATTGAAATATGAAGTTCGGTATATAGCTTATCGGAAATTTGAGAAACTTTTTAAGCGTCGGTCGTTGGTGAAACGTAAAGTGACAGTTTAAAAAGAATGAAGTTATTATGCTGACTATATATCCGAATATAAAGTTGGAACGTGAGTGTTCGGCGATTAATCGCAGTGGGTTGTCCGGTGCAAGAAACGCATTGTGAAGAATGTCAAGTAATGTGGCTGTGCCGACCGATACAGCAGTGTTCACAATGCCAAAAAGCATAAATATAACAAATTGCACCGTCATAAAAGGATGTATTACACGCATCATATTCGGCGAAACACGTTCTTCAAGATGTACACGCAAATTTGAAAGAAAACGCTCCAAATTAATCATCTCTCCTTTGAAATAATACTTACATTATATACTAAATCACGGATAAAAACAATAGTATTGAGGTTTAAAAAATAAAAATGTAAAAATTATAAAAAAACACTTGACAAATAAGTTAGGGTGTGCTATACTATTATAGCACTCTGAGAGAGGCGCTAAGTTAAATATCGCGGGGTAGAGCAGTTGGTAGCTCGTCGGGCTCATAACCCGAAGGTCGCTGGTTCAAGTCCAGTCTCCGCAACCATTAAAAAAACCAGTGTTTAAGCCGTTTGTGGCAAGTGCACTGGTTTTTGTTTTATCTTTTTTTCTTAAATTTCCCCTAAAATTTCCCCTCTAAGGATTTTTTCTAAGGTGTATTTTTAAGGTGTTTTTTGTGTTTTAAAATGTTTGTGATGTGGCTTTATCGTTTAGCATAGTGATATATTTATATACTGTACTTCGCCCCATATCAAGCATTTTTGCAAATTGCACTTTTGACATACTTCCGTATTCGCCATTTATCAATTTATTGTATTCTCTGATGAAGTCTGTCGGTACATCTGCTTTCGGTCTGCCTAAGCTATGTCCTTTTTCCTTTGCCGCCGCAAGTCCTTGATTAATTCTTGTTACTATCTTTTCGCGTTCTTGTTGTGCCATATGAGCCTTTAAGGTTATGACTATATCAATTATCATATTGTACATACTGTCGTTATTGGTGTTGTTCCAGTCGTTCATATAGGGAACATCAAGAGCAACTACTCTTACACCGATAGACTTTAGCTTTTTTAATTCGCTTATAACATCATCTGCGGAACGTCCTATTCTGTCTATATCGGTGATTATTAATATATCACCGCTTTTAAAGTGCTTGAACATATTACCGTATAAAGGACGGTTTTCCGCCGCCACTGTGCCGCTTATGGTTTCGCTTATCCATTCATTTACAATAAAGTTGTTTTCGTCTGCATAAGTCTGTATTGTAAGTTGTTGTCGGTCGTGCTTTTGCGTTTTCTTTGTTGTGGATATTCTTGTATATGCAAATATCATATTAATTAACTCCCTTTGGTTGTAATGTGTCTATGAAAACATATATTTTATATTTGTGGATAAAATACACGTTTTCAAGCGGTGGTTTGTATGTAATTTTGATGTATCGGAAAACATTTGATTTTGTAGACAGTGTTTAAAGCTGTTTTCGATGGAAGAAAGCTTCCGCCCTTTGAAAATCACTTTTCGCCGCTGGCTTTGCAATAGTGGTATTAAAAGCGTGTTTGGTAGTCCAAACTTCCGCCGCCTATTTCATAATAGCGATTTTTCAAAATTTCTTCTTCTGAAAAAAGGTTAATATTGCCGTCTGATGTAACATTGTTAAAAAAGGCAATTATCATATCTTTCCAGAGTTCTAAGTCGCTGTCGAAACCGTTCCCCCAATCGTATTCATCAATAAAAGCACTTAGCTTTGTTTGTACCTTTAGTTTATTTTCAGCGGTCAACGCTGGGTGTCGGTTGAGTTTGTATTCTTCGTAAATGTCAAAATACAAGTCTATAATTTTTTCAATGATGTCGTAAATTTTAATTTTTTCATCAAAAGAACACACCGTTTTGACGTTGGCAAAACCATTATTATTATTTATGTTATTCTTTATATTATTATGGGTATCAAAAATGTCCCTCCAAAAGTTGCAAAAATGTCCCTCCCTCGTGACATTTTTGTCACTGTAAGCGGAAGTTTTCTTCCGCTTATCTAAGTTGTTAATATATATCTTTCGGTTGTTGCTTGTACGTTCAATTTTTAAATGCTTGTTGTTTTCAAGTGATTTTATCAATCTTATAATTTGCTTGGTTGTGCATTTATATTGCTCCGCAAAATCTTTATTAGTTGCCCAGCAATACCCTTTTTTATCACAATATGCGGTTATAGTGCCGTATAATATCTTTGCTTTGTCAGTCAGTGTGTTATCATATCTCACCGCCGCTGGAATAACCGAAAATGTAGAGCCTTTTTCTTTTAGGGCGGCTAACTGTATTATTCGTTGTCTATTCTTTCGGATAACTTTTATATAGCCATTTTCTTTTAAAGCGTTAATTGCCCTAATAACAGTAATCTTTGAACATTCGTATAATTTTTCAAAATAATCATTAGTTGCCCAGCAACAACCTTTTTTGTTGCACAAAGCAGATATTTCACTATACAGTATTTTTGCTTTGTCTGTTATTGTATCATTAAGTAATACCGCCGCTGGAACAACTGAAAAGTTATTCGGTTTATTATTGTTTGTATTCATTTTAAATTACTCCCTTTAGAATGGTATGTTATTATACTAAGCCACCAATAAATAAAGGTGTCTGTGGTTTTCGGTGGTGTCAATCGCTATATATCCCTTTGTTTCTAAGAGGTTTAAACACTGTTCTACACGTCTGTTACTTATTTCGCATACTTCGGAAAGATATTTATTGTCAACAGTGCAATATCCGTAAATATTTGAACAAGTGGTAAGTTCACCGTATAATATCTTTGCTTTGTCAGTCAGCGTGTTATCATATCTCACTGGTGCTGGAATAATTGCATAATATGCTGGTGTTGGTTTTGTTTTTTTCATTTTAAATCACTCCAATCTTAAATATAGTGCGGCGGAATACTCAACCTTTCCGCCGCCGCAAGTCCTTTTTGTTATAGTGTTGTTTGTGTTTGGTTATGTAACCAGTTGAAAAAAGCGTCTTTCGGTATTACTATACGTCTACCTAATTTTATGCGAGGAAAACCCTCTGTCTTTACAAGGTTATACGCAGTAACAGGACTGATACTCATAACCGCCGCAATGTCGGAAACTTTTAGACAAAGTGGTAAATCATTCGCACTGGTGTAATTTGTTTTGGCTTTAATAACTTGTTCTTTCATTGTTTTCACTTCCTTTGCATTAATTTTACTGACAGTTATATTCTGATAAAATTAACTATCAGTTATTTTTAAATTTATTATACCATATATTTATTTTTTGTCAATAGTTGTGCTATTTTTATACTAAAATTGTTATATTAGTTTTATTATCTATTGACTATTTTTAATTTTTTTTGTAGTATATAATTATATTATTTTTAGAGGTGTTTAAACAATGATAGGTGAACGGTTGAAACAATTAAGAATAAAAAACGGATTGAAACAACAAGAACTGGCGGATATGTTCGGTTTATCAAGTGGCACTATTTCATTTTATGAAAGCGAGCAGAGGAAACCAGATATAGATTTTATTGTTGCGATAGCTAAATATTTTGATGTTTCAACCGATTATTTGCTTGGCTTAACAAACGCAATAGACAAGGAAAATATAGATATAAGCAAGGTTACAGGTTTGAATGATTTTTCATTAACGATATTAGAAAAATCCTCAAAAGAAAAAAATAATACGGCGGCGGATATTATAAATACTATTGTCGGAATGAGTTCTTTTAAAATGCTTGTGAATTTAATAAATGACAAAGATATAAAAGAAGTTCAAGAAGATATAACGGATAGTAAAATAAAAGATATTTTAACTATGGATAAAGAACAACAAAAAGCAATATTAAGTAAGTTATTGCCTATGTATAAAGAAGATATTTCAAAATTGCGTGATTTTGAGATAGAACGGTGTATAAATGATATAGCACACAAATTAAAATTGAAGTATGAAAATAATTTAACTGTGTTTTTTGACGGAATATAAAAAGGGTGGTGTTTTAAATGCCGAGAAAAGGCTTAAATATATCGAAATGCCATAAGGGTAAGTATGAATACTGGCGAGGACGTTATGAAAAGGGAATAGACAAAAACGGACGTATGACATACGGTGAAATTTATGCAAAGACATATGAAGAAGTAGAGGAACGACTTGTAAAAGTTCAAAATGAAATTAATGCAAATACATTTATTGAGCCTACAAAGATAACAGTTGCACAATGGCTTGACAGGTGGCTTAAAACGTATAAAGACACCAGCTTAACACAATCAACATACATCAGTTACAAAGGGATAATAGAAAACCATATAACACCAGCAATAGGCGGGCTTCGTTTGCAAATATTAAGCCTTGATATGTTGCAAGACTTTTTTAATAAAAAGGCGGCGGAAATTAACCCAAGAACAAAAAAGCCTTTAAGTGTGAAAACTTTAAAGAATATGAAAACAATGTTAGTAACGGCATTTAAGCAAGCTATTATAAGCGATATAATACACCGCAATCCAGCGGAATATATTGCACTTCCAAAGGCTGAAAAAAAGGAAATGCGTGTATTGACAAGAGAGGAACAACGGCGATTACTGGAGTATGTCAAAACTTCTGACAGTCGCTTTAAAGTTATTGTATTTATTGCCTTATGTACTGGTATGAGAGAGGGTGAAATCTCTGCTTTAACGTGGAATGACATTGATTTTGAAAGAGGAGTTATAACGGTAAATAAAACCCTTATGAGAGTACAAAAGAAAGACGGAAAAGGTACAGAAATAAAAATTACACCGCCCAAAAGCCGTAAATCTGATAGGGTGATACCTATGCAAATGGCTTTAATTTCGGAATTGAAGAAACATTATAAAAATATTACGGCTGAAAAGTTGCTTGCTGGGAGTGCATATGATAAAAAGTGTTATGTTGTATGTAATGAGCTTGGCGGATATGTTGAGCCAAGACAGATACAGAAGATATTTAAAGGCTTTACGGCGGCGGTAAAGCTTGACGGTGTGAATTTTCACGCATTGCGGCATACATTCGCTACAAGAGCGGTTGAAAGCGGTATGGATATAAAGACTTTAAGCACCTTGTTAGGACACGCAGACATTCAAACCACCCTTAACAGGTACGCACATACAACAGATGAACACGCAAGAAATGAGATTGAGAAAATGAGCGTTTTATTTTAACTTTTTTATTGTTATATGTGTATAATATAACGGCTCATATATGATTTATGCGTGAATTGGCATATAATCGCGTATAAAAGACGTTTTTATTAAAAAGACAAGTACCTATATTGCTTGATATTTGAATGATTTTTAAATGCGTTTTTGCGTGTTTTAAACTTATGCAAAATAAAAAAACGCTTATGGCGGCGGAAAGGTTGAGTATTCCGCCGCACAAGGCGGCTTTTATATTTGACTTTGTTGTTGATGTGTGATATAGCGTAGATATAAGGGAAATGGTGAACAGCCGTTTCTAACCTTTTAAGAATAGTTTTGGGTAGAAAATAATATTTCTATCCATAACCGTCCTATTGCGTTAGGACGGTTATTTTTATGCTATAATTCGATATTATCGCCAGTATCAGCCGTATATCTTGATTGTATAGCTTTTTTTATATATGCGTTTACACTTTCATTTTGTTCTTGTGCGGCGGTTTGTATAAGTTGCTTTGCACCTTTTTTGAAGCGTATTAAAGTAGTATCATAGTTATTTTTCATATATTTTGCGGTTGCTTTTTGTTGAGCCTTTGAAACTGTCATAATTTCACCTTTTTTTTCTTGACTTTGATGTTGATATGTGGTATAGTTTAGATATAAAAGGAACGGTAAACAGTCCGTTTCTGCATTAATAAGATTTTATTATTTTTTTGTAGAAATTCAATTTCTACCCAAATAACCGCCTTATGTCAGTAGGGCGGTTATTTCTTTAATATCCATACAATAAGCAAAATCAATACAAGTTGTATTGTGGTTTCACTCATAATATTTCCCTTCCGAAACAGAGCCGCCGCCGCTCCAATATATCAAGGTCACATAAATTTCTTTATCACCTACAATTAATCGCTTAATTGCAATTTTATTATAACATTCTCTATATATCGATTACAATATACATTTTACACAATATATTGATAACAATATTGTGTATTTTGTCTATTGATATATCGCTATCGATATAGTATAATATAATCATAGTCAAGGTTGACTACACAAAAAAACGAAAGGAGCGAAACACAATGAAGAACATTCACACAATCCGCCGCATAGTTGCAACTATGGCAAACAGGTTGAAGAAAATGGGCTTAACACTTTCCGCCGCTTTTAAAAAGGCTTGGGAGCTGATAAAAGGTAAGGCTATCGAAAGTAAAGTAGCTGGAGTAACCAAAGGAAACAGACAAAAGGCACTTGCACGCATTGCGGCGGCATATCGCCCTAATCAAGTAAAGGTATGGCTTGAACGTGACAAGGCAAACTTACACGATAACAACGCAGTAAATGTTATTGTGTCGGTGAACGGTTCGGATAACTATAATTTAGGTTGTATTCCTCGTAATCTTGCTTATGTGGTATCGGCACTTATAGACAAAGGCTTTTACATAAAGGCAATGTTTAAAGAGATTAGAGGGCATTACGCAAGCTATATGAATTATGGTGCGGTGATAACATTGCAATTAGCATAAATAAAAAAGCCTTGTACAAGCTACCAACTCATACAAGGCAAGTGCATTTGCCAACAAAAGAGGAAATACACACAATTTATCACACAAGTAAATTATAGTGTATTTCCTATGTAAAGTCAAGATTTTAGGAGGTATTTTTTATGGAAAATAATGATTTTGTATGGTTGCCGTCATTGGGACAAGACGCAGAAAATATTACACATTTCTTTTGCAAGACGGTACAACTTGAAAATGAAAGCGATATTAAGAGTGCATATAACAATGTAGTGCAACACCTTGAATATTTTTCTAACGGTCATTCGGTTGTTTATGGTGTTCGTGCTATATCCGCCAAAGATAATATTATTCAGTATTTTTTCAACGGAGAAAATGCAGTTCCGGGATATATACGTTATTGGCTAACTGAATACTATGGCAATAGATTTGGTGATATAAGCAAGTATTCAAACCGTCATTTAGAAACATATAAAAAACTTAGAAAATTATACTTACAGATAGACAAGAAAGAACATTTTAAATGGTCGGTTTACAAAGGTGTAAGAAGTATTTTAGGGAAAATACACATAGATATATAAAATGTTTATGAGCGGCGGAAATGTTGAGTATTCCGCCGCACAAGGCGGCTTTGATAATGTGTAAGGCTTTTTATATAAAGCTACTCTTAAAGAGATTAGAGGACATTATGCAAGCTATATGGTCTATGGGCGGCGGTAACTTTGCTGTTAGCAATAAAAAAGCCTTGTACAAGTTACCAACTCATACAAGGCAATACCACCGTCCTAAAAGGATTAGAATAATTATACTATACGCAATAAGAAAAGTCAAGTAGTAAAGGGGTTTTTAAAATGGATAATTTAATTAAAGATATAGAAGTAGTGGACGAAATAGGTAAGGCAACAGATATGGCAATAGATATAATGTGTTTATCGCAAGAAATCAGAAACGTTTTTTTTTCACCAAAATTTGAAACAGAACACGAACAACAAGTTTTTGTGTGGCACATATACGAAAGAGCCACCTCCTTATTTAGAATATTAGACAATTTGATATTTGACTTGTCTAACATTCTAACAATTTTAGACAAGTCCCTTAACGAGCGAACACTTGAAAGCAACAACACAACGCAAGACAACACCGAAAGCGAAAACAGCAACGGCGATAACTTACATACGGCATAAATATATAATAAAAAACCGCTTATGGCGGCGGAAATATTGAGTATTCCGCCGCATAAAGCGGTTTTTTTAATCAGTAAATAGATATAACACCAGTATCAGCCATATAAGGTATTACTGATAAGGTGAAAATGCCTTTAATCAGCCTTTACGGTCGTTTTAAGGGTGTATAATAAAATCTTACAACCAGCGGCGGAAAGGTTGGATATGCCGCCGCACAAGGTGGCTTTTATGGCATCACATTTTTATCTTGACAATACATATATTTTTTGATAAAATACAAGTAGATAAAGGAGTGACTTAACGGTCATTCTATTATAATTTAAGTTTTAAAACGTAGATGAAATATCTACCCTAAAGCTGTCCATTATGTGCGAATGGGCGGCTTTATTTTTTTATCACATATACAAGCAAAAACAAAATGATTAATACTAAAGTGCTTTCGCTCATTATATTTTGTTCCTTTCCCCGTAAGTCAGAACAACCGCCCAGTCACTCCCAACACTACAGGAGATTAAATATAATCTTTAATCTAAAATCATTATAGCATATTTTAAATGCGGTGTACAGTTTTTTATAACTAAAGGGAACAAGCAAAAGGCACTTGCACGCATTGCGGCGGAATACCGCCCTAATCAAGTAAAAGTATGGCTTGAACGTGACAAGGCAACAAAATACATTATAGTCGCTCATTTGTTGGAAAGAACGACTTTTTTATTCTGCAAATAGATATAAAATCAGTATCAGCCGTATATATTGTTTGGGTGATGTGTTTGCTTTACTGATAAGGTTAAAATGCCTTTAATCAGCCTTTACGGTCGTTTTAAGGGTGTATAATAAAATCTTACAACCAGCGGCGGAAAGGTTGAGTATTCCGCCGCACAAGGCGGCTTTTGTCGGTATTATTTGTTGACGGTGAAAGTCTGCAAGAAGTAAATTTAATCTTTAAAAATGTAAAATTTAACAGTTTAACCCCCTTGTCAAAACTTGCGTGCATATGCGTAAGGTTATGGCTACGGTCTATGGCATAGTATAGTTAGACAATTTTAGTACCCCCTACACCCTTTGTATGTAATAAATATTTTTAATTTTTTTCTTGATAAGCCTTGCTATATGGGGCATAGTCTGATTATTTTTTTATGCCTTTGTATGCGTTGTAAGGTAATCGGTGGCAGAGTGTAAGCCGTTCGTGATAGAATAAAAAAAAAGACTTTGACGTCTATTATACATAATGTGCTATTGTGTATAATGCGAACGGTCTAATCCCTACAAATATATGCACAAGAAAAAAGGCTTTTCATTATACGTTAGACATTTATGTATAGTCGCTTTTAAAAAAGGGTATTCCGCCGCTGGAAAAAGTCTTTAATATTATTACACATAACCCTGTATTGTGTGTAATACATTCGATTTAGTTCCTACAAATATATGCACAAGAAAAAAGTTGGTTTCATTACACGTCAGTCACTTATGTGTAATAGATATAAAAAATAAGTGTTTTTGTTTCTTTAAATTCCCCTTAATTCCTTTTGATTTTTCCTCTAAAATTTCCCCCTAAAAACTTGGGAAATAATAAAAATAGTATAATGTAATAAATTGTATATGATGTGAAAGTGTAGTATTTAAGCCGTTTTATAAGCTGGTATAATATAACAAAACAAGAGCCTTATAACTCATAACCCGAAGGTCGCTGGTTCAAGTCCAGTCTCCGCAACCATTTATATGTACACCCACATCAATGAAATATTGATGTGGGTGTATTTTTTATTTTAAATATTATGAGTAATCAAAAAAACACTGTGACAAAGCACAGTGTTTTTTTATCATACAGTCTTAGGTTGGGGAACAGTTGACTGGTTTTGACGATTTAAAATCGGTATAATTCTTTTTGCGACAAGTGCTGCAAGGATTGCAAGGGCGATATTACCCGGAGCGACAAGCACGAAACACGACATAACTGTTTTACCGATACTGACAGGTGCATTAATAACAAAGTTACATATAATATAGAAATAAATCGCACCCAAAACGTATACGCATGCCATACCGGCAAAGCTTGCGCCGAGTATTCTTAAGAATGACGGATTTTGTTTCTTTTCGACAATAAGTCCTGTTACGAATGCTCCTATAATGAAGGCTACCAAAAAGCCGAAACTTGGTTTTAGCACATAGCTGAAACCTCCGCCTTGTGTAAACACAGGTATTCCGATAAGTCCCATAAGCACGTATACCGCAACGCTTATTGCGCCCTTTTTAGAACCGAGCAAAAGACCTGCCAATGTTGTAAATGTTATTTGCAAAGTAAAAGGCACAAGCGGAACAGGAATTCTTATAAACGCTCCGATTGCCGAAAGTGCAGTGAACAATGCACACAAAATTAAATCTCTTGTTGTAAATTTCTTCTTCATTTGAAAATTTCCTTTCTAACTTAAAAACTGAGATAATTATATATTATAAAAGCTTAATTGTCAACCTAAAAATTAAACAAAGGTTTACAATTATCTTATTTACTTTTTGGTAAATAAATGCTATAATAAAAATATTAAGATAATTCAAAGTGACAGAGGTGGCTTTATGTATACAAAAGAATATTTCAGACAACAGTTATCGGATATAATATCGCCTATAGAAAAGTATTACAACGGCGGAAAGGTACAGTATGCAAGACACAGTGCGTGGTACGAAAATCTTTCGGCGGACGTTGAGGCTTTTGCACGTCCGCTATGGGGACTTGTGCCGTTTTGGGCAGGCGGCGGTGAAAATGAAACGTTTGAAAAGTTATATATAACCGGTATAACAAGCGGTGCGGATAAAAAAAATGACGGTTACTGGGGCGATTGCCACGATAAAGACCAACGTTTTGTTGAAATGGCTGCATTTGCATACGGTTTGATTTTTGCACCGGAAAAGGTATGGGAGCCGCTTAAATCCACTGCGAAAAACAACTTTGAAAAATGGCTTTATTCTATAAATGACAAGGAAGTTTGCGACAGCAACTGGACATTTTTCAGAGTGCTTGTCAACGTTGCTTTGAAAAAGGTCGGCAGAAAATACAGTCAAGAACAGTTGGACAAAGATATTGCAAGGATAGATGAATTCTATCTTGGCAACGGCTGGTACATAGACGGACTGCATGGACAAAAGGATTATTACATTGGTTTTGCATTCCATTTTTACGGATTGATTTATGCCGTTGCAATGGAGGACGACGACAAGGAGCGTTCCGATATATACAAGGAACGTGCAACGGAATTTGCAAAAACGTTCATATATTGGTTTGACGAGGACGGCGAGGCACTTCCTTACGGTCGTTCACTCACATATCGTTTTGCACAAGCGGCATTTTGGGGCGCTTGCATTTTGGCGGGTATAAGACCGTTTTCGCTTGGTGTTATGAAAGGCATATTAATAAGAAACATTGAAAATTGGCTTTCAAAAAATATATTCGATACAAGCGGAATTTTATCTGTCGGATACGATTATTCAAATCTTCTTATGGCAGAGCATTATAATGCACACGGCTCACCTTATTGGGGACTTAAAGCATATATATTCCTTATGTTGTCTAATGACCATGAATTTTGGTCTTGCGATATTGAAGAAATGCCTAAACTTGACGAACTTAAACTTATAAAAGAGGCAGATATGCTTGTATCAAGACGAAACGGCAAGAGTGTTGCATATCCGGCAGGAACAATTACCGATTTTGCGTGCGGTCAGATTGTGCCGAAATATTTGAAATTTGCATACAGCGCTCATTTTGGATTTAATGTTATGAGAAGTAATGTAAGCATTGATGAGGCGGCTTGCGACAGTATGCTTACGTTTGTTGTTGACGGCGCGGTGTTGGTACGCAGACATTTGAAGTCATACAATGTCGAAAATGACAGAGTTTTAATAGAATGGTCGCCGTTTAAGGGGATTGATGTTAAAACCGTTATAACTCCGACATCGTTCGGTCATACGAGAAGTCACGAAATTAATTCGGAATATGATTGTGTTGCGTATGACGCAGGTTTTGCGGTTGCATCAAGAGATAAGGACAACATTAAAACAAAGGATTCGTTTATTGCACAAGCGAGGAATGATTTTCAATTCTGTGAAGTCCTTACGGAAACCGGCGGTGAGAGCTGTATAATCGAATCATCACCGAACACAAATATCAGATATTCAAAAACGGTTATACCGGCAATGAAATATGAAATCCATAAGGGCAAAAACGAAATAAAAACACTTATAAGAGATCACTTGGAGGGATAATATGATACCGAACGATCCTGCTATATTGCTTAGCTTTGTCAACACAAAACTTCGTGATTTTTATTCAAATCTTGACGATATGTGTGACGATATGGAGCTTGAAAGAAAAACTATTGAGGATAAACTGTCACTGATTGGGTACAAATACAGTGAAGAAAGAAATCAGTTTATATAAAGGAGCAGAAATGACGGAAACAGAGATAAAAAGTATGATAGACAAAGACCTGTATGAGAGTATTTTAAACGCTTTTACATGGGAAAAGGTCAGAGAACAGACGAATTATTATTATACCGATAAAGCGGGTATACTTAGAGAAAAACGTATAATGGTAAGAATAAGAGTTGTAGGTGAAGTGGCGAAAATACAGGTGAAACTTCACAAAAACGAAAACAGCCCTTTGCAGATTTGCGAAGAAAATGAATTTGAAACGGAAGAAGTACCTGATATTATAAATGCCGAACTTGCAAAAGAGATAACAGGCGAGGATGTGGGCGAGCTTTATAAAATGGGCTGTGCCGTAACGATAAGAAACAGCCTTGTGCATAACGGATCGGAATTGTGCCTTGATAAAACGACATATTTCGATAAAACGGATTATGAAGTTGAAGTCGAATATGAAGAAAAAATCAGTGCGGATTTACTTATGAAACTAACTTCTCTCGGAGTGAGATTTAACGAAAAATGCGTCGGAAAGTTTTCACGCTTTCTTGCAGAGTATAAAAATCAGGAGTGATACAGATGGATTATAAACGTGTAAAAAGCGGTCGTGAAAAAGGGCTTGTATGGCTGGCATTGATTTTGACTGCTGTAATATTGGTTCAATGCGTTATGAATATAGTGCTTATTGTTTCAAACCGTCAGACAAGAGCTATGTTTGATGAGGCTTTGCAGGGACAGCTCACTATGCAGGAGGAAATCAATTCTTTGAAAGGCATTGATAACAGTAATACGGAAAATACAGATAATGCGGAAAATTCAGAAAATACAGCTGATTTTGAAAACAGTGCAGAAGAAAACGGAAATCAATAAATGTGGGGTAAAAATTTATGAGAGCAGTGTCACTGACAAACAGAGGCGGTCGTAAAAACAATGAAGATTATGTAGGTTACGCAAATTCGGATAAGTTGTGGTGCTTTGTCGTGTGCGACGGATTGGGCGGACAGAGCTTCGGCGAGGTTGCGTCGGAGATTGTGTGTGAAACGGTTTGTAAATCGTTTAAAAAAGCACCTGAACTTTCGGGTAAGGCGTTATACAGATATATCGAAAAGGCGGCGTCTGTTTTGGGTGAGGAACGAGAGAGTACAAAATCGAATATGTCGAGTACGATTGTTGCATTGGTAACTGACGGTGAAAAAGCCGTTTGGGCACATTCCGGCGACAGCCGTCTTTACTACATATCAAAAAAGAGAATTTCGCAGATTACGGACGACCATTCTATCGCATTCAGAGATTTTAAAGAGGGGATAATTACATTTGATGAAATACGTACAAGCCCTAATCAAAATAAATTGTTGTCATCGATAAGTGACATTGATGATTTGAATTTTGATGTGTCGGAAGTGATTGACTTGAAAAAAGGTGACGCTTTTGTACTTTGTACAGATGGTTTTTGGGAATATGTTTATGAAGATGATATAGAAAAATCATTCGCAAAAACTAAATCACCGAAAGAATGGCTTGAAAAAATGCTCGAAAGCCTGCACGAAAACGAAAAAGAAAACAATGATAATTACAGTGCAATAGCTGTGGAAGTATAATAAAAAGGCTGCCTAAATCGGCAGCCTTAATTTTTGCTTGATTAGTTTTTCGGAACTGTTTCCCAGTCCTTTAAAAATATTTCGATACCCTTGTCTGTAAGTGGGTGGTGAAGCATTTGAGCAATTACCTTATAAGGAACTGTTGCGATGTCACAACCTGCTCTTGCGGCGTCGATAACGTGGATAGGATTTCTGATACTTGCGGCGATAATTTCTGTTGGGATTTCGTGAATTTTGAAAATATCAGCGATTTCTTCAATAAGAATCATACCGTTTGTACCGATGTCGTCAAGTCTGCCAAGGAATGGACTTACATATGTAGCGCCTGCTCTTGCGGCAAGAAGTGCCTGTGCGGCTGAGAAGATAAGAGTTACGTTAGTCTTGATACCAAGAGCTGTAAGTTTTTTAACAGCCTTTAGACCTTCTGCACACATAGGAATTTTTATAACAATGTTCTTGTTGATAGCTGCAAGAGGTTTAGCCTCTTCAACCATTTTATCAGCCTCAAGAGAAATAACTTCGGCACTGATAGGACCGTCTACAATAGTTGTAATTTCCTTAACAACTTCAACAAAATCTCTGCCCTCTTTTGCGATAAGAGACGGATTTGTTGTAACACCGCAGATGACGCCCATATCATTTGCCTGTCTGATTTCATCTACATTGGCAGTATCTACAAATAATTTCATTTGAACTTCCTCCTAAATTTATTTCTGTATATTATTATATAAAAAAATGGGTGTATAGTCAATAGATATGCTTGAAAAAAAGCAATAAATGTTGTATAATCAGAATGTCGATAAATATAAAATTTTGGAGGTGGATATAATGGCTAAGTTTTCATATCAGCCTAAGGGAGTCTGTTCTGTACAGATAGATTTTGAGGTAGAAGACGGAGTTGTCAGAAATGTACACTTCACAAGAGGTTGTAACGGTAATACGCAAGGTATAAGCGCTCTTGTTGAGGGTATGAATATTGACGATGTTATTTCGAGATTAAAGGGTACAAACTGTAACGGACGCGGTACGTCTTGCCCTGACCAGCTTGCAATAGCATTGGAACAAAGTAAAAATATGTAATAAAAATCATTGAGCCTTCATATACTGTATATAAGTCAGTGTATGGAGGTTTTTTGTTTTGCAGATAGTTACATTAAAGAAGAACACGCTTATAAGACACTTTATATTTTTATTAATATTGGCAATCGGCTTTGGTACTGTGGTTATATCGCAGAATACACATACGGAAATGACAGAGGTAAAGCTGTATTACGTTGACGCACAAATGCTTAGATTGATTCCCGTAAAAACTCAAATACCGCAGATGAGTACGCAGAAAATGGCACAAAGAATAGCGGACGAGCTTGTTGAGGGATATGACGACAATCCGAAAATAAGGCGAATTATTCCGAACGTCAAACACGGTATAAAGGTGAAAGTGCTGGATAGGATTGCGTATGTGGATATAAAGCAGGAATTAGTGGACAAGCACCCCGACGGTCGTGATTTGGAACTGCTGACGGTGTATTCAATCGTAAATTCACTTACGGGACTTGACGGTATTGTGAATGTGAGATTCACGATAGACGGCGAGAGGCGGAAAGATTTTAAGGGTTACATTGATATGAGGGAAACTTTTATTCCGGATTATTTTATATAAATACAATATATTGACAAGCAAGCATAAAAATTGTGCTTGCTTTTTATATTGTATTCAATTTGTAAAATAAAATGTATTGCATTTATAATCCAACTGTGCTATAATATACTACAAGATATAGATACACAAAAATATCAAGAACACAAAATATAGTGGTTACATAATATTTAGAATTTGCATAAAACACGCATAAAGCTGTGCTTTCTGCATATTTTTTTTGAGCGATAATACTGTATATAGTGTTTTATACAGAGAAGGGGTTAATAAAAAATGAAGGTACAAAAGCGTGACGGCAGAATTGTTGAATACAATGCTGACAAGATAACAGCCGCCATTAAAAAAGCGAATGTTGAGGTGGAAAATTCGCAAAAAGTCAGTGATGACTTGATAGAAGAGGCGATAGGAAACGTTGAAAAAACAGACAAGGAAGTAATTCCCGTTGAAACGATACAAGATATAATCGAAAAAACGCTTGTTGCACACAACAAGTATGTACTTGCGAAAAAGTATATGATATACAGATACCAACGCAGTCTTTTGAGAAAGTCGAATACAACAGATGAATCAATCCTAAAGCTAATCAGAAACGAAAACAAGGAGCTTGCGGAGGAAAATTCAAATAAGAATACTGTTCACGCGTCTACACAGCGTGACTATATAGCAGGTGAAGTGTCGCGTGACCTTACAAGACGTATGCTGTTGCCGGAGCATATCACAATGGCACATCAAAACGGCATACTTCATTTTCATGACGCGGATTATTTTATACAGCCGATTTTTAACTGCTGTCTTATAAATATCAAGGATATGCTTGACAACGGTACTGTTATGAACGGTAAAATGATTGAATCGCCTAAGAGCTTTCAGGTTGCCTGTACCGTCACAACGCAGATTATTGCGGCGGTTGCAAGTAATCAGTATGGCGGACAGTCAGTAAATGTGGCACATTTGGGAAAATATTTAAGAAAGAGCCGCGACAAGTTTATGGCTGAAACGCAGGAAAAATTCAAGGATACGTTAAGCCGGGAAGATATTGAGAAAATAGTTGAAATGCGTGTCGATGATGAATTAAGATCGGGTGTACAGACTATTCAATATCAGATTAATACGCTTATGACAACGAACGGACAGTCGCCGTTTGTGACTTTGTTCCTATATATTGACGAAAATAACGAATACGTTGACGAAAACGTAAGAATTATAGAAGAAATTCTTCGTCAAAGACTTGACGGTATTAAGAATGAACAGGGTGTATATGTTACACCTGCATTCCCAAAACTTATATATGTGCTTGATGAAAACAACTGTCTAAAGGGCGGTAAATACGATTACGTTACGAAACTTGCGGTTAAATGTTCCGCTAAAAGAATGTATCCCGACTATATTTCAGCAAAGAAAATGCGTGAAAATTATGAGGGTAACGTGTTCAGCTGTATGGGCTGTCGCTCGTTCCTTTCACCTTGGAAAGACGAAAACGGTGAGTACAAGTGGGAGGGAAGATTTAATCAAGGTGTTGTAAGTATAAATCTTCCGCAAATCGGACTTGTGGCTAAGGGCGATGAAGAAAAGTTTTGGAAACTGTTTGACGAACGTTTGAAGCTTTGCTATGAGGCGCTTATGTGCCGTCATAAAGCATTGGAGGGGGTTGTGTCTGACGTAAGCCCTATTCACTGGCAATACGGTGCTATAGCACGTTTGAAAAAAGGTGAAACGATTGATAAATACTTGCACGACGGATATTCTACGTTGTCGCTCGGATATATCGGTCTTTATGAACTTACTTATCTTATGACCGGCGAAAGCCAAACAAGCGGTAAGGGTAAGGAATTTGCGCTTAAAGTTATGTATCATATGCGTGACGCGGCGGCAAAGTGGAAAGAGGAAACAGGATTGGGTTTCAGTCTTTACGGCACACCTGCGGAAACGTTATGCTATCGTTTTGCTAAAATTGATTATGAGAAATTCGGACCGATTAAGAATGTTACCGATAAGGGTTATTATACAAATTCTTACCACGTTGACGTCAGAGAGAAAATCAATGCTTTTGATAAATTCGATATTGAAAGCGAATTCCAAAATATTTCGCTCGGCGGTGCGATTTCTTATGTGGAAATACCGAATATGCAGAATAACCTGCCTGCACTTGAAACGCTTGTGAAATATATTTATGATAACATTCAGTACGGCGAATTTAATACAAAGTCGGACTATTGCCAAGAATGCGGCTTTGACGGTGAGATTATGATTAATGACAATATGGAATGGGAATGTCCGCAATGTCATAATAAAGACCACAGTAAATTGAATGTTACAAGACGTACTTGCGGTTATCTCGGCGAAAATTTTTGGAATACGGGAAAGACGAAAGAGATTAAGAGCAGAGTTTTGCATTTGTAATAAGGAACAATAACGTGAAAAATCACGTTATTTGATTTAATTGTCCGTGCGATTTTCGCCTATGGCGAACGCACATGGACATAATTTCCACTTAACGCCTTGTCAGCCCACAAGCAAGAGCGGTTAAGGTTTTTAATTACTATTTGTGGGCAGAAATGCTGTGGAAATTAATTATGTATTATGGGAATATAAAGAAAACAGACATTGCAAACGGAACAGGCGTGAGAGTATCGCTTTTTGTCAGCGGTTGCAGACGTCACTGTAAGGACTGTTTTAACAGTGAAACGTGGGATTTTTGCTATGGCAATGAGTTCACGGATGATACAATGAACGAAATTATAACCGCAATGGATAAGGAGTATATAAAAGGTTTCAGCCTGCTCGGCGGTGAGCCTTTTGAAAAGGAAAATCGCATGGTGGTACAATATATTTTAAAAACAATAAAGGAACATTTTCCGAATAAAACCGTATGGTGTTATAGTGGTTTTACTTTTGAAGAGCTTGTCGGAGAATGTGAAGATATTTTAAAGTATATTGACGTGCTTGTTGACGGTGCGTTTGTGGCGGAAAAGAAAAATTTGAAATTGAAATTCAGAGGGTCTGAAAATCAAAGAATTATAAATGTAAAGAAATCACTTGAAGATAAAACAGTGACGGAACTTACAGAAGGGGAATACGATGAATACTAAACAATTTGTTAGAGTGGCAATGCTTACGGCGTTGGCGTGCGTACTTACTATCGTGCCGAAAGTGCCGATAGGCGGCGGATATGTGCATTTCGGCGACTGCATAATTTATGTGGCTGCAATGATACTCGGACCTATACCCGGTGCGATTGTCGGAGCGATAGGACATAGCTTGGCAGATTTTATTTCGGGTTATCCGATATTCTGTATACCGACATTTATTATTAAAGGTATTATGGGATTTGCAATCGGTAAAATCGTTTACGGACACGTTGATATAAAACATTTTATAATCGGCGGTATCGTTGCACTTGTGATTGTTACAGGCGGTTACTTTGTTGCGGAAATTCCGCTTATGGGTTATGAAACCGCACTTGTATCGCTTATTTCATCACCGATACAGTGGTGTATGAGTATGGTTGCGTCAGCGATTATTGTACCGATATTGATTAAGAACAGAAAAAGAATAGGATTTTAATAAAAAACACACAGTCTGTTTTCATAGGACTGTGTGTTTTTTTAGTTCGTATGTACTTTATTCACTTTTTGGAGCAGGCTGTGTTTTTTTGAGGGGCTTTTAGATGTATAAGCTCCAATAATTTCAAAATACTGTTTTTTAAGCCATATTTTACGATTGGTTTTTCTATGTAGTTGGTTATGATTATTCCCGCTAATATTGAAACAGTCCAACAAATTAAGGTTAATCCGTCCATTGCGGCTCTGTCGTTCATTACGGGGTTTTGCGTGCTGTAAGGTATGTTGTGATTTTTTAGAAATATAAATACATTCTGGTGCCATAGGTACACTGTATATGATATTGATGAAAGGAAAACGAAAAATTTATTTCCCCATATTTTCTTTTCCCAAAAACCGTATGAGAAACAAGCGGTGAAAAGGAAAAGTGCTATTAATACAGAGAATATTCCTCTGTACAAAAAGCGAAAATACACATCGCCCGCAACTCCGTTCGGGAATGAAATTTTTCTAAGCCAGCACATATATCCGAAAGCAGAGAAAATACTCAAAGCGGATATAATTGTCATGCACAATTTGAGCTTATCTATACATTTTACTTTGTTTCTTACATATACCACGAAATATGCGGAAATCATTCCGAAAGCAAATACGTCAAAATAAATAGGTGTGATTGCCGACATTATAGGCTGTGATATGTTTGCATTTGCCATAAGTATAAATCTCAGCAATACAGCCACTAAAGACATAACGACTGTTGTAAGAACAGGTTTCTTGCGGAACGGAATACATATAAGCGGAAACAGAACATAAAATTGAACTTCAATACTCATTGTCCAAGCGGTAGAAATGGTTGTTCCGATAGTATGCGAATCAAAGTTATGAATGAAAAGCAAATGCATTATAACATTGTGAGCAACATTCGTAAAACTTTTGGGATCATACATTCCGCCTATATATGAAAAACTCGGAATTAGAATAGTCAGAATAAGCATTATGACATATGAAGGATAAATTCTTCTTGCACGCTTTATAAAGAAATTCTTCCAACCTCTGAACTCACATTCGCCAAACATACTTCGTGCGATAGGATAGAAAAGACAAAATCCGCTCAACACGAAGAAAGAATCTATGGCTACATAGCCGTAACGTTGAAATATTTCAAAATTAAACAAATACTTGTCAGGACTTATTTTTAAATTATAAAAAATCCAACTTTGCTGGAATGTGTGAAATATTACTATAAAAATAAGTGATATTGCCCTCATTCCGTCCAAAGCGTAAAGATAGCCGGGAATATCGCTTTGACGTGAATTATTCATTTGTTTCCCTCCTGCTGTACGTAATGCCGATTATAACGGTGACCAAGATTATTGCGGCGGTTATACTAAGACCTATAATCATTATTTTAGGCATATGACCGCAACTCATTATTGCCCATTTTATTCTTTCGATACCTTTTTCAGAGGGCAAATCGGCTGCGTATGCAAATGTGGAAGGCATAGTGCATAACATCACCCAAACAGCTAATATAAATTTTTTCATATGTTTTCCTCTCTGTAAGTCTATAATATAAGACTGTTTATTGAATTATAATTGCTGTACCCGATTGTGCCGGGGCAGGGGTTATGTTTTGGGCATTTTGTGCCTGTACAGGTTTGTCTGTTGCCGATTGTGTATTGCTGTTTTGTGCGTTTGCTGTGTCGGCTGTTGGATTTGTTGTACTTGTTGGGTTTGTTGTATTTGTTGGATTTGTTGTGCTTGCTGTATTTGTTGTATCGGTTGAAGTAGTTGTTGTGGCTGTTTCACCGCTTTCAGGGGCGATTGTTGTGACGGCGGCTTGATAATTAATATCGTCAAGTCTGTGGAATGTATATCCCTCTGAAATCAAATATTCGATAATCATTGGCAAAGCGTCAGCCGTAGCTTGTTTAGCGGCGGCATCGTGCATAAGAATGACAACATTTTGACCTTCCGGCATATTTGACTTTAGGTAATCCAAAAGACCTTGTGCATCTTTCTTTTTACCCTCTGCGTCACCATTTAGCGCGTTCCAGTCACAATAATAGTAACCGTTTTCTTTTAGTACCTTTTTACATTCTTGCTTTACAGGCGAAAAACTGTCTGCACTTGATTTATAGCTGCCGCCAGGAAAACGTACAAGTCGCATTGTTTGAGCGCCGCCTGTAACTGCGTCAATTTTTTGGAAACAAGCGTTTACTTCATTAATAAATGTGTCTGTTGACGCATATAATTTCTCATAGTTATGTCCATCAGAGTGGTTTGCTATAAGATGTCCTTCTTCGTATACACGTCTTGCCATATCAAAGTTTGAGTCGATAAGTGAACCGACTTCAAAGAACGTGGCTTTAATATTGTATTTTCTCAAAGTATCAAGAATTTGCGGAGTTATATTTTCTGTAGGACCGTCATCGAATGTAAGATAACAACGCTTTTCCTGTACTGAATCTTTAACGATTTGAAGCAGGTCGTTTTCTTCCGTTGCGGGAGGAATATTTAATGTATTTGTTTGTACCGGCTCTACGGTCGGAACGACATTTTCGGGATTTTCTGTTGCTTCGACTGATACATTATTTGTATTTTGTTGCTCGTTGTTACCTTTTTTCATCGAAACGGCAACTGCGACAACAATAATAATTGCTATAAGAACTATAAAAATAATAGCCGCACGTATACGTTTTTTTCTAAGACGTTCACGTCTGCGGCGTTCACGACGTCTCATTTCAAATTCGGTTGCATTAGACATAATTAAAATCCCCCTAAAAAGCTGATATATCATTATTATATACCAATTTACAATAAAATTCAACAATATTATTAACAATATTATTAAAGAATAAAAATAAATAAAGAAAGGGTATGATAAACAATGAAAAAAGTGATTTTGGTAATTTTTTGCACGACAATTTTGATGAGCGGTTGTTCATCTAATACAGCCGATACGGTCAGTAATGACGTACAACAGGTGAATGTGTCATATGACCAAATGAATAATGAGGGGATTGGTTGGGGATTTGTACGCAAGAAAGGTGCACCGCCCGAAATACCTAATTCACAAAAGGAAGTGCTTAGAAAATACGATTGCTATTATATAGATGAAAATGCACCGAAAACACTATATCTGACGTTTGACGAGGGTTACGAAAACGGCTACACGTCAAAGATTTTGGACGTTTTGGAGCAGACTTCAACGCCTGCGGCATTCTTTGTGACAGGTCCGTATCTTGAAAATCAGCAGGAATTGGTGCATAGAATGATTGATGACGGTCACATTGTCGGAAACCATACTGTAAACCACCCGAATTTACCGAAACAGAGCGTCGAAACGGAGCAAAAAGAACTTTCCGATTTGAATAAAATGTGTGAGGAAATATACGGCGTGAGTATGAATTATATGCGTCCGCCGGAGGGGGAATACAGTGAACGAGTGCTTGCTGTTGCAAAAGATATGGGATACAGGACAATTCTGTGGAGCTTTGCGTACAAGGATTGGGATATAAATATGCAGCAGGGGGCGGACTATGCGTTTAATCAAGTTACACCGTATTTGCACGACGGTGCTATTTTACTTCTTCACGCAGTGTCCTCCGACAATGCAAATGCTTTGGAAGATATAATAAATTACGCAAAAAATGAGGGATATACGTTTAAAAGCCTTGATGAATTGCAATAATTTAAGAAAAAAACATAAAAACTCTTAAAAAACACTTTATTAATTCATCATTTTGGTGTATAATTAAATTATTATAATGTATTTTAGAGAGGAAATTGATAAAATGAGAGAGGCAAGTTTTGATTTCGGTAAGAAACCGCCTGTTGACGGTTACACAAAAGTGACTGAAAAATCTGTTTACACAAAGGAAAAAGGTTTTGGACTTTCGGAAGTCGCAGAGGCTGACGAAAGAAAAATCGGTGAAAAGGAATTAAACAGAGATTTTCTTTTCATGGGCGGAAAGTCATTTATCGTTGATATTGAAAACGGCGAATATATTGTACGCGTTTCTACGGGCGACTATGTTGACGAGGGCGATGTTATGACATTCTACAACGTCAACGGTGAAAAATACGGCGTATGGGTAAGTGACGGTACTGTTGTGGAAAGAGTGTTCCCTGTTACAGTTACTGACGGTAAGATTGAATTTGCATTTGAAATGGGTAAGCATACTTGCCTTAACAGCATTGATATTGCACAAAAGCAAGACATTGAAGTTAAGAATGTTAAAAGTGCCGTTATCGCAAAACGTGATACGGCTTCGGTTAAATTGACTTGGGATAAAGCCGATGGCGTTATCGGTTACAGAGTGTCACGCAGAAATCCGAAGAATAACGAAATTGATAAGGTTCAGGAAGTTATTACAGAAGAATTTGTTGACGGTGACGTTACAATATGCGATAAATTTGAATACAGCGTGTGTGCATTGTATGCACATAAGTTCTGTTCGGATAAGTCTGTTACGATTGATGTTGAAGTCGTTGACGGCAAGAGCGTTGCCGGTGAGATAACAGAGCTTGACGCAAAGGAAACTCCTAATTCCGTAACACTTGTGTGGAACGGATTTAAGGAGGCGGTTTGGTACAACATTTACCAAAAAGCACCTTACGGTATTTACAAGTACATAGGAAAAACAGAAGAAACACATTTTATTGATGATAAAGTAATAACAAACGTACCTTTCGTATATGCGGTTGAGGCTGTTACAACAAGCGGTATATCAAAACGCAGTGAGGTAACAATAGATATGGAGGCTAAGCCGAAGAAACGCAAAATGGAAACGTTGGGCAGAGGTGCCGTTGCAATGATGACAGAAAACGGTGTATTCCTCAGCTGGCGTCTTAATGCGTATGAATACGAACAGGACATTAACTTTATAATTTTAAGAAACGGTGAAAAGATTACAGACGTAATCACCGACTCTACAAACTATCTTGACAAAGACGGTAAACCGGAAGACGTTTACACAATCAAAGCCGTAAAGGGTAATAAGGCTGAGAAAAAGGGTGCGGAAGTTAAAGTTGTAAATGCACCTTATATATCAATTCCTCTTGACAAGCCTGAAAACTTTGTTGACCCTGACGGCAATTCATATCCTTATACCGCAAATGACGCGTCTGTTGCAGACCTTGACGGTGACGGCGAATACGAAATCATTCTTCGTTGGGACGCAAACGGTAAGGATAACTCACACAAGGGTATAACGGGTGAATGTTTGCTTGACGCATACAAGCTTGACGGTACAAAGCTATGGAGAATTAATCTCGGACGTAATATCCGTTCGGGTTCACACTATACACAATTTATGGTGTATGACTTTAATAATGACGGTAAGGCAGAACTTGTATGCAAAACCGCAGACGCAACTGTTGACGGCAAGGGTAACGTAATCGGTGACAAGGACGCGGATTACAGAAATAAGGACGGATTCATTCTTGAAGGTCCTGAATACTTGACATTGTTCAACGGTGAAACAGGCGAAATTATGGATACTGTCGATTACGATCCGCCGAGAGGCAACGTTCGTGAATGGGGCGATTCTTGGGGTAACAGAGTCGACCGTTTCCTTGCCTGCGTAGCATATCTTGACGGTGAAAATCCAAGCGTTGTAATGTGTAGAGGTTACTATGACCACGGTTGTCCGACAGTGCTTGTTGCATATGACGTAATTGACAATAAACTTGTTAAGCGTTGGAAGTTCCTTGCTAACAAGGATCAGAATATCGAATACACAAATCAAGGTAACCACAATCTTGGTGTCGGTGATATTGACGGCGACGGACTTGACGAAATCGTTTACGGCGCAATGGCTGTTGACCATGACGGTAAGGGTATTTACTCAACAGGCCTTGAACACGGCGACTGTATGAACCTTGGTAACTTCACAAAGAAAACACCTAACCTTGACTTCTTCCAAATTCACGAACACGACAGTGCCGAATACGGTTTTGAAGTGCGTGACCCTGCAACAGGCGAGATTAAGTGGGGTAAGTTTACAGGCCGTGATACAACAAGAGGACTTTGCGCGAAGATTGACCCGAGATATGAAGGCAATCAGTGTTGGGTAATGGACGACGGTATCTACACAATGGAGGGTGAACTTATCAATGAAAAAGGTCCTGAATCAATAGATTTTGCTATTTGGTGGGACGGTGACCTTATCCGTGAACTTCTTGACCACGAATTTGATGATGAAAAGGCAGTCGGTTATCCGAAAATTTATAAGTGGGATTATGAAAACAACAAACTTGTGACAATCCTTGACCCTAAGGGTACTCTGTCAAACAACTGGAAGAAGGGTACACCTTGTATCCAAGCTGATATTTTGGGTGACTGGAGAGAAGAGGCTGTTTGGAGAAATGAGGACGATACGGAACTTCGTATTTACACAACAACAGATCTTACAGACCACAAGTTCTATACGTTTATGCACGACAGTGTTTACAGATTAAGCGTTGCATTCCAAAATACCGCTTACAATCAGTGTACACAAACAGGTTTCTATATAGGTCCTGAAATGGATAAACCGCCTGTACCTAACAACGAATATGTGAGAGGAATTAACATTCCTGAATTTACGGAAGATATTGATGAAATTTAGCATTTAATGTATACTATGTATCAAATCCTTTACAAAACGATTGATATTTTATGTAAATTAGGAAAAAAAACAATAACATTGTTGACCTTTTGCAAAAAGTAGGTTAGAATATAGAAGAATAATATGGAGGATTGTGCATGAGGATAATATCTGGAATCAGACGCGGACATAAACTTTTTGAATTTGAGGGTGATGATGTTCGTCCTACGACAGACAGAGTTAAGGAGTCTGTATTTAATATAATTCAGACGTTTATACCCGACGCGGTGTGCCTTGATATGTTTGCCGGCAGTGGTGCTTTGAGTTTTGAGGCGATTTCTCGCGGTGCAAAAAAAGCCGTTTGCCTTGATAAAGACAAGCGTTCGATTGATATTATCAAGAAAAATGCAAATTCTTTGGATTTTTCGGATTACTGTGAAATTATTAATACGTCATGTTTTGATTATATGGAGAGGGCAAAGGAAAAATTCGATGTGATTTTCCTTGACCCTCCGTATAATAAAAACTTTATCGAACCTGTACTTGAGGGTATTGTTAAAAACAATCTGTTAAACGAGGATGGTATAGTGGTTCTGGAAAGTGACGGAACTGATTTTCATGATGATTTTGACGGACTTGAAATGTACAGACAGAGAAAGTACGGCAGAACATATATCACGGTATATAAGAAAAATAATTAAATCGGCTTGTGGGATAAGCCTAAGAGGAAAGAAGAACAAATGAGAATTGCAGTTTATCCGGGAAGTTTTGACCCGATAACTAACGGACATCTTGACATTATCGAAAGAGCAAGCCGTGTCTATGACAAATTGGTGGTCGGAGTTTTAAGCAATGCAAGCAAAACCCCTCTTTTTTCTGCTGAAAAAAGAGTTGAGATGATTCGCTTGGTAACTAAACATTTGGATAATGTGGAAGTGGATACTTTTACGGGATTATTGGTTGATTTTGCTGCCAGCAAAAATGCAACGGTGATTGTTAAGGGCCTGAGAACCGTAGCTGACTTTGAATATGAATTTCAAATGGCACTTCTGAATAAGGCTCTTAATCCCGAATACGAAACTATGTTTATGATGACGAATACGAAGTATTCATATATCAGTTCGAGCATGGTTAAGGAGCTTGCGGGATTTCATGGAGATTTGACAGGTCTTGTACCTTGTGAAATAATAGAAACAATCGAAGAAAAATATAAGTAGGGATGAAAGGATTGAACGAAATGGATATGGATATGGATATCATGGAAATTGTCGATATGATGGAGGAGGCTATTGAAAAAGCATCGGCTGTACCTCTAACCGGAAAGGTTATGATTGACAAGGGTGAACTTTTAGACTACATTCAGGAAATTCGTCTTGTATACCCTGACGAGCTAAAGGAAGCAAAGTGGGTTAAGGAAGAAAGACAAAGAATTTTGTCAGAGGCTGAAAACAGAGCCGAGGCCATTCAAAAGAATGCCGAAGAGACTCAAATGCAGCTTATTGACGAACACGAAATTACAAAGGCTGCATATGAACAGGCTAATGAGCTTGTTAATGCCGCTCAGCAGAAGTCTATCGAAATTAAGACTGATACAGACCAATATGTTGATGATGTTCTTAACGACGTTGAACACAGATTGGACTTGCTACTTAGAAAAGTTCGTGAGGACAGAGGTTATTTCAATAATAACTGATTAAATAACGATTAAATATTTTCGAGCTGGATTAATTTTACTGTTCAGCTCTATTTCACTTTATAAAGATATTAACATTTTAATGCACAATAGAAAATTTAAGGGAGGATATGAATATGCTATCAGATATTGAAATTGCACAAAATGCAAAAATGAAGCATATCCGTGATGTTGCCGCATCAATCGGCATAGCAGAGGACGATTTGGAGTTTTACGGAAAGTATAAGGCTAAGATTGCCTCTGAACTTTGGGGAAAGGTTAAGGACAATGAAAACGGAAAGCTGATTCTTGTTACGGCAATAAATCCTACTCCGGCGGGTGAAGGTAAAACAACGACAACAATCGGACTTGGTGACGCACTTACCAATATGGGCAAAAAGTGCGTTTTGGCACTTCGTGAGCCGTCACTCGGACCTGTTATGGGAATTAAAGGCGGTGCTGCAGGCGGCGGTTACAGTCAAGTTGTACCGATGGAGGATATAAATCTTCATTTTACAGGTGATATGCACGCTATAACTGCGGCGAATAACTTGCTTTCGGCAATGATTGACAATCACATTCATCAAGGCAACGCGCTTGATATTGATGTTACAAATATTGTTTGGAAACGTGTTGTCGATATGAACGACAGAGCTTTACGTCACGTTGTTGTCGGTATGGGCGGTAAGGTGAACGGTATTCCGCGTGAGGACGGTTTTATGATTACCGTTGCATCAGAGGTTATGGCGATACTTTGTCTTGCAAACGATTTGGAGGATTTGAAAAATCGTCTGGGTGAAATTATAATCGGCTATAACCACAGCGGCGAGCCTGTTAAGGCGTCGGATTTAAAGGCACAGGGGGCAATGGCGGCACTTCTGAAGGACGCTATAAAGCCTAACCTTGTTCAGACGCTTGAATATACACCTTGCTTTATTCACGGTGGTCCGTTTGCAAACATTGCACACGGCTGTAACAGTGTACAAGCTACAAAGCTTGCAATGAAGCTTTCTGATTATACAATAACAGAGGCAGGTTTCGGTGCTGATTTGGGTGCTGAAAAGTTTATGGATATTAAGTGCCGTATGGCAGGAATTAGCCCTGACGCGGTTGTGATAGTTGCGACTGTTCGTGCACTTAAATATAACGGCGGTGTTAAAAAGAACGATCTTAAAGAAGAAAATGTTAACGCTTTGAAAAAAGGTATCGTAAACCTTGAAAAACATATTGAAAATATGAAGTCATTCGGTGTACCGGTTGTTGTGGCGGTAAACCGTTTTGATACGGACAGTGAAGAAGAACTTAATACTGTCATTGAAAGATGTCACGAATTGGGTGCAGAATGTGCACTTAGCGAAGTCTTTGCAAAAGGCAGTGAGGGAGGATTGGACCTTGCCGAAAAGGTTATTTCGGCGGTCGAAAACCAAAAAGCTGACTTTAAACCGGCATACGATACCGATATGTCAATCAAAGATAAGATTAATGAAATCGTGACAAAAATTTACGGCGGTAATGGTGTTAATTACACACCAAAAGCACAAAAGCAGATTGTAAGACTTGAGGAACTCGGTCTTGATAAAAAGCCTGTATGTATGGCAAAGACGCAGTATTCATTGTCTGACAACGCAAAACTTTTGGGCAGACCTGAAAATTTTGAAATTACGGTAAGCAACGTAAGAATTTCAAACGGTGCGGGATTTATCGTTGTTGAAACGGGGAATATAATGGTTATGCCGGGACTTCCGAAAGTGCCGGCGGCTGATAACATAGACGTTGATGCAGACGGAAAGATAACAGGATTATTTTAATTATGGAATTTGAGTCAAACAGTTATGAAGAAACACAAAAAATTGCCGAGAAGTTTTCAAAAACTTTAAAGGCAGGTGACGTACTTTGTATGTACGGTGATTTGGGTGTCGGCAAAACTGCATTCGTGCAGGGACTTGCAAAGGGACTCGGAATTGACGAGCCTATCACAAGTCCGACTTTTACGATTGTGAATGAATACAGCGGCAGACTTCCTTTGTATCATTTTGATGTGTACCGCATAGCAGACAGTGATGAAATGTATGAAATCGGCTATGAAGAATATGTTTACGGCGACGGTGTAAGTGTTATCGAATGGCCGCAGCTTATTGACGACATACTTCCCGAAAAACGATATGACGTTACTATATCGAAGGATTACAGCCGTCACGATAATTACAGAAAAATCGAAATTCAAAAAACGGAGGCAGAAAAATGAGAGTTCTTGCAATAGATACCTCGTCCAATGTCGCTACTGTTGCGGTTATGGAAGATGAGCTTTTGCTTGGTGAGTATATTTTAAATCATAAAAAAACTCATTCGCAGAAGATTATGACAATGATAGAACAGATTTTGTCGGAGCTTGAATTGACCGTTCGGGATATTGACATATTTGCGGCGGCTATCGGACCGGGTTCGTTTACAGGACTTCGTATAGGTGTTGCAACTGTCAAAGCTCTTGCACACGCAACGGGCAAACCTGTGGTGAGCGTCGGAACACTTGAGGCACTTGCATATAACGTGCCGTATGCGGAGCATATAATTGTGCCGATAATGGACGCAAGACGTGACAATGTGTTTACGGCAAGCTATATTTGGGACGAGGGTTTTAAGGAAATCGGAGAGCCTGAGGCAATCAGCATTGATGAATGTCTTGAAAGCTGCGGTGAATTTCTTGATACTATATTTGTCGGTGACGGTGTTAAGGTGTATAGGGAATATATTAAAGAAAAACTTGGTGACAAGGCGATATTTCCGCCTGCAAATGCATTAAATTCAAGAGCGTCATCGGTTGCGGCACTTGCGCTTGATAAGGCAAAACGCGGTGAAACGCAATCGTATCTTGAGATGAAACCGTATTATATAAGAAAATCTCAAGCCGAAAGAGAGCTTGAAGAAAGAGAAAACAAAGAAAAAGGAGAAAGCAAATGATAGCAATAGGCAGTGACCACGGCGGTTTTGAATTAAAAGGACATATAATCGAACATTTAAAGGAAAAGGGTATCGAAGTTAAAGACTTCGGAACATACAGTGAGGCAAGCGTTGATTATCCCGACTGTGCAAAGCCTGTATGCAAGGCTGTTCTTGACGGTGAATGTGAATGCGGTATACTTATCTGCGGTACAGGTATAGGAATATCAATGGCGGCAAATAAGTTTAAGGGTATAAGAGCGGCACTTTGCGGTGATGTGTTCAGTGCGAAAATGTCAAAGGAACATAATAACGCAAATGTTATTTGTTTGGGCGGTCGTGTTTTGGGCAGAGAGCTTGCAAATATGATTGTTGACACTTATCTTGAAGCGGAATTTCAAGGCGGCAGACATGCCGACAGAATTAAAAAAATTCACGAAATAGAAACTATGTAATAAAAGACAGATTGTCTGCAAAGCTGTTACGGTTTTGCAGACCGTTCATAAAAGAAAAAAACATTCAGTCAAATGCTGTAATTGGGGAAGCGTAATGACTGAATGTTTTTTGTTGATAAATAATTACCAACTGAAAAGAGTATAACATAAATCGACATTTTAGTCAACCATTATTTTAATAAATTAAACTGTTTCTTGATTATAATTTAAACTGATAGTTGATAAAATACAATTAGTATTTTATCTCAGAGGGCGATAAATCGTCCGCAACGTGCATAGGCTTGCCTATGCACTTTTTGTGAAAATAAACTCTACCGTACCCATGTACGCCGACGAGTTCATTTTCGCAAAATCCGAACTGATTTCTCGACCTCTGTCAGCGTATGGCACGCTAAGATAAAATACAGTATTTTATCTGGAGTGGTAATATGAATAAGAAATTGTTTGAGGATATAGGAAAGAGAGTTAAAAAGAGAAGAATTGAGCTTGGGTATACGCAGGAGTATTTGGCTGAAAAAATGGACGTCAGTATACAGATGATTTCGGGAACGGAATCCGGCAAGAAAGCTTTGAAACTTGAAAACTTTATAAAATTTTGTGAAATTCTCGAAACTACTCCCGACTATTTGATAAAAGGACGTGATCCTGCATCAATATTGATTGAAGAAATGGAACAGTTGACAGATACACAGATTAAAAGAATAAATGCGGTGATAAAGCAGTGTATCGAGATGTGCAAAGAACAAAATGAGTAATAGGAGATAATTGCAATCAGAATATTAAATTCAATTTACATTATATACAAAACTATTGACATATATCGAGTATAAGATTTATAATTTTTACAGAGAATAAGGGGTAAAAAGGGGAAAATTATGGAGTTTATACTGCCTGACAGCGTTATGAATATTTTAAGTCGCCTGGAAACAGACGGCTTTTCTGCGTTTGTGGCAGGCGGTGCGGTGCGTGATACGATTATGGGCAAAACTCCGCATGATTACGACATTGCAACGAGTGCAAGACCTGAAGAAGTGAAAAAACTTTTCCGCCGTACGATTGATACGGGTATAAAGCACGGTACGGTTACGGTTGTTCACAACAAGACAGGTTATGAAGTTACCACGTTCAGAACTGACGGTGAATACAGTGACGGCAGACATCCGCAGAGTGTATGTTTTGTCGATGATGCAAGGGAAGATTGTGCAAGACGCGATTTTACCATAAATGCGATGATGTATTTGCCGAAAACGGGTATAATTGATTATTTCGGCGGTCAACATGATATTGAAAATAAGATAATCAGATGTGTAGGTAATCCCGAAAAACGATTTAAAGAGGACGCACTTAGAATGTTAAGAGCGATACGTTTCAGTGCGGTGCTTTCGTTCAGAATTGAGGACGAAACATGGAAAGCAATAAAAAAATGTGCGGTGCTTATAAAAAAAGTCAGTCATGAAAGAATTTTGGAGGAAGTGAATAAAATACTTCTTTCAGAAAATCCCGACTATATCCGAAAATTGCACGAGTGCGGACTGCTGCAATATATAATGCCGGAACTTGAAAGATGTTTCGGTGAACCACAGAGAAACAAGTATCATATTTATGATGTTGGTGAACATATTATGCACACCGTTAAGTGTACGCCGAATGATTTGATATTGAGATGGGCGGCACTTATGCACGATATTGGCAAGCCGTGTTGTTCGAGTACGGACCAAAACGGTATAATTCATTTTTACGGACATCACAGAGAAAGCTGTAAAATTGCGGTTGACCTTATGCACAGATTGCGTATGGATAACGACACAATTCGCGAAGTTTCGATACTTGTTGAAAATCATGATGTAAGAGTTGAGCCGTCGTTGCCTGCTGTTAAGCGAATGATGGCAAGAACGGGTGAGGTGCTTTTTGAAAAACTTTTGATACTGCAAACGGCGGATAATATGGCGAAAAATCTTGAGCATTTCCCTGAAAAGAAAAACAGAATAGACGCGTCAATGCAGATTTATAAGCAGATTTTGGCTGAAAGACAGCCGTATCTTGTTTCGCATCTTGCGGTAAACGGCAAGGAGCTTATACGTCTTGGCTACCGCCCCGGCAGAGAAATCGGCGATGTGCTGAGAAAGTTGATAGACGAGGTTATCATAGATGCGAACCTTAACAACAGAGATTATCTTTTAAAAGAAGCAAGAATATTAAAGAAAAGCAATTCAAAAAACGGCTCACAAAGGTGAGCCGTTTTCTTTATTCTCTTGTAAAAGTTCGGTATAGTATTTTTCAAGTTCGGGATATTCCAAAAGTCCTTTGCGTCCTTCTGTCGTTATACCGTAGACTCCTTTTTTGACGTTATAAAACCAACCGTAAACATTCATTCTTAGAATATTATACGCGCGGTCAATACCGCTGATTTCCTTTATGCGTTTCGGCGACAAATCGCCGTACATATCAAGGATACACGCGATATGTATACATTGTTCGGTGTAAGCGGTTATGATTTTTGTGTTCGTCACACCGCCTGTGTTTGTGTCAATCGTTCTGCCGTTGATTTCTGTGAGAATTTCACGCCTTTTTCGATAGTCGCGTGTTGTCGGTTTGAATTCGGTCGGCTCAAATACGATTTCTGCAAATGAATGACTGCCGCGAACTGAAACGAATATAAGTCCGAGTTCAAGTTTTTTTATCACCGCAAAAGTGTTACGGAATTTTTTCAGTGAATATTTTTTCGGCTTGGGTACGGCGATATATACGTCTGCGCCTGTTTTGAGCCTTTTCAGACCTTGTGCCAAAAGTGTTACGGATAAATTTTTCTTTAACTCGATAATAATAAATTCGTCGTCTTTCGTTGCGGTAACGTCACAGTCACGCACCTCTGCATTGACTTTGTATCCGCGTTTTACGAATAAATCACGTACAGGAGGAAAAAGTTCTTTTTCCGTCATATTTCTTTAAGTTCTCCCGGTTTGATTTCGTAATGCTGACCATCAACTTCAATCCATACAGATATTGCGTTGGGGTTGTAAACTTTGTCACCCTTAGCGGTGTATTTAAGATTTTTGGCGGCATTCATATAGTCAACAATTTCAATATTTGTAGCGTACCATATATCGTCACGTCCGCCGATAAATTTACAGAAACCTTCGATTAAATCCCAGCTGTTGTCGCGGTCAAATTCATAACTGTGTCCCCAAACGTACATCATATAAAGATATTGTGTCTTATGTAGGTCGGCAAAACGTTCTGCATTCTGCATAAGGTTGTGACCGTGGTGACAGGTAGATTTCCATTCAAGGAAGTTGTCGGGAAATGCAAAATCGTCCGTACTTCCGACAACACGACTGTATTCTATGCCGCAGGCAGGAAGAAGATTGATAATATCCTTGCTGTATGAGCCGTTAGGGTAGCTAAGACCTCTTACGGGATAGCCGACTGCGTCCTCAAGTGCTTTTCTGTCCTCAATTACTTGCTGAACAACTTGGTCAAGCGGACAACGCTCGATAGTTGGGTGAGTGCTTGTATGGCACGATACTTCGTGACCTTTGTAAAGTTCTTTGACTTCCGAAAGCTGTATTCTGTCCTCATCAACAGGCATAATACCTGTGTTAAGGTGGAATGTACCCTTGATACCGTATTTGTTGAAAATCTCGATAAGCTTTCTGTCGAAAATCTTACCGTCATCGTAACTCATTGTAAGTACCTTGTGTTTTCCTTGCGGGAAACAAGTGTAAATTGTTTTGAAAGGTCTTTTGTTTTCCATTTTTTATATCTCCTTTTTGTGTTTTAATGTAATGACCGTTATTTCAGGTCGGTTAAACAATCTCGGCAAAAGCATAGGGTTGCCTATACCTCTGTTTACAATCATATCGGTGTGCGGTGCGTGGTAATGCCCGGCAAAGTATTTCGGAAAGAATATTGACGATTTACTGCCCCAGCTTGATTTAGGTGCAACGACACCTCTGCCTTTCGGTATTCTGAATTGCCCGCCGTGCATATGACCTGCAAGAATAAGGTTGAAACCGCGGTATTTTAATCTGTCGAATAAATTCGCACGGTGAAAAAGCAGTATGTCATATCCGTTGTAACGTGGCAGTTTCGCAAGTGAATTTTCGATATTTTCGGCGATTTTGACACTGTTTAAAGCAAACGGATCGTCAATTCCCGAAAGTGAAATTTCGCTTTCGTTACGCTTTAAAATGACACGCTCGTCATGCAATGTTTTAACGCCGACTTCGGTAAGTTCTCGCTCAAATTCATCGTAGTCACTTCGCCATAAATCGTGATTGCCCGTTACCGCATAAACGGGTGCAATGTCGATAAGATGTTTGCATAGACGTAATCCGGGTGTGTATGAGCCTGTGTCGTGAACAAGGTCGCCTGTCGAAACTATAATGTCGGGCGATTCGTGTTCGATTTCCTCAATCAGCCCCGGTACGCTGTCTGCATGGTAATCTGAAATTTGTAAAATTTTATATCCGTCAAATCCTTCGGGGATTTTCGGTGACGATATATCGTAATGTGTAACTTCAATTCTGTTGTCCAAACCTTTGACGGCAAATAATATTCCGCCCGTAAGCACTGCTGTTTTTAAAAGCTTTTTCACAATAATCTGTCCTTTCAGATATTTATGGGTTTATTATACCACTATTTTTTAATAAAAACCACATATTTTATTGAAAAAATTAAAATAAGATGATATAATAAATGTATATGTATTTAGGAGGAATTTAACGTGGTTAAGCATATAGTAATGTGGAGAATGGCAGAGAGTGAAGACAAAGCGCAGAGAGCAAAGGATATAAAGGAAAATCTTGAGGCTTTAAAGGGTAAAATAGATGTTTTGGTAAACATTGAAGTCGGACTTAATTTCAACGATACAGACGCCGCGTCAGACGTAGTACTTGTATCGGAGTTTGAAACAAAAGAGGATTTAAACACTTACCAAAATCACCCTGAACACAAAGCTGTCGGTGCAACGTATGTGCGTCCGTATGTAGCGGAAAGACGTGTTTGCGATTATGAATTTTAAGTTGTAATTACAATTTAAATGTGATATAATTAACTTTACTTTTGAAGTATAGGAGAAATGTAAATGGCAAAGCTTATAACTAAGGAGCAGATGGCGGAGCAAGAAAGCTATATAATGAAACTCAAAGAAGAAAATATGCGTTATGCTGCTCAAAACGGACACGCAAAATTAGCGCTTACCGAAACATACGGTTGTCAGCAGAATGAAAACGACACCGAACGTATAAGAGGTATGCTAAGACAGGCGGGGTTTGATTTTACGGACGACAGCAACAAAGCTGATGTTGTTATATATAATACTTGTGCGGTGCGTGAAAATGCGGAGCAAAAGGTTTTCGGCAGACTCGGTATTTTAAAGCACATCAAAGAAGAAAGAAAAGATATGGTTATCGGTGTATGCGGTTGTATGGTACAACAGGAGCATATTACCGAGAAAATCAAAAAAGTACACGAACACGTTGACCTTGTTTTCGGAACACACGCACTTTACAAAATGCCGGAGCTTTTATACAGAGCAATTCACGAAAAGAAAACAGTTGTCGATATTGACAGCAGTGACGGTGCAATCGCAGAGGATATTCCTATTATGCGTGACGATGATAAAAAAGCATGGGTATCTGTAATGTACGGTTGCAACAATTTCTGTTCATACTGTATTGTACCGTATGTACGCGGACGTGAAAGAAGTCGTACACCTGAGGCGGTTATAGCCGAAGTTAAGGAACTTGTGGCAAGAGGTTGCAGTGAAATTGCACTTTTGGGACAGAATGTAAATTCATACGGCAAAGATCTTGACATAGATGTTGACTTTGCAGACCTTATTTGTATGGTAAATGATATTGAGGGCGTTGAACGTATCAGATTTATGACATCACACCCAAAGGATTTGAGCGATAAACTTATTGATGCGATTGCGGAATGTGACAAGGTTTGTAAACAACTTCATCTTCCTGTTCAAGCAGGTTCAAACAAGATTTTGAAAGAAATGAACAGAAAGTACACAAAAGAAGATTATCTTGCAAAGATTGAAAAGGTTAAAAAGAGAATACCGAACATTTCTCTTTCAACCGATATTATAGTCGGTTTTCCAACGGAAACAAAGGAAGATTTTGAGGAAACACTTGACGTACTTCGTAAGGTTGAGTATGATAACATATTCTCATTTATATATTCAAGACGTGAGGGAACTCCTGCGGCAAAGCTTGATTTTGTACTTACAGACGAAGAAATACACGAGAATTTCAACAAGCTTTTGGAAGTACAGAATGAAATTTCAAAACGCAAAAATGAGGCGTATGTAGGACGGGTTGAAAAGGTGCTTGTTGACGGTGTAAGTAAGAATGACGAAACAACACTTTCAGGACGTTGTGACAGTTCAAAGATAGTAAACTTTAAGGGCGATAAATCGCTTATAGGAAAATATATAGACGTAAGAATTACCGAGGCACACACATGGAGCCTTAACGGTGAGATTGCAGAATAAGAAAGGAATTTAATAATATGAACGAAATAATCGAAAAGACAAGAGAACTTGGAGAGCTGATCCAAAATTCAGAAGAAATGAAAAATGCAAAGAATGCCGAGATTTTACAAGAAAATGATGACGAGGCACAGGCAATTTTAAAGGAATTCAACTTGCAGAGAATGAACCTTGCACGCGATATGCAAAACAACAAGATTTCGCGTGAAGAAGCTATACAGAAGAATAACGAAGCATTTGAAGAAATGCTTGAAAAATCGGAAACAATAAAGAAGTACATTGATGCAAAGAAAGAATTTGACGCAATGGTTAATCAAGTTAATCAAATGCTGAATTTCTACATCACAGGACAAGATCCAAACTGTACGCATGATTGCAGCACTTGCGGCGGCTGTCACTAATTTATACACAAATCTAAAGACAAGGAGATAAAGCGGAATGGCAAAAGAGCAGATGACGCCGATGATGACTCAATATCTGAAAACAAAGGAGGAATACGAGGACTGTATATTATTTTACAGACTGGGTGATTTCTATGAAATGTTTTTTGATGATGCCATAAAAGCTTCAAAGGAGCTTGAAATAACGCTTACAGGTAAAGACTGCGGACTTTCGGAACGCGCACCAATGTGTGGCGTTCCTTTTCACAGTGCGTCGGTTTATATTGCAAAGCTGATTGAAAAGGGGTATAAGGTTGCTATATGCGAACAGGTTGAGGACCCTAAAACCGCTAAAGGTATTGTAAAACGTGAGGTTATTCGTGTAGTGACGCCGGGTACGGTTGTTGATGAGGAGTTGCTTGACGAAAAGAATAATAATTATCTTGCGGTTATATACAGTCAGCGTGACAAATACGGATTTGCGGTTTCGGATATTTCAACGGGTGAGATTTATACAACCGAAATTAGCGGAGCGGACGAGGCACTAAACGAAATAGCAAGATATGAGCCGAAAGAAATACTCTTAAATTCGGACGCAGCGGAAAAATTATCTGCACAGGTTGAGTTGAGATTTCATATAACTCCCGACGAATGTACGGACGATTTCTTTGAAAATTCGGAATTTGAAAAGAATATCCTGCAGCAGTTCGGTAAAAATTCCTTGTCGGAAATCGCACTTGACACAAAACCTTATGCGGTTCGTGCGGTTGGTGCTATGATTGCGTATTTGGAACATACGCAAAAAACAAGTCTTACATATTTAAACACGATTAATACATACGAAGTTAATCAGTATATGGACATTGACGTGAATACAAGACGTAACCTTGAAATAACCGAAACAATGCGTGACAAGGTTAAAAGAGGTTCGCTTTTGTGGGTGCTCGACAATACAGAAACGTCAATGGGTGCAAGACTTTTAAAACAGTGGATTGAAAAGCCGCTTATCAATCCTATTGAGATAAACAAGAGATTGTATTCGGTAAAGGAGCTTACGGAGAATATAATGCTCCGCGATGATCTTTCGGCAGTGCTTTCCGGAACGTATGATATATCAAGAATAATCAGCCGTATTTCGCTTGGCACTGTTACACCGAAAGATTTAATTGCACTTAAAATGACGCTTTTACAGTTACCTGAACTTGAGTACACTTTAAGTAACGTCAAGTCACCGATGCTTGGTGATATGCGTAAAAATTTTGATTTGCTTGAAGATGTGTGCGATTTGCTTGAAAGAGCGATAAATGACGAACCGCCGGCACTTTTGCGTGACGGCAATGTTATAAAAGAGGGCTTTAATGAGGAAATCGACAATTTGCGTATTGCAATGCGTGACGGTAAAAAGTGGCTTGCGGCACTTGAAAACGAAGAACGTGAATCAACGGGCATAAGCAAGCTGAAAGTCGGCTATAACAAGGTTTTCGGTTACTATATAGAGATTACAAAATCGGCGATAAAAGACGTACCCGATTATTATATAAGAAAGCAAACGCTTGCAAACTGTGAAAGATACATTACTCCGAAACTAAAGGAAATCGAAAACACAATTCTCGGTGCATCGGAAAAAATCGTGACGCTTGAAAGCTATGTTTTTGAACAGGTCAGAACAAGCGTGAGTGAGGAAATCGAGCGTTTGAAAAATGCGGCACATATTATCGCAACGACTGACGTACTTTTGTCGCTGGCACAGACTGCATACAAAAACAACTTTACCATGCCTGAAATATCGGATAACGGCAAAATCGAAATTACGGACGGACGACACCCTGTTGTTGAGAAAATGTCAAAAAATTCGATGTTTGTACCGAATGACACTCTTTTGAATAACGATGACGACCGAATGATTATTATAACAGGTCCGAATATGGCAGGTAAGTCAACGTATATGCGACAGGTTGCACTTATAACTCTTATGGCACAAATCGGAAGTTTTGTGCCTGCAAAGTCGGCTAAAATCGGTATTGTGGACAAGATTTTTACAAGAGTCGGTGCGTCTGACGATATTTCGTCGGGACAGAGTACGTTTATGCTTGAAATGACGGAAGTAAGCCACATTTTGAAGAATGCAACGTCAAAATCACTTATTATTCTTGATGAAATCGGACGCGGTACAAGCACATTTGACGGTTTGTCGATAGCTTGGGCGGTTGTTGAGTACATACAAAATAAGCACAAAATCGGCGCAAAGACGCTTTTTGCAACTCATTATCACGAGCTTACCGAACTCGAAGAAGAACTTGACGGTGTTAAAAATTACAGAATTGCCGTTAAGAAACGCGGTGACGATATTACGTTTTTGCGTAAAATCGTCAGAGGCGGTGCGGACGACAGTTACGGTATTGAAGTTGCGGCACTTGCAGGTGTTCCGAAAGAGGTAATCAACGGTGCAAAGAAGATTTTGAAAAAGATTGAGAATGATGAAATCGTTGTAGAACATACGGCGAAGAAACACGAGGACGCAACAAATCAAATCGGTTTCGGTGACGGTATAGCAAATGAAATCGCAGATGAACTTAAAAATATGGACGTCACAACGTACACACCGATTGAGGCGATGAACAAGCTTTACGAATTGGCAAACAGGGCGAAGGAAATATAAACATTTGTGGCTTTTAAGGTCACAAGTATTAACGGTTGAAAGGATTTAAGATGGGAAAAATTCATGTACTGAGCAGTGAAGTTTCAAATAAAATAGCGGCGGGCGAAGTTGTTGAACGTCCGTCAAGCGTTATAAAGGAACTTGTTGAAAACAGCATAGATGCCGGTGCAACTCTGATAAGCGTGGAGATAAAAAAAGGCGGAAGCATATATATGCGCGTCAGCGACAACGGCAGCGGTATGTCGGAGGAAGATGCGAAAATATGCTTTTTACGCCATGCGACAAGTAAGGTGCAGACGAGCAGTGACCTTGACGCAATTTATACGCTTGGTTTCAGAGGTGAGGCACTTTCAAGTATAGGTGCTGTTGCCGAAGTTGAACTTTTTACAAAGCGACATGAGGATGAAACAGGTGTATGTGTAACGTGCAAAGGCGGAGAAATACTTTCTTCTGACGAGGCAGGTATTCCGGACGGTACATCGATACTTGTTGAAAATCTGTTTTTCAACACACCTGCAAGACGTAAATTCTTGAAAAAAGACGCAACTGAGGCAGGATACATAACGGATATAATGACAAGATTTATATTCGCACATCCCGAAATATCCTTTAAGCTGATAATCGACAACAAAGAAAAATTGTTTTCACCGGGCGATAATTCGCTTGAAAATTCGGTTTATACAGTTTACGGCAGAGATTATGCCAAGGGTACAATTCCCGTAGAATACGAATCGGACGGCATTAAAATTACAGGTCTTATCGGCAAGGGAACTCTTGCACGGCCTAAGCGAAATTATCAGAGCTTTTTTGTAAACAGAAGATACATAACAAGCAGAACAATAATCGCCGCACTTGAAAATGCCTATAAAAATCAGATTATGATAGGCAAATTCCCTATGGCGATACTTAATATAGAAATCAATCCGTCACTTATTGACATTAACGTTCACCCGACAAAACTTGAAGTGAAGTTTTCGGATGAAAAGGCGGTTTATAATGCGGTGTATTACGGTGTGAAGAACGCACTTTACGAAATACCGAATGTACCGAAAATCGAACGTACTTCAGAAGAATTTAAACGTGATACGCCAAAGGGACAGTTAAATCTAAGCGACCTTGCGGTTGCACTTCCGAAGACAATGACAAAACGTCCCGAAACAACCGCATATAATCCGCGAGAAAATCATTTTTTGAAAAATAGTGGGGACACTAAAAATAATTCGGTGAGTGACAATAAAACGGATAAAGTTGGGGACACTAAAACACAAAATAATTTTGTATCACTAAAACCCGATTTTATAAAACCAAGACAACCTGAAATTCCTTTTACAAGAACTGTATCGCTTGAAACTCCGAAAGCGGAAACAAACGGAATACTTCCTAAAAAGGACGCGGTTAAAGCGGAAGAAGCCACAGTTGAAGAAATAAAAAATGAGGAAAAAACTGTTACTGAAACATTAAGGGTTGAAACCGTTAAGGAAGAAAAGCCGACAGAGCAAAATGTTGAAACCGAAGTTCCGAAACGTGAAGAAACTGTTTTTGCAGACGAATATTTTGAAATAGTCGGTCAGGTTTTTGATTCGTACATCATAGCCGAAAAGGGCGACGAAATGATGATTATAGACCAGCACGCGGCACACGAACGTTTGAAATATGAAGAATTGAAGAAAGATATTGCGTCAAAACAAGTTGCGTCACAAATGCTTATCGAGCCTGTTATAGTAAATCTTACCGGCAGTGAGATGACTGCGTATCGTGACAATAAACAGCTTTTTGACGATATAGGCTTTGAGTCGGAAGAATTCGGCGATGACGCGGTTATTGTACGAAGTGTGCCGGGTGAAGTTGAACTCGGTGAAGTTGAACCGCTTGTGCTTGAACTTGTCGCACAAGGCGAGGAACTGAGGAAAGAACTTATAACGGAAAAGAACGAAAGACTTTTATATACGATTGCGTGTAAATCGGCGGTTAAAGCGAATATGCGTATGAGTAAGATAGAAATGGAAACGCTTGTGAGAAATGTGTTAAGGCTTAAAAATATTAATACTTGCCCTCACGGCAGACCTATTATAGTAACAATGAGCAAAAAGGAACTTGAAAAGGAGTTTAAGAGAATTGTCTAAGATACCTCTTATTGTTGTTGTCGGACCGACCGCGTCGGGAAAAACGGCACTTGCGATTGATATTGCAAATTATGTCGGCGGTGAAATCGTCAGTGCCGACAGTATGCAGATTTATAAATATATGGATATAGGCTCGGCAAAACCGACCGCGGAAGAAATGAGTCAAGCCGTTCATCATCTTATCGGTTTTCTTGAACCTGATGATGAGTTCAGTGTTGCGGACTATACCGAGCTTGCACATAAAACTATTGCCGATATTGCAAGCCGCGACAAAATTGCCGTAATGGCAGGCGGTACGGGACTTTATATAAATTCTGTTGTAAATGACGTTACATTCGGTGAGATTGACACTGATTACGAACTTCGTGAAAAACTGCAAAAGACGGCAGAGGAAAAAGGCAGTGAATATTTGCTTGATATGCTTGCGGAATTTGATAAGGAGTCTGCTGAAAGACTGCACCCTAATAACGTCAGACGTATTATTCGTGCGATAGAGTTTTATAAAACGACAGGCAAACCGATTTCTAAACACCAAGAGGAAACAAAGCGAGTTGAAAGCCGATATAATCCGCTTATGATTTGTATTGATTGGGATAGGGACGTACTGTATGACAGAATAAACAGACGTGTCGATATTATGATAAAAAGCGGACTTTTGGAGGAAGTTAAATGTCTTATGGATATGGGCTATACGCAGGAATTAAATTCAATGAAGGGTATAGGCTATAAAGAAGTTATGGACTATTATGACGGTAAAATGAGCCTTGAAGATGCCGTAGAACTCATAAAGCAAAGCTCACGCCGTTATGCCAAACGTCAGCTTACGTGGTTCAGACGTGACGATAGGATACATTATGTAAGCAGTAAAAATCCTTTTGAAGAATCGAAAAAATTAATTGATGAATTTTTGAATAGGTAGTTTTGAAACGGTTAAAAAATAAAGGCAAGCTATAGATGTGGCTTGCCTTTTGTTTTATCTTCGTTTATTATCTTCTGTATCTTGAATTTGAACCTTTTGTTTCGCGGTCAATTCTTTCTGTTCTTGATGCATTTCTGTTAGGTGTGCGTGTACCTGTTTCATTTTCTGATGATGAACGCTGTCTGTTTTTCTTTAACTGCTGAATACGTCTTTGTCTTTCACGTTTCTTCTTCTGATATCTTGCGTACATAATAAGAAGTATAAGAAGTATTGCCGGAATGAAGAAGAATGGACTTGTTATAACCTTTAACACAAGGTGGAATGCGTGAAGAATATTATTTCTTTCAACATCATTTGTTGCGATAAGGTTAGCCGAACCGACTTCAATACCTTTATATGAATATGTCACTGTACCAAGTACGTCACCTTTTGTAATAGGTGCCTCTAATTTTTCGGGCATATCGATATTCGTTGTTATTTGCTCTGCGTTGCCTTCACCACTCGGAATAAGTGCTGACACGTCGTTTTCAACAGTTACAGCAACACGCATATCTTGTTTTGCCTCATAAACCTTTGAATCGGAAACTATATCTCCGACTGCCGCAAGCGGTTGATGTGTGTAATTATCAAAACCAAAATTGAACAAAGTCTTTGAATCGATATATGAATAAGCCTGTTCCTTTGTATCTACGTTTTTACAGTTCATAACGATTGCAAGAAATTCGGTATCGTTATATGAAGCGGCTGATACAAGACAGTATCCGGCTTGTGAGGTGTGACCTGTTTTAATACCTATTGCCGGTGGGTAATAGTAGTAAGTCGAACGTGATGTTCCGAGGAACAGGTTTGTATTTACAAGAATACGCTCTGATGCATACTTATTTGTTGCCGGAATTTTGTATATAGGCATTTTTACAATTTCACGGAATTGATCGTTTTTCATTGCGTACTTTGCAAGTATTGCAAGGTCGCGAGCCGTTGTATAGTGGTTATCGTCATGTGAACCGCAAGGATTTACGAAGTGAGTGCCTGTCATTCCTAATTCCTGTGCCTTTTGATTCATCAAACTGACAAATGCGTCCAGTGAGCCTGCAATGTGAATTGCAATAACATTTGCCGCATCATTGGCACTGTATACAAGCATACCTTTTACAAGTTGGTCTAAAGTAAGTTCCTCGCCGGTAAGTATACCCATATGAGAATCTTCAAGAGTTATTGATTTCAGTGCGTCATATGTGGCGGTTACCGTATCGTCCATATTACCCATTTCAAGTGCAAGTATAGCTGTCATAATCTTTGTTGTACTTGCAGGGTAAACTCTTTCATCAAGGTTTTTGCTGTATAAAACTCGTCCCGACGCCATATCCATAAGAAGCGCGGACTGTGCATACTGCACGTTCGGAGGCGTAAGTGACGGATCTTCCATAGTTACGCCGTCCGGAAGTGAATTTGCGTTTTGCGATGTTGTATCTGTATCGCTTTGCGAAGTTGTATCAGATGTGCTTGATGTATCCGATGAAGTATCTGACGGTGTTTCGGTTGCGGATGTCGTTTCCGTATCGCTTGATGTATCTGTGCTTTCGGTTGCTTTTGGTGTTGATTTTACATCATTGCCGTCGGAAGTTACTGTTCTGGTTGTTCCGTCAGGTGAAGTTACGGTTGAAGTTGTGTTATCAGCAGTCGGCTCCGGAGTCGGTGCCGCAAAAGAAAATGATAGCGGCATAACCGTTATAAATGCCGCAAGCAGTAAAGAAATTAACCTTTTCTTTTTCATTATAGTATCATTGCCTCCATAAATCTATATTCTAATTTTAATACATTATATCTCAATTTACTATTATATCGAAATTCTAATTATATTGCAATAAAATTTTCTTTAAATTCGTAAAAAAAGATGAAAAAATGAAAAATTTATGTTATACTATTAATATAACACATTTTCAGAGGTAGCAAAATGTTAGTTTTGAACAAAAAATCAAAAATATTCTTATACATAATCATTTTTGTATTGTTGGTTTTGGGCGGATTTGCCGTTGAACACTTTGAAAAAGACGCTTTTGTTATGGAAACCGTGGCAACGGAGGATTATATTCCGTATGAATCGGACACGAAAGAAGTCACCGACGGTAAAATCAATATCAATTCCGCAGATACAGAACAGCTTGTAAAGCTGAAAGGTATCGGAGAGAAAATGTCTGAAAGAATTATCAAATACAGACAGGAAAACGGCCCTTTTATGTCAATAGAGGAGATAATGAAGGTGTCGGGAATAAGTGAGAAGAAATTTGAGGATATTAAGGAATATATTTCGGTAGAATAAATCTGTTTTTTAATTAATATAAATATTACAGTGAGTTGAAAGGATGGGACAGATGAAAATATTAGTGGTAGATGACGAAAAACTTTTGGTGAAAGGTATAAAGTTTAACCTTGAGCAAGACGGTTATGCGGTAGTGACTGCATTTGACGGTGAGGAGGCTATTCGTCTTGCACATGATGAAAGCATAGACTTAATTTTGCTTGATTTGATGTTGCCGAAAGTGGACGGATTTACCGTATGCCGTACGATAAGAAGTTTTTCAAATGTACCTATAATTATGGTTACGGCGAAAAGTGAAGATATAGATAAGATACTCGGACTTGAATACGGTGCGGACGATTATATAACCAAGCCTTTTAACATTCGTGAGGTTACGGCAAGAATTAAGGCGATTTTGCGCAGAGTAAATCCTGCACCGAAAGGCGAAAGGGACAAGCTTATCATATCGGGCGATATAACTTTGGACTATAATTTCAGACGTGTTGTGATAAACGATAAGGTTATTGAACTTACAAGCAAGGAATTTGACCTTTTGGAACTGTTTATGAGAAATCCGGGTAAGGTTTATACAAGAGAAAATCTTTTGGATATAGCGTGGGGCTTTGATTATCCGGGTGATGTACGAACGGTTGACGTTCATATAAGAAGGCTTAGAGAAAAAATTGAGAAAAATCCTGCCGAGCCTTCATATATAAAGACAAAGTGGGGAGTTGGTTACTATTATAAGAAGGATTAAGGAAAAGATTAAAAACATCACCAATTCAATGCGTTTTACAATGATTGCAACTTATCTTGCAATTATTGTTACAACGCTTGTTTTGATGAGTATTTATATAATCAGTCTGCTTAGCGAAAATCTGTACAGCACGGAAACGATAAATATGTTTGCAAAGGCGAATATTATATCTGAAACCATTGCGGACGTATGGGGAAGCGATACATCTGCGACTTCGGCTCAAAAGTTTTCGGATGTTGTTGAGCGAAGCCTTGCAGGTACGAATATAAGAGGTGTTGTGACAAATAAATCGTATTCGGTTTTGTATGACACGAATGAAGAATCACAGCTTATCGGCAAGGTTTTTATGCGTGACGTTTTAAAACGTGCGCTTGACGGCGAACAAGCCGATATTATAACGACAGGCGAAAACAATATGCGTCTTATAAGCGTTGCGGTGCCTGTAACATTCGGCGGTGAAATAATCGGAAGCGTGTATTTGGCAGAATCGATAAACACGATTGATGATACAGTCCGAACGACAAGGAACAGTCTTATAGTTTTCAGTACGCTTATTGTAATTCTTATCGGTATGCTTAGTTTGGGTATGAGCTATATTATAACGTCACCGATTGAAGAATTTATTGCCGTTGCAAAGGAAATTTCAAAGGGTAATTTCTCAAAGCATGTTGAAGTTAAAGGTCATAATGAGATTGCACAAATGGCACAAATGCTTAATTATATGTGTGACGAACTTGAACTTTTGGAAGAAAAAAGACGTAAGTTTGTTTCGGACGCGTCACACGAACTTAAAACCCCTATGGCTGGTATAAAACTTATATGCGACAGTCTTGTTGCGGCGGAAAATCCCGATCCGGCTATGGTAAAGGAATTCCTCGGCGATATGTCGGACGAGGTTGACAGACTTACAAGAATTGTCGAAAGACTGCTTGTGCTTACAAAACTTGACGCAGGCGGTAATTCGCTGAAACTTGAAGAAGTCGATATTAAGATGCTTATAAGTCAGGTTGTAAAAAAACTTACACCGATTGCGAATGCAAAGGATATTGTTATATATGTTGACAATCATCAGACAGAATTTAGCCCGATTTTACTTGACTATGACAAAATGTATGAGGCGATATACAATATCGCGGATAATGCGATTAAATATTCGCCGGAGGGCGGTTTTGTCCATATCGACCTTACGGCTGACAATGACTATCTGACAATAAAAATTGAGGACAACGGTCCGGGAATACCGGAGGACGAGCGTGACAGAATATTTGAACGTTTTTACAGACTTGACGATTCGAGAGCGAGAGATACCGGCGGAACGGGTCTTGGACTTGCTATCACAAAAGAGGCCGTACTTATGCACAACGGTACTATAGATGTTGCAAATGTGTCGGATATAGGCAGTGTATTCACAATACGTTTACCTTACAAGATTACTATTGGAGGACAGAATGAAAAGTAAAAAGGGAGTAATAGCTATCGTTGCGGTTGCGGTGCTGACAGTGGCGGCGGTTGTCGGAATACTTATAAAAAAAGATTACGGCAGTTATCGCTACAACAGTGAACTGTATTTCTTTAATGAAACGGCGACTTCGATAGTTATGGAAAATCGTGAAATTAAATATAAGGACGATAAGGAACTTGCGGAGTCTGTAATTGAGGCACTTATGAAAGGTCCCGACAACAGCCGTTATATGAAAATTATTGAAAAAAATACGAAGTTGCTGTCGCTTAACGACGTTGATTCCGGTAATATTGTTGTAAACTTTTCAGGTGAATTTTTGACAGGCGACAATACAAAAGATGTGCTTGCGGTTTATGCAGTTGTGAAATCGTTGTGTGCAATCAGCAGTGTTGACAGTGTTAAAGTAATTGTTGAGGGCAAGGATGTTGCAACGGCGGACGGCTCGATTATAGGGTATTTGCGAAATCAGGACATTAATCTGCCAACCGATACATATAACAGCGAAACGCGTGAAATTGCATTGTATTTTCCAAATAAAGACGGCAACAAGCTTGTTATGGAAACAAGAACGATTAAAGTCACCGACCAACAACCTTTGGCACAATATATTATAAATGAACTTATCAAAGGTCCCGAAAACAAGGAACTGTCAGTACCGCTCAGCAAGGATACCGTACTTTTGAGTGTGGAAACTTCGGATAATATTTGTTTTGTAAATTTCAAAGCTAATTTTACCGATAAAAATTCGGGTACTGCGGAAAAAGAGAAAATGACGATATATTCAATCGTTGATTCGCTTACCGAACTTGACAGCATTCAGCGTGTTCAATTCCTTATGGACGGTAAAAAAGTTGATAATTTCGGTAATATCAATATCGGAAGTATGTTCGGACGTGACGGAAGTATAATTGCCGAATAAATTTAGAATATGCAGTTGACAGTTTGGTAATAATATGATATTATACAATCAATAAAGGGGAGTAGCTTGCGCATTTTATATGCGTAATATGATGTCGTCAATACACGTTCGGAAGAACCGTATCATATTCTACGAAGCAAGACTTTTATTGCAGATAATTTTTTGTGCTGCAATAAAAAGTCTTGCTTTTTTGTTTGCGGCATAAGTGAGAAGATGGAGGAATTGATTATGAACCCATATCAAATGAAAAAAGAAGATGTGCTTAAAATGCTCGGGACTGATGAAAATGGTCTTACGCAAAATCAAGCAAAGGAAAATCAGAAAAAGTACGGCAAAAACGAACTTGCGGAGGGTAAAAAGAAAAATCCGTTTATATTGTTTTTGGAGCAGTACAAGGATTTTCTTGTTATAATTCTTATTATTGCGGCGATTATATCCGGTGTGCTCGGCGATATAGAAAGTGCGATCGTAATATTTGTAGTTATAACGATAAATGCGATTTTGGGTACTGTACAGCATATCAAAGCGGAACAGTCGCTTGACAGTCTTAAAGAAATGTCTGCACCGACTGCAAAGGTTATCCGTGACGGTGAAATAAAAGTCGTTGAGGGAAAAGATGTGACAGTAGGCGATGTTGTGGTCATTGAAGCAGGTGATTACGTCTGTTCGGACGGACGTATAATTGAAAATGCGTCCTTGAAGGTTGATGAAAGTGCGATGACCGGCGAGAGTGAGCCTGTCGAAAAACAGGAAACCGTACTTGACGGCGAAAAACCGCTCGGTGACAGAGTGAATATGCTGTATTCGGGAAGTTTTGCGACTTACGGCAGAGCGAAAATGGTTGTAACGTCAGTCGGTATGGAAACCGAAATCGGCAAAATTGCGTCACTGTTAAAAAGTACGCAGGAAAAGAAAACGCCGTTGCAGGAAAGCCTTGATAATTTCGGTAAAAAGCTGTCGCTTATCATAATCGGAATATGCGTTATTGTTTTGGGTTTGGAACTGTTCCGCAGTGACGGTATAAATTTGACAGTGTTTACGGACGCATTTGTGTTTGCGGTTGCACTTGCCGTTGCGGCAATTCCGGAGGCTTTAAGCTCGATTGTTACGATAGTTTTGTCAGTCGGAACACAGAAACTTGCAAAAGAAAATGCGATTATACGAAAATTGCAGGCAGTTGAGGGATTGGGCAGTGTTTCTATAATTTGTTCGGACAAAACGGGTACGCTTACGCAAAATAAAATGACTGTTCAAAAAATTTATTTTGACGGTCAAATTATTGATAAGGACGATGAAATCAATGCACGTCAAGGTCAGCTTATAATAGACGGTGCATTGTGTAACGACTCCGTTCAAAAAGAAGGTCAGGAAATCGGTGATCCGACAGAAATTGCGCTTGTGAATTTTTCGGAAAAGCATGATTTGCCTGTTGAAAAAATGCGTGAAAAATATCAGCGTTTGGGTGAAATTCCTTTTGATTCAGACAGAAAATTGATGAGTACCGTTCATAAAATCGGCGACAATTATAAAATGCTGACAAAAGGTGCGGTTGACGTTTTGTCGGGCAGAATTGATGAAGTCAAAACTATGGACGGAAAAAGACCGTTTACTGCCGAAGATTTGGCAGAGTTAAAGAAAGTTAATACGGAATTTTCTCAAATGGGACTTCGTGTACTTGCTGTGTGCGAACGTGACGTTGATACAGTCGACATAAGCGTTGAAGATGAAAAGGACTATATCTTGCTCGGGCTTGTTGCAATGCAAGACCCGCCGAGAGAAGAAAGTGCAGAGGCGGTAAGAAAATGTAAAACCGCCGGAATACGTCCTATAATGATAACCGGCGACCACCTTGTGACCGCATCGGCGATTGCAAGAAAAATCGGTATATTGGATGATAGTGGCCGTGCGGTAGAGGGCAGAGAGATTGAAAATCTGTCAGATGAAGAACTTGATGAATTTGTTTCGGACGTGTCGGTTTATGCGCGAGTTTCGCCTGAACATAAAATAAGAATAGTCAGCGCATGGCAGAGAAAAGGCTACATCGTTTCAATGACCGGTGACGGAGTGAATGACGCACCGGCACTTAAACAGGCGGATATAGGTGTGGCAATGGGTATAACAGGCAGTGAAGTGGCAAAAGACGCCGCGTCAATGGTGCTTACTGACGATAATTTTGCAACGATAGTCAAGGCGATCGAAAACGGACGTAATCTGTACAGAAATATTCAACGTGCAATTCAATTCTTGCTTTCGGGCAATACGGCAGGTATACTTGCGGTATTGTATGCGTCATTTATGGCGTTGCCTGTTCCGTTTAAAGCGGTGCATCTGTTGTTTATAAACTTGCTTACGGACAGTTTGCCTGCGATTGCACTCGGTGTTGAACCGCACAGCAGTGATGTTATGAATGAAAAGCCGCGACCGAAAAATCAATCTATACTTACAAAAAAGGTACTTACAAATATATGTGTTGAGGGCATTGTGATAGGTGTTATGACTATGATTGCATTCTATGTCGGATTTATGAGGAATGCCGAAGTTGCAAGTACAATGGCTTTTTCAACGTTGTGTCTGTCAAGACTTGTACATGGCTTTAATTGTAAATCGGATAAACCTGTTTGGTTTACAAAAAAGATGTGGAACAATAAAAGTATGATAGGTGCGTTTTTTGTTGGATTTGTGCTTTTAAATGCCGTATTACTTGTACCTGCACTGCAAGGTATATTTGCGGTTGCACCGCTTACGATTGCGGAACTATTGACGGTTTACGGATTGTCGCTCGGTACATTTGTGGTTGTGCAAATTTTGAAAATGATCAGAAAGTAAATTAAAAGAGGTGACGGTCTGAAAAGGCTGTCACCTCTTGTTTAATTTTTGTTGTCTTTTGAAGAAAGCCAAGCACCGATTACCATAAAAATTAATGCTATAAAATAAGTAATCGTAGGAATTTGCTTGAATATAATCAATGACAGGATAGCGGCTATAAACGGAGAAATTGCGTAATAAGCACTTGTCCGTGCCGCACCGAGAAGCCTTTGAGCGTAGACATAAAAATATATACTCAATCCGTATGCGATAAATCCGACCAAAAGCACGGGGATAATGCTCCAAAGCACAGTTAAACGTTCACCTATGCACAAGCCTATAATTACCGAGCCTAAGCCTGAAAAAATACCTTTAAGTAAAACGATTTGAAGCGGGTCTTTTGAAGATAGTTTTCTTGTACAGTTGTTTTCAAATCCCCAACAGACGGCGGCAAGAAGTACGAACAGCGAGCCGTACGTAAATTGCAGACTTGATAAATCTTCAAACGACAAAATTCCGCATGAAACAGTTATAAACAATATACCGAACCACAATCGCGGACTGATTTTTTCTTTGAATATCATAAGTGCGATAATTGCCGTTGCGACAATTTCAAAATTGTTAAGCAGTGACGCATTGGCGGCGGTTGTCGCGTTCAATCCGAACATCAAGCAAATCGGTGCGGCTATGTCCAAAAGTATCATTGCCACAGTGTACGGCAATTCCGATTTTGTCAGTTTTAATTCGTTTGTTTCTGTTTTTCTGATTTTGCGGACGAGTGCAATTATAATCATTCCTATTCCTGCACCGACATAAAGAAAACCCGCCATTAAAGTCGGCGGAATGCAGTCGAGCAATATTTTTGAAAACGGAGCGTTGACGGCGTATAATGCAGCCGCAAGTATTGCAAATGCTATGCCTTTTTTCATATTTAAACCTCCAAAAACCATAGTAAGGATATTGTATCACAAATTTTTGTGAAAATAAAGGTATTAAATCATTATTTTGGTCATAAAAAATTAACAATTTGTTTATAGACAATTACGGTTACATTTGATATAATGTAAACTGTAAATTAATCTGTTAAAAAGGAGTTGAGGTGTTTGAAGGTCAGGAAGAAGGCAGTATTATGTGCTATATTAGCCGGAATAATGTTGTCAACAGCTACACCCAGCTTAAAATTAACCGTTTTTGCCGATTCGGCAATAACAGAAACAGAGGCTTTGGATAAGGCAGTTGCTTTATATGAACATCTTACGGATAAAGAAGTCGAAATCCCACAGGGACTTGACGAAACGGGACTTGATACAAATTTAATAAAACCTATTGTGTTGGGATATATTAATTTTGAAGATACCGAAGAGGCAAAACAAGAGAAAAGTATAACAAAACAGGATTTTATGACAATCCTATACAAAACAATAATTACATACAACGACAGTTACACGATTTATGAAGATGAGGCAAACTCAATTCTGAATGAATGTTACGACAATGCATATATTGATGATGAAAACAGAATTGCATATGCGTTTATGATGAAACAAGGCATAATTACAGCAAAATTCGGTACAGAGCCGAACAAAGAGCTTACAAAAGAAGAATGTGAAACTCTTATCGACACTGTATATGATTATTTTGCACAGAATGTAATGGTGACAGTCGGCGGAAAAGAAATAAGAGTCGGTGCGAATGTCAGCACAATTCTTGATACGTTCGGCGAGCCTAACAGAATTGACCAGACAGAATACGGATTTGAATGGTATGTTTATGATTCAAACTATTCGGAATTTTGTATGGTAGGTGTTGAGGCAGACAGAGTTTGTGCCTTGTACACAAACAGTTCAAGCTTTGATTTTAACGGAATGAAGTCGGGTGACGACTATTCAAAGACAGCGGATTATCTTGATAATCGTTGTTACAGATTTTATGCCGACTCGGAAGGACATCTTGATTCGATATTGTACAATCCGCGTTATCGCGGTGTTGATGACAGCACATCTGTAAAACGTTCAAAGTCGATGATTCTTCTTGATATGATAAACTCATACAGAAGTAAGCATAACAAGACTGTATACGTTGAAGATTCTGATATGAATGCGGCGGCATGGCTTTCGTCACTTGATTTTATGAATGAAAAGGAATATGAAAGTGATGTGGTTACACAGTCGGGTTATGATGTGTTCTCTGTATATCGTCAGTTGCTTGAAAGCGATAACGATATTCTTGTACAGGACACACAATACACATCTCCTATCGGTTTGAATACAACAACAGACTTATCGGGTGGTATTCAGGCAAAAATAGTTACGGATACAACATCAATAGCCGTACCGGAAGAAAAGACTACTGTTGAAATACCTCAAAAGGATTACAGCATAACACCTGTTGAGGAGGTTACAACGCCGATACTCAATTCGCCGGTAACGGAAGATAATTATGAAGAAGGCGATGACGTTGTAATTGAGCTTGCTATGCAGGCGGCAACGGAATATCATATAGAAATGTTTGACGTTGAAAACGATGAATATGCGGTAAATGAGTATATCACTACCGATTCAACGGAAATTACATTGCCGGCAGAATTGTTCAAAACAGGCAGAGATTACAGACTTATCGTAAGCTCAATCACAGATGACGGTGAAGCTTTGAGTGCCGATGAAGTGCTTATAAGCTACGGTACTGCATATGATACAGGCGTTAATATCGTTACTCCTTACAATAACGGCGTTACAGATGACGACTATGTGTCAATCGCATGGGAATCAGACAAGTATCACGATTTTTACGTCGATTTGTATGACTCGGACGGAAATCTTGTTGTGAGCAAGATTGTCGAAGACGAATATGAGGCACTTATTCAGGGCGTTGATCCGGGTAAGTATTTCTTATATATAACTGCGTTAAGACGTGGAAGTAAAGTTGAAAAGGCACAGGATTGCGTGACGTTTGAAGTAACTCAGGCAGAGCCTGTTATAAATGAAATTATTCTTGATAAGGATGATACATATTACTTTGTTTATGAGGATGAGGCTTTGGGACTTTTGTACTTCTACGACGAAGAATTGGTTGACGTTGACGAAGAGGACGAAAACGGCAACATGCAGACAGTCACAAAGAAGAAAATCATTCAGAAACAAGTTAAGGCGACAAAGGGTTACAGACAACTTGCCAAGTACAGAAATAAAATGGAATACACAACAGGTGATCCTGTTATAAGAACGCATATGCTTACAGGCGATAATGAAAAGGGTAACGCGATAGTGAGCGAGGCTGAGAAGTATTTGGGTGTGCCGTATGTATGGGGCGGAACAACCCCGAACGGCTTTGACTGCAGCGGACTTGTTCAGTATGTATGTAATTCGCTTGGCATAAACGTAAATCGTGTTGCGGAAGACCAGTTTAAGAACGGTACTGCGGTGAATAAAGATGAACTTCAACCGGGGGATCTTGTATTCTTTGAACAAAACGGATACATTCACCATGTCGGTATTTATGCCGGTGACGGAATGATGATTCACGCACCGAGAACAGGTGATGTGGTAAAATATCAGTCTATGGAAACTGATTATTACCGCAGTCAGTACGCAGGAGCAAGAAGAGTTTACTAATGATACAGGGGGGGATTGAAATGGCATCATCTGTAAAAGCTTGTACAAATTCGCGTTACAGAAAAACCAATATAGTGATTATTACAATATTGAGTTTGCTTTCGTGTTTTGCACTTGTAATGGTGATATATAATCTTATAAAGGGCAGTTATTTGTTTTCGATTGCGTGGTTTATCGCTACGGTATTGGCGTCAACATATGTTCTTATAAGAATTAATACCGTCTTTGCAACATATATTTCAACAGACAGAATGAATTTGTTTATGAAAAATTGGAATAATGACTTTTTACCGTATGATTACGATAATAAAGTTAAAATTTTGAGTGAATTTATACCGGCGAAAACGAAAATTGTTGAGATACCTCTTAATGAAATAAGTAAGGTGCTTATCGGTACAAAGAATTTTATAAAGAGAAATGTTGCACCTGATTCTGATTTTGTGAAGAATATACGCGTGCTTGAAAAGTCGAAAGATTTTTATAAGAAGAAAACCGTTTCGAGTATGGATATATTATATGTAGAAACTTTTGAAAAAGAGTGCTATTATATGCCGATTGTTAAGTTTGATACGAGAAATGTGACTAAAATTGTGCAAATGATTCAAAGGATTAATCCTGAATTGCTTATAAGAGTAAGCAGCAGGGAATACAGAACGCTTAGAATGGCGTCAAAATAATTAAGAGCGAGCCGTAAGGTTCGCTTTTTTTGATGCTGGGTTGTTGAAAATGCACAAAATATAAATGATGATTTAATTCATAATCACGAAAAACAACATAAAACCAAAAAAGAATTGAAATTTTTGTCCTTATAGTTTATAATGTAAATATATGAATGTAACTTGTATGCGTGTCCGGATTTTATAGACACTCAAACAAAAAAACAAAAAATTTATTTTAGAAAAGGGGTAAAACAAAATGAAGAAATTCTCAAAACTATTTCTATCATGCGCAGCAGTAGCAGCAGTTACAGCTGCAGTCGCAACATCAGCTATGGCAGCTGGAGAAGTTTCAGCTACATACACACCGGCAGCAGATGGTGCTACAACAGCAAGCCTAAAGATCACAACAAATTACACAGCTGATCAAAAGACATTGCTTATCGTTCCATCAAGTATAACTCTTGATAAAGTTTCTGCTGACGATGTTGTACAAATCGACCAAAACGCAGATATCGTAGACGTTGTACTTCCGGCAAATCTTAAAGACGGTACATACACAGTTTACATGGGTGGTGACGGTCAGGTTTATTCAACAAACTTCAAAGTAGGTAACGCTTCATCAGTTCTTGTCGGTGACGTTAACCAAGATGCAAGTATTACACTTGGTGACGCAACAGCTATTGTAAGACATAAGACAGGTGCAGCTACAATTACTGATGCTGACGCTCTTATAGCAGCAGATACTAACTATGATGATAGTATTACACTTGGTGATGCAACATGTATCGTTATGTACAAGATAGGTAATACAGCTAAAGCTGGTCACGTTGGTGAATTAAAATAATTCTATCTTAGTATATAAAATCTTAAACAGATAAAAGGAGTAAATTAGAATGAAAAACAAAAAAATCGTTTCATTGATTTGTGCTTTAGCTATGATTTTCTCTATGTTCTCAGCAATGACAGTTAGTGCTGCAGATAAGAAGGGTATTAATCTTGCTTCAACAATATCAACGGACAATAAAACAATTACACTTGATGCTACAGCAGTAGGAACTGAGGAATTATTAAACAGTTTCTTGATTTCTGTAAATCTACCTGAAGGTGTAACAAAGGACAATGTTACAGCAACAACAGCAGCAGATACTAAGTTGTCAGTAAATGTAGCAGGTAGCGTACTAAATGTAGCTTTCTTGGATACAGCAGGCGATGGTATCGCATTTAAAGACGGTAAACTTGCTACAATTACAATTAATTTAACTAATGCTTTGACAGATGATTTTGTATTTACATTAACTTCAGAAGCATCAATCGAAGATGCTAATGGTGAAGTGACAGTTGCTAAGGGCATGGATGCTACTTCAACAACGGTTGTACCATCAGGTAAGCCGACACCAAAGCCAACATCACCAGCTCGTCCAACAATGGCTCCTGTTCCAACAGTAAATCCTGACGTGACAGTTGCTCCTACAGATGTTCCTGTATCAGGTAAAGGCATCGGTCTTACATCATCAATCTCAAGCGATAATAAGACTATTACTATAGAAGCAACAGCTTCTGGTGCTGAAGAACTATTGAATAGTTTCTTGATTTCAGTAAACATTCCTAAAGGCGTAACAAAGGATGATATTACAGCAACAACAACAGCAGATACTAAGTTGTCAGTAAATGTAGCAGGTAGCGTGCTAAATGTAGCATTCTTGGATACAGCAGGCGACGGTATTGCATTTAAGGATGGTAAACTTGCCACAATTACAATTAAATTGCCTACTGCTTTGACAGAAGCATATGCATTTACATTGACATCAGAGGCATCAATTGAAGATTCTAAGGGCGAAATAACTGTTGCTAAGGGTATGACCGCTGCTTCAACAGTAGTTACACCATCAACAGAACCTGTTCCTACAGTTAACCCTGTTAAGACAGTTGCATTGAAGAGCGTTGTATCAACTGGTTATGGTGATGCAATTAAGGCAGCTAAAGATGCAGGTAAGGACGTTTACCTAACAGTAGATGTTAAGAAGGGTGACCAAGATGCTGTATACGGTGAAGATTATGAAGCTGTATACAATGGTAAAACTCTAACAGAAGCTGAATACAAGAACCTAATTTCAGGTTACACAGATGCTGATATGGCAGACGTTATCAACGGTCTAACATACAATATCTATAATAGCTCTGTAAATAATGTTTCAACAACAGTTAATGCTATTGATGCTGAAGGTAATGCAGAACAAATCGTTGATCCTAAGGATAACACTCTAACACCTGCTAAGCCGACAGCTAAGCCATCTGAGCCATCAATCTCAGTTAAGGCTTCATCAACAACTGTTGAATTTGACAAGAAGTTCACTGTAACAGCTACAGTTAAGAACGCAAAAGACGGTGCTAAGGTTGCATTCACAACAAATGATGATGAAAAGTATGCAGTAATCTTCGGTACACCTACAGAAATCAATTCTAAGGGTGAAACAAAGGCTACTTACGTTGCAAATGATAAGCCTGGTACAGTTACAATCACAGCAACATACAAAGATACTGAAGGTAACGAAAAGTCAGCATCTGTAAAGGTTACAGTTAAGAAGCCTTCTAAAACAACTGGTGGTAATGACGGTACAACTTCAGGTGGTGGCCCTAGCATAATCGCTCCTGGTAACACAGGTGCTGTAACAACACCTAACACAAATACTAACTACAAGCCAGACTTCCAGGATCTTGACTCAGTTGAATGGGCAAGAACAGCTATCAACGGACTTGCTATGAGAGGTATGATTAGTGGTAGAGATCAATATACATTCGATCCTAATGCAAACATCACAAGAGCAGAATACTGCCAGATCCTAATGGGTGCTATCAACGCTCTTAACGCCAAAGGTGAATCAACATTCGCAGACGTTCCTTCAACCGCTTGGTACTACAATGCAGTATCAGTTGCAAGTCAACTTGGTATCGTTTCAGGCTACGGTGACGGTAACTTCGGTCCTAACGACCTAATCACAAGACAAGATATGGCTCTTATGACATATAAGACAGCTCAAATCATGAACAAGTCACTTGAACCTGTAAATGCTGAAATCACATTTGAGGATTCACATGAAATCTCAGATTACGCATTTGAAGCAGTTATGACTCTTCAAAAGGCCGGTATTATCAACGGTATGACTGATACAACATTTGAACCACATTCAAATGCTACAAGAGCTCAGTCAGCTAAGGTAATCTTCGATACATTCGTTGATGCTCAATAATTGATATTAAAGTATCTTAAAAGAACAGTCCATACGGACTGTTCTTTTTTTGTAGTTCAAATCAAATCTATTTTACAAATATAAATATTTGTTTATAATTTTATAATCTAATTGCAATTTAAACGATTTTTTGGTATAATATATAAAAGATAATTATTTAGGAGTGAATTGAGTGGTTAATATAGGAAATGATTGGGACGAAATTCTTAAAGATGAATTTAGTAAAGAATATTATCTGAAACTTCGTGCTTTTTTGAAATCTGAATATAAATCGCATTGTATTCATCCGGATATGTATGATATTTTTAATGCTTTGAAATGGACATCTTATGCAAATACGAAGATTGTCATTCTTGGTCAAGACCCGTATCATGAAGTAGGTCAAGCACACGGATTGGCTTTCTCTGTTCAAAAAGGTGTTAAAATTCCTCCGTCGTTATTGAATATGTATAAGGAACTTCATAATGAATTGGGATTGTACATTCCAAATAACGGTTATCTTGAAAAATGGGCAAGACAAGGTGTGTTGTTGCTTAACTCAGCATTGACTGTCCGTGACGGTCAGGCAAATTCGCACAGAAACAAAGGTTGGGAGATATTTACCAACAGAGTTGTCGAGTGTTTGAATGAACGCAAAGACCCGGTAATATTTATGCTTTGGGGTAACAATGCGAAAGAGAAAATAAAGGTTATTACTAATCATTATCATAAAATTTTAACTGCCGCACATCCGAGTCCGTTGTCGGCAAACAGAGGATTTTTCGGTTGCGGTCATTTTGAAACGGCAAACAGAATGCTGACGGAAATGGGTAAAACACCGATAGATTGGCAAATTGAGAACATTTAAGAGGGTATAAAAATGATTGTTTTCGGTATAACAGGTGGAAGCGGAAGCGGAAAAACATCTGTTTCAAAAATGCTTGAAAAACTGGGTGTGCATATTATTGACACAGATGTAATTGCACACGAAATTGTAGAACCAAACAGTGATTGTCTTAATGAATTGGTCGATTATTTCGGTGATAGCATACTAAATGACGATAAGACATTGAATAGAAAGAAATTAGCATCAATCGCTTTTTCTGACAAACAAAAAACAGAGGCATTAAGCAACATAACGCATAAATATATAAAGGCGGAAGTGGTAAAAGACATAAACACGACTGATGCCGAATTGGTTGGTGTAGACGGAGCGGTGATAATCGGAAGTAATGTTGAACCACTTTGTGAATTTATCGTATCGGTTATTGCTGATAAACAAATCAGAATCACACGAATTAAGACGCGTGACAATATTACCGATAAACAGGCGATACAAAGAATTAATGCTCAAAATGATGATGAGTTCTATAAGGAAAATTCAATGTATATCATATATAATAACGGTGATATTGCACAGCTTGAAAGTGATGTTGTCGGGTTATTTAATAAAATAAAGGGGAATAGTTTTGAGTAAAATTTTTAAAGCATTCCTTGTACTTCTTGCAATATTTGTTGCGGTACTGGGTATATTAGGCGGTTATCAAACAAGTCAAAAATTCAAATATCCTGTTGCGTATGCAGATTATATTGTTAAATATTCAAAAGCTAATGACCTTGATCCGTTCTTGGTTATGGCGGTTATAAAAGTTGAAAGTAATTTTGTGCCAGAGGCACATTCGGGTGTTGCCGGCGGACTTATGCAGCTTACTGAGGAAACTGCCGAATGGAACGCAAAAGAATTAGGGATAACGACTGAATATGATTATATGGACCCCGAAACAAATATACGTTTTGGCTGTCATTATTTACGTCATTTGATTGACGTTTACGGAAATATTGACACCGCCTTGGCGGCTTACAACGGTGGTATGGGAAATGTTTATAGTTGGCTTAATGACTTGCGATACAGTGATGACGGAGTGACACTCAAGTATATTCCGTTTTCTGAAACTCGTAATTATGTTGTAAAGGTAAATTCGAGTTGGGAACACTATAAAGAAATGTATCAGTAATGTATATCATTAACATAAAATTAAAACAGAGAGGAGAATGAATTATGTCATTGATAATTACAATAGGAAGACAGTTCGGAAGTGGCGGACGTGATGTAGGTGAAAAGGTTGCGGAGTATTTTAACATACCTTTTTATGACAAGGAGCTTGTTGAACTTGCGGCACAAAAGAGCAATATCAGCAAAGAGGCGTTGAAAGAGGTTGACGAACACGCAACAAACAGTTTTCTTTACTCACTTGCAAGCGGCAACTACTCAATGAGAGGTATAAACGCACCGATTTATTACGAAATGCCTATAAACGATAAATTATTTATCGCACAGGCTGACGTTATTAAAGAGGTTGCAAAGAGAGGCTCTTGCGTTATCGTCGGACGTTGTGCAGATTATGTTCTTGAAAATGAAAATGTGGACGTTTTAAGTGTATTTGTATACGGCTCGGTTGATTATCGTGCAAAGAGAGTTATGTCGGCACTTGATATTACTCAAGCCAAAGCAAAAGACAAGGTTTTGAAAACCGACAAACAACGTCGTACATATTACGATTACTACACAAGCAAAAATTGGGGCGTTATGTCTAATTATGACTTGTGCATTGATGCTGAAAAATTCGGCATTGAAGAAACTGCAAATATGATAATAAATGCAGCAAAGAAGAAAATTAAATAAGGAGTTGTTATATTTTGTTTCTTGAAATGATTAAATCGATTGTTCTGGGCATTGTTGAAGGTATATCCGAATGGTTGCCTATAAGTTCGACAGGACATATGATACTTGTAAACGAACTTATAAACAATACAGAGGGATTTACCGCATCTGATTTGTATTTGTATGTAATACAGCTTGGAGCAATTTTGGCGGTAGTAACGCTATATTTTCACAAGTTAAATCCGTTTTCACCGAAAAAGACAAATGTTGAAAAAGAGAATACTTGGAAAATGTGGTTCAAGGTTATTATTGCCTGTGTACCGGCTGCGGTTATCGGTCTTGTACTTGATAACTTTATGTCGGCTTGGGAAAATTGGCAGGTCGTTTCGGCGATGCTTATTTTGTACGGTGTAGCGTTCATAGTTGTTGAATCGTTGCACAAGGAAACAAAAATCGAAAGCATGGACGATATGACATACAAAACAGCACTTTTAATCGGACTGTTTCAAGTGTTGTCAATCGTTCCGGGTACATCGCGTTCAGGTGCAACAATACTTGGTGCAATGCTTATAGGTTGTTCACGTTCGGTTGCGGCTGAATTTTCATTCTTCTTGGCTATACCGGTTATGTTTGGTGTAAGCCTACTGAAAGTGCTTAAATACGGCTTGGCTATGCCTATGCAGGATGTGATTGTGCTTTTGACAGGTATGGTTGTTGCGTATATTGTGTCAATGCTTGCAATTAAGTTCTTGATGAACTATGTAAGAAAACACAATTTTAAATCATTCGGTTATTACAGAATTATACTTGGTATATTAGTAATTTTATATTTTAGTTTTATACACTAAAAACAACAACAAAAAAGCTCCGTAAGCATTGCTTACGGAGCTTTTATTATACAAGTCTTATTGTTTTTATAATTTGGTCTTCGATTGGCTTATCCTGCATATCTGTCGGTGTCTCTGCTATTTCGTCAACAACCTCGATACCCTCTGTAACCTTACCGAAAGCGGCATACTGACCGTCAAGGTGAGGTGCGTCCTCGTGCATAATGAAGAACTGGCTTGACGCACTGTTCGGGAACATTGTTCTTGCCATTGAAAGCACACCTCTTGTATGCTTTAATGGATTTGTAACACCGTTACCGTCAAATTCGCCCTTGATTGAATCTGTTTCTTTGTGCTGACCGTCTGCCGTAAAACCGCCGCCTTGAATCATAAAGCCCGGAATTACACGGTGGAAAATAAGACCGTCAAAGAAGTTTCTTTCGATTAGTGAAACAAAGTTTTCTACTGTGATTGGAGCAACGTCCGGATAAAGCTCTGCTTTTATAATTCCGCCGTTTTCCATTTCGATTTCAATATTCATAATTTATCTCCTTGCTTTTTAAGAATTTGACTCTGTTGAGCCTGACTGTAAGAATGGAAGAATGTCATTAAGTTCATCTTCGCTTAATTCATCATCGTTGTTTTTGTCATCATTTGAATTGCTTGATTTACTGCTTGATGAAGAATTTGAACTGCTCGATTTTGAACTTGAGTTTGACTTAGGTGTTGATTTCGGAGCAGTTGTTGATTTTGATGATGATTTAGATGACTTTGAAGATGATGTATCTTCGTCTTCATCATCAGTATCTTTTGAGTTCTTGTTTGTGTCTTTATCTTTTGACGGCTTTGAAGTAGCCTTTGTTTTGCTTGATTTACCGCTTGATACAGATGTGTCAATGGTGATTGTGTCAATCACGATAGGCTCGATAGGGACGTCCTCCATATTTGATGAGGCAACTGTACCTGTTTTTACAGATGCGATTTCATCAACTATATCCATACCCTCTGTAACTCTGCCGAATGCGGCATATTGACCGTCAAGGTAAGTCGCATCTTTTTGAACGATAAAGAATTGACTTGTTGCACTGTCATAATCCTGTGCTCTTGCCATTGAAATTACACCTCTGGTGTGAGAAAGTGTGTTTTCAAAACCGTTCTTTGCAAATTCACCTTTGATAGACTCAGTTTTTTGCTCTTTTAGATTTTCGTCATAGCCGCCGCCTTGAATCATAAAATCTTCAATAACTCTGTGGAATATTGTGCCGTCATAAAAACCGTCTTCTGCAAGTTCAACGAAGTTTTCAACCGTATCAGGTGCAAGGTCCGGATATAATTCAAGCATAATTTCGTCACCGTCTTCAAGTTCTATTGTGGCGTTGACTGTGTTTTTTACAAGTTCCGGATCAGGTGTTGAAACGGGTTCTTCATCTTTGCCGTTTTGGTTTGTGCCGCATGACGCAAGCACCATTACCATTGATAGAATTATAGCTATAACACTAATTGATTTTTTCATAATTACTCGACATCTCCTTCTGTTTCGCTTTCGTCAGCAATTTGAGTTTCGGTTGTATCATCAGCAATGACTTCTTCAGAATTTTCTGTTTCTTCATCAGTTTCTTCTTCGCGTTCTGCTCGTGCGATACTCATAACACTTACACCGTCGTCAAGACGCATAACTCTTACACCTTGAGTTTGACGGCTGTATGAAGAAATTTCATCTGTGTGCATTCTTATAATAACACCGTCAGATGTGATAAGAATAATATCGTCATTATCTGTGACAGTTTTCATACCGGCAAGTTTGCCTGTTTTCTCGGTAATACGATAAGTGAAAATACCTTTACCGCCTCTTGACTGAATACGATACTCGTCAAGCGGTGTTTTCTTGCCGTAACCGTTTTCTGTGACAGTAAGAAGCTGGCTGTCGGGCAGTGCAACAGACGCACCGATAACATAGTCGCCGTTGTGAAGGCGGATACCCATAACACCTCTTGTTGTACGGCCTGTTGAACGTACCTCAGTTTCGTTAAAGCGGATTGCATAACCGTCATGTGTAGCAATAATAATATCTTGAGTATTGTCTGTAAGTTTAACTCTGATAAGTTCATCGTTTTCGTCAAGGTCAATCGCACGAAGTCCGCCGTTACGGATTTTTGAGTAATCCATAACGTTTGTCTTTTTGACAATACCGTTTTTGGTGATGAATGTAAGGTATTTGCCGTCCTCGAAGTCCTTAATAGGAATCATTGCGGAAATCTTTTCATCATTTTCAAGCGGAAGTAGGTTTACAATCGCTGTACCCTTTGCCTGTCTGCTTGCCTCAGGAATTTGATAACCTTTCAGCTTGTACACGACACCGCGAGTTGTAAAGAACAACAATGTGTGGTGTGTTGTGGTTGTAAACAGGTGTTCAACGAAGTCCTCTTCACGAGTTGTAAGACCTGAAATACCGCGACCTCCGCGTCTTTGTGATTTATAAGTATCGACAGGCAGACGTTTTGTGTAACCTTTATGAGTAACTGTAACGACAATATCTTCTTCGTCGATAAGGTCATCAATATCAATTTCAGTTGTAACCATTGATATTTCAGTTCTTCTTTCATCGCCGTACTTATTCTTAATATCGGTAAGGTCGTTCTTAATTATTTCAAGAACTTTGCTTTCATCTGCAAGAATTGAACGTAAGTCTTCGATTTTTACAACAAGTGCTTGATATTCTTCCTCAATCTTGTCACGTTCCATACCGGACAAACGACCGAGCTGCATTTTTACGATTGCGTCTGACTGTGCGTCTGTAAGTGAGAAACGTTCGCACAAGGTTTGCTTTGCGTCAGGAATACTCTTTGACGCACGGATTATTTTGATTACTTCGTCAACGTTGTCTATAACAATCTTGTAACCCTCTAATATATGCGCACGGTCAAGTGCTTTGTCAAGTTCAAACTGTGTACGTCTTGAAATAACATCTTCCTGGTGGGCGATGTAGTAGTCAATCATCTCACGAAGTGTAAGAATTTTCGGCTGTTTGTCTACAAGTGCAAGCAAGATGATGCCGAAAGTATCCTGCATTTGTGTATACTTGAACAGATTGTTAAGTACAACATTAGGGTTTGCGTCACGTTTAAGTTCGATAACAAGACGAATATGTTCGGTAGATTCGTCACGAGTTGATGAAATACCGTCAATCTTGCCGTCACGAACAAGTTCGTTAATATGTTTTTCAAGCTTTGCTTTGTTTACTTGATAAGGTATTTCTGTGACAACAATTCTGTTTCGGTCATTGTGTTCTTCTATTTCGGCTTTCGCACGAAGAATGATTTTTCCGCGACCTGTTGTATAAGCGTTTCTTATACCGCTTTTGCCCATAATAACGCCGCCGGTTGGGAAATCGGGACCTTGAATATGAGTCATAAGTTCTTCGGTTGTTATCATAGGGTCGTCTATAACTGCGATTATACCGTCAACAACTTCTGTAAGATTGTGCGGCGGAATATTTGTCGCCATACCGACTGCGATACCGGCAGAGCCGTTTACAAGCAAATTCGGAAATCTTGACGGAAGAACGTCAGGTTCTTTTAATTTGTCATCATAGTTAGGTACATAGTCAACCGTATTTTTCTCAATATCGGTAAGCATAAGTGCCGATATTTTAGACATTTTCGCCTCGGTATAACGGTAAGCTGCAGGCGGGTCACCGTCGACAGAACCGAAGTTACCTTTACCTTGTACAAGCGGATATCTAAGTGAGAAATCCTGTGCCAAACGTACCATTGCGTCATATACGGACGCGTCACCGTGAGGGTGATATTTACCAAGCACGTCACCGACAGTTGCGGCAGACTTTTTAAAATCATTTTCGTATAATAGGTTTGCCTCATACATATCATATAATATACGTCTGTGAACAGGTTTCATACCGTCACGAACGTCAGGAAGGGCACGGCTTACTATAACGCTCATAGCATAATCAATATAAGCTTTTTTCATTTCACTGTTAAGGTCAACATCAATAATATGTTGGTTATTGATTGCGTCCATATCCAGTTTCAATTCTTTGGACTTTTTTGCCATAATTTCCTCCTAATTTTCAGACTTGAAATGTAAATTCCAAGTACAAAATTTAATACTTTTAACTTATTTATTATACCACAAATTGGGCTTAAAATCAAGGAAAATCCTATAAATATTCAGTATTTAACGACACACGAACACTATGCGTTCGCTGTCTTTTTTCGGTTTATCAAACGACAGTTCGTCATATGTATCGACAGACTTAAAACCCGCTTTTTTGAGAAGTAATGTAAGTTCATTTACCGAATATGCTCTTTGCAGATGACGTTCTTCAAAACGGCTGTATTTTTTGCCTTGCTTTACAAAGAAAGTAAGGAACATATCGGATAATTTACGTTTTTCGATAAAGCGATTTTGCCAAGTATAAAATATGTTTTTATCGCTGTGCACAAATGTGTTTGAGCCTATCACGTTTTTTAACTTATATTCCGTGCTTATATCAAATATAAAAAGACCGTCGGGATCGATAAAGCAAGTTTTGATTTTGGTAAAAAGAGTTAATAACGATTTCGACGGAAGAATGTAATTTATACCGTCAATCATACATAGAAACGCACCCATTGTGCCGAAAAGGTCAAGGTCGGTCATGCTTTGGTTCAGAAAAAGTATGTCAAGTCCGTTGGCTTTTTCGCGGGCAATGTTAAGCATATCCTCCGAAATATCAACGCCTGTCATATCGTATCCGCGTTTGGCAAGAGGTATTGTTATATTTCCCGTACCGCATGCGAGGTCGCATACAAGGTCGGGGTTTACGTCATACATAATAAAAAGATTTTCTATATAGTCCGCCCATTTTTCATAATCAATATCCTTGTGCATAAGCGAATCGTAAATATAGGCGAAATCGGTATAGCTATTCATCTTTATTCTCCATTCTGTCAATTACTAAATTGTAGCCGTCTGAGCCGTAATTTATACATCTGTTTACGCGACTGATTGTTGCGGTTGACGCACCTGTTTTTGCGGCAATGTCCGTATAGATGTTTTTGTCTTTAAGCATAAGTGCGACTTCCATACGTTGACTCATTGATTTAAGTTCCGAAATAGTGCATAAATCAGTAAAAAATCTTCTGCATTCATCAACGGTTTTTAATTCGAGAACTGCTTTGAAAAGCGTGTCAATTCGTTCGTCATTTATTTCTTTCATTTGTTATCAGTAACCTTTCTGCTCACAATAAATCACTAATGCACATATATCTGCGAGCCGATAGTGTGCATTACAAAATATACTTTAATTATACCACTTTAACGCGTGAAAGTAAAGTGAAATACATAAATATTGTGCTTAAAGAGAATAATACACAAAAGAAAATGTCTGAGGTGAAATATGCTTATACTTGTTGTTAGAACTTTGATTTTGTACGGTATGGTTATTGCCGCTATGCGTATAATGGGTAAAAGACAGCTTGGGGAGTTGCAGCCGTCGGAGCTTGTTGTCGCTATAATGATTTCCGATTTGGCATCTGTGCCTATGCAGGCTATCGATATACCGCTTTTGTCGGGGATTATTCCTGTGCTGACGTTGATTGTTGCGGAAGTTATGATGTCATATTTGAGCCTTAAAAGTAAAAATATTCGCAAGTTTTTGAGCGGTGAACCGAGTATTGTCGTGTATGACGGGTGCATAAATGAAGCCGAGTTAAAAAAACTTCGGTTCAATATTAATGATTTGCTTGAGGAACTTCGCCTTAACGGTTGTCATGATATATCAGATGTGGCGGTGGCGGTTTTGGAAACAAGCGGTAAATTGAGCGTTATACCGAAAGATAAGGCAAGACCTGTGACGGTGGAGGATTTACAGCTTGAAAATGTTCGTCACGACGGATTGCCTTGTGTTATCGTGTCGGACGGAACACTTAACGAGGGTGAATTGACTCGCGCGAAAAAAGACCACATTTGGCTTACAAAGGAATTGAAAAAACGTAATATTAAAGATGTAAAAGAGATATTTGTTGCGTCACTTGACGCAGAGGATGAATTATTTATACAGTTAAAAGGGGAATGGAGAAAATGAAAGGAGTTATAGCGTCAGCGGTTATTGCGGTGGTTATTGTGGCAGGGAGTGTTGCATATACAAATCATATTGATAAAGTGTCGAGAGAACTGGGGGAGATTAATGACAGAGTTATGGCGTTTTTGTATGACGGCGATTATGAAAGTGCCGGTGATGAAATCGAAAAACTTGTACAGTATCTTGACGAAAATCGTACTGTACTTGCCGCAACGGGTAATCATGAGGATTTTGATAAAATTGAAATGAATATATCAGAAGTGGAGGGGTATATTAACGGTGGGGAGCAGACAGACGCAGTTTCACATTGTCGTGTGCTTGGTTTTTTGTTTGAACATTTGCCGAAAAATTATAAGTTTAAGTTGGAGAATATATTGTAGGTTTAGGGCAATCAATGGACGCCTGTACGAAGTAGCAAGAAGGGAAAGTGATGATGCGTGAAAAAGGGCGACCGATGATCGCCCCTACGAAAAGGTATGATAAACACGAAAACTGAATATTAAAAAAGCGACTGACAGTCGCTTTTTTTAATTAAAGAATTGATATGAAATATCGTCAACTTTTGTCAATGTACCGACTATTGAATCATCATTGCGTTTAATGATGTAGTTATCGCCGTCTGCTACAAGTTTTACGGGAACAACTGTTCTGTCATATTCTATATTATAAAAATTGCAAACACCCTCAATATCAATAAACGGTTTAAGTTTATGAATATCTCCGTAAGTGAAAGGCATAACATTATTTGTATTCGCAACACCGGTGATATGTCGCATACAACCTGTAAAATCAGCATAATTACCGCTGACGCCTCTTATATGATCGAGCCAGCTTACACATTTTGTTTCGTCATAGTAATGCTGACCGCTGAATACATATACGTTTTTGTCTGTATTCGTGATATTCTCTTTGGTGTCAAGGTTTATAAGCTGTGATGTGAGAGCAACGTCAATGTCAGATGTTTTTTGGTAATCGCTCACTTCACCGATACCTGTAACTGTAAATGAAAATGCCGAAACTGTAAGTAAAACCGCACATAAAATTCTGCTAAACAATAGCGGTAAAAGAACTATAAGTTCGTCAATTACTATACCTATTCCAAGATATGCGAAAAATACAAGTCTTAACGGTATTCTGTCAGAACCGAGAATGTAGTTTAGCGAAAGTCCGCCGAAAAACATCACAATTCCAAGCACAAGTATTTTCCAAGAAAATTTACGCTTTTTAATACATACAGCCGAAAATACACCGAATATAATCGAAAATATTGCGATAAGTAATATTTTTATAAATTTATGACCGCCGAAAACGATAATAATACCTTTATCGTAACCGTTTTTGAATATTGAATTTGTAAAATCGGTGAATATATTTTTCGTATAATCGGTAACGAGTGCGGTATGCTCCAATATATCTGTTTCAAGGAAACCGCCTCGCGATTCTATTTCGCCGGAACCGGAATTTAAAATGTAGTAAATTCCGATAATCGCTATATGTGCCGCCATTATTGCAAGCGGAAGCAAATCTTTTTTATTCCTATAATTGTTCCAAACAATGAAAAGCGTAAGTATGATATAAACCACTATTGCCGGTTCGTAAAAACATACACTGAGCATACCGAATACGGCAAACATAACTAAAAATTTCACTTTATCCGATTTATAACAGTAATCAAGCGAAAGTGTGGCACAACCTATAAACAGCAGTGAATATACAACTCTTGTTGCGGCGGCAATCCAATAAGTAGCCTCAAGTCCGACAGGAAAAAGGCACACAAGGCACAAGAAGAATCCGCCGCTTGCAAAATTGTTTCTGCGAAGTGCTTTTATAATCAGAAATGAACCGAAAAGCAGTGAAAATGTCAAAAACAATTCGACAATCCACAAATGATTAAACAGCGGTGCGTTTACGAAACAGTCAAACACTCCTGCGAGCGGGCGTATTGCAAACTTTTCATTCGGAATTGAAAAGTTTGCAAGTCGGTTTGATATACCTTTATACAAATCACCGTACAGAAACCAGTCGTCCATAACAGGCTTGTATACTCCGCTCAAAAATCGTTGAACAATCATAAGCAATCCCAAAGCGAAAGTCATAATATATTCACAATGTGAAGAAAGCAGTTCAAAAAACGAGGATATTTTGCTTTTTCGATTAATTTGATTCATACGAAAATCCTCCCAATATAATAGTTTTTACAAAAATAGGCGTGTTAAAAAGCACGCCCGAATTTGTTGTATTTATAATATTATTCGTATAAATGTTCAAGAATTTGAACAACTTCTTCCTTCGTAGGTACGCGAGGGTTTGTTGCTGTACAAGCGTCTGCAAGAGCTTTTTCAGCCATTGAGTCGATTGCGTTGAAGTATTCTGTTCTGTCAACACCGCATTGTGAAACCGAAACAGGAACGTTCATTTCCTTTAACATAAACTGAATCCAGCTTACAAGAGCGCGAACTGTTGTGATTTCATTGAAGTTATTTACACCAAGAAGTTTAGCAACATTGACGTACTTTTCAACGCACTTAGGATAGTGGCTTTGACTTCTTGAATGTTTGTTAATTCCTGAGTTGTATTCGATAACGTGAGGAAGTAACATTGCATTGGCTCTGCCGTGCGGAATGTGGAACTTAGCACCGATTGCGTGAGCAATACCGTGGTTAAGACCAAGTGATGCACTGTTAAATGCAAGACCTGCAAGACATGACGCAACGTGCATTTTCTTTCTTGCGTGTGTATCGTTATTGTCAAGATATGAACGAAGTAGGAAAGTACCGCATATCTCGATTGACTTTTCTGCAAGTGCGGCTGAAAATTCGTTGTTGTTGATACTTACATATGCTTCGATTGCGTGAGTAAGTACATCCATACCTGTGTCGGCTGTTACGTTTGCCGGAACACTCTTTACAAGGTCGGCGTCCAAAATAGCCTCTGTCGGCAACATACTGTCTGATACAAGCGGATATTTTATATCGTTTGCCGGATCGGATACAACGGCAAAGCTTGTAACTTCACTGCCTGTACCGGAAGTTGTAGGAATAGCGATAAGTGCAACTTCTTTTTGAGATGCTCTTGTTGCAAATTCACGAATTGATTTTGCACTGTCGATAGCACTGCCGCCGCCGATTGCGATAACAACGTCAGGATCATAGTCAAGCATTGCCTTAACACCAAGAGAAATCTTTTCAATCGGTGGGTCCGGAACAACGTCTGAAAATACGTCAAATTCAGTATAACCGTCGTTTAAACGATATGTAATCATCTGCAGCATACCGCTTTTTACAACAAACGGGTCTGTGATGATAAGCGCTTTCTTATAAGGAAGGTCTGCAAGTCTGTCAAGTGCATTGTCGCCAAAATAAATTTTTGTTTTTATATCGAAACTTTTCATTAAGTTTTTCACCCCTGTTTTATTAATACATTTATTATACAATATTTAAACAAATATTACAAGGGGATTTGAAAAAAATAATGTAGAAAATTCGATTTCCCGGTATTGCATTTTTTGTTATGCTATGCTATAATAAATTTAGATTAGACGAGATGAGCAAAATTAAAAAAGATGTTTTATATTTTATAGGGATATTATGCTCGTTTTGGTCAAAAACGGGCTTTTCTTTTACATTTTGCTTGAGATTAGAGGAGGACTATAATTATGAAAGAACTATTAAAAAAAGTAACAGAAGGACAAAATCTTACGCGTGAAGAAGCTGCAAAAGCAATGGATATGATTCTTGAGGGTACAGCGTCACCTGTATTGGTGTCGGCATTTTTGACGGCACTTCGCATGAAAGGCGAAACGGTAGACGAGATTGTCGGCTGTACGGAAATGATGAAGTCAAAGGGCGGCAGCGTCAAGCTTGATACTGATGAGTACATAGACTTTGTCGGAACGGGCGGTGACGGTGCTAATTCGTTTAACATATCGACAACATCAATGTTTGTTTGTGCGGCGGCAGGTGTGACTGTGGCAAAGCACGGTAACAGAGCCGCATCTTCAAAGAGCGGTGCGTCCGATTTGCTTGAGGCACTCGGTGCAAACATTATGCTTGAACCGAAACAGGTTGAGCAATGTATAAATGAAACAGGTATGGGCTTTATGAATGCTATGAAGTTCCATAAGGCAATGAAAAATGTAGGACCCATCAGAAAAGAAATCGGTATCAGAACTATATTCAATATGCTTGGCCCGCTTTCAAATCCGTCAAATGCATCAAGACAGGTTATAGGTGTTTTCTCACCTGAAAAAGTCAGCGTTTTTGCTAAGGTAATGAGTGAAATGGGCGTTAAACGCGCTATGATTGTTTGCGGCAGTGACGGTATGGACGAAATTACAGTTACGGGTAAAACATTGGTAAACGAAATTATTGACGGTAAGATTGTTGTGTATGAAATCAATCCGCACGATTACGGTGTCGAATATGCGGATGCAAGCGATATTACCGGCGGTGACGGTAAGGAAAATGCCGAAATCACAAAAAGTATTTTTAACGGCGAAAAGAGTGCAAGACGCGATATTATCGTTCTTAACAGTGCGGCAGGTATATATATCGGCGGTAAAGCAGATTCATACAAAGAGGCTGTCGAAATTGCAAAACAGACTATTGACAGCGGTAAGGTTATGGATAAAGTAAACGAATTTGTGGCTGAAACTAAGAAATTTAATTAAGAAGAAAGGCTGCGGAATTTGATATGATACTTGATAAAATTATTGCATCTACGAAAATCAGAGTAGCGAAGGCGAAAGAAAATTTAAGCCCAAGCGGGCTTTTAAAGGCTTTGGATAAAGCGGAACTTAAAGCATCGAATTTCAAAAACGGACTTATGTCGATTGACGATGTTTCAATTATTGCGGAAATAAAAAAAGCATCGCCGTCAAAGGGACTTATACGCGGAGATTTTGACCATATGAAGATTGCCGAAGAATATGACAAATGCAATATTCAAGCAATGTCAGTACTTACCGAGCCTGAATATTTTAAAGGCAATATAGAATTTGTTAAGGATATTAAAAGTAAATTCAGTATTCCTGTACTTCGCAAGGATTTTACGGTTGACGAGTATCAGATATATGAGGCTAAACTGTACGGTGCGGACGCAATTTTGCTTATAATGGCGGCACTGACTGACGCGGAATACAAGAAGTTTCACGCTTTGGCAGACAGTATCGGACTTGATGTGCTTGTTGAAACGCACAACGAAGAAGAAGTCAAAAGAGCGGTTGAATACGGCAGGATAATAGGCGTAAACAACAGAAATCTTCAGACGTTTGACGAGGATATAACGACGTGCGAAAGACTTTTACCGCTGATACCCGACGGTAAAGTAAAGGTTGCGGAAAGTGCGATAAGGAAACACAGTGACTTTGAATATCTGAGAGGATTAAAGTTTGACGCTGCACTTATCGGTGAGGCGTTTATGCGTGAAAAGGATATAAAAAAAGCTGTTGATAATTTGAGATATGGAAATTAAAATATGCGGTATTCGCCGTAAGGAAGATATAGATATAATTAATAAGTACAAACCCGATTACATCGGTTTTATATTCGCAAAGAGCAAACGTGAAGTCACACCCGAAACGGTTGCTGAAATCACGAAAAATCTTGATAAGGATATAAAAAAAGTCGGTGTGTTCGTCAATGCAACATATGAAAAGATAAATGAGGCGGTACAGGTAGCAAAGCTTGACGTTGTTCAGCTTCACGGAGATGAAAACGATGAGTATATTTCAAACCTTGACTGCAAATGTGAAATTTGGAAAGCCGTAAGAGTGCGTGACGGAGAAGATATTTATGATGTAAAAGGGGTTGACAGACTGCTTTTAGACAAGTATACTGATAAAGAGTACGGTGGCAGCGGTCAAACTTTTGACTGGCACGGCAGCGGTAGTATAAAGACCGATAAGCCGATTATGCTTGCCGGAGGAATTAAAACTGAAAATGTTATAGAGGGTATTAATATTTTTAAGCCTGTCGGAGTGGATATTTCTTCTTCGGTTGAAACGGACGGTTTTAAAGATGAACAGAAGATAAAGAAATTTATAGAGACAGTGAGGAGTTATGAGAATGAATAGAATAGACGAGAGATTTGCTAAGGTGAAAGCAGACGGCAGAAAGGCGCTTATTACATTTTTGACGGTAGGCGACCCTAACCTGGAAGTGAGTGAAAAGGCTATATACACAATGCAGGAGGAGGGCGTTGACCTTATTGAATTGGGCGTACCTTTTTCGGATCCTGCGGCGGACGGCCCTGTAATTCAGCGTGCCGATGAAAGAGCTTTGGCGCAAGGCGTGGATATTTTCAAAGTGTTTGAACTTGTCCGAAAAATCAGAAATAATGTGGAAGTACCTATGGTATTTTTGCTTTACTATAATGTAATGGTACAATACGGAATTGAAAAATTCTTTAAATGTTGTCAGGAAACAGGCGTTGACGGACTTATTATTCCCGATTTGCCTTATGAAGAAAGCGATGAAATCAAGGAATATACCGAAAAATACGGTGTATATCAGATAAGCCTTGTATCACCGACTTCAAAAGACAGAATTAAAAATATTGCGAAAGACGCAAAAGGATTTTTGTATTGTATTTCTTCACTCGGCGTTACGGGTGAGAAATCATCATTTGTCACAAATTTTGATGAATTTGTGGGAACAATAAAGAAATATACTGACGTTCCGGCTTGCGTGGGATTTGGTGTTTCAAACGGCAGGCAGGTTAAGGAACTTACAAAATATTTCGACGGTGCTATTGTCGGCAGTGCAATCGTTAAGTCTATTGCAACCGGTGAGAGTGTAGAAGAAAGAATTAATAATCTTCGTGAAAAAATAAAAGATTTAAAGTCGGGATTGTGATGAATGTCCCGAAGAAGGGGTAGTTTAATTATGAAATTAAAAAAAACGGTCAGTGCGGTACTTGCCGGTGCAATGCTTTTAGGCACAAGTGCATTTGCAAAAGATAACATATATGCTTATAATAAGTTTATTTCGACAGTGATTGGCCCTCAGGTCGGTTATTGTGATTTTGCGGCGTCATTTGCCGGTCACGAAAATGAATATGACAATGTAAATAATTATTTTTCGGGACTTATCTCTGCGTTTTACGATGATATAGATATGGACTTTGACAATGAACTTATTACTGTTGAGAGCAGCGGTGTATCGGTTTATCAAGGCAGCGAAAACGGTGTTACGTTCCTTGGCTCGATAGATACCGATTTAATTGCAAATTACGGTAATTCTTATGCAAACGTTTTTACTATCCCTGTCGGAAATAAGAAATATATAGGTGTTGAAACGTTCAGCAGTGTTGATACGACATATCTTCTTCAAATGTATATGCTTGATCCCGATACGGACGAATTACAGCCGAAAGTAAAAATCGAAAAGACTGTAAATGAGGACGGCCGTGAAGAAAATGTTTGGGCAAACGGTAAAACATATTATTCATATACGTTGGGTGAGGGATTGCAGACTGTTATGAATCCCGATAATTATAAGGATTCGGTTGCGGCGGCAAGAGCGGCTTTGACAGAAAGCAATATTCCGGATGCATTCGTTGCGTCATATGACAGAATGTGGTTTGGTGACGATAAAAACAATACGGATAATTTAACTCAAAATCAAATTTCAAATAGAGATAATTTAAAGGATCAAGATGATTTCAGAATTTCTCATATTGAAAGCAATGCAAGTCAGAAAACTTATATTCGTGCAAAGGGTGTAAGATTTGACGAAAAGCCTGTTGTGCTGTTTGAAGATTACAGCAGTTTGAGCGAGCTTAGCAAAAAGCCTGATATTGTGACTGTAGTTCTTGACGGTCAGACTTTGCAGTTCCCGACGCAAGACCCTGTTATAAAAAATGACTCTACACTTGTGCCTATGCGTACGATTTTCGAGGCATTGAATGCAGAAGTTGAATGGGTTGATGAAAACGGTGTGCAACAAATTATTGCAAAAACAGCAGATAAAACTATAACAATGACAATAAACAGCAAGGAATTTTATGTGAACGGCGAAAAACAACCGGAACTTAACGAGCCTGCGCAACTTATGAATGATAAAACAATGGTACCTTTAAGAGCAGTAAGCGAATCGCTTGATTGTACCGTTGAATGGGATCAAGAAACAAAAACTGTTATAATACAGTCTAAAAAATGATAAAAAGGAGAGAAAAGGTATGTCTAACATTTGGCACGATATTAACCCAAGAAGAATTTCACCTGAAAAATTTATGGCGGTAATCGAGATTCCGAAAGGCGTTAAAAACAAGTATGAAATGGATAAGGAAACAGGACTTTTGCGTCTTGACCGCGTACTTTACACATCAACTCACTATCCTGCAAACTACGGATTTATTCCGAGAACGTATGCGGCGGATAATGACCCGCTTGACGTTCTTGTACTTTGTCAGGAATCAATAGTTCCGATGACGCTTGTTGAATGTTATCCGATTGGTGTTATGAAAATGATTGATGATGACCAAGTCGATGAAAAGATAATCGCAATTCCGTTTAATGACCCGTCATATGCGGAATTTAAGGATATTAACCAATTACCTCAACATACTTTCAGTGAAATTTCTCACTTCTTCAGAGTGTATAAATCTCTTGAGGGTAAGGAAACTGTTGTAAATGAGGTGCTTGGTCCGGACGAGGCAAAAGAAGTTATTAAGAATTGTATTGCGGCATACAAGGATATGTACTGCTAACGAAAATGACTGTCGGTTTATCGGCAGTCATTTTTTTGTTCACTTTTGAAATAAAATGTCGCATTGTGAAAAGTGTTGTATAATTATAAATTAGAAATAAAATATTTTTGCAGGTTTTACAAATATTCCTTGACTTTTTGGAATTAAAATGATATACTACGGTTTGTACTTATATCAGAGGGAAGAATAGGTGACGGTATTGGAAACGGAAAGAAAAAATCTAAAGACATTATCGGACGAAGAACTTGTTAAAGCCGCTCAAAACGGTGATGACGAGGCTTTGGAGGCGATATTGTCGAGATATAAAAATCTTGTTTATGCAAAATCAAAACCTTATTTTCTTGCCGGTGCCGATGATGACGATATTATTCAGGAGGGACTTATAGGACTGTACAAAGCCGTTATGGATTTTGACGGCGACAGATTTCCGTTTTTTAAAGTCTTTGCGGGAGTATGCGTGACAAGGCACATTATAACTGCCGTTAAAGCGGCATCGAGAAAAAAACACCTTCCCTTAAATTCTTATGTATCACTTGATAAGAATACTTATGACGATGACAGCGATACAACCTTGCTTGACATCATAGCGTTCAGTGAGCTTCAAGACCCTGAGGCCATATTGATTGATCGAGAGAATATGGATGGTATGGAGTATAAAATCAATAAAGTACTCAGCAAGCTTGAAACAGAAGTGCTTGTATATTATCTTGAGGGGCTTTCCTATCAGGAAATTGCGGAAAAGTTGGGAAAAGATACGAAAGCGGTTGACAATGCCGTCCAACGTATTAAGAAAAAACTTGAAAGCACTTTGCGTGAGGGCAACGAGGGGAATTATTGAAGGCAGAAAACAAACAAATAACCAAAGTGAGGTAAAAACAATGTACGAAGACAAGACATTAGTATGTAAGGATTGCGGTAAGGAATTTACATTCTCAGCCGGAGAACAGGAATTTTACGCTGAAAAGGGTTTTGAAAATGAACCTCAGCGTTGTAAGGAATGTCGTCAGGCAAGAAAGAACAGTATGCGTCAAAACAAGGAGATGTATGAAATAGTTTGTGCATCTTGCGGTAAGGTTGACAAAGTTCCTTTTGAACCGAGAAACGACAAGCCTGTATATTGCAGTGAATGTTTCGCAAAACAAAACAACTAATACGGTCCAAGACCCGTATGAATAATTGTCTTTCGGACAGTTTTTCATAGAAATGATTTAAAAACAGTATCTTTCCTCAAAGATGCTGTTTTTGTTTTGCACTTTATGACGTTAAAGTTGCATAAAATGTGTTTGAATGTTTTGGAAATATCGTTAATTGACAATCTTTGCGATATGTGATAAAATTTTATTGTATTTTTGTAAAAAGGAAGGATTGATAAGGAAAATGACAGGTGAAGGTTTTAAGACGTTCGGCGAGATTTTGAAACAGATCGAAGGATTTGTATGGGGAGTTCCGCTTATTGTATTGATAATTCTTACAGGTATTTATCTTACAATCAGAGTAAGAGGATTGCAGGTAAGACACCTTGGTAAGGCTTTGAAGTTTATGGTAAAAAACGAAGAAGGCGGAGAGGGCGAAGTTACGAGTTTCGGTGCTTTGTGTACGGCACTTTCGGCGACTATCGGAACAGGTAATATTGTCGGTGTTGCAACTGCTCTTGCGGCAGGCGGTCCGGGTGCGTTGTTCTGGATGATTGTAGCGGCATTTTTCGGAATGGCTACAAAGTATACCGAGGGTTTCTTGGCTATTAAGTATCGTACTATAGATGAAGAAGGTCACGTTCTTGGCGGACCTTTCTATTACATAGAAAACGGTATGGGTAAAAAGTGGAAGTGGCTTGCAAAGATTTTTGCGTTTTTCGGTGTTTGTGTAGGTCTTATGGGTATAGGTACTTTTACACAGGTAAACGGTATCGCAAGTGCGGTTACTAATTTCTTTGACCCGAATACAAGCTGGGCAATTCATTTGTTCGGCAGAGATATTTCTTGGGTAGTTGTAATTGCCGGTCTTATTGTAACGGTATGCACGGCACTTGTTATTATTGGCGGTATCAAGAGAATTGCTAATGTATCACAAGTTGTTGTACCGTTTATGGCAGTGCTTTATGTTGTATTTGCTGTGTTGTTGTTACTTTGCAATGTTACAAAAATTCCTAATGCGATTGTGCAAATTGTTCAAGGTGCGTTTGGATACGGTGACGGCATACAGGGAATCAGAGCGGTTGCCGGAGGTGTACTTGGTGCAATGATGGCTGCAATGCAAAACGGTGTTGCAAGAGGTATATTCTCGAACGAGGCAGGTCTTGGTTCTGCTCCGATTGCGGCAGCTGCGGCAAAAACTAAGGATACAGTTCGTCAAGGTCTTGTTTCAATGACAGGTACATTTATTGATACTATCGTTATTTGTACAATGACAGGTCTTGCAATCGTAATTGCAGGTTCATGGGCAAATCCTGACTTAAAGGGTGTTGCGATAACGACAGTCGCATTCCAAAGCGGTCTTCCGTTCCCATCGGTTGTGTCATCATTTGTTCTTATGATTTGTCTTGCATTTTTTGCATTTACAACAATTCTTGGTTGGGACTATTACAGCGAACGTTGTCTTGAATACCTATCAAACAGAAATAAAACTGTTGTTAAGGTTTATAGATGGATATATGTACTTGCAGTGTTCATCGGTCCGTACCTTACTGTTGCGGCTGTTTGGACTATTGCAGATATTTTCAACGGACTTATGGCGATACCAAATGTTATTGCACTTATCGCACTTAGCGGTGTTGTCGCGAAAGAAACGAGAGATTATTTTAAAGAATTTGATAGGTTGTCAAAGTGATTTAAGCGGTCGGAAACGACCGCTTTTTGTGTATGGAAAAAGAATGTAAAAAATGACAGTTTATTATGTAACAAGAATAAACCGTCATTTGATTGTTTGTATAATTATTTGTTTTTTATAGCCTCTAATAACTTGATAATTTCGGCAAAGCCTAAGAAAGTCATTCCACTTATCAATGTGATTATCCAACTTATAAAAGCAAGTGAAAAAGAAAACTCATTTACGTAGTATTCACTACCTATATAAATACCATAAATAAAACCACTTATAAAAATAATATAGGCTATAACGGTTAATGTTATAGATATGGCATTCTTTGGCGTCTCGTCAATAGTTGAATATTTTTTTATTTGCTCAAATTCATCATTAGTTACATTCATTGGAACCTTTTTGTAATGTTTCATTGAACCAGAAGTTGCATCATATTCTTCAAATGGATATTCAGAAGATTGTACATTGTCGGGAGAATATACAACGTGATATAAACCTTCATTTATTAATAGTTTTGCTTTTTTGATATATTCTTCGGTGAATTTTTCTGTTCTTTTTTGTTTTAAATACTCATCAACATTGTTATACATTAATAGATACATCCTTTCTTTATTTTTTATTATTTTATCATAAATTTTAATGCTTGTCAAAATTTGAAACTTTTTGTAATAATTTTGTAGTGGGGATTGCAAACAAAAAAACAGGTATGCATTGCACACCTGTTTCAAAGCAAAATTAATCAACGATTGTCTTAACGTATTCGGCAATCTTATCGCACTTGCAGTTAGCGAAGAACAAGTCTTTGAATTGCTTACCTGCAACAGCACCTTTAACAAGGTCTTGGTCAAGGTTAGGAAGAATATCAAGAAGATCTCTGTGAGTAACCTTTTTAACTTCGTTAAGAATTTTAGCATTTCTCTGTTCAGGAACTGCTCTTTCTTTAGGATAACCGCCGCCCCATTCTTCAACGAACAGTTTTTCAAACACATATTGTAGGTTAAGCTCAGCACCCCAACCCCAACCTTTTGCGAAAGGCATTGCAATACAGTTACCGTTATTAACCTGTGTAAACTGATAAGCGTCTGTCGGATCTACAACGTGACCGCAAAGCACACCCGGGAATGCGTTACAAGCAAGGCAAGCACCTTCGCCTGTACCACAACCTGTGATTACAAGGTCAGCCGCACCTGAGTTTAGAAGTATTGCGGCAAGAATACCGATTTGTACATATGTAAGTTGTTCTGCATCGTCAGCTGAGTACATACCGTAGTTAAATACTTCGTGACCAAGCGGTTCAACAACTTTCTTTAGTGTTTCAACAATAACGCCATTCTTTGCAGCTTGGCTGTTTTCGTTAATTAAAGCAATTTTCATTTGAAATTTACCTTCTTTCTTTTATTTTACACTTCTATTATATCTAATTTTCAATAAGTTTGCAATATATAAATAAAAAAATAATATACTATTGACAAATAATATTATACGATATATAATATTATTAAATTAAAACATATTATAAATAAAACAGTAAAAGGCGGTGAATATATGATATTTAATATTAATGCGGCACTGCTTGACGCACTCGTACTTGCGATAGTGAAAAAAGAGGACACTTACGGATATGAAATAACAAGAGTTTTAAAAAACGAACTTGATGTATCGGAATCTACTTTATATCCTGTTCTCCGCAGATTGCAAAAGGACGATTGTCTCGAAATTTATGACAAAGAGTATTCCGGACGAAACAGGCGTTATTACAAGATAACAGACAGAGGTCGGAAACAGCTTGATATGTACCGTGACGAATGGCAGAACTACAAAGCGACTATAACAAATATATTTGAGGGAGTGATAGATGATGAATAAAACGGAATTTCTTGCGGCGTTAAGGCGTGAGCTTGGTTTTCTTCCGAAAGATGAGCTTGATGACGCTATTCGTTATTATGATGAATATATCAATGACGCCGGAGATGACGAAGAGAAAGTGATTGCGGAAATGGGTACTCCGCATAAAGTGGCGGAAGAGTTTAAAAATGAGTATTACGACAGAAAAAACGTTAATGATGAAAGTGCAAAACACAATGACCAAATTTCTTGGAAAACAGTGCTTGTATGTATATTGGCGGTTGGGTTTGGCGTACCTGTATTAAATATGATAAGAAACGCTCTTCCGGGGATAACCGGAATTGTAATTCTTGTTGTGGTAATAGTATTGCTTATAAAATTTCTCGGCAACAAGACCAATCAACGAATTGCTGTTTCAAATGCAACAGTTCAAACTTGCTCCGATATTGAAAACATATATCTTGACTTGAAAGCAGGAAATTTTGAATTCAGAACTGGAGACAGCTTTGCGGTTGATACAATGTCAGCCGGTGAAGTAAAGGTTAAAAGTTATATTGCAAACAATACTTGGACAGTTGAGGGTTCAAAGACTATCGGAAATAATGAAAACGGAGTTGTTTCTATAATAATACCAAAGGGATTTCACGCAAAGAAAGCTGTTATGAAATTAACCGCCGGAAATATTCTTGTGTCGGGATTGTCAGCCGATAATACAAAAGTTGAAGTCGGTATGGGAAAATGTGAAATTAAAAATATGTATTCTCAGCATTTGGATATGAAGTGCGGAATGGGTGACATAGTCGGCAGTTGCAGTATGAACGGTGACGTGAATGTTGACTGCGGAATGGGTAATGTAACTCTAACGCTTACAAACAGTGCAGACAACTTTAATATGTCGGCGACGGCAGGTATGGGATGCGTTGATATTGGCGGCACGAAAATTCATGGTGCAGGAAGTAAGTTGGATAACAATATCGGCGCGTTGCATAATATTAATGTAAAATGCGGAATGGGTAACGTCAAAATTGGATTTAATGAAAGGGATGAGGCTTAATGACTAAGGAAGAATTTTTAGACGAAATCAAAAAAGAACTTGGATTTATGCCGTATGAAGAAGTAATAAAAGCCGAAAAATATTTTGAATCATATTTCAACGGCAGTGAGGCGGACGAAAAAGTGATTGAAAGATTCGGAAGCCCTAAATATGCGGCACAAAATTATTATAGAACGCACGTAGCAAACAGCAACGCAAACATTAAACCGCCAAAGAAAAACGGTGTCGGAATATGGGCATTGATAATTATTCTTATATTATTGTCGCCGATACTTATACCGTTGGCAATAGCAGTCGGATTTTTTGTGGTAGCGATAATATTCGGTATATTGTGTATTTTTCCGTTTGCATTTTTCAGCGGTGTTTCAATGTGGCTCGGCGGTGCGGGAATGATACTTAAAAGCTTTTTTGCTCACACGGGATTTGCGAATATGGTTATGCAAATAGGCGTTGGATGTATATTCTTCGGCTTGGGATTGTTTATAGCTTGGGCGACTGTGGTTGTATGCATAAAACTGTTCCCGTGGATAATCAGAAAAATCGTTGCTTTAGGCTCAAGACTTTTTAATAAAAAAGCGTGATGGATAAGGAGGATAAAATGAGAAAGACTATAACAAAAGTTGTACTTATTATCTGTGCTGTGTCGGTCGCACTCGGAATTGCTTTGTGTGCAAGCGGTGTTGTGATGGGCGCTGATGTTGAAAAAGCACTTCGCGGAATTGGAATTAACGTCGAAACAAGAATAGAGCCGAATAATATGTATGATGATTATAATGATTATAATGATGATATAAATGATTTCTTTAAAGAATTCGGAATAGATAATATGGAGGGTGATTATAATGAAGAAACTGTTTAGAAGTTCAACTGACAGAAAAATATGTGGCGTGTGCGGCGGTATTGCCGAATATTTCAATATTGATTCCACTTTGGTAAGATTGGGTGTGGTATTGTTATCGTGTCTTGCATTCGGTACAGGTGTGCTTGCCTATATTATTGCCGCAATAGTAATGCCGGAGGCGTAAAACTTTTTTGTCATTGACAAACTATTTGTTAATATGTATAATAGAAGTAATATGATAAATAGTGAGGATTGAAAAATGGCAATATTTAAAAAGAACAAAAAAGAAGAAACGAAAAAAGTTTCAACTCAAGAGGATAATGAACTAAAGGACGAAATATCCAAGGCTTATGATGAAATAATGAGCGGCAACAAAGAAGAAAAAGCTGAAGAGCAACCGCAACAAGCACCTAAAGACGACATAGCTTTTGAAAATGAAGTTTTTAAATCAAAGGTGAAAGCATTTAAACAAGAAAGAAATCAACAGAACTTGATTGCTGTATTAAAAATGCTGTCAGGCAGAAAGTTTTTGCTTCCGTCAGTATGTAATGTGGAAGATCCGTTTGAAAAACTTGAAAACGGTAATGTAAGATTGAAAGAGGGAACTGTATTTAATCCGGCATTTTTGACAAGTAGTGATAAGAAAGTATTTCTGCCTATATTTACTGATGAAGAATCTATGGTTCAAAAGTCACCGTCGGGTGTATTATTGAAACTTAACTTTGAGCAATGCGTTACAGTAGTGTATGATGAAAAGAATCCTGTTGAGGCGGTTGTAATTAATCCGTTTACCGAAAATATGATAATCGGTATTGATTTGCTTAAGATGGTTTTCAAAGAAAAGAAAAAAGAAGAAAAACAAGATTAATATGAAATATGCCGACGGAAGTCGGCATATTTTTTTGCTTTTATAGCATGAATAGTATATATGACAAGAAATAATCCACAATATATAGTACAATGAAAAAAAGTTCAAAAAAAATGAAAAAAAGTGTTGACAAAAGGGGTAATAGAGTGTATAATAATCAAGTCGTCAGTTGAGAGGGCTAAAGAACACGGGAAGAGAAGTGTTCGGGTTGAGAAGAAGTTAAAAACTTTTTCAAAAAACTTTTAAAAAAGTCTTGACAAACTGAAAACGATGTGATAGAATAAACAAGCTGTCGCAAGAGAGCATGTACATTGAAAGATAAATAGTGCAGGTTTTATGTCAAACATTTGCTTTGCAAATGTAAAACTATTGAGTTTTTTATGACAGAAATTCGGATAAAAATTACGAAGAGAAGTCAGTTAGTAATTAAGAGCTAACAAACAATCGAGTATATAAGAGCGAAAGCTTAAATATAACCATTTAAACGAGAGTTTGATCCTGGCTCAGGACGAACGCTGGCGGCGTGCCTAACACATGCAAGTCGAACGAGAATCTTTGGAATGATTCTTTCGGGATGAATTCCAAAGAGGAAAGTGGCGGACGGGCGAGTAACGCGTGAGTAACCTGCCCATAAGAGGGGGATAATCCATGGAAACGTGGACTAATACCGCATATTGTAGTTAAGTTGCATGACTTGATTATGAAAGATTTATCGCTTATGGATGGACTCGCGTCAGATTAGATAGTTGGTGAGGTAACGGCTCACCAAGTCAACGATCTGTAGCCGAACTGAGAGGTTGATCGGCCGCATTGGGACTGAGACACGGCCCAGACTCCTACGGGAGGCAGCAGTGGGGAATATTGCGCAATGGGGGCAACCCTGACGCAGCAACGCCGCGTGCAGGAAGAAGGTCTTCGGATTGTAAACTGTTGTCGCAAGGGAAGAAGACAGTGACGGTACCTTGTGAGAAAGTCACGGCTAACTACGTGCCAGCAGCCGCGGTAATACGTAGGTGACAAGCGTTGTCCGGATTTACTGGGTGTAAAGGGCGCGTAGGCGGACTGTCAAGTCAGTCGTGAAATACCGGGGCTTAACCCCGGGGCTGCGATTGAAACTGACAGCCTTGAGTATCGGAGAGGAAAGCGGAATTCCTAGTGTAGCGGTGAAATGCGTAGATATTAGGAGGAACACCAGTGGCGAAGGCGGCTTTCTGGACGACAACTGACGCTGAGGCGCGAAAGTGTGGGGAGCAAACAGGATTAGATACCCTGGTAGTCCACACCGTAAACGATGATTACTAGGT